>Ga0209061_1004826_pt1 | contig 12501 bp, 10 predicted proteins | sample Coa_R1_10_FD_187157 | JGI IMG/M metagenome (GOLD analysis project Ga0209061, IMG submission 187157) | Surface soil microbial communities from Centralia Pennsylvania, which are recovering from an underground coalmine fire - Coalmine... | ecosystem: Environmental > Terrestrial > Soil >...
CCTGGGTGTGGAAGACCTGCGGCACCGGCGAGCTCTTCTGCGACACCTCACCGCCTCTAATGTCGTCCGGGGGCATGGGCCCTCAGCCGCCCCGGTCGGGTCAGCTCACGCGGTCGGGCCCGGATGTCAGCTCGGGGGCGGCGAGGGCGAGCCGGGACACCGCCTCGGCCAGATCGGCCTCGGTGGCCACGCCGGAGAAGGTCAGCCGGAGGTAGGCGCCGAGCGGTTCGGCCGGGAAAAACGGTCGCCCGGCGCCGACCAGCACCCCGCGGCGGGCGGCCGTCTCGGCCAAAGTGGCGTCGTCGACGCCGTCCGGGAGCCGGACCCACAGGTGCATGCCGCCGGCCGGCAACCAGCCGACCCTGACCGCCGGCAGGGTGGTGGCCAGCGCCCGGCTCAACGCCCGCTGGCGGCCGGCCAGCGCAGCTTGCAGCTGGCGGAGGTGGCGGGGCCACGCCGGCCCGCTGACCAGCTCGACGGTGGCCTGTTGCAGCGGCCTGGACACGAACATGTCGTCGACGACCCGCATGGCCCGCAGCCGGGCCGCGATCGGCCCCCGGGCGATGATGGCGCCGATCCTCAGGCTGGGGGCGATGGTCTTGGTCAGCGAGGTGATCGACACGACCCGCCCCTCGACGTCGTCGGTGACGAGCGGCGGGGGCACCGGGGTGCCGTGGCCCAGCCACCGGGCGAAGTCGTCCTCGACGACGAAGGCCCCGGCCGCCGCCGCCACCTCGAGCACGGCCCGGCGCCGTTCAGGCGGCAGCACGCTGCCGGTCGGGTTGTGAAAGGTCGGCTGGCAGTACACGGCCCGGGCGCCCGTCCGGGCGAAGGCCTCGGCCAGCAGCTCGGGGATCAGCCCGTCCCGGTCGGTCGGGACGGGCACGACCCGGATGCCGGCCATGCGGGCCACCGCCACCGCCCCCGGGTAGGTGGGGGACTCGACGAGCAGGGCGTCGCCGCCGGAGAGCATCCCGCGCAGCACGGTCGAGATGCTGCCCTGGCCGCCCGGGGTGACGATGACGTCGTTGGGGTCGATCCCCGCCCCGGCGGAGCGGGCGAACCAGGCCCGCAGCCCGTGCAGGCCGCCGGGCGGGGGGCGGTCCCAGGCGTCGGGAAGCCGGCCGGCCCGGGCCAGGGCGCCGGCCAGGGCCTTGGTCGGCACCAGCGACGGGTGGAGGTACCCGAGGGCGAGGGACATGCCCTCGTCGTCCTCGCCGGCCCGCATGACCTGGGCCAGGCCGCCGGTGTCCACCGGGCGGGTGCCGAGCATCACCGTCTGCCACGAGTAGTCGGCGGGCGGCCGCTCGACCGTGCCGGCGCCGGGACCGGCGACGTAGCTCCCCGCCCCCGGCCGGGTCACGATCAGCCCCTCGGAGCTCAGCGCGGCCAGGCTGCGGGAGACGGTGACCGGGCTCACCCGGTGCTGCTCGACCAGGGCCCTGGTGGAGGGCAGCCGCTCCCCGGGGCGGCGCCGGCGGATCTCGCGGCGCAGGTGATCGAGTAACTGCGCGCCCCTCGTGTCGGAAGCGGTACTCTGATCCATGAGAGGGAAGAGTAGCGCTACCGGCGGCAAGCGGATAGCGGTTCCGGGGGCGGGGACGTGAGCGGGGAGCTGGCCGGCGTCCTCGGGGGCTTCTTTGTCGCCGTCGGCGGGCTGATCGGCGTGATCCTGCTGACCCGGTGGTTGATCCGGGAGGGGTTCGCCGGGGGCGACCAGCCGGGCGACGCCCGGACCCGGGTCGGGACCGACGGCCGCCTGCTGGTCAGCAACCCGGGGGAGACGACCATCGTCGTGGGCGTGACCCTGTACCGGTACCGGCCCGGTCCGCTCGACCGGCTGCGCCCGCACCTGCACGTCCGGCGGGGCCGGAGGGGAGAACGGGCCCACGGCGCCGAGATCCTCCTCGGCGCGGTCGAGTCCGGCGGGCAGCGGGAGTGGGACCTGCCCGGCCTGGCCGGGCCGGGACGGGTGGTGGTCTCCATCGGCCACGGCTTCGGGCGCCTGACCGTGCACGAGCATCTGGTGCGGGTCCGCCGGGCCCCGCTGCCCGCCCCGGACCCTCGCCCGTAGCGGCGCCGCCGCCCCGGGCCGGGAGGCCCCGGCGAGTAGGGTGGCGCTCCGTGCGTGTGACACTGACGGGTCACGCGGGACTCTTCGTCGAGGCCGGCGACACGACGGTGCTGTGTGACCCGTGGTTCAACCCGGCGTACTTCGGGTCCTGGTTTCCCTTTCCCGACAATTCCCCCGACGCCGCCGGCCTGGATCCGGAGCGGATCGGCTCCCCGACGTACCTGTACGTCTCCCATCTGCACAAGGACCACTTCGACCCGGCCTGGCTGGCCGAGCACGTGGACAAGCGGACGACGGTGCTGCTGCCGGAGTTCCCGTTCGACGAGCTGCGCGACGAGCTCGAGGCCATCGGGTTCCGCCGGTTCGTAGCCACCACCGCCGGCCAGCGGGTCGTGCTCGACGGCGTGGCCGTGACCATCTGGACCGAGACCACCCCGTCGGACGGGCCTCTCGGCGACTCCGCCCTGGCCATCGACGACGGCACCGTCCGCCTGCTCAACCAAAACGACTGCCGGCTCACCGACATGGATCCGGTCGTGGCGGCCGGCCCCTACGACCTGCACCTGCTGCAGTTCTCCGGAGCCATCTGGTACCCGATGGTGTACCGGTTGCCGCCGGCCGAGATGGACTCCGTCGGGGCCGAGAAGCGGGCCAACCAGATGCGCCGGGCCCTGCGCTACGTCGAGACGGTCGGCGCCCCCCACGTCGTGCCGTTCGCCGGTCCGGCCGCCTTTCTCGACGACGCCCTGTTCGGGCTCAACGACCTCCACGACGACCCGACCAACATCTTCGTGGACCAGCCGGCCTTCCTCCGGTACCTGGCCGAGCACGGGGTCGGCACCGGCGAGCTGATGGTCGCGGGCAGCACGGCCGACCTGGCGCCCGGCCGCTTCGAGGTCACCCACCCCGCCGGCGAGGGGCATCCCGACGCCATCTGGGCCGACAAGGAGGGCTACCTCCGCCGGTACCAGGCGCGCCGCCGGCCCCAGTTCGAAGCCGCCCTGGCCGCCTGCCCGACGGACGGCCCCGACCTGGTCGAGGCGTTGGCTGCCTGGTGGGAGCCCCTGCTGGAGGGGGCCGACCGGGTCTGCCGTGAGCTCGGCGAGCCGGTCGTGCTCGACATGGGGGAGGAGTCGGTGGTCATCGATCCCGTCGCCCGCCAGGTCCGCCGGTGGAAAGGCGAGTCGTGGGGCCACCTCTTCGCCCTCGACCCGTCCCTGGTCCGCTCCCTCGTGGCCCGCCACGTCGAGGACTGGGTCAACGAGCTGTTCCTCTCCTGCCGGTTCGAAGCCGAGCGGGTCGGGCCCTACAACGGCACCGTCTTCCACTTCTTCAAGTGCCTGTCGCCGGAGCGGATGGCCTATCTCGAGGCGTCGCTGCGGCCCCGCCCCCGGGTCGCCCGCGGCCGGCTGACCGACGACGAAAAGGCGGCGGAAGGCGAGACGTGCGTCATCGGCAACTACCGGGTCCAGCGCCGCTGCCCCCACCTGGGCGGGGACCTGGCCCGGTTCGGGGAGGCCGACGGGCGGGTGCTGACCTGCACCCTCCACGGCTGGCGGTTCGACATGGAGAGCGGCCGCTGCCTGACCGCCGACCGCTACCACCTGGACAGCCAGCCGGCTTCGCTCGACCCTTCGACCGAGGGCTAGGCCCCTCCGCCGTCAGTCCCCGGCGGGCGGCAACAGCTCGTGCACCCCGGCCACGACGTAGGGCGGCACCGGCCGGCCGTCCCGGCGGGCGGCCTCGACGTCGGCCCGGGTGGTGGCGCCGCTGAGCACCAGCACCCCGGCCATCCCGGCCGCCGCGGCCATGGCCATGTCGGTGGCCAGCCGGTCGCCGACCATGGCCGCCGCGTCCGACGGCACCCCGAGCCGGTCGAGGGCGGCGGCCGCCATGTAGCGGCTGGGCTTGCCCGGCACCGCCTCCGCCCGGGCGCCGCTGCAGGCCTCCACCGCGGCCAGCATGGCCGCGCAGTCGGGCAGGCCGCCGTCCGGGGTGGGGCAGTAGGGGTCGGGGTTGGTGGCGACCAGGGCGGCGCCGTGCAGGCGGACGGCCCGGTAGGCGGCGTTGAGCTTGGCGTAGTCGAAGGTCCGGTCGAACGACACCACCACCACCTCCGCCTCGGCCGGGTCGCCGGTCAGGTGCCAGCCGGCGGCGGCCAGGGTGTCGGCCACCAGCGGCTCGGAGATGACCAGCAGGCGCCGCCCGGGGTGGCGCTCGGCCAGATAGGTGATGGTGGCGTCGGTGGCCGTGACGATGTCGGAGGGGCAGGCGGGGATGCCCAACCCGGTCAGCTTCGAGGCGTAGTGCTCCTTGGGGTGCAGCGGGTTGTTGGTGACGAACACCACGCCCCGCCCCTCGGCCCGCAGGCGGCCGATCACGTCGACGGCTCCGGGCAGGGCGTGGTCGCCGAGGTACAGGGTCCCGTCCAGGTCGAAGGCATAGCCGGCAAAGGGCTGCGGGCGGGCGGCGGGATCGGTGGCGGGGGTCGGCACGGGCGCCATTCAACCGGGCGGAGGCCCGGGTCGGCGGAGCGCAGGGGGCGTGTACCATTGACACCCGGCGAACCGTTCGCCACCTGCCCCGTCACGACGCCACGAACACCTCGGCGGGGCCCTCTGTCCGGAAAGAAGGCCGACCTATGACCGATACTGCCAGCCCCTCCGCTGAGATGGGCACCTTTGACGAGTCGGGTGTCTACACACCGCGTCAGGTCGTCGCCGACGATCTTGGGGGCATGTCGCTCGAGGACGCCATTTCCGGCACCATCGTCGAGTTCGACGACGGCGACATCGTGGAGGGGACGGTCGTCAAGGTCGACAAGGACGAGGTCCTGCTCGACATCGGCTTCAAGTCCGAGGGCGTCATCCCGAGCCGCGAGCTGTCGATCCGCCACGACGTCGACGCTCACGATGTGGTCACGGTCGGCGATCACATCGAGGCCCTCGTGCTCCAAAAGGAGGACAAGGAGGGGCGCCTGATCCTCTCCAAGAAGCGGGCCCAGTACGAGCGGGCCTGGGGCACGATCGAGCAGATCAAGGAGCGCGACGGCGTCGTCTCCGGACCGGTCATCGAGGTCGTCAAGGGCGGCCTGATCCTCGACATCGGGCTGCGGGGCTTCCTGCCCGCCTCCCTGGTGGAGCTGCGCCGGGTCCGGGACCTGCTCCCCTACGTGGGCAAGACCCTGGACGCCAAGATCATCGAGCTGGACAAAAACCGCAACAACGTGGTCCTGTCCCGCCGGGCCTACCTCGAGGAGACGCAGAAGGAGCAGCGGGACGAGTTCCTGGCCAACCTCAAGCCGGGCGAGGTCCGGCACGGCGTCGTGTCCTCGGTCGTCAACTTCGGCGCCTTCGTCGACCTCGGCGGCATGGACGGCCTCATCCACGTCTCCGAGCTGTCCTGGAAGCACGTCGACCACCCCTCCTCGGTGGTGGCCGTCGGCGACGAGGTCGAGGTCCGGGTCCTCGACGTGGACCTGTCGAGGGAGCGCATCAGCCTGTCGCTGAAGGCGACCCAGCAGGACCCCTGGCAGGAGTTCGCCAACGCCCACCGGGTCGGCGAGCTGGTCTACGGGCGGGTCACCAAGCTGGTGCCGTTCGGCGCCTTCGTCCAGGTCGGGGAGGGCATCGAGGGCCTGGTCCACATCTCCGAGATGGCCGCCCACCACGTCGACCTGCCCGAGCAGGTGGTCACCCCCGGCGAGGAGCTGTGGGTCAAGATCATCGACATCGACCTGCAGCGCCGGCGTATCAGCCTGTCGATCAAGCAGGCGGCCGAGGGCGGCGAGGTGGCCGCCGAGTACCGCGAGGCGTTCGGCGAGCACAACTACGACGAGCAGGGCAACTACGTCGGCCCGAGCTTCACCGACTTCGAGCCCGAGTCCGAGGCCCAGGAGGCCTGGGCCGAGTACCTGGCCGAGGCCGGCGGCACCAACGGCCAGCCCGCCGAGGGTGAGACTCCCGCCGGCGACGACGGCCCGGCCTGGACGTCCGGGCCGGTCGAGGAGACGCCCGCCCCGGCGGAGGGCGAAGAAGCCTGACCGGGGCGGCCGTCAGGCCGCCCCAGAACAACTTGGGGACGGACACTGCCGGCCCGATTCAGTGCCGGCCCGAAACTGCTTCGGCCAGGGCGGCCAGCGGCGAGGTCCGCCGGCCGCCCCTGGCCTCGGCCCGGTCGGCGGCCCGGTAAAGGGCGTGGACGCCGGTCACCCCGGCCCAGCGCCACGGCTCGGGTTCCCATGCCGGGCTGCGGTGGCCGACCCAGGGCAGGGCGGTGCGCTCGGTGCGCTCGCCCGCGACGAGCTCGGCGATGGTCCGTCCGGCCAGATGCGAGGTGGTCACGCCGTCACCCACATAGCCGCCGGCCCAGGCCAGTCCCTGCGCCGGGTCGGCCCCGACCGAAGGGCACCAGTCCCTGGCCACGCCGAGCACCCCGCGCCAGGCGTGCTCGACCGGCACGCCGGCCGCCGCCGGCCACAGCCGGGCCAGGGACCGGCGGAGCTGGGCGATGGTGGCTTCCGGGGTGGCGCCGTCGTGGTCGGGGCGCGACCCCCACCGGTAAGGAACGCCCCGGCCCCCGATGGCGATCCGCCCGTCGGCCGTGCGCTGGGCGTAGAGGTAGGCGTGGGCCGCGGTGCTGAGCGTCTCCTGCCCCTCCCAGCCGAGCTCGGCCCACGTCGCCGGCTCGAGCGGGGCGGTCACCACCATCGAGCTGTTCATGGGCAGCAGGGCCCGGCGCAGGCCGGGCAGCCGGGCGGTGAAGCCCTCGGTGGCCCGGACCACCCACCGGGCGGAGACGACCCCGGCCGGGGTGACCACCAGGTGGGGCGCCAGGCTCAGGGCCGGGGTGGCCTCGTAGAGCTCGGCCCCGGCCCGCTCCACCGCGTCGGCCAGGCCTCGGGCCAGCTTGGCCGGCTGGATCCGGGCGCAGTGGGGGGAGTACCGGCCGCCCACCGCGCCGGCCACCTCCACCCGGGCCCTGACCTCGGCGGCGGTGAGCGGCCAGGCGTCGTCGGGCCCGACGCCCCACTCGCGGTCGGCGACCAGCCCGGCCCGCAACCGCCGCAACTGAGCCTCGTTGGTCGCCACCGACAGGGTCCCGCCCTTGGTGATGTCGGCGTCGATCCCCTCGTCGCGGCAGACCGCAATCACCTCGTCGACGGCCGCGTGCAAGGCCCGCTGCATGGCCACCACGCCGGCCCGCCCGCGGGCCGACCCGGCCGCCAGCCGGGCCCGGTCGCCGGGCAACAGCCCCGACAGCCAGCCGCCGTTGCGGCCGCTGGCCCCCCACCCGGCCCGGACGGCCTCGACGATCACCACCCGCAGCTCGGGCCGCAGGCGGCGCAGCGCCCACGCCGTCCACAGCCCGGTGTAGCCGGCCCCGACGATGCACACGTCGGTCTCGGTCGACCCGGGCAGGGCGGGCCGGCGGGGCGGGTCGCCCAACGACGACTGCCAGAAGCTGACCCGCCCGTTGACCGTCATCCCGCTGACGTCAGAGCCGCTCCCACGCCTGGGACAGGACGTCCCGCAGGATCTGGCCCATCAGGTCGAAGTGCTCCTGCTCGCACACCAGCGGCGGGGCCAGCTGGATGACCGGGTCGCCCCGGTCGTCGGCCCGGCAGACCAGGCCGGCGTCGAAGAGGGCGGGCGAGAGGAACCCGCGCAGCAGCCGCTCCGACTCCTCGTCGTCGAAGGTGGCCTTGGTCGCCTTGTCCTTGACCAGCTCGAGGCCGTAGAAGAAGCCGTCGCCCCGCACGTCACCGACGATGGGCAGATCGAGCAGGCCCTCTAGCACCTGGCGGAAGGCGGCCGACCGGCGGTTGGCCTGGCCGACCAGATCCTCCTTCTCGAACACGTCGAGGTTGGCCAGCGCCACCGCGGTGGACACCGGGTGCCCACCGAAGGTGAAGCCGTGGTAGAAGGTCGACGTCCCGCTCACGAACGGCTCCATCACCCGGTCGGACACCAGCACCGCCCCGAGGGGGGAGTAGCCGGAGGTGAGCCCCTTGGCGCAGGTGATCATGTCGGGGACGTAGTGGTACCGGTCGGCGCCGAACCAGGCGCCGAGGCGCCCGAAGGCGCAGATGACCTCGTCGGAGACCAGCAGCACGCCGTAGCGGTCGCAGATCTCCCGGACCCGCTGGAAGTAGCCGGGCGGCGGAGGGAAGCAGCCACCCGAGTTCTGCACCGGCTCGAGGAAGACGGCGGCGACGGTGTCGGGCCCCTCCATCTCGATACGGGCCTCGATGTCGTCGGCCGCCCACCGGCCGAACGCCTCCAGGTCGTCGCCGAAGTAGGGGGCCCGGTAGAAGTTGGTGTTGGCCACCCGGACCGACCCGGCCGGCAGCGGCCCGAACTGCTCCTTGATGCCGGGCACCCCGGTGATGGCCAGGGCGCCGAGGGTGGTGCCGTGGTAGGCGATGTTGCGCGAGAGGACCTTGTAGCGGCCCGGCTGGCCCTGGGCCCGGAAGTACTGCTTGGCGATCTTCCAGGCCGACTCGACCGCTTCGCCGCCGCCGGTGGTGAAGAAGACCCGGTTGAGGTCTCCCGGGGCCAGCCCGGCGAGCCGCTCGCTCAGCTCGATGGCGTTGGGGTGGGCGTAGCTCCAGATGGGGAAGTAGGCCAGCTGCTTGGCCTGGCGGGCGGCCGCCTCGGCCAGCTCCTCCCGCCCGTGGCCGGCGTTGACCACGAACAGGCCCGACAGGCCGTCCAGGTAGCGCTTGCCCCGGCTGTCCCAGACCCAGGGCCCGTCGCCCTTGACCATGACCGGCACGTCGTGGGAGGCGTACGAGCCCATCCGGGTGAAGTGCATCCAGAGGTGGCGCTTGGCCGCCTCCTGCAGGTGCTCGTCGTCGAAGCCGACGGCCGCGGCCGCGTCGCTCATCTCGTTCCCCATTGGTAGGTCTCCTTCTCGAGTCGCAGGTAGACGAAGACTTCGGTGCTGCGCACCTCGGGTATGGCCCGGATGCTGTCGTCGATGACGCTCAGCAGGGCGGCGTCGTCCTCGCAGATCAGCTCGACCAGCAGGTCGAAGCGGCCGGCGCAGATGACCACGTAATCGGCCTCGGGGAGGGCGGCGAGCTTGGTGGACACGGAGCGGAGGTCCCCGTCCACGCAGATCCCGATCATGGCCTGGCGGTGGAAGCCGACCGCCTCGGCGTCGGTGACGGCGGCGATCTGGATGACGCCCTCCTCGAGCAATCGCTGCACCCGCTGGCGGGTGGCGGCCTCGGACAGGCCGACCGCCCGGGCGATGGCCGCGTAGCTGCGCCGGCCGTCCTCCTGCAACTGCTCGATGATGCGCTTGGAGCGCTCGTCGAGCCGGCCGCTCGCGTCCCTGATGCCAGCGTCACTCACGCTGCTGATTCTTGTGTCAATAGGTACCTGTGTCAAGGAAAACGTAAGAACGTCCTTGATTTCTGATGGATTCATTGCTTTCGTCGAGGTGCGGTGCGATGATGAGCCTCGACACAACAGGGGGAGATCGCCGTGACCAAGCTCAGCCTGCGTAACTTCGTCGACGGCCGCTCGGTGGAGGCGGCCGACGGTCGCACCACTGCCGTCGTGGACCCGAGCACGGGCGAGGTCTACGGCGACGCCCCGCTCTCGGGCCCGGAGGACGTCGACGCCGCCTGCCGGGCCGCCGCCCGGGCCTTCGAAACCTGGAGGGACACCACCCCGTCGGAGCGCCAGAAGCACCTGCTCGACCTGGCCGACGCGGTGGAGGACCGGGCCGAGGAGCTGATCGCGGTCGAGTGCCGCAACACCGGCAAGCCGGTCGCCCTCACCCGGAGCGAGGAGCTGCCGCCCTGTATCGACCAGCTCCGGTTTTTCGCCGGAGCGGCCCGCATGCTGGAGGGGCGCTCGGCCGGGGAGTACCTGGCCGGGCACACCTCGTGGATCCGCCGGGAGCCGATCGGCGTGGTCGGCCAGGTCACGCCGTGGAACTACCCGCTGATGATGGCCATCTGGAAGATCGGGCCGGCGCTGGCCGCCGGCAACACGGTGGTCCTCAAGCCCTCGGACACCACCCCGGCCTCCACGGTCCTGCTGGCCGAGATGGCGGGAGCCATCTTTCCCCCCGGGGTCTTCAACGTGATCTGCGGCGACCGGGACACCGGCCGGGAGCTGGTGTCCCATCCCATCCCGCGGCTCGTCGCCATCACCGGCAGCGTGCGGGCCGGGCGGGAGGTGGCCGGCGCGGCGGCCGAGGACCTCAAGCGGGTGCACCTGGAACTCGGGGGCAAGGCGCCGGTGGTCGTCTTCGACGACGCCGATCCCGCCGCGGTGGCCGAGGCCGTCGCCGGCGCCGGCTACTTCAACGCCGGCCAGGACTGCACCGCGGCCACCCGGGTGCTGGCCGGGCCCGGCCTCTACGAGGATCTGGTCGCCGCTCTCGGTGAGCAGGCGGCCCACACCGCCTTCGGCGGGCCCGACAACCCCGACGCCTACTTCGGCCCCCTCAACAACCCCAACCAGCTCGGCCGGGTCAGCGGCTTCGTGGAGCGGGCCCCGGCCCACGCCGAGGTCGTGGCGGGGGGCCACCGGCCGGACGGGCCCGGCTTCTTCTACCCGCCGACGGTCGTCGCCGACCTGCGCCAGGGCGACGAGCTGGTCACCGACGAGGTGTTCGGGCCGGTCATCACCGTGCAGCGCTTCACCGACGAGGACGAGGCGGTGGCGTGGGCCAACAGCGTCGAGTACGGCCTGGCGTCGAGCGTGTGGACCCGGGACCACGGCCGGGCCCTACGCGTCTCCCGCCGGCTGGACTTCGGGGCGGTGTGGATCAACACCCACATCCCCATCGTGGCCGAGATGCCCCACGGCGGCTTCAAGCACTCCGGGTACGGCAAGGACCTGTCCCTGTACGGCCTCGAGGACTACACCCGTATCAAGCACGTCATGAGCGCGTGGTGAAGGAGAACCCAGCATGAAGATCGGTGTCCCCACCGAAATCAAAAACCACGAGTACCGGGTCGCGCTCACGCCGGCCGGGGTCCACGAGCTGGTCCGCCACGGCCACCAGGTCGTCGTGCAGCAAGGCGCCGGCACCGGGTCGTCCATCACCGACGAGGAGTTCGTCGCCGCCGGGGCATCCCTGATCGATGACCCCGACGAGGTGTGGGGCGGGGCCGACCTGGTCCTCAAGGTCAAGGAGCCCATCGAGGAGGAGTACCACCGGCTCCGCAAGGATTTGGTCCTCTTCACCTACCTGCACCTGGCCGCGTCCCGGCCCTGCACCGACGCCCTGTTGGCCGCCGGCACCACCGCCATCGCCTACGAAACGGTCGAGCTGCCGGACCGGACCCTGCCGCTGCTGGCTCCCATGTCCGAGGTGGCCGGGCGCATGGCGCCCCAGGCCGGCGCTCACGCCCTCGAGCGGGAGAACGGCGGCCGGGGCGTGCTCATGGGCGGCGTGTCCGGCGTCTACGCGGCCAAGGTGGTCGTCCTCGGCGGCGGCGTGTCGGGCATGAACGCGGCCGCCATCGCCCTCGGCATGCAGGCCGAGGTGCTCGTCCTCGACAACAACCTGGCCAAGCTCCGGGACGCCGACAAGATCTACCAGGGGCACCTGCAGACGGTGGCCTCCAACGCCTACGAGATCGAGCGGGCCTGCCTCGACGCCGACCTTGTGATCGGCGCCGTGCTGGTGGCCGGGGCCAAGGCCCCCACCCTCGTCAGCAACGACCTGGTCTCCCGCATGAAGCCCGGGTCGGTGCTGGTCGACATCGCCATCGACCAGGGCGGCTGCTTCGAGAGCTCCCGGCCGACGACCCACGCCGAGCCGACCTTCCGGGTGCACGACTCGATCTTCTACTGCGTGGCCAACATGCCCGGGGCGGTACCCAACACGTCCACCTTCGCCCTCACCAACGTGACCCTGCCCTACGCCCTGGCCCTGGCCGACAAGGGCTGGCGGGACGCCCTGCGGGCCGACGCCTCGCTGGCCAAGGGCCTCAACACGCATGACGGTCACGTCACCTACCGCCACGTGGCCGAGGCCCACGGGATGGCCGCGCTGGACGTGGAGACGGTCCTGGCCTAAGCAGTCCCCTCGTGCATCCGAAGCCGATGACGGCCCCGTGGCGCTGCCCGGTCTGTCGTCAGCCGTTGGCGCGCCTGGACGGCGGCTCGCGGTGGGCCTGCCCGGCCGGCCACAGCTTCGACGTGGCCCGCGAGGGCTACGTCAACCTGCTGGTCGCCGGCCAGCGTCGGAGCCGCCAGCCCGGCGACAGCCCGGAGATGGTCGACGCCCGCCGGCGCTTCCTCGCCACCGGCGCCTACGACCCGATCTCGGCCGCGGTGGCCGCCGCCCTCGCCGAGGAGGAGGCGGACGTGGTCCTCGACGTCGGGTGCGGCGAGGGGCGCCACACCCGGGCCCTGGCGGCGCCGGCGGTGCTCGGCGTGGATGTGTCCAAGCGG
>Ga0209061_1004828_pt1 | contig 12496 bp, 14 predicted proteins | sample Coa_R1_10_FD_187157 | JGI IMG/M metagenome (GOLD analysis project Ga0209061, IMG submission 187157) | Surface soil microbial communities from Centralia Pennsylvania, which are recovering from an underground coalmine fire - Coalmine... | ecosystem: Environmental > Terrestrial > Soil >...
AGCGGTAGGCGGTCACGGGGTGGATGCCTTGCTCGCGCGCCCACTGCTTCAAGTTCATGGAAGTGGATTGTAGTGTATGGGCGCGTCAGCTGTTGTCAACCCCCGTCGGACGGCGGGACGCCCGGGCATCCGGACGGGACGGCGCCGAGCCCCGACCCCAGGTGGATGGCAACGGCTCAACTTGCTCAGCTGTAGGTGTGCCCCCCAAGCTGGACCCAGCCCGGCTCCGGGCAACCGCTCGAGGTACGGGCGTGGAGGCAATGCACCCCAACCCGGTCAGGGTCAACGTAGAGCTGCCCATGGACCAGGAGGCGATCGCCTGGGCGGGCTGGGACCCAAGGGCTGAGGCCGAGGTTGTCGTCGAGCTCGAGGACGTCGCCGACCCCATCCGACACCGACAGCACCTCGTGGCCACCCCGCTCCACCGGCGGGGCGAGCACCGTGCCCTGGAAGGTCACCTCGACGCCCGAGCGACGGGCGACGATCGCGTCGTGCACCGCCTGCGCGTCCGGGCGAGGCGTGCCGTGATGGAGCCAGGCCTCGACGACGGCCAGGGCGACCAGGAGGACGACGACCGCGATCGCGGCCCGCATCCCCCAGACGCGGTCGTTCCACCAGGCGGTGGACGACCCGGTCGGGCGGGGTCGTCGTGGGAGGGTGCTGGCGGGCGCCGCTCTCGCTCGTCGTCGACCAGATCGGCTCATCGCTCCTCCGCGGGCGGGCGCTCCACGCGATCATCCTGCCACGCCCAGGCCCGGTGGCCACCCCCTACCTCAGGGTCGACCGCCAGGGCCGGCGGCTGCGGACGTTCCTCAGGTTGCAGAGCTCGCCCTGGTTGTCCCCCGGGTCGAGCCAGAGCAGGGTATCGAACACCGCCGCCGCCTCGTTGAGGCGGCCCAGGCGCCACGAGCAGAGGCCCACACCGTGGAGGCCGCGCAGGAAGGGGCGGTTGTCGACATAGCCCCATCCCAGCACCCCGTTGAAGCCGCGGGGCAGGGCCAGCTCGCCAACGGCGACCGCGGTCTGGTAGTGGAGCAGCGCCGCCCGAGGGCTGCGCCGAAAGGACAGGTGGCCGAGGAGCACGTGCGCTTCCAGGCAGCGAGGCTCCCGCTCGGTCAGGGAGCGGAGCAGCCCGCGGGCCTCACGCCGGTGGCCTTCGCGGACGAGCCCCAGGGCCACGGCGATGGGGTCCTCACGGTCACCTTCCCCGCCCGGGGGCACCACCCGCTCCAACTGGCATTGAGGCCGAGGGCCGGCGATGATCAGCGGCCGCAGCTCCGGGGCGATCGGCGCCCCCGGCTCTCCCCAATCGTGCTCGGTGGGCTCCCAGACACCCACCAGCTGGAGGCGGAGCGGCCGGGCACGACACGCCTCGAGCAGGCGACGCGCCGCTGCCCCATCCGGCCGGGTCCGCAACGGATAGACCCAGCTCCGGCGGGGCCGAGGGGCTGGCAGGCCCAAGACGCCGGCTCGCTCTCGGCTCCACCGCGCGTAGGCGGCCGCCAGGAGGGCGAGGGGCGAGAAGGGGGGGAAGCGAACGTCGACCAGGGCGATGGCGTAGTCTCGCCCCTGACGACGACAGATCGCCACCAACCGGCGGGAGGCACCGCGGTCGACCTCGACGTCCACCACCGTCACCTCCTCCCCGACCACCGTCGCGCCGGAGAGCACGGGAAGGTGCTCGGCCACCGCCTCGCGGAAGGCATCGAGCTGCTCCTCCTCTCCCCATGTCCCCGCCGTGATCTCCTCGATCAGGACGTCGAGCCCCGGATCCTCCGTCCTCACCGCACCACGATCGTGAAGCCGGGCCCTCCTCCCGGCCTGTCCACGCGCCCACCTGCCCCAAGGGCTCCCCGCACGCCTCGCTCGACCCGCTGAGGCCCTCGCGGATCACCACCTCCAGCAGCGGGGGCCAGGCCGTCCTGCATCAGAGCAGGATAGCCAGGCGTGACGCCCGACGGTCGAGGCGCCCGTGCCTGACCGCTCGGCCGTCCCGGTGAGGCCGCTCCCGCGGGCCCCGCCCGGCAGGACGCGATGGCAGTTTACGAACGCTCAGCGGCGAGGTACTGTGCCATTGGTCGGCATCGTTGCCGGCCTGACGTCGACCAAGGGGGAGAAAGCTTCCATGCCGATCCTTGCAGCTGGGTTCCAGCAGATCCTGAGCCCGGCCGGTCCGCTCGCCGCCTCAACCCTGCTGGCCCTGGTCCCGGTCGTCCTGCTGCTCGTCCTGCTGGCGGTGTTCCGATTGACCGCCTGGCTCTCGGTGCTCATCGGCTCGGTGGTGACCGTGCTCTTGGGGATAGGGGTGTGGCGGGCCCCTCTGCTGCCCACCCTCGCCGCCTACGGCTACGGCGCCGCGACCGGCGTCTGGTCGGTGGACTGGATCACGTTCTGGGGCGTCGTCATCTTCTACACCCTGAACGTCACCGGGCTCTTCCAGCGCTTCCAGGGCTGGCTGACCGAGCAGGCCACGGCCGACGTCCGGGTGCAGGCCATCCTGCTCGCCTGGGCCTTCGGGGCCCTGCTCGAGGGCCTGGTCGGCTTCGGCTATCCCTGGGCGGTGGTCGCCCCCATCCTGATCGCGCTGGGGGTGGCGGAGCTCGACGCCATCCGGGTGGCGGCGATCGCCAACAACGCCCCCGTCTCCTACGGCGCCCTTGGCGCCCCCCTGATCGCCCTCGCCGCCGTCACCCATCTCGACCTCCTGCAGGTCTCCGCCTCGGTGGGACGCCTGGTGGCGATCCTCGCCATCTTGCCCCCCTTCGTCCTGATCTACCTGGTCAGCGGCTGGAAGGGGCTCAAGGACGGCTGGCCGCTGGCCGTGGTCGGGACCGTGGCCTATGTGGCCGGCCAGTACCCCACCTCCCAGTTCCTGGGGCCGTACCTGCCCGACATCATCGGGTCCCTGGTCTGCTTCGGGGCCCTGCTCCTGCTGCTGAGGGTCTGGCGGCCCCGAACCACCCTCGGCTATGGGGGGGTCGAGGTCTCACCCCTCCCGGTCGGAGGAGGGGCGACGCCTCAGGCAGCCGTGCCCCGGTCGAGCGACCAGGTGCTCAAAGCGCTGCTGCCCTTCGTCATCCTGGTCCTGGTCGTGGTCGCCTGGACCGGCCCCTGGTCCCCGTTGCCCAAGATCAGCGCCTTCCACGCCAGCGCGGCGGCGGTCTCCTCGCTCCCAGGGCACCGAGCGGTCGCGGCCGAGTTCAACTGGACCCCCTTCATCGCCGGGACCTCGATCGCGGTCTCCTGGCTGCTGATCCTGCTCGTGGTCCGCCCCAGCCTGGCCGCCATCGGGACCGTCTTCAAAAGGACCCTCCGGCAGATGTGGGGCGCCCTGCTGGTCGGCTTCTTCATCTTCGGGCTGGCCTACGTCTTCAACTACTCGGGCATGGCCGCCACCTTGGCCTACGGCTTCTCCAAGGTGGGGGTCGTCTTCATCGTGCTGGCCCCGATCCTGGGCTGGATCGGGGTCGCCCTCTCGGGGAGCAACACCTCGACCAACACCCTCTTCGGGTTCTTCCAGCTCTCGGTGGGTCGTCTCCTCGGCTTCCCGCTCCTCCTCCTCCCCTCGCTCAACTCCGTCGGGGCCGAGGTGGGCAAGCCGGTCGCCCCGCAGACCACCAGCGTCGGGGTCTCCACCACCAGCTACGCCCGCAACGAGGGGGCCGCGATCCGGCACAACCTGGCCTGGACGCTGGTCCTCCTCCTCTACCTGATCGGCATCGGGTGCTTCTACTACTTCGTCCTGCCGGCAGCGATGCGATGAGCGCCCTCAGCGATCGGCCCGCGCTGATCGGCGCCAGCGGCGCATCGCCCCCAGGGCGATCAGGGCCGCGAGGGCAAGCGGGAAGATCAGGTAGCCCCACCAATGGAGGTGCAGGAACCTCCCGATGCGGCCGCCGAACCGCACCCCCACCCACAGCCAGGCCGCCGCCCACGGGGCGGAGCTGATGGCCACGCTCAGGGCGAAGAACGGGTAGGGGACCTTGAAGAGGCCGGCGGCGACGGTGACTGGCACCCGAAAGCCGAAGATGTGACGGCCGACGATGATCGCCAGGGGTCCCCAGCGGTCGAACCAGCCCTCGACCCGGGCCAGCCGCTCCGCGTCGAGATCAAAGAGCGGGGCGCCCCAGCTGGCGAGAAGGGGCCGGCCCCAGCGACGGGCGATCAGGTAGAGGTTCGAGGCGCCCGCGACCACGGCCACGATCAGCCCAGCCCACGCCCCCACCAGCCGGGCTGGCGAGCCCGCCAGCACATGTCCCAGGTAGACGATGGCCACGTCCCCGGGGAGGGGAAGCGGGACGCCGGACTCCTCCACGTAAAGGAGCGCGAACACGACCGGCGCCCCGAACCGGGACAGGGCCCGGGCGATCGCGACCCCGGCGTCCCGGAGGAGGTCGGTCGTCCCCTCCTGCAGGAGCGCCACCACCATGAGCAGGAGGAGGGCACCGCCCGCTCCCGCCACCGCGAGCCAGCGTGCCCGCGGCCCCAGGCGCGCCAGCTGGACCACCTCCCCTCAGGTCGCCTCGCGTTGGGCCCCAGACCGCCGGCCACGGAGGAACCACACGGCGAGAACGATCAGCACGATCACCGCGAACCCGATCGAGGCCTTCTCGATCGGGGAGGACAGGGAGGCGTAGTTGCTCCCAAGCACGTAGCCGCCCACGGCCAGCGCCGCCGACCAGGGCAGGGCGCCGAGGAAGGTGAGCAGGCAGAACCTGCCCAGCGGGACCCGCGCCAGCCCGGCCGGGAACGAGATGTAGGTGCGCACCACCGGCACGAAACGTCCCACGAACACGGCCACAAGGCCGCGCCGCTCGAACCAACGATCGGCCAGCTCGAGGTGTCGCCGGGAGATGCCCAACCGGCTCCCTGGCCCAAGCAGGAGCTCGGTGCCGAAGCGTGCCGCGAGTCCGTAGGCGATCAGCGAGCCGATGAGGTTGCCCACGGCGCCGCACACGACGGCCCCCGCCAGACTGAGATGGCCGGCGCCGGCGAGCGCACCAGCGAGCGGCATGACCACCTCGCTGGGCACGGGCAGGCCGCAGCTCTCGGCCACCATCAGCACGAGGACCCCGAGCAGACCGTGGTCGCTCACGAAGGAGATCAGGGTGCTCGTCATCGGCAGCAGCCTAGCGCGTCCGCCCGGCGTCGCGAGGGACCGGTCTGGGGTCGAGGAGGCATCGGCTGGCCCCTGGCGGTCGCTCAGACCTCGTCGTCGGCCTTCAGGCCCATCTCGATCAGGTACCGAAGGGCCGCGACCGGCAGGCCACCGGAGGGGATCCGAGCCGGCACCTCGGCCTCGACGGTCAAGGTCCGCAGCTGCTCGTCGCGGACGTCGACGTTCTTCAACTGCGGGTTCCGTCGGAACTTCCCGGGGGAGGGCTCGACGAAGAAGGGCACCTGTCCTCCGTCCGGCAGTTCGACGCCGACAGAACGGATGAGATGACGCACCTGCTCGCGACGACGCGCGTTGATCGTCCGCCTGCGGTCGTGGAGGTCGTAGCTCATGGGCATCGCTCCCGGTTCACATCGTGCTGGCATGATCGGCATGGTCTCCCAGCGCCAGAGCCGTGACGTCGGCCGAGCTGGCCCTGCCCCTCCTAGCCAGGAGAAGGGATCAAGCCCCACGGCCGACGAACTCCCTCGCGACCGAGGAGCGGCGGATCGGCTGGTTCCCGACGACGGAAAGGCCGCCTCTATGGTCCGGTGCAGTGAAGACGCGTCCTTCAGCCTACACGACTTGCCCCAAACGCCTCCCGCCATGGGATTCGGCCAGGTCACCGGGATCGGTGAGGAGGGTCAAGGGGAGGTGGCGACCGGCTACTCGACGGACAAGATGAACGGGTAGTGCTCCTGGCCGCCGGACTGCACCTCGACGTCGAGGCCGGGAAACGCACCCCGGATGGTCCCGGTCAGACGCTCGGTCTCGGAATCGGTCGCCTGCTGGCCGCGGTAGATCGTGACCAACTCGTAGTTGGCCGCCCCGATGCCCTCCAGCGCCGCCTTGACCACGCTGCCGTAGTCCTTGCCGCACTGCTCGAGCCGATCGTTGACCAGGGCGATCACGTCACCCTCGGCCACCTCGAGCCCGTTGGAGCGGGTCGCCCGCACGGCATGGGTGACCTCGATCGTTTGCACGTGCCCGGCCGCCTCGCGCATGTTGGCGAGGTTCTCCTCCAAGCTCCGCTCGGGGTGGAAGGCGACGATAGCCGCGATGCCCTGAGGCACCGTGTGCGTGTCCAGCACGTGGACCGAACGGGAGCTCAGGTCACGGACCTGACGCGCAGCCATGACCACGTTCTTGTTGTTGGTGATCAGGACCACCTGGGGGTAGGCCACCCCCTCTACCGCCTTCAGCATGTCGTGGGTGCTCGGGTTCATCGTCTGCCCGCCCTCGACGATGGCATCGGCCCCCAGGCTGCGGAAGATCTCGACCAACCCCACCCCGGACACCACCGCCACCAGGCCGATCCCGTTCGGCCGCCTCGGGGCGGGGGTCGCCTCCTCCCGGTCCGTCCGTCCCCCCTCCTCGCCCTGCGCCGCCTCGCGGATGCGGCGATGCTGGGAGGACATGTCCCCGACGCTGAGGCGATCCAGACGCCCGTAGGTCGCGGCCAGCGTGATCACCCGCGGGGGATCGTCGGTATGCACATGCACCTTCACCAGCTCAGGGTCGCCGACCACCAGAACCGAGTTCCCCAGGGCGGCGATCTCCTCCCGGATCCGCTCCACGTCGAGCTGGCGACCGTGGATCAGGAACTCGGTGCAGTAGCCCCACCCCTCCTCGGGCAAGTCGAGCAGGGCCTGAGCGGCAGGGCGGCCCGGCCCCACCCGCTGAAGCTCGGACTCGACCTCCTCAAGCGAGCGCAGCATGCCCTCGAGCATGATCTGGAGGCCGTACCCACCCGCGTCGACCACCCCCGCCTCGCGCAGGATGCGGAGCTGGCTCGGGGTTCGCTCGACCGCGGCTCGGGCGCCAGCCGCCGCCGCCCTCAAGACGCTCAGGGCGGTGGCGCCGGGCTGCTGCGCCGCCGCCATGGCGCTCCGCCCGGCCTGCCTGGCCACGGTCAGGATCGTCCCTTCGGTGGGCTTGATGACGGCCCGATAGGCGGCGTTGGCGGCCTCCTCAAGGGCCTCGGCCAGCTCCAGGGGGGTCAGCTCCGCCCGCCCCTGGACGGCGTTGCCGAAGCCGCGAAAGATCTGCGACAGGATCACCCCGGAGTTGCCACGAGCTCCCATCAGGCTGCCGTGGGCGGCGATGCGCGCGACCTTGCTGACCTCGGTGGCCTGCGACTCCTTGATGTCCTCCACCGCTGACTGCAAGGTCAGCATCATGTTGGTCCCCGTGTCGCCGTCCGGCACCGGGAACACGTTGAGCCGGTTGATCTCCTCCTGATGGGCGCTGAGCCAGTCGAGGCTGCCCAGCAATGCCTGCCGGAGCAGGCGACCATCCACGCTCCCGGCCCCTCCGCTCTCAGAATGCCCCGTTATCTCCGTGAACCCCCTGCACGAAGACGTTGACCTCGGCCACCGGGACCTCCGTGGCCCGCTCGACCTCGAATCGGACGGCGCTCTTCAGGTTGTGCGCGACCTCGGTGATCCGAACGCCGTACTGGACGATGATGTAGAGATCGATCGCCAGCTGGCCATCGACCTCCCGCACCTCCACGCCCCGATGGACGCTCTCCCGCCGCAGCAACGTGGCCACGCCGTCCCGCAGGCCACGGGCCGCCATACCCATCACGCCGTAGCAGCCCAGGGCCGCGTGGGCGGCGATGGCGCCGACCACGGCCGGGAACACCTCGATCCGACCCCGCTCCCGGTTGGCCCGGAGCGATCCCGTTGCTGAGGGCTCTCTCACCGCCGGCCTCAGATCCATGAGCATGGCCATGGTACAATGCGGCTCCGTCGTCCAGCGGGAGCGATCAACGATGGCCTGGAAATGCGAGATCTGCGGCAAAGGACCGCAGCACGGACACAACGTCAGCCACTCGAAGCGACGTACGAACCGCCGCTTCTTGCCCAACTTGCAACGGGGCAAGGTGCGCATCGGCGCTCGGGTCGTCCGAGCCCGTGTTTGCACGCGGTGCTTGCGCACGCACGCCGCCGGGGTCTGAGCTGAGCTTCGTCGCCGCCGCTGCCGCCGCCTTCGTCGTTTGCCTGGTGGCGCAGTATCTCGGCTATGGCCGTTTGCTCCTCCCGGCCTTGAGGAGCGCCGAGGCCGCCGACCGGCGTCGTGCCCTGAGACGATGGCTGGGCTTCGTGGTCACGTGCGAGGGGCTGGTGGTCGCGGCGGCGATCGTGTACGCGATCGTCGTGGGGAGCCGTCATCCCACGGGGATCGTCTGGGCGCTGCCCCCGATCGCGGCCCTGGTCGGCGTCTCTCTCCCCCTCCAGCTCGCCGCCTCCCGGCTCGCTCGTAGCGCGTTCCGGGAATAGGCCCTCGCGGGCCTCAGGTCGCCAGGCTCAGGGGGATGTCCAGCTCCTGCGACAACGCCCGAAGGTCACGGGTCAGGTACGCCCAGACCCGTTCCCGTGCCGTCGGCTCGGGGAGGAACGGCTTCGGATCGATCAACCCGGCGGCTCGCTCCGGTTGCCCCACCATCTCGGCGAAGAGCAGGGTCCAGGCCCTGGGCACCACCTCACGGATCGCGTAGCCACCGCCGCCGCAGGCGACCCATCGCCCCTCGCAGAGCTCGTGGGCGAGCTCGTGGAAGCGACGACCGATCCGTGGCCAGATGGCGGTGGAGGTCAGCAGGTGGGCCAGCGGGTCCAGGGCGTGGCTGTCACACCCGTCCTGGGTGACCAGGACGGTGGGGCGAAACTCCCGCAGCAGGGTCGGGACCACGGCCTCGAAGCCGGCCAGCCATGGCTCGTCCCAGGCGAAGGGGGCGAGGGGCAGGTTGGCGGAGGTGCCCCGGGCCGCTCCCACCCCCGTCTCGTCGGGGAACCCGGTCCCCGGGAAGAGGTAGCGTCCGCTCTCGTGGAGGCTGATGGTGAGGACCTGGGGATCGTCGTAGAAGAGGGCCTGGGTGCCGTCGCCGTGGTGGACGTCCACGTCCACGTAGGCGACCCGATGCCCCTGCCGGCGCAGCCAGGCCACCGCCACCGCGACGTCGTTGTAGACGCAAAATCCGGACGCGCGCTCGCGGCTGGCGTGGTGGAGGCCACCGGCGGGGTTGAAGGCGTGGAGCGCGGCCCCGCTGTGGACGGCCTCGGCCGCCTGGACGCTGGCCCCGACGATCACGGCCGCGCCGTGGTGCATGCCCGGGGCGATGGGGTTGTCTGGGCTGCCGAGCCCGGCGGCGAGCAGGCACGATCGGGGCACGCCCTGCTCCCCGCCCGGCTCGCTCAGGCGCCGCACCAGGTCGATGTACGCGGAGGAGTGGCAGAGCCCGATCTCGTCGTCGGTCGCAGGTCGGGGCTCCACCACCTGGGCGAAGCGGTCGAGCCCGAGCGATCTGATGAGCTCAACGGTGAGACGGACACGAATCGGCTGCAGGGGGTGGTCCTCGCCCAGGCGGTAGGCCATGAAGGCGTCACCCCAGATCAGATGCACACGACCGGGCACGGCCATACTCTACGGGGAGTTGGTCGAGGCAGATACGGTCGTTCACTCCATCGGCCAGCTGGTCACCGGCGAGCCCTCCCAGGGGGAGGGGCCGCTGGGGGTGCTGGAGCGGGCGGCGGTCGCCGCCCGAGGGGGCCAGATCGTGTGGATCGGCCCCTCGTCGCGCTGGGCTGATCGCCTGCGGCTTTCCCCAGAGGCGACGGTCATCGACGCCGCCGGCTGCTGTGTGACGCCGGGGTTCGTGGACGCTCACGTGCACCTGCTCTGGGCTGGGTCCCAGGCCGACGAGTACCGGGCCCGCCTGCTCGGCCAGCCGTCGTGGGGCGGCGGCATCATGCGGACGGTGATGCGTACCCGGCAGGCGGACGAGGAGGAGCTCCTCCGCCTCGGCCGCAAGCGCCTGCGAAGCTACCTCAAGCATGGCGTGACGGCGCTCGAGGCCCGGTCAGGGTTCGGCCTCGACCTCGAGACCGAGGAGCGGTTGCTGCGGGTCGCGGCGCGCCTGGGCCAGGAGACCCCGCAACGCCTGGTGAGCACCTTCTCCGGTGCCCACGTGGTGCCCGAGGGGGTGCCCGTCGCCGAGTACCTGCAGGAGCTGGTGGAGGGCATGATCCCTCGCTTCCGGCCCCTGGCCACGTTCTGCGCCGCCTGGTGCGACCCGGGAGCGTTCACCTCGGCCCAATGCCGCCGGATCCTGAACAAGGCCAGGGGGCTCGGGTACCAGGTCAAGGTCCACGCCTCCCAGCTGGCCCCTGGTGACGGCCCTGGGCTGGCAGTCGAGCTGGGCGCCGCGGCGATCGAGCATCTCGAGTACCTGCGCGACGATGACGCGCTCCGGCTGGCGGGATCGTCGGTGGTCTGCGTCCTCTGCCCGGGCACCACGGTCAACCTGCGCCTGGCCGGGGAGGGAACGGCACGCGCGCTGGCTGCGGCCGGCTGCCAGCTGGCGATCGCAACCGACTACCATCCCAGCACCTGCTGCTCCGAGAACATGTGCCTGATGATCGGGATCGCCTGCCAGGAGCTGGGGCTCACCCCCGAGGAGGCGATTCGCGCCGCGACCCTGGGCGGCGCCCGGGCCCTGCGCCTGCACCGTCAGCACGGCTCGATCCGTCTGGGCAAGCGCTGCGACCTGCTGCTCCTGGACGCCGAGAGCTACCTGGAGATCCCCTACCGTCTGGGCGTGAACCTGGTGCGCACCACCATCTGCCAGGGAAGGCCGGCGCACGGCTGGCCACCCGACCCGGGGACGGGGTGAGCGGCGCGTCCACCTCCGGGCCGGGGCCGGCCCTGTTCGAGGCCGTGCCCAACTTCTCCGAAGGGCGCGATCCGGCGCTGATCACCGCCTTGGGGCAGGGGCCGGCCGTGCTCGACGTCCACGCCGACCCCCACCACCATCGGAGCGTGGTCACGATGGTCTTCTCCGACCGGGAGCGCTTGATGGAGACCCTGCTCGAGCGCATCGTCCTGGCCGCGGAGCGCATCGACCTGCGACGCCATACCGGCGTCCATCCCCGCGTCGGCGCCGCCGATGTGGTCCCGATCGTGCCTCTGGGCAGCGCCACCATGGACGAGGCCGTGGCCCTGGCCCGAGAGCTGGGTGAACGGGTGTGGCGGCGGCTCCGGCTCCCGGTCTACTTCTACGCCGAGGCGGCCGGGGGCCGGCGACTGGCCGACATCCGATCGGGCCGGGTGGCGACCCCCGACCTCGGCCGTCGCCCTCACCCCACCGCGGGCGCCTGCTGCATCGGAGCCCGCCCGCCGCTGGTGGCCTACAACCTCACCTTCACCGACCTCGACCAGGAGACGGCGCGTCGAGCGGTCCGAGGCCTGCGCGCCCTGCCCGGCGTGCAGGCGCTGACCTTCACCCTGCCCGACGCTCGGACCCAGCTCTCGATGAACCTGACCCGTCTCGAGCAGGTCGGGGTGATGCGGGCCTACGAGGAGGCGACGCGCCTGGCCGGGCGCCCGGGAACGCCGGAGCTGGTCGGTCTCTGCCCCGCCTTCGCCGCCGGACCGGGTTGCGAGGGAGGATTGCTCGAGGCCCGTCTCGCCGCCGTGGCCGCCCGGCGGGCCGCTGCCCGCGCAGCGGCCACGGGCACCGACGAGCTGCGCAGGTTGGCCGGTCGCCTGGAGGCCGAGGCCGACGCCCTGACCGCCCTCCCCGCCGGCCAGGAGGCGCTGCTGGCCGGGGCCGAGCGGGCCCTGGCCCTGGCCCGGGTGCTGCGGGCGGGAAGGCTCGCCGATCCCGAACTGGCGACCATGCTCCTGGTGGCCGCGGACGGTCTCCGCCGCGCCCTCGTTCCGGACACGACCGCCCGTTACGCCCTCCGGGTGGACCTGCTGGAGCGGGGGCTGGGGGACGAAGTCGCGACGTCGAGACCCATGCTCCCCCCCAGAGCGGTTTCGCCGCCCTTCCCGGCATCGTTCCGGCCGGCAGATCCGGTGGGCGGCACGGAGCGGTGACCGCCCGTGCCGCCCGGTGTTCGGTCAGACGGAGGCCGCGATCAGCAGCGAGCCCTTGTAGGCGGCGAGCAGCGCCACCGCGATCAGCGGCGCCAGGCCGCCGGCCGTGACCGAAGCGAGCTGGTAGCCCAGCGAGGCGCCGCGGTAGCGCAGGCGGCCGGTGAAGCTCTCGGCGATGAACGTCGCCTGGGGTCCGTACTGCATGTCGTGGACGGGCAGGGCGAGCACGATGGCGAGGAAGACCAGCGCCGGCGTTTGGTGTCCAGCAGCGCCCAGCACGGGTACGACCAGATGAGCACGCCGATGGCGCCGATCAGGTACATCCGCTTGCGCCCCACCCGATCCGAGAGGGGGCCGAAGAAGGGTTGACAACAGCTGACGCGCCCATACACTACAATCCACTTCCATGAACTTGAAGCAGTGGGCGCGCGAGCAAGGCATCCACCCCGTGACCGCCTA
>Ga0209061_1004829_pt1 | contig 12496 bp, 9 predicted proteins | sample Coa_R1_10_FD_187157 | JGI IMG/M metagenome (GOLD analysis project Ga0209061, IMG submission 187157) | Surface soil microbial communities from Centralia Pennsylvania, which are recovering from an underground coalmine fire - Coalmine... | ecosystem: Environmental > Terrestrial > Soil > Unclassified...
TGTGGATAACCCAGGCATTTTGTGGATAACTCTTCATTCGCTTCCTTCAATTTGACAGAGTTATCCACATAAGTTTTCTGAAAAATCGATGAAACTGACTTATCCACACAAAATGTGGATAACTTATCCACACTTTCCACATGCCTTTCCAGTAGATACATATAAATATCTATATATAAGACTTGTCCACACTTTTTGTGGATAACTTATCCACAAACCGCCAGAATCTGGGGATAACCTGTGGATTGTCTGTGGATTATCCCCGGAAAGTTATCCCCATTTTGTGGATAACTTATCCACATCTCTGTGAGTATGGGGATAACCACCGGCAGTTATCCCCATAGCATGGCAAATTATCCCCACTTTATCCCCATTCTATCCACAGGTTTTTGGGCTATGAAAGCATCTCTACTAATGTCTCCATGAGGCTCCAGTGGCCGAAAGATGGCAAAACGCCCCTTGCGAAAAAAGCAAGTTATCCACATATCCACAGCCCCTACTACTGCGTCTATACTTTTATAAAAATATAAAAAGATTAGTAGTATAATAATAGGGGCTGTGGATATGTGGATAACTTGTCTCCCAGGAAAAAGGAGGCGCCCTTTTCGTCACTAGCCAGCACGGAATATTTTTCCCCCATCTTGCGTTATCGATTGTGCTTGCTGGCGCAGTTCTCTCTTGTCCCGTGAGAGCGTAGAAGGGATATTCAAGGGGATAACTCTTCCTACTCTTTCTTTCCTGGGCAAAATGGTAAGTACTTACCAATCCCAACGGCTTATGCGCGACTTTCTGCAAAATAACTCGTTATATCTGGTGTGAGATACAGAGATTTCCCTCGTATGCCATGTATATTCTGTTTTTGCTGAAAGGTGCGGCATGTCATCTCTCATTGAAACCATCAAAGCAAAAGTAGATCTGGTTGAGGAGATCGGGCTGGTCGTGGCTCTGCGGAAATCGGGTAGATCTTACACGGGTCTCTGCCCGTTTCACAACGAGCGCACCCCCTCGTTCCACGTGTTTGCAGAGTCTCAAACTTGGTACTGCTTTGGCTGCAAGGAGAGTGGAGACGTCTTCACCTTCGTTGAGAAACAGCAGGGAGTCGAGTTTCAGGACGCATTGCTCTATCTGGCTGAAAAAGCTGGAGTGTCGCTCGACGAGCATTCCGGCCGAGACTTCCAGGAGGACCGCGAGATTCATGCGCAGAAAGAGCGCCTGCGCAAGCTCAACGAAGACGCGCTGCTCTGGTTTCATCAGGCCCTTCTGCGCTCCCGCGAGGCTGCTGAGGCCAGGGCCTACTTGCAGGAGCGGGGCATCAGTTCCGAGTCTGTGATGGCTTTCAGCCTGGGCTATGCACCTGATCGCCGGGACAGCCTGTGTACGTATCTGCTGGCTCAGGGCTATACCGAACGTGAGCTGATCAGCGGGGGTCTGGCGAGAGAAAGCGAACAGGGCCTGGGAGAGCCGCGTGGGCAAGGTGTGTTCGATTATTTTCGTAACCGCCTGATCTTCCCCATTCGGGATACACGCGGCAAGGTCATAGGCTTTGGTGGGCGCATTCTAGGAGAGGGACAGCCAAAGTATCTCAATTCGCCTCAGACGCTGCTGTTTGAGAAAAGCGCTGTGCTTTATGCTCTAGATATGGCCAGGGAGGCTATCAAGCAGGAGCAGCAGGTCATTATCGTCGAGGGGTATGTGGATGCGATAATTGCCCATCAGTATGGGACAAAGCAAACGGTTGCCTGTATTGGCAGCGCAATTACTGAGAAGCATATTCGACAACTCAAGAAACTGACCCGGCAGGTGACGCTCGCGCTTGATCCTGACGACGCCGGCGTAGCGGCTACTGAACACGGCATTCAGGAAGCTCTCAAGGGCTTTGATCGTACCATCGTCCCTGCGCCTCTGCCGGCAGGAAATCAGGCCAGTGGGCGTTCGGCTCGTCGGAACCACGAGCCACAGGGAATCATTCGCCTGGAAGAGCAGATAGATGCCGAGATCAATGTGTTACAACTGCCTCCAGGAGAAGATCCCGACGAAGTAATCCGGCGTGATTTCGCCATCTGGGAGCACGCGGTGAAACACCCGTTGCCCCTGATCGATTATTACTTTGTCGCGCGAACCGCCGGTTTAAACCTGCGTGAACCTGCGGGCCAGGCTGAAGCGGCCAAACGACTTTTGCCGGTTGTGGCGGCAATCTCTGATCGAGCCAGGCGCGATGCCTATTTGCACCAGCTTGCTCGCAAGCTACGTATGGACGAACGTAGCCTGAACGATGATCTGATGCGTATCCTGCATAGGGCGCCCGTAGCGGGTACCATAGCCAGGTTTAGCGAGCGCTTCACCGCTGGAGGGAGGAAAGAACTCTCTGGTCGGGAAGGCGCGGCCAGTGAAACTGCCTATCCGGCCGGTGCAACGAAAGGAGTGGAAAATCAGCCAGAAGCGACAAGAATAGCTGGGTTTGACAGGCCAGGAAGAGATAAGTTACAATTGGAAGACTACCTATTAGGGCTACTCTTGCACCATCCCGAATTAAGTAAAGAAGTTTGTGCTATAATAAACGATGGTGACTTTGCAGGGACAGACACGCGAGAGTTGTACCGCATTTTCAACTCGACGTATCAACGTGGTTCTACCCCCTTATCTCAACCCTGGGAAATGCTTGTGCCCGCTGCCTTGCAGGAAACGGTCGAACGGGTACGCAGGCGTGTTGAACAAAAGTCATCAGCAGATATGGCGAGCCTGATGAAAGAGGCCAGGCAGGGTGCTTTCAGGCTAAAGCGCGCGCGCTTGTTACAATCTGAGACGGAATTACGTTTCCTCTTAAAAGAGGCCGAAGAAGTGGGCGATGCTACAACAGAGCGCTTGCTATGGCATCGAGTTATGGATGTGGCGCGGGAGCTACGCACTATAGATACTGCAATGCCCTTGCATGGATAAAGCATGTAGGTATTTGCTCCAAAAAAGCCTGATAGTGGCAAAAGCGAAATCATTTTTTGTATGAACTTGTATGAGGAGACAGGATTAATCGTTCTTATTCGTTATATCCTAACGCCTGTTCTCTGAAGGGGGATGTCAAGAATGGTGAATCAAGAACAAGAGGTGCTTGATCTCGTTGGCGAAGGCCGTGGCGATGTCACGACAGACAAGCTGAGAGATGTGTTTGTAGTGGAGGCGTTTGATGACCAGGCTATCTTAGGCGAGACGGATACGGTGTTCGATATTGGCGATATTGGTAGTCATGCTCACGTAGCAACGGCAGAAGAAAGCTTTGCCACTTCTGTCGAAGTTCCTGAGTCGTTTGACTTGTTTAAATTACAGGACGAAGAGACTATGGATGCCCTGGACCCAACCAAAGAGCCGCCCGTAGACTGGGAGCCGGGACCTGAGGATGTGGAAGACGCCGAGATGGCCCAGGCTAAGTGGGATGAGCTGCCCGATGGCTTTGGAATCGTAGTTGCGGATCTTGAGAGCAGCCTGGATGATCCTGTACGCATGTACCTGCGCGAAATCGGGCGCGTCCCCTTGCTTTCCGCAGAAGAAGAGGTGCGCCTGGCCCAACGTATGGAGCGTGGTCGGGCTGAGATGCTCAAGCCTCCTATGAGCCGAAACTATCGCATTGTTGAGGACGGTGAGGAGGCTCAACGTCGCTTAACTGAAGCTAACCTGCGCCTGGTTGTAAGCGTGGCAAAAAAATATATTGGTCGCGGTATGAGCCTGCTGGACCTGATCCAGGAGGGGAATATCGGTCTGATCCGCGCTGTAGAGAAATTCGATCACACCAAAGGGTTTAAGTTCAGCACATACGCGACCTGGTGGATTCGCCAGGCGATTACGCGCGCAATCGCAGACCAGGCACGCACGATTCGCATTCCCGTGCATATGGTTGAGACGATCAACCGCTTGATCCGCATTAGCCGCCGCCTGTTGCAGGACCTCGGCCGCGAACCTACCTCCGAGGAGATCGCCGCACAAATGGAGATCACTCCGGAGAAGGTGCGCGAGATTATTAAGGTGAGCCAGGAGCCGGTGAGCCTGGAGACGCCAATCGGCGAGGAGGAGGACAGCCACCTGGGCGATTTCATTGAGGATCATACCGCCCTCGCTCCTGCCGATGCTGCCAGCCACCAGTTGCTCAAAGAGCAGGTGGAGGACGTGCTGGATAGTCTGACCGAGCGCGAGCGCAAGGTGCTGCAGCTGCGTTTTGGTCTGGATGATGGCCGCAGCCGCACGCTGGAGGAAGTGGGCAAGGAGTTCCATGTGACCCGCGAACGCATCCGCCAGATCGAGGCCAAGGCTCTGCGCAAACTGCGCCACCCCAGCCGCAGCCGCAAGCTGAAAGATTACCTGGATTAGTTTGTGTAGAGCACTAAAGAGAACAGCCGGCTTCATTTGATAAATGAAACCGGCTGTTCTCTTTAGTGGATCAAGCAATCCAGGATGAACATTCTAAGATTATGTCGTTATGATCTCATAATCGAAGACGCAAGCGGAAAAGTTCTGGCGTAAATAACCAGGCAAAAACGTGTGTTGGGCGAAAGATTGCGAGCTATAAAATGAGAGTGCCCGCGAGAGGACTTGAACCTCCAACCAATCGATTAAGAGTCGAGTGCTCTGCCATTGAGCTACGCGGGCTTAACTGACGGCACCAGTATACCATAGCCTGTAGAAGAACGCAAGCTTCAGTTTGTCCACCCCCGGTGGTCCTGGACTCTTGCTTTTCATAGAATATTCATGCTAATATATAAACGAAAATTTGATAAACTTTTGTTTATATGATAGGAGCGCAGGCACTGGATGGATGAATGGAAAGACCTGAAAGCTGCTATAAAAGCTCTGGCCGGAGTGACACGCCTATCAATGGTCTATCACCTGGCCAAACAACCAGAGATGACGGTGACAGACCTGGCAGAGATCCTGGGCCTGAGCCAGCCGTTGGTCTCGTGGCATCTGCGTAAGCTTAAGCGCGCGGGACTGGCCGAAACCAGGCGGGTAGGCCGGCAGGTCTACTGCTCGCTCAATACAGCATACTTCCATCTCTGCCTGCAACGTTTGGCACTGCTGGTTGATCCTACCTCGCGGATTGAAACGCTGCCAGTGGGAGCCGCTCTCATTGAGGCCGAGATGAGTGCCGAGAATTGAATATGTCTCCAGGTAAAGGCATGGGAATGCGCAGCGATTGTTCCTCTCTATTCCGACGAGAACATTTTTAACCACTGCTTTACCGTGCCTTAAAACGTATACTTAACAAGAGCGTGCTAAGGTATGTAGTGAGTGGGAAAGGCAAGGATGAAGAGGAAACTGTTTTGCGGGGTAATTCCCCAACCAGGGAAGGGAATGTGTATGCAAGAATGCGCGCGCTAAAGCTCGCATTCCTGGCCAAACGAGCAGGGAAAATCCCCTGTCTGGAAAGAGTAGCATGACCACGAACATCAACAATAAAACAGACGAGATGCTGGTAAGCAACGCGACAAATGGTACAGCAATGCTGAAGAAGCGGCGTCAGATGACACAGCAGCAGGCATATGATGCAGGCAAGCTGGGTCGCGCCGATCTCCATATGCACAGTACCTATAGCGACGGTCTTGGGACGATTCAACAGGTACTGGATTATGCCCAGAAAAATACGGACCTGAATGTGATTGCGCTCACCGACCACGACGTAATCGAAGGAGCCTTACGCGCGCGTGATCTGTGGGCAAAGGGGAATTACCACTTCGACTTCATTGTAGGAGAAGAGGTGAGCACCAGGTCGGGGCATCTGCTGGCGCTCTTTATCGAAAAGCTCATCCCTCCACATTTAAGTATGGAGGAGAGCATTGATCTGATTCACGCGCAGGGTGGGTTAGCTGTGATTGCCCACCCCTTGAATCAGATCTTCCGCCACAGTTGCCCGCGTTCTGTCCTGGATCGGATCAAGGCTTCGCAGAACGTCTGGTTAGATGGGATTGAGACGTGGAACGCGAGTTTCTGCGGGATCTACGCGAACCGGGTGGCGATGCAGAGCAATCGCGAGAGCTATGGCTGGCCAGAGTTGGGCAATAGCGATGCGCATACACTGGGGGCTATTGGAAGAGGTTGTACCTGGTTCGCCGGGGAAAACGCCCTCGATCTGCGCGCAGCGGTTGAAGCGGGTGAAACAGCGCCAGGTGGTAAGCTCTGGAACATGAACACGTATCTGCGTCTGGCAGGCTATCACCTGGGAAAACATGGCCGGCGCGTCGTGCGCATGGAGCGCATAACCTTTGGGCGGCGCGAGCGCGTTGCTTGAACAAAGCAGGAGGCAGATTCTCCCTTGCTTTCCGAACAGAAGTTCCTGTAGGTTGTTTTATGGATAAAGTGTGATACAATAGGGCTATGTTTAGCAGACTTGTACAGCAAAGAGCTCGCCTGATTGTCGCAGCAATTGTGCGGCCATTGGCCCGGCTGGGGATCACTCCAAATACAGTGACCCTGCTAGGGTTGCTATTGAGTATTGTGACTGCTGCTGTGATCGCATCTGGATATATTATAGCCGGGGGCGTGCTTGTACTGTTTGCTGGCATTTTTGACATGTTTGATGGGGCTATGGCTCGTGTCCGCAATGCTGCCACTACCTTTGGCGCATTTCTGGATTCTACGCTAGATCGCTATTCTGAGAGTATTATCCTGGCCGGTTTGCTTTATTACGCTCTCCAGCGGCCAGGTTTGCACGAAGCTCTGTGGCCCTGGGCAGATGAGCAGCAGTGGATGATTGCCTTGATCTTTGTGGCTGCGGTTGGCTCGCTTATGGTGAGTTACACAAAAGCGCGCGCCGAGGGCCTGGGATTGGAATGCAAGACTGGCTTGCTGGCTCGCCCCGAACGTGTCGTTCTTCTGGCTATTGGATTCTTAACAGGCACAACTATCTGGGCGTTGACGCTCCTGGCAGTTTTATCACATGTGACTGCCATTGAGCGCATTATTCATGTGTGGCGCGCGGCGAAGCAGGTGGGAAAGAAGCAAGCAGTGGAGCAACTCCCTGCCGACAAACCTGCACGAGGAACAGATAAGAAAGATGTGCCAGGTCGGCCATTGCCGATTGCGGCGGACGATCAGGGAGGAGCGTCCGCCAATTCTGTGTCTACCGGTTTGCCGCCGTTGACCGGTAGTATGCGTCACGATTAAAGACAACGGCATAGAGTGGGAAACGGACCGGATTGCAGTAGTAGCGTGAGATAGCCTGTCCGAGAATACGTTAAGAAGGCGGAGATATGAGCCGCCGGGGCATGCACAACGCGGATCGGTGGAAAGCGTATGCGAAAGGTATTGTGCGAAAGAGTAAAAAAGAGCCTGTACTGCTAGCCTTCGACCGAACACCCGTTGCGGAAGCGTGTTTCCTTCCCGTCCTGGCTGGCATACAGCTGGATCGGCATAAGGATACCTGAGACGATGCGCGAGTCTTTGATACTCGCCTGAGACATCTTCAATTCAATATTCTCTCTGGCTCAAGGGCATAGTCTGATGGCAAGTGCCTGCGCTCCGGTCCGTTAGTACTGAGACTGGAGACCTTAGTGATAACAGAACATACGCATTCAGAGAACAACGACTGGCAAGAGTCAGGCGGAGAACAGCAGTCTGTCTCCGAAATCTCCACGCCGTCTCCAACCGTGGAAGCCCCTGAGATGGATGCAGCCGCTCACGAAGCAGAGCAAATATCGAACGCGGAAAAGACCTCGGCTGCGGCAGCAGATGACGACAAACCTGCTTCTGATCAAGCGGGAGGTCATGCAGAGCCGCCTGTCGCTCAAATCTCTGGCGATCAGACGACCGGAAGTGAGACTCTCCTCCACGCTTTCGGCGCAGCCGCAGCCGATTCTGCAAATGCGGCAATTTCTGATTTTAACCAGCCTGGCTCACCAGGAAACAGCCCTTCAGCGCTTTTTGTCCTGGAGGGAGCGTCGCCTTTGCTTGAGCAAGGGGCGGTCAGACCTTTCACCGACTTTATTACAGAGTTTCGCCAGACAGAGGAACGCTTGAGCGCGTTACTCAAGGAACAGAGCGCTTCTTTTCCGGCTTTGTTGGAGGGCAGCGAAAGCGCAAAAGAACCGGCTGACCTCTCAAACGCCGAGACGCGCGCGCAGGCGGGAAACGGTGTTCCCGCAGACAGTAATGGGAGCGGGCAAGCAGAGAGCATACCGGAGGCAAGCAGCACGGCTGAAGCGCCGGTGACACCGCCAGCCGAACGCCCAGTCTCGCCGCTTCTCCGTCCACCAACGCGCCCGCGCTTGCCGCGTCATGTCCGGCACCGAATAGAAGAGGCTGCGCAGCCGGAGGAGCAGCGCGTGGAACAGCCTGAACCGGTAGTGACCCAGTCTGAGCCAGCAGCGGCCCCGCCCACAGAAGCGGCAGCGGCCGAGGAACCTCACGTCGAGGAGCCTGTTCGCCCGGCACGCCGGTATCGTTTTGATAGGCCCGCTGCCACTGCTAGCGCAAGTTTGCCAACAGCCAAAGTACACGCGCCGTCGTTCCCAACCCCAGCAGCCGAGAGCAAAGAGAAGCAAGGTATGACCGTTATCGCGCATGCCGAAGGTGGAATGAGTATTGAACTGGCGGATCGCTCAGAGATGAGTGGGGTTACTACCTCGGACCTGCCGGAGCAGAGAATACCTCCTCAGGAAGCGGTTCCCGCGAGTGCTGAGGCGAATGCGCCCTCACCATCTGAGCGCCGGCGTCGCAACGGCCACGAGCGCCAGCGCGAGAAAGAGCCAGCCGCTACGACAACAATCGTGCCGCCTCCATCAGCATCCGAGCTGGCTGCGCTAGAGGTTGAGACCGTGTCGGCATCCTTACCGGATGTTGCAATCGAGGATCTACCGCCTCTGGAATATTCTGAACTGCAAGCTGCCAGTTCACGCCGTCGTCGTCGTCGCCGCGCCGGAAGTGCTAGTGTGGCCGCTACGAACGGAGCAGGCGCTTCTAAAGTGACGCCAGACCTTGTTGCCCCTCCGTCCCCGGCTGCTCCGGCAAAGGACGCGCTTGCATCTCCGTCGCAAGCCTATAACATTGTTTCTGGTTATACAGTGAGCCAGATGAATCAGGGCAACGGTCTCGCGGGACCGTTCATGGGGCCGGAGCCGTCACCCGCTCGCGGCAGTATGTTTAGCCCGCCCCCCTCGCTCCGGCAGGTGCGCAATGAGGTCCTGAGAAGCACGCCTCCTCAGCAGGTCAAGTCCGGCGAGATCCCGATGATGTCACCGGCTTCGGTGCATTATCTGGCAAACGCCATAGGGCAGGCCATTCAGACGCAGACGGATCGCATGGTGGCGGAGTTGCGGCGTGCTAACCAGATCCCCACAAACGTTTCGGTTTCTCTGCCGCCATTCCCTTCCACTGAGCGCGTGGGCGTTTTTGTGGATGTCGCGAATCTGCTCTACTCAGCGCGAACTCTGCACCTGACTGTCGATTTCGGCAAATTGCTCGATTTCCTGCGCGGCAATCGCCGCCTGGTGCGCGCGCAAGCCTATTGTCCTACCAGCCCGCAACCAGGGGACGACCAGATGTTCCTGCAGGCTGTGAAGGGCCTGGGCTATCGCATCACGACGAAAAACTATAAGACCTTCTCTAGCGGAGCTAAGAAAGCAGACCTGGACCTGGATCTCTGCATGGATGTGGTGCGCCTGGTCGAGGGCAAAGCTGTCGATTGTATTGTGCTGGTAAGCGGCGATGGTGACTTTATCCCCATGCTCGATTACTGCTCGGATCACGGGGTACGCGTTGAGGTAGCTGCTTTCGACGAATCGCTCTCAGCGGTCCTGCGCCAAAGCTGCGATCTCTTCATAAACCTTTCTATGCTGGAAGAGATCCGCGCGTAATTTCTTCATAATACAGGAAAAACCATCCAGCAGAAGCACGGCCATTTGATAGTCGCGCTTCTGCTGGATGGTTTTCTCCATTATTTGCTCGCACAACAACCTGGACGAGCGCGACAAGCGCTCAGGGCGGCGCTAAGCTTGTGAGAAAGAGGCCGCCGTTTGACGTATATACTGTCACAATACTTTGTTTTTTGCTGTTCCGTTGCCTGGAATGGCCTTCCTATCGATGTGTTTCATGTTATACTTACGTTTGAGGAAAGCAGACACCTATTCCCGCCCCTTGCGCTATTTGGAGTGAGTCTGTATTTTCTTCAGTTGTTTCACTGTGAATGGCTAGTTATTTTGTCAGAAAGGAAGCTTCGATGCGAAGAGTTAGCGGCCATGCCCGCCTCGCGTCATTTCTCGTGGTGATCTCCATGTTATTTGTGGCATGCGGAAGCGCTACAGCCGGCGGCGGAGGAACGCCGACCTCCGGGACGACCACTGCTCCCGTTACCGTAGGAATTGTCACCGACATTGGCGGCCTGAATGACGGGGGTTTCAACCAGTTCTCCCACCTGGGATACGAGCAAGCCAGGGCGAAGTGGCACTTCCCGGATGTCGTTCTCCAATCGACGGTTGTAAGTGATGCCGAGTATAAGGCGAAACTGACGGCGGCGGCAAATCAGGCCGATATGGTAATCGGTATTGGCTTCAATATGGAGACGGCCATCACAGCAGTTGCCCGCCAGTTCCCGAATAAGAAGTTTGCTATCATCGATGGATGCGCCGTTGATGCCAACTTCAACTGCATCAACCTTTCCAATGTCGCGCCGCTCTTCTTCAAGGAAGAACAGGCGGGCTGTCTGGTCGGAGCGATTGCTGGCCAGATGGAGGTTGATGGCAAGGCGAAAGCCCCCAAGCTGCTCGGCTATAATACTATCGGGGCGGTTGGCGGCCAGGCGATCCCTCCGGTCATCCGCTATATCGCCGGGTATAAATACTGTGCGAAGCTGGTTGATCCCAGTGTCAACGTGGTTATCGGCTACTCGAATAATTTCACCGATCCCACGCAGTGCAGCGCCATCGCCGACAAGCAGTACAGCATCAACCACGCTGATATTCTTTTCCAGGTTGCTGGCGGCTGTGGTATCGGCGTGCTGGATTCCGCAACGAAGCATGGTATCTACAGCATCGGTGTTGACGCCGATCAGAGCCACGACTCTACCGGAGCGATTCGTCCGAGCGTCATTACCAGCGCGATCAAGCGGGTAGATACTGCTGCCTACGACATCATCAATATGGCGGAGGAACAGGGCACGGCTGCGACCGGGCCATACACCAGTTTCGTCAATAACCCTTACAAATTTGACCTGTCCAATAATGGCGTCGGCTTTGCCACTCCCAGCAGCCAGGTTCCGCAGGACGCAGTGGCCAAAGCGATGGCTTTGGAAGCGGAGATGAAGTCCGGCAAGCTCGTGCCACCGGAAACGATTCCATCCTAATGTAGACGATTTGTCTTATGGCGCTTGTTTTTGTGAAATGTATTCTTTCGCGAAAACAAGCACCATAAGACAAATTTTATGTTGTTCGGGAGGAAGATGTATGGCCGAACTACTTGCGCCGCCAGAAGAAACGTCTGAGCGGCGTCCTCCGGTCGCAAGCGGGCTCAGGATGGGGTTGCGCGCGCTTGGCGCATCGCTGGTGCGCCCTCTCGTTGCTGTGATCTTCGCATTCGTTGCGGGGGCAATCGTCATTCTGATCACCTGGCCGGATAAAACGGTCGATCCTTTCACCAATGTCATTCATGCCTATACCACACTCTTTACCGGCTCATATGGGTCCCTGTACAGCCTTTCAAATACGCTGGTCGAAGTAATTCCTCTGACGTTAGCCAGCCTTTCAGTTGCTATCTCGTTCCGCACTGGCCTCTTCAACATTGGAGCTGCTGGTCAACTCGCGGCCGGGGGGACGGTCGCGGATATGATCGGCCTGACGCATCAGTCCTGGCCGGGCTGGCTGCTGGTGCCGACTATGATCGTCGCAGGGACGGCGGCAGGAGCTATCATAGGCGGAATCGCCGGCTTTCTCAAGGCGTGGCGAGGGGCGCACGAGGTCGTTACGACCATTATGCTCAACTGGATCGTGTTCTGGGTGAGCGATTATATTATCAACAGCAACCCGTTTGTGACTCCTTTCGGCACTCCCGAAACCAAAGTGTTGCCTATCAACGCTCAATTGCCCTCGCTAGCTGCTCTCTCGAACCAGTGGTTCCATACTCACTTCAATACCTTTCTGTACACGGTCGATGTCAGTCTTTTCTTTGTAATCGTGGCTGTCATCGTCTACTGGCTCCTGATTGCGCGCACCACTTTTGGCTATGAACTGCGCATCGTTGGGCAAAATCAGCAGGCCGCGAAATATGCTGGCATTCCCATCAAGCGTACTATTTTTCTGGTGATGATCATTTCCGGTGCCTTCTCTGGGTTGGCGGGGGCGCTTAACTTGATGGGGCAGCCGGGGTATAACCTGGCTGCTCAGGCTTATAGCCAGCTTCCAACCGGATTTGACGCTATCGCTGTCGCGCTGCTTGGCAATACTACCACCATTGGCGTTGTGATCAGTTCGCTTTTCCTGGGCGGCTTGCGCTCTGGCAGCACCGATATGCAGGCGGTTGCCCACGTGGA
>Ga0209061_1004830_pt1 | contig 12496 bp, 8 predicted proteins | sample Coa_R1_10_FD_187157 | JGI IMG/M metagenome (GOLD analysis project Ga0209061, IMG submission 187157) | Surface soil microbial communities from Centralia Pennsylvania, which are recovering from an underground coalmine fire - Coalmine... | ecosystem: Environmental > Terrestrial > Soil > Unclassified...
TGTTACTGACGAGCAGCTCGGCGCATAGGAACTTTGCCCGGTTTGCATGGGCGGTATTGGCGTTCAACATTCCCGTCATTTTGTGGGGCGCGTTTGTCCGTATTTCGTTCTCGGGCGACGGCTGTGGCGCACATTGGCCCTTCTGCAACGGGCAAGTGATTCCCACTCATATGGCCGCTCCCGCAGCCATCGAATTTACGCATCGCGCCATGACCGGCGTGGATACCGTCGCCCTGCTGGCCCTGTGCCTTTGGGCATTCATCCTCTTCCCAAAAAAGCACGCTGTCCGCTTTTACGCCGTGCTTTCGGTAATCTTTCTCTTCATTGAGGCCTTGCTCGGCGCCGGTTTGGTGCTCTTCCGGCTGGTTGCCCACAATCAATCTGCCGGGCGCGCCACATACTTATCTGCGCATCTGACCAACACGTTGTTGCTGCTTTTGGCTTTGACGGCTACTGCTTGGGCTGCCGGCAGAGAAAAGGAGCACCTCAAGTGGACGAATGCACCCCGATTGGTTTGGGGAGCGCTCCTTGTGACAGCCGCCGTTTGCATTACCGGCGCGATCGCCGCTCTAGGCGATACCTTATTCCCAGCAGCGACCCTGGCTAGCGGCGTTGCCCAGGATTTCTCAAATGCCGCCAGCCTGCTGCTGCGGCTGCGGCTGGTCCATCCACTTGTGGCGGTTCTGGGCGCTGCGTATCTGCTCTATCTCGCTGGACGCATTCTACAAACAAGGGAATCAGGACCCCTGCGCACGGCAGCAACACGCCTCTTGTTCATGACGCTCCTGCAATTACTGGCCGGAGGGGTGAATATTGCGCTTCTGGCTCCTGTCTGGATGCAGTTGCTGCATTTATTCCTCGCCGATTTATTGTGGATCGCCGTGGTTGTGCTGGCCATGGAATCGGCTACCGAGGCTACGCGAGCGGGCGAACGCGCTCCGGTACAGATCGCGGTTGCCTAGGCTATAAATGCACTCCGCCCGGCGCTGGTCCCGGATGGGTTCGAACGTAAATCGTAATCTGCTGGCCATGCAGAGTCCAGGAGACGAGCGGCTCCAGGCCGAGCGAATGACACTCCTCGGGAGTAATATCCGGTTGCCAGTCGTAGTAGCGGCTCAGGAAACGTCGCACCAGGGGAACTGAGATCAGGCTGTGCGGAGACCAGGTACGCGTATAGGTGATCAGCGCATTGTAAGTGGATGGCGGAAGGGCGCGAACGGAATCGAAATGGAAATCGCCGGTTTCTACGACTTTGAGAGGTTTGTCAACAAAGCCGTAATCCGGGTGTTCGAGAGCCGCCGTATAGGGCCAGGCCGTGGCAATCGTCTCGCCCGCAAGATGACGTTCGGCAAAGCCGGCAGCGATCTGCTGCAAGTGAACAAAATCCACCATGGCGAGATTGTTCTCGTAGGGGAACGGATAGGGGGGGTTCCAGAAAAGGTTTGCGATGAGGCCAATAGCCAGCGCCGCAAACAGGACGCCTCCGGCAGGCTTTCGTAGGAACGTCAGTGCGACACTCACGGCGATGTAGAACAGCGGAAGCACGGGAAGTAGATAGCGCTCCAATTCGGCGCCGCCGAACACGGACACGAGGATGATGTTGGCGGCGGCAACCGAGATGGCGACAAGCCATGCTTCCGAGCGGAAGAGCTTGCGCGCCGCCTGGTTCCGCAAGGCGAGAATCAACGCGATAAGGCCGACCCAGCGGAACTCTGCAACGAACAAGTAGTAGAGGCGGCGTGCGAAACAGAAGATGACCCGCACCGGATGCAAGGCGTAGTCCACGTTATAGTGAGCGAAGCCGGGATTCCCCAGCCAGTAGCCGGTTGCTCGATCGAGCAGCCATAACCATAGGCCAAGCGCCACGGCGGGCAGGACAAAGTAGCTGGCGCGCTTCCAATCTTTCCTTCCTGCCAGAAGCACCCCAAAGACAAAGGGCACAACCAGTCCGGTCTCCTTTACCAGCGCCAGCACGAGGCACGCAACCGAAGCTGCTGCGTATTCCCTTTGCAAGTAGAGCAGCAGGGCGAGCAGCGTGAACACCATGGCGGGCATGTCCAACTGCGCCATCATGCTCTGGGTATAAAAAAGCGGCGAAATCAGCAAAAACAAAGGCGGTAAGAAGGCGGGAGCTCCTCGTGTTCCCCGGCTGAGACGAATCGCCAGAAGAAAGGTCAAAAGCAAACCCAGTGCGGCCAGCAGGAGCATGGCCAGGCGGGTAACCAGGATCGAGTAGCCAAACAGCTTGTACCAAACGACAAGATAGACTTCCACCCCTGGCGGATGTACATTCGGTGTCGTGGAGTGCGCGATCCAGGAACCGCTGCGTAGCAAGTCGAGCGCGGTGGGGATGAACTGGCCCAGTTCATCCCAGAAAAACGGCAGCGTCAGAAACGGCAGATGGACTGCCACGAGCGGCAGGGCAAGCAGCACAAAGCAAATGAGAAGGGGAAGGGCGCGGCGCTCGCCTCGGGCGACGAAGCCTGCGGAGCGCTGCGCGCGAGTGGGCGGCTGCTTGACCTGCATACACGCCTACTGCACGATTCCGCCGCTCGTTGCCTGCGCTTCCAGCCGGATCTCGCCGAATGCGGCTTCATACTGCTTGAGATTCTGCTGCAGTACGTTCGACAGCGCTTTTGCTTGCGGCGGGCTGAGGAAGATACCTTGAAAGTTTTGAATCGTCACCGTGTCGGGAGAGGTTTGCTGAATCGTGCCAAACAGCAGAAAGAAGTCCCACAAACTGACGCGCATCTGCACGCTGTTCGCATAATTCTCCCGATAATCGGGCGTGGTTGCCAGTTGAACTTTTGGCTGTGGCTGTCCTGTTGTCATGTCTTCAGTATCACTGAGAGGAGCGGAACGGTTGAGCTGGGGAGAGGGCCTGTTTTAATAGGAATTTCCATGAAACTGCAAAGCTACACCATTACGCAAGGCAAGGACCGGGCTCCGGCGCGTTCCTATCTGAAATCGATTGGCTACACCGATGAAGACCTCAAGAAACCGATCATCGGGATTGCCAACACCTGGATTGGCACTATGCCGTGTAATTTTCTCTTGCGCGATTTTGCGGTGGATGTGGCAAAGGGCATTCGCGAGGCGGGCGGCACGCCGATGGAGTTCAACACCATCGCCATCAGCGATGGCATCACCATGGGCACGGAAGGCATGAAGACGTCGCTTGTCAGCCGCGAAGTAATTGCCGATTCGATTGAACTGGTTGCTCGCGGTCATATGTTCGATGGCCTGGTAGCGCTGGTGGCTTGCGACAAAACCATTCCCGGCGCGGCCATGGCCTTGTTGCGATTGAATGTGCCGGCTGTCATTCTGTATGGCGGCACGATTTTGCCGGGCAAATACCGGGGTCGCGACATCACGATCCAGGATGTGTTTGAGGCTGTCGGCGCCAACGCTGCAGGGCGCATCAGCGACGACGAGCTGCTGGCGATCGAAAATGCCGCTTGTCCCGGGCCGGGTGCCTGCGGAGGTCAGTACACGGCCAACACGATGGCGACCGTTATGGAAATCATCGGCCTATCGCCGATGGGGCTGAACGGAATTCCGCAGGTGGATGCACGCAAGCGTGAAGCGGCGCGGCAGTGCGGCCGGATTGTCATGGATGCGGTGCGGAACAATCTGCGGCCGCGCGATATTGTGACGCGGGCAGCGATCGAAAACGCCATTGCAAGTGTTGCGGCATCGGGTGGTTCCACCAACGCGGTGCTGCACCTGCTCGCCATGGCGCGGGAAGCAGGAGTCCCGCTCACCATCGACGACTTTCAAGCCTTGAGTGACCGGACGCCGCTGCTTGCAGACCTCAAGCCAGCGGGGCGCTATACCGCGGCCGATGTAGATAAAGCAGGAGGCATTCCGGTTCTGGCGAAGCGGCTCTATGAGGGCGGCTTTGTTCATTCCGATGCGATCACCATAACCGGAAAGACATTCGCCGAAGAGGCGCAAAAGGCCCAGGAAACGCCCGGACAGGATGTGATCCGGCCGCTTAACAATCCGATTAAGCAATCCGGCGGCCTCGTCATTTTGAAGGGCTCGCTCGCACCCGAAGGCTGCGTCATTAAGGTGACCGGATTGAACCGCCGGTCGCAAACCGGGCCGGCGCGTGTATTTGATTGTGAGGAAGACGCGATGAACGCGGTACTAAAGGGGAAGATCCGGCCGGGGGATGTAGTCGTGATTCGGTATGAGGGGCCGCGTGGTGGTCCCGGTATGCGCGAAATGCTCGGCGTCACGAGCGCTATTGTGGGCGAAGGACTTTCCGAGAGCGTGGCGCTGGTCACCGACGGCCGGTTTAGCGGCGCAACGCGCGGCTTCATGGTGGGACACGTTGCCCCGGAAGCTGCCATGGGTGGACCCATCGCAGCCGTACGGGAAGGCGACTCGATTACCATCAATCTCGATACACGTGAGATCAATCTGAATGTTCCGGCTGCCGAGCTGCAGCACCGGCTCTCCCAATTCCGGCCTCCCGCGCCGAAGTACACAACAGGCGTGATGGCGAAGTATATAGCGCTGGTAAGCTCGGCCGCAGAGGGAGCGGTCACCTCCCGGCCCAAGCTTTGAATCACATCGTGTGTGCGCCGGCCAGTAGCGGATCTGGCAAGAGAAGCTCTCGCAGGCCGTTTTTAAGATCTGTTGCGACCTCAAAGTAGCCGATCATCATTTCATCCCAGCTTTGCGGACCGAAGCGCACGGTCTTTGTGGGATCGGGATTCATCGGATTGGCGGCGGAGTTATCGAAGTGGGCCGTGCAGGCGATGGTCGTGCCCGGCGGCATAGCTAAGGGCTGAGCCAGATAGTAAGTAAGCTGCCAGTTGTAGCTGTAGTGCGGCACGCGCAGCAAGGTTTCGCTGCGGCCATCCGGAAAGATGACGCGAAACTCAAAGGACTTACCGCGAAGGTGCATATGCGGCAGCAGAGAGATTAACGTGGCTCGCGCATGCAGGGTAACTTGCGCATCCACGCGATAATCCGGATCACCCGGTGGGATCGCGAAGCGCACATTCGCGGCCGCCAGCATCACCACACGCTGCTGAGGCGGCTGATGGGACAGAATCAGGCCGATGCGGCTGCGGTCAGAGCCGGGAGTTCCGTTGCTTGTGTAATGGAGCTGAAATACCAGATCACTGCCAGCCTTGATGAGTTTCGCCTGACCGGGTGAGAGCATCTCAGGGAGTGCGCCTGGGCCATAGCCTGCAAGGAATTCGCCTGGGACTCCGCCGCCCGAATCGAACGGGCCGAGCGTGAAGGGCACGCCAACCGGTTTGCCCGCCAGCCATTTGGAACCCGGCTCGCGCACACTGACGACGATGTGATGGGTGTGCACACGGTCGCCCGCGCGTACCTCTGCAAGACGCACCCAGGTGTCTTTCCGGAAGTGGGTCGGAATGATGACGTACTGATAAGGAATTACGCCGGAAGCCGGGACACGAAACGCCTTTGGCATTTCAAAGACAATCTCAGGCTGGCCAATTGTCCAGCCTTCGACCCAATGCACCGGCTTGGGTGCATCGCTGGGATTACCCGCCGGGGCGCCCGCCGCCACCCAATCGGAGATGGTTTGGATGTCGGCAGCCGACAGGCTGCGATCATTGGCAAAGCGACCGATCGAGGGATCCGCGAACCAGGGAGGCATCTGGCGCGAGCGGACCGCTTGACGAATGGCCGCCGCCCAGGGCTTGGTTTGAGCATAATCGAGCAGCGGCATGGGACCGATCTCTCCCGGACGATGGCAGCTCTGGCAGTGCTGCTGCAGGATGGGCAGCACATCCTTATAAAACGTAGGAGTGGTTTGGGCTGCCCGCGCCGTGCAGACGAACTCTGCTGTGCTCAGGAAGAGCATGAGCATGGCTAGCGATTTTTGCCGCACAGGACCCCGCCTGCTTTTCATTATTCACAACCCCTTAGAGGCAACTTCTGTTTTTACCCCGCTTAAATCGGTATCTTGGAAGGGATGAGCGTTGCCCCAGAATCGATCGCGAGGTTTCTTGAAGATGCTTCCGGCTACCGGGGGGAAGCCGAGCAAGCCTTTGCGCCAGAAACCTTAGACGACGTTCGCGAGATCGTGCAACGCGCCTCGACGAACGGCATACCGCTGACTATTGCGGGAGCGGGAACGGGCTTAACGGGAGCGTCTGTGGCGCACGGCGGCTGGGTTCTTTCGCTTGAGCGGTTTCGCAAGATTGAAATCGGCAACGGCGTGGCGCGCTGTGGCGGCGGCGCGTATTTAAAGGATCTGCAGGCGGCGGCTCAAGCCCGGCGGCAGTTTTTCGGGCCGAATCCCACGGAATCCTCGGCCTCGATCGGCGGAATCATCAGCACGAATGCAGGCGGGGCGCGGAGTTTCCGTTATGGTTCGGTGCGGCGGCATGTGCTGTCGCTTGAGGTCACCTTTATGAATGGGGAGACGCGGCGGTTCCGGCGTGGAGACCGGGTTGATTTTCCGATCCGGCCGGTCCGCATTCCGGCGACCACCAAGAATTCCGCGGGGTATTTTCTCCAGCCGGATCTCGAATGGATTGACCTGATAGCTGGCAGCGAGGGAACGCTGGGCATTATTACCGAGGCCGAGTTGAAGCTCTTCCCGGAGCCGGCCGCCATTTTGAGCGGGGTTGTGTTCTTCCCCTCCGATGACAGCGCGTTGCACGCGGTCGATGCCTGGCGCGGGGTGCAGGAACTGCGATTGTTGGAGTTCCTCGATGAGCATGCACTCGATATGCTGCGCGCCGCATACCCCGAAATTCCGGCCGAGGCGCGGGCGGCGGTGCTGATCGAACAGAACCTGGCCTCGGAACAGGACGAGGAAGTGGACCGCTGGGGCGACCGGCTAGCCGAACACGGGGCGTTTGAAGAATCCTGGTTTGGCTTTCATGCTGCGGATCGCGAGCGTTTCCGGGAGTTCCGGCACACGCTGCCGGTCATGGTGCTCGAGCGCGGACGGCGCGCCGGCCAACCGAAATTTGGTACGGACTTTGCCGTCCCCATAGCCCGCCATCGCGAACTTTATGACTACTATCGAACCCGATGTAGGGAGCTGTTTCCGCGACAGTACACCGTCTACGGACACGTAGGCGACGCCAACAATCACGTCAATCTCTTCCCTGAGAACGAGCAGCAGGCAGCTCAGGCGGCCGAACTCATCTATGATTTCGCCAAGCAGGTGGTGGCACTCGGCGGCACGGTGGCGGCCGAGCATGGAGTGGGCAAGCACAAGGCACACCTGCTGAAGCTGATGTACTCGGCGGAGGAGATTGAGGCGATGAAGGACGTGAAGCGCCGGCTCGACCCGCAATGGCTGCTGGGTCGAGGCAATATCTTTGGGGTCTGAAAGGGCGTTTTTGCCATTCGAACCCAATTCCCGCTGTTCGACTCTGAAAGAGTGGTTGGCCGAGGACGGGCGGGACCGGCTTTTTGCCGTTCGAAGCCAATTTTTTAGGCGTAACGGTCCAGGGCGGCTCGGAGTTTCGCTATTCCTTCGCCAAACAGCCCGGGAGGAAGAATGAGGCTGACGACCAGATAAGCCTCCTGGGGCATGTCGAAAAAATATCCGGGCTGAACGATCAGGTCGTACTCTTCTGTAAGGCGGCTTACCCAACTGTCTTCCGGCAAGGTGCGGGGAACTTGGAGGATGGCGGACCAGCCGCCTTCGAGATGCAGCACGTGAGCCGGGGAACCGTGCAGCAGCGCGTGCATCTGTTTTACGTTATTGCGGATGCGCTCGAGGAGCTGACGCTGTAAGCGGGAACCGATTTCGAGCAAACGAGGCAGGGCGCGCTGCACTGGAGTATTCACAGATAAATAGGTATCGACGATGAGTTCGAGGCGCTGACAGGCGGAGGCGCATTCCTTCTCTGGTCCGTTCACCGCGATCCAGGCGAGTTTCATCTGGGGCATGCAGGCGGACTTCGAAAGGCCGTTTAAGGAAAAACTGAGGACCGAGTGGTTTCCGATGAGAGTTGTCACACGGTCGCTGGCCGCGATGGGATAATCCAGGAACACCTCGTCGGAGATCAGGGGCAGACCGTGCTGGTGGGCGATGTGGAGCAGTTCGGTCAGCTCGTGGGGCTTCAGAAAAGAGCCGGTAGGATTGTTCGGATTCACGAGTACAATGGCGCGAGTACGCTCGGTGATGTGATCGCGAAGAGAGTCAAAGTCAAGAAACCAGGCGCCATCATAGAGCAGCCGGTAGGGGACGGGGCGCACAGACTCAAGCGCGGCGAGATATTCAAAAAGAGGGTAGGAGGGGCTTGGGACCAGGATTTCGCTTTCGGGATCGCAGAGAAGCTTAAAGAGCAGAGCATAGGCTTCGCTGGTGCTGGCTGTAAGGGCCAGGCGGGCGGGGGAGACCGGGATGCCCTTGTTGGCGTAAAGAGTGGCGAGTGCGGTTCTCGCTGGTGATTCGCCAAAGGGATCCGGCCGGTAGGTCCAGTCGCTAATCTCGCGAAAGGCTTCCGCAATCGCGGCGTGAGGATAATCTTCTATAACCTCAGTTGGATTGGAGATGGTGAGATCGAGCAGCCGGGCTCCGGATTTGCGCTTTTGCTCCAGGAGAAGACTGAGCGGATTTGCCGGAGCCGACCAGGGAAGGCGTTGTGAATAGCGGATCAAAGACCTAATGTGGCACAAGTGAGGTGCAGAGGCGCCGAACTGGGCAGCGAAGCGGATCTATCGCATCTGAATGTGAAGAGCTTGGGGTCTGGCAGCCGACGCGGAGGAAGCGACAAACAAGGTGCGCTCCACACAGGAGCCGGCATCGAGCACTAGGGCTGGTTCCAGGACCTCATTTTCGAATTTTTCGACCTGATCGGCCGTGCGGGACGGCTTGAGGGTGCTGAGCAGTTGCTGCACGGAGATGGCGCCGAGGGCGGCAATGCCGGCGGCTGCGGGAGGCACCGCGGATCGAGCGCCACCCAGAGCGGAAAGCACTCCGGAGGCGGAGTTCAGCACAAGCGTCAGAATGTTGCTAAAGCTGCGGCTTTGGCTGCGCAAGATCGCGGCCAGCATAATCTGCCGGCCAATCGGCCGCAATCCCGCATTGGATTGGGAAAGCGCCTGATAGATCTCGCTGCTGACAATTGACTGTGTTTTCGCAGTGACGTTACAGATGCTGATATCGTAAGCCGAAATACTCTTTGGCATCGTCCCATAGGTTTGATGGAGCAGATCGGAGGGGATCTCGGTGCCGGTAATCACAAAGGTTTGTGCCGGGCTGAGGAGCGGCACACTCATCAGCGCCAGCAACAGCCAGAACAGTTTTTTCATTGCAATTCACAAATACGGGAGAGGCGGTTCTGGCGGCGGCGGTTTTGGAATGTAAATTGCTGAATTCAGAAGAGAAAGAAAATGACCAGGAGCAGTTACCGTGGCGCAGCCATTTAAAGATTGTGAGGAATTCCGATTATCTCCTACAATTCTAGTGAGTCGAGCCTGTATGAAGTATCTTGCCGCCCTAGTGCCTTGTTGCGCCTTATTCCTGTTGACCGGATGTACGCAGAGTCCAGAAAAGCTGATTGCCACTGCGAACAAGTATCACGACAGGCATAAGTACAAGGAAGCTTCCATTCTGTATCAAAAGGCGATTTTAAAGGATAAGACTAACGCGGAGGCCTACTATCGCGAAGGGCTCAACCTGCTGGATGATCGGGATCCTGTCAATGCGGTGAAATATCTTCGCCGGGCGGTGGATTTAAATCCCAGCAATACAGACGCAGAGGTAAAGCTGGCGGAACTCTATCTTACAGCCTACGCATCCAATCCCACCCGTTTTCGACCGGTGTTAGTAGAAGTCAAGGATCTGGTCGGGAAGATTTTGAGCCACGATCCCAACTCTTTTGAAGGGTTGCGTTTGAAGGGCATGCTGGCTTTGGCCAATCAAGATCTGGATGAGGCATTACAGGACTTTGCCAAGGCGAATCAAATCCAGCCGTACTCGCGCGAGCTCGTGGGCTGGTATGCCCAGAGCCTGGTTCAGGCCAAAAAACAGGAGCAGGCGATCGAGCTGGTAAAGGACATGCTTGCGCATGATAAGACCTGGAGTCCGGGTTACGACTTTCTGTTTGTGCAATATTCCAGCCAAGGGGATAAAAAAGACGCTGAAGCGATCCTGCGCCAGCATGTAGCCAATGACCCGCATAGCGCCGGCGCGATGATTGTGCTAGCCAATTATCTACTTGCGAACAACCGATTCGATGAGGCACAGGCGGTCATGCAGCCGGTGTTGTCTGACAAGAAGGATTTCCCGAACGGCCGGGGCCTCATGGGCGACTTTTATCTCCGGGCGAAAAAGTATGATTTAGCGCTGCAGCAGTTTCAGGCTGGCGCTGCGGAGAATCCCAAGGAGGCGTTGCTCTATCAGCAGCGGGTGGTTCAGACGGAATTGCTCGAAGGCCGGCAGGATCAGGCCTTGCAGCTTGCCAAGACGCTTGCTGAGAAGAATCCGGATGATTCCACCGTAAATGAGATGTACGCGTCGCTGCTGATGAACACGGGCAAGTCGCAGGATCTTACTGCGGCGATAGACACGTTGAAGAAATTGGTGCAAAAGCATCCGGATGATGCTGTGGTGCATTTGGATCTGGCGCGTGGGTATTTGAACTTAAACGACGCGGACCAATCGCTCGGCGAGGCGCAGGAAGCGATTCAGGAAGAGATGAAGCAGCACACGCCGCGGCCGCAGGTGCTGGTGCCGGCGAGGGTCATTGCCGCGCGCATCTATGAGGATCGGGGACAGCACAGTAAGGCTCTGGAGATGACAGACCTGGTGCTGAGAACGCAGCCCACGAATCCGGAAGCACGGCTGATACGGGACCGCGCCTGGGCAGCTACGGGCCAGAGCGATCAAGCGCAGACAGACCTGGAGTCGCTGCTGCAGCAGTTTCCACAGATGAATGAAGCGCGCATTGTGCTGGGCGATATTTACCTCAGTGAAAAAGAATTGGACAAGGCATCGGCGCAATATCAGGCGGCTTCGAAGGCCAATCCGCGTGATCTGCGCGGCCTGCTTGGGTTGCAGCGCGTAAAGCTGCTACAGGGCAAGGGAGCTGAGGCGGTGGCGACGCTGCAAGGGTTGGTGAATCAAAACCCCAATTCCCCTGCGCTGCGCTATCAGCTTGCGAACTTTGAGGCAGAGGCTGCGGCCCAGACTCTCAAAACCGATCCCGCGCTCAGCAAGAATCTCCTGCAACAGGCCACGGATCAATACAAGGAGATTCTCAAAAATGGTGGGAATGCGCAAGATCCCTGGCTGCGCGCCAATTCCTCTGAGGTGTGGATGCGGCTGGGGATGTTACAGCGGGCCCTGGGGCAATATGACGCTGCACTGGCCTCCTTTGAGCAGGCTGAATCAGCGGATCCACATAACGCGCAGGCGTTTTTGAATCATGGCTTGCTGCTCTCCCAACTGGGAAAGAAGAAAGAGGCTGCGGCGGCTTATAACCGCGTGCTAGGGCTGGATCCGCAAAACGCAATTGCGCTAAATAATCTGGCGTTTCTGGACGCAGAAAGCGGTACGGATTTAAATCAAGCAGAGACCTTCGCCGAGCGGGCCAAACAGCAGGTGCCGAATAACCCGGATATATCCGATACGCTGGGCTATGTCTATTACCGCAAGAATCTGAATGACGCGGCGCTGCAGATTTTTGAGCAGATCGTCCAGCAGCAGCCGAACAACCCTACCTACCGGCTTCACCTAGCGATGGCGCTTTTAAAGCAAGGTAATAAGCAAGGCGCCAAAGAACAGGCCGAAAAGGCGCTCAAGGACGCTACGCAACCGGACCAGCAGAATCAGATCCGAGCGTTTGTAAACCAGATCGGCTAACGTGGCGCTCTCAACGCTTGCTGTTTCGCATGCGGAGGGCGCAAGCATCCGGTATGTTGCGCCGTTCGCGGTCTTTCTCGCTCTGCTGATTGTGATGCCCTGGGTTCGGCTGCCTGCAGTAGAGAAAGAAGCTCTTTGGGTCGCTGTTCCCGGGCTAGTCTGCGTGCTCTGCTGGCCGCGTGAAATTTCCCTGAAACTGAAGCATCCGCTCTGGAGCGTGGGGTTGGGCGCTCTGGTGTTCTTGATTTGGGTGGCTCCGGACCGGCTGTTTCATGGCTATCGCGATTTTGTCGTGTTTTCTAATCCGGTGGTGGGTCACATTCGCAGCGCCCTGGTTACGAATTCGCATCACGGAGTCTGGAACTTGAGCTTGCGCACCGCGCGAGCGGTCCTGGTTGTGCCCTTTGTGGAAGAGCTGTTCTGGCGCGCCTGGCTGATGCGCTGGCTGATTGATCGGGATTTTCAGCGCGTGGCGCTGGGCACGTATGCACCGTTTGCGTTTTGGATCACGGCCTTCCTGTTTGCCAGCGAGCATGGGCCTTACTGGGATGTGGGCCTGGCGGCGGGCATTGTGTATAACCTCTGGATGGTGCGCTCGAAATCTGTTGCCGATTGCATTCTCATGCATGCTGTCACGAACGGACTGCTCTGTGTCTACATTATTTGGAC
>Ga0209061_1004832_pt1 | contig 12491 bp, 10 predicted proteins | sample Coa_R1_10_FD_187157 | JGI IMG/M metagenome (GOLD analysis project Ga0209061, IMG submission 187157) | Surface soil microbial communities from Centralia Pennsylvania, which are recovering from an underground coalmine fire - Coalmine... | ecosystem: Environmental > Terrestrial > Soil >...
AGCTACCAAGCCTTGGTTTGGTGGCCTAGGTGCACAAGCACCAGACCGGCTCCGCACTCCTAAAGCTAGTGCCTAAACCCGCACCAGCCCGGTATGTAGCTTGTACCGGTCCCAGGAGCTCAACAGGCAGGCATGGAACAAAATTCCATGTTTTGAGGAACGGAGGATGTCCAGGTCCCGGCGGCGCGAGTTACTTGTCATATCAACAATTCATTGCACGGTCAACTAAAAAATCTTTCTCGCTTGTCCGATTTGCACCATTTCCTTGTGCCTTGAGCCAGCTGAGCCGGCATAGGTACTTGCGTCAAACAGTGAAAGCCCCGTGCAGGGGCCGGACAAAGGAGAAAAGCAATGAACCAAGCCAATGTGACCATCGTTGGACGCCTTACCTCCGATCCCAAGCTCTTCCCGGCTAACGGGACCAAGAAAGCGTTCACCAAGATCTCAGTCGCCGTCAACGAGAGACGTGGCGAGTCCGAGACGGTGGCGAACTTCTACGACGTCTCGGTCTTTGGCGAGCTAGCGGAGATTGCAGCAAGTTCTCTGCTCAAAGGTCACCAGGTCATCGTCGTCGGGAAGCTCAACTCCTACCAGGAGCCCTACAACACCGAAGACGGCCGCGAGGCCCACCGCACCCGCATAGGCATCACCGCTGTCGCTCTCGGCCCGGACCTGTTCCGCCAGTACGTCCGCATTGCCAAGGTCGCCCCTCAGAGCGCTGCGAGGTCGTCCTTTCAGGCAAGCTCTCAAGAACCTGATCCGGAGGCCACGGAAGCTGCGCAAGTAGCCGACGAGGAAGAAGAGCCCTTCTAAGCACCTCAAGACCTGCTGCCCGAACGGGCAGCAGGTCTTTGTTTCCTTATGTTAATACGCCATTTGTTCGTAGCGGCTGCTACGGCGGCCAGTGCCATGCATGCAGGCGCACAGGCGCCCGCGCCGACCGATGCGACCAGTACTCGCACGCGCGACTGGGCCTGCATCCGCTGGTTCGAGAGCCGAAACGATTACAGGTCACGCTCCAACGAGCCGTACACGGGCGCGTACCAGATTGCCAATTTCGTCTGGCATTCCACGCTTCACATGCCTGGCCAGCGCCGCTGTGTGGGTTGTGAGAGCGCACCCGAACGGCTGCTGGTTGTGGGCGTGCACATGGGGGCCGTCTTCTCAGTCGATCCTGTGCGTGGAGCTGGAGAGCTCAGTCGAGGCGCTTGGGCGCAGGATCGGAGCCGACGCCTGTCTGCTCCTGCGCACTGTCGCCCCTCTCGGCGAGCACAACTTCGAGATGTACGAGCATTCGTTGCGCGTCTGCCTGCTGGCGACCAGCCTTGCAGCGCACGCCAACTCCGTCCTGGGCGATAGATGCATCGACTTGCACTTGGCCTTCCTAGGCGGCGCCTGGCACGACATCGGCAAGCTCGACGTCCCCAACAGCGTGTTGCGCGCCAAAGACTTCGGCACCAAAGAGCGCCGGGCGGTACGGCGCCATGTCAGCACCGGCTTCGCCCGGGTTGCCCTGGCTGGTTACTACCACGTCGCAGAGGTAGTCGGGCTCCACCATGCGTTCCAGGCGGACCCTTACGGCTTGGACCCGCGCTTTTGCAGCCCTGTCGTCGTCGGGACAGCGAAGGTCGTCGCTGTCTGTGACTTCTTCGATGCCCTGACGACGCGTACGGACGGGCCGTTCGCTCCGGAGGAGCGGGCCCGCTCGAGGGAGACTGTGGCGAGGAGCTTCCCGGGTTCTGAGCAGTGGGCAGCCTGGCTTGCCAGCACCCGCACAGGTGGCAGGGCCGTTGCCTGAGCGCAGTCGGTTTGCTGGGCTCCTCGCTGGCAAGGCCTGGTTCAGCACTGACGGGTTGCACCTCGTCTCGGCGGCGAGCGCCAAGGTCAAGCGCTCTCACCTGTCGCCTTCGTCGGCCTCTTCTTATGGGTCCTGCCCTGCGCGCTTCGCCATAGAGAAGCTCGTCAGGCAGCCGAGCGACCCGTTCGGGCCGGCAGAGCTCGGCTCTGCGGCCCATGCCGTGCTGGAGGAGCTGATGGGCCGGGAGCCGGCCCTGCGCACAGTAGAGACCGCCGAGCAGATCATCGACGAGCACCTGCCAGTCGTCGCAGAGCGCGTGTCAGCGGTCGTGGAGGTGTTCGCCCGGACTCACCGCCTCGGCCGTCGCGCCCGCACTACGGAGGCGGCACTACGCTTCGCGGGCCAAGTCGAGCTGCGCTACATGGAGCGCAGCGACCTCGTGAGGCGAGTCGAGCAGGTCATCGCACAGCTCGACGGCAGGCCGCTCAGACGCTCGACGGTGGCCCAGCTTGCCAGTCGGCTCGAGGGCGCAAACGAGATTTACGTCCCCGATGCTAGGGAAACAGACCGCTGGAAGGCCGCCGTGCGCGAGCGCGTGGTTGGGTTGTGGCGCATCGAGGACCCGGCTCGTGTGGACGTCTTGGCTCGCGAGCTCGAGATCGAACAGATCCTAGAGGGGGTCCCCATTTCCGGCTTTGTCGACCGGGTCGATCGCGGCAACTACGGGATCCCCATAATCGTCGATTACAAGACTGGCAAAGTCAAAGACAAGAAGCAGTACGGCGACCAGCTCCGCATCTACGCCTTGGCGGTGGCGCACGAGACCGGGCTCATGCCACACAGGGCGATGGCCTACTACACGACCTACGGCGTGGCCCAAGAAATCAGTGTCAGCAGGCAGTCCGTCAACAAGACGGTCGAGACTTTCAAGAAGATCTGGGCAGACATGCAGGACTCGGCGTCGTCGGGGACCTGGCCGTGCAAGCCGAGCAAACTGTGCGGCTGGTGCCCGCTGGCGCTGGTGTGCCCGGCAGCCCGGGCCGCCGGGCTAGCCGCTCCCCGTTCTGACATAGCGATGATCGGCCCTGAGCTGGGCATTGGTCACGAAGACGGCCTGAGTGGCCTTGCTGTCGCAGGCGATGTGCACATGGGCGAGCTTTCTCAGTCGGTACCTGCGACCCACAAGGACAAGGAGGAACCCATGCGCTCCGTCGCAAATCTGAGTTTCGGCCCGGAGGCTAGGCCGTACGACCAACTGGCCCCTGGGACAGAGGACCTGAACCCAAATTCGTATGCAGCGACTGCCGTGTTCGGGATCGTGGAGATGGCAGTGGAGACGTTGGAGGCAGCTGGCCAGAAGCTGACCGTCTCGAACGTGGACGCCATGGCCCAGACCTTCGCCCGCTTGGTCGCAGGCGCCCAGGTGGCGTTGGGAGCCCGCCCGTCGTTCCAAGACGGTCTGCACACGAGGTTGCGCGGCGCTCTCCACATAGCGCTGGAGCGCCTGCCGGTGCCGTTCGGGCAGGACAGTGCTGCGTGGGAGAAGTGGTACGCGTCCGTCCTGCGCCGTTTGGTGTCCATATCCCAGGCGGCGCTCCGGCTCTGGTCCTACGACTTGCCCGAAAAGCCCTGGGCCCCTCTGGCCGCCCCCCAGCCTCAACCAGCCGACGGCCAGAAGCCGCAGCTGCAGGTCGTGCGCAGCTCCGCCTAGCGGCTGTGCACATGGGGTGAGTTTTTCAGTCGGTACACGCAGACCACCGAAGAGGAGGAGGTGAAAAAGACTTGGACGACGCACTGCGCACGCAGATAGTGCTAGCAGCTGTTTCTGCAGCCGGGCCCGCCGACCCCGCTGACACCGCGGGATGGCAGGCCCGGGTGGCCGACATGGCTGCTGCGATCACGGCCGCCTGCCAGCCTGGTTCCCAAATCTCCAAGGTAGTGGAGCAGGTCGCCGCCAGCAAGACCTTCGTGGCAACAGTCGTCAAGGTGACCAGGGAACCGTCCTCGACCAGGGGCATCGTGACCCTTCGCACGACCCCCAACGAGCACCACCCAGATGGCATCGAGACGGCTCGCACCGAGCGCACCGACAACCCTATCGGGCGTTCGATGGCACGCCGCCTGGTCAAACTGGTCGGCCACAGGGTCCTCCTGTGGGTCGAGGTCGAAACTATCGGCAACGGCTCTCGCAAGTCCCGCGTCATCCGTCATGTCGAGGACATGGGCATCGACACGACGGTGGCGGCGGAGGCTGCCGCCAAGTAGGGGAGCGCCCGGCCCAGCAGTTAGCTGGGCCGTTTTCGCTAGTCATCTACGGCACCTTTGAGCTGTCGCGCCCCGACAGCTCCCGAGCCACCGTTGAGCAGCGCAGTACAACCGCCGTCCCAGTCGCCTGTATGGCGCTCAGGACAGTTGCCAAGCCCGGCACGCGGGCATTCAACGACATCGTCGACGAACGTGCCGCAGAGCTCGTGCGGGCTTTTCTCTCCGCGCCCCAAACTGCGGACGAGGACCAAGTACGCCGTGCCCTGGCCGGCCTCGTCGCTGAGGCCGAAGTACCTCAGCAGGTCGCTAGGAGCCTGGTTGCCAGTTACGGCCTGAGCAACGACGTCGTCGCCGACCTCGTTGGCCGGCTGCAGGTTTACCTGTTGCAGAACGTTGCTGACAAGCTCGAGCTCCAGCGCCTCCTGTCCAGCTCGCTGTGTGGCTGGGCGCGGAAGCTGTTGCTCCGCCAAGCAAGGACGGCCTTCAGGAGCGAGCAGCGCTCCAAGAGGGCCCAGCCCGTCGTCGACATCTCGGCACCGACGGCCCCGAAGCGCCCAGGGGTACGGCCAATCGTGCACCTGGTGAGCGTCGACCCAACGGACGACATCGACGACGAGCTCAGCGAGGAGTTCGTCCTCGCAGCCAGGAGATCCTGTCGAAAAGAAAACGACGTCCACCTCGTCGAATGGCTCTTGCGCAAAAAGTACGGCTTCCGCCCTCAACCGCGGCTGGCGGACTTCGCGAATTGCGGCAATTTCCGCAACCTCGACGAAGACGACAGGGAGGCTCTTTCTCGCCAAGCGATGGAAGCCGTCCGCACCTCTGCCAGCACGCTGCACCACCCTCCGTCCGGAGCTGTCGCCAAGCGGTTCACGCTCCTGGTGACTGGGGCGGTGGACGACGAGGAACTGGCTGGAGCACTTGCCCAAGTTTGGCTCGCCAAATGGGTCGAGGTGAAGACTACTGGCACCCCCAAGACCAGCAGGGAGCGCCGGCGCGACGCGGCCCGCTGGGGCCAGCTCGCAGACGTCGCCGTCACCAGGAAGGTGCTGGGCGCCCGGAGCGTCAGCCGCTTGGAACAGGTCATGGAGGACCTGTTCTGGCAGGCGCACTGCCGGGCAACCTCTCGCTTGGCTGCATGAGTGTCTCCGCTGGTTAGCGGGCTGTTCGCCACTCGTGAGCGATACGCCGAAGCTGCCGCCCCAGCGTTACCCGTCGCCCGCAGAAGGGGCTGCACAACAAATAACCACCACCACCAAAGGAGAATTGCTGTGGCTGTGCTTGTCACACCGTTCGACTTGAACTTCGACTTCAACGGCAGTGACCGAGCCGGCATCGACGAAGGCACGGTGCGCGCCTTCCTCGCCGGCGAGTTGGGCCCAGAGGCCCTGCCGGACCCACAGTGGGGCCCGCTCGGCAAGGAAGTCTTCGAGCGCACCTACGCTCGCGAGGTCCCAGACGGGCACGGCGGGACGCGCAAGGAGACCTGGGCCGAGACGGTAAGGCGCGTCGTGCTCGGGAACCTCGCGTACGCGCCCGAGACGCTGCTGCCTGACGAGGATGTACGGCTCTTCAGGCTTATCTACAGCCTGCGCGCCATCCCTGCCGGCCGGCACCTTTGGGTCACCGGTGTGCCGGAAGTCTCACATTTCAGTCGCAACTGTTACGTTGCCGGTTACGGCAGGCGGCTCTCCGATCACTTCGCCTACCTGGCGGCCCGGCTCTTCGAGGGCGGAGGGGTCGGTGCCAATTACTCCGCAGACCTGCGCTCGGTCACACCGCCGGTCGTCGCCAAGGTCGACGTCCGGATCACTTGCAGCCCCAGCCACCCCGACGTCGACGCTGTGCGCCAGGCTGCCGGCGAGGCGTTCGTCGAGCAGCCGTCGCCAGGGGTACGGACAATAACGGTCGAAGATTCCAGGGAAGGTTGGGTCGCTACCTGGGCCAGGTTGATCGACCTGTCCGCAGAGCCCGGCCCGCACCACGTCGTCCTCGACGTCTCGGGGCTCCGTCCCTACGGCGCCCCGCTCCAGCGCTTCGGCGGCAAGGCTTCCGGCCCTGCTCCGTTTGCCAGGGCGGCCGTCGCCATGGCCGGGATCCTCGCCGGTGCCACAGGCCGGTGCCTTTCCGGGCTGGAGACGATGTCGATTGACCACGAGATCGCCGCTTCTGTGATTGCCGGCGGCAGCCGGCGCTCCGCCCGCCTAGCCCTCATGCACTGGCGCGACCCGGAGATTTTCGATTTCATCTCATGCAAAGCGGACCAGATGTCGCACTGGTCGGCGAACATCTCCGTCGAAATCGACGCCGAGTTCCGTTCTGCCTTGGCTGGCGGCGACCCTCATGCGACGGCGGTCTTCGAGGCCGTCACGACGGGGATGGCCCGCAATGGCGAGCCCGGGCTCATCGACACCGCTTTGGCGTCGGAGACAGAACCGGAGCCGCTGCGTGCCTGCAACCCCTGTGCCGAAGCCTTCCTGGCCACCGACCCAGTGGACGGCGCCGGCGAGGCTTGCAACCTCGGCCAGGTGGACCTCGACGCGTTCGGGACCGACATGGACGGGGCGACCGAGGCCGTCGAGCTCATGGCCAGGTTCCTTTACAGGAGCACGCTCAACCCGCACCCGGACCCGGCTGCTCGGCGCATCGAGGCCCGCAACCGCCGCATCGGGGTCGGGATCATGGGGGTACAGGGCTGGGCCGCAGCCCATGGCTACAAGCTCTCCGAGCTGCCAAGCTCGCCAGAGCTGCTCGACAAGCTCACCCAGCTGCGCTTGGCCGCGCGCCGGGCCGCGGATGGACTGGCCGATCGCCTGGGGACGCCCCGCTCTGTGAAGGTGACGGCCGTCGCCCCGACGGGGACGATCTCGAACCTGCGGGGCACGACCCCAGGGCCGCACCCGGTCTTTGCGAGGTACTTCATCCGGCGGGTGCGTTTCGCTGCCCACGATCCAGCATGGGAGCGGCTGGCGTCAGAGGGCTACGAAGTGGTCGACGACATCTACGCCGACGCCACCAAGGTCGTTGCGTTCCCGATGCGCGACTCGGTCCTCGACAGGCACCCAGCGGAGCTGATAGAGCAGGCCGACGAGGTCCCGGTCGACAAGTTCTTGGACATCGTGGCGGCAGTACAGGCAACCTTCTGCGGCGGCACGGACGGCCAGGCCGTCTCCGCTACCGCTCGGATCCCGGCGGGGATGAGCCCGTCCGAGCTCGCTCGGGCGCTTGCCCCCAGGCTCGGGCGTCTCAAGGGGGCGACCGTGTTCCCGGACGTTTCCAGGGCGCTACCTCCCCTCGAGGCGATCAGCGTCGAACGCTACGAGGAGCTGTCGGCCAAGGCCGGCGGCGCCCTGGCGATCGGCGACTCGAACACCGGTTGCGTCGGCGGGGCCTGCCCCGTCCGCTAGCCGGCACTTGCTACATAGTCCCAGACAGATGGCCCAAGGGCCTGAAACGAAAGGAACAAGGCAATTTAGATGCACACGCTCTTAGCTGCAGGGACAACCAACACGGTCGACCTGAGCTCCAGTTGGGACAAGATTTGGAGCTCGTTGAGCAGTTCCACCGGGTTCAGCAGCCTCCAGTGGGTGATCACCCTCATCGGGATCATCCTCATACTGGGCAGCATCCTGCGTTGGCTGTGGTCCAGGCGCACCGGTGGTGGGCAGGGAGGGCACCAGCACGTCTTTTGGACGATTTTCGTTGGTGCCGTGCTCATGCTCCCCGACGTCCTCGTCCCGGTGCTGCTCACGCTGGTCGACGTCATCATCAATTCGATAGCCAACGTAGCCGGCAAGTAAGAGCGCCGACGTGCGCATCTTTTGCCTGACGCCGCTCACGCGCGGCGCTGCCGGCCAGCGCCGCGTCGTGATCCAGGGCTTCGACTTGCCAGCTCGCGCTTTGGTAATAGCCGGGTTGGCTCTCGTCCCCGCCATAGTGGTGACCCTTGTCGCGTGGGCCCTTGTGGGCGAGGTTGCGCTGTTGGCCGTGCCATTGGTCGAGGGAGTGGCTTTCTGGCTGATCGAAACCAGGACGCGTTCGGGCCTGCGGCTGCGGACCTACCAGGCCATGGCCGACAAACGGAAGGCCCAGCGCGAGGTAGGCAGGTTCTTCGTCGCAGGACGAGAGTTCGACCCGCTGGGCGAGGAATGGGTCAGGGTCCGCTCGGGTTCGGTCCCGACGCGGCCGTTGTTCCGCTAAAGCCCGGTGGTGCCAGCCAGTGCCTAGGGCCGTCGCCAGGCTGCTAGCAAGTGCTGCTGCTGCGCTTTTTGCCGCAGGGGCTTTCGTCTGGCTTTCACCAGCAGCTGCGCAGGCGGCCGTCGTCGTCCCGGCGACTGCGAGCCCTCCGCCGTCGACGAACCTGTTTTGTTCCAGCGGCAACTCCAGCCTGCGCTACGAGCAGCAGTCCGCCTCCAACCTGCTGCCTGTCGACCGTTGGGCGTCGGCGACCGCCAACTTGCACACCGACTTCGGTGGCGGCCCATTCGGCCTGGGGCTCGACGACCTGGCCCAGCGCGTCCAGCGCGACGGCATAGAAAGCGGGGCTCTGGCCGCGGGCAACGCTTTGTGGTCAGCCGGCACCGACATGACAGCCGCGGCCGTCGGGTTCTGCTACAGCCACAGTCTCGGCTACACAGCCGACCACTTCGCCGCCGTGCTGGGCAACGCCATCCTCTCGAGCGGGATCGTCGCTTTATTGGTCGCTATTGCCATAGTCGGCTTCTTCTGGCGGCTTGCCAGGCGCGGGGAGAACACCTGGCGCTCTCTCGCTCGGGCCATCGTGGTCCTCGGGATCTTCGCAGCCATGATCGCCGGTGCCTCGGCGTCGACGCCGACGAGCTTCGGCACGTTCTCACCGGGGTGGGTCATCACCTCCGTCTACAGCGCCATGTCCAACATCGCCTCGCTTCCTATCATGGCCATAGCACAGGCGTCGGACAACTCCTTGACCGGGATGGCGCCCCCGAGCCCGGACCTTCTCGACTGCACCAACTACACCGACCAGTTGCTGCGCAACTACCAGGCGGACTATGGGACGAACCCAGTTTCGCAAGCAGCGGCGTCGGTCCCTATGGCGCTCGATGCCATGTGGGAGCAGACGGGGCTGCGGGCCTACCAGGACATCCAGTTCGGCCAGCAGGCCGAGAGCTCGTCAATTGGCGCTGGTGCTGTCGCCGTCAACGACTACGGGCTCAGGACGTACTGCCGGGCCTTGGACGAGCAAGTCGGCGTCCCACCGGTGAGCCAGTTCAACATCACCAACGCAGGGGCTGCCGACCGCCTCCCGTCTCCACCCAACTACAGCTCGGCCGCTTGGCTCAACCCGGGAGACAGCAACTCCATAGCTGACGCCTCGGTGATCGCCTGGGCCGCTTGCGAGTACACCGGCTCTAGCTGGTCGGTGGACCCTGGGTTCACCACCCTCTCGGGCGGCCACAAGGTGACCGTGAAGGACTGCGAGAACTGGTGGGGCACGCCGGTGGGCTCGTGGGGCAAGGGGCCCTTCGGCTGGTCCACGAGCACGAGCGCCATCAACAACGACGCCTCCGGTTCGCCTCAGGTAGCCGACTTCCTCCTCAATTGGCACGGCGACGCCAACGGCCAGGCGATAGCGACCGCCATCACCTTTCTGCCGGCATCGGTCGCCGTCTTCGTCGTCTTCTTGCTCCTTTCTGGTGCCCTCATCATCGCCAAGATGGCCCTCCTCGTCGTGATCATCCTCACACCGGTGGTGCTCGTCGCGTCCGTGACCCCGGGGCGGCGCTGGGAGGGGGCGGCCACCAAGCTCGGCAAGTACGGGCTGGGGCTGATGGTCTTCGGCGTGATGGCCCAGCTCATCTTGTCCCTCGTCGCCATCATTTCCAGCTTCCTCGTGCAGGCAGGGGCAGCCCTGTTCTCGCCAGGCTCGGCCATGACAATCCTGTGGACGGCGCTGGCCCCGTTCGCCGCCATCTGGCTGATGCACCACCTGTTCAAGGCGATTGGGGCACCAAGCCCGTTCAAACTGACCGGGGCGCTGGGGTGGGCGACCGCCGTCGGCGGGGTCGGCGCCGGGATCGGCGAGTCGTTCCGCCGCCACACCGTCGGGCGAGCCTCAAAGAGCCTGAAGCTGGCGGGGCGGAGCGCAACGCGCTCAGCGACGCGCTGGGTCACCCAGCCACCGTCGCGCGTAGGCGGCCTCCAACCGAGCCCACCGGTCGGCACCACCGCTGCCGGCGCAGCTCGCAAGGGCCCCTTCGCCGGCGGAGCCGGCAGGGGTATGGCAGGGTCCTTCGCCGGCGCCGCCATGGGGGCAGCTGCAGCTGCAGCCTCGAAGCCGTCCCAAGCACCTGGCGCCCAAGGTGACGGCGCTGCGGTACCTGACCAGAATGCCAGGGCCTCCGGGCAGCCCAGTTGGCCAGCGGCCGGGGCTGACGGCAAGGACGCCGATGTCGGTGCCGGCGTTGGCGGCACGGGCAGGCCCGGCCCAGCTCAGTTCGACAGCAGTGCTGGTGGCCCCAGCCAGGCTGGTCAGCGCATATGGCTCGACGTCCCCTTCGGGGAGAAGGAAGAGGCCAAGGCGGCTGGTGCCAAATGGGACCCAGAGGCGCGCCGCTGGTACGCCACGCATAGCACCGAGGCGCTCAGCAAGTGGCTTCCAAAAGCACAGGCCGCTGGAGCGGAGGGCCGCTCTGGTGTCGGCCCAGAGGCCGACAGCTCAGCGGATGGCAGTGCGGCAGCTGACAGCACAGGCCCAGGCGACGATGCGCCTGGCGCCCGGCCAGAGAGCACGCCGGACGGCCAGGCCACCGACGACGAGCCCACTGTGCGCACGTGGCTCGACGTCCCCTACGAAGAAAGCGATGAAGCCAGGGCTGCCGGCGCACAGTGGGACGCTGCTGCTGGCAGCTGGTACGTGACGGGGGCAAACCTGAAGGGGTTCGAGCGCTGGGTGCCAAACCTGTCCCCGAGGCCTGTTGCCCTGAGCGAGCACCTCCGAGCCAGTGAAGAGAGGCGCCAAGCGGCCCGCTACTACCGCGACCTTCTCGCCGGCCCCCGTCCCGAGAAGAAGCCTGTCCGCGGGGCTGGTGCCATCGGCGGCGCAGCGACGGTTGCCACCAACGTCGGTAGGACGTCGCTTTACAGGGCTAAGCGCGCCTACATGCCTCCTAAGGAGGCCGTCAAGGAACGCTGGCGCGAGGCGAAGGCCCGTTTTTCCCAGTCGCCCGTCCGCAGCACACTGAAGGGCTTGGCCACAGCCGGCGTCGTCGGAGGGGCGGTCCTGGCCACACCTGTCTCAGCTGGCATCTCAGCCGGCGTCGTCGGCGGGATCATCGCTGCCAGGCTCGCCAGGCGCGCCCACCTCGAGCACCCCGCTCGAAAGCAGTTCGCTGAACGCCAACGCCTCGAAGCCTGGCGGGCAGCCCAGAAAGCCCGTGCCGAGCAGGAACGCAGGGAGCGGGTAGCGCGGGCAGCAGCAGCTGCGCCAGGGCCAGTGCCGGGCGCCCCGTCGCCGACGCCACGACCCAAACCTGGGAGCCGGCCTGGCGACGAAGGCCATGGCCACGACGGGCACGGTGGCACCGACAAAAGCCCCGAGCCAGCCCCAGAGCCGGTCCTGGTGGGCGCCGGCGCTCGAGATCCGTCACCTGGGCCCAAGGGCGAGGCATCAGCCAGCCAAGAGCGGCCATCCGAGCCGAAGCCGTCCTTGGCCGACCTCTGGCGCGACATACCTGTCGCAAGTCGCCCCAAACCAGGCTCAGAGCCTGCACAAGCCCCGCACACGGCGCCAGAGCCGGCCAGCCAAGCCGGCGCAACCTCTCGGGTCGCCAAAGGCGCAGAGGCCTTCTCCAGCTGCCGCCAAGGAGCGCATGCGGGCTGCTTTGGAGCGTCTGCAGCAGAGCCCTGTTCACCGTTCGCTGGCGGCAATGGCCAAGACCGGGGCGAGCCGAGCGGCGCCTACGGCAGCGTCGGTAGCCGCGGATATCGCCGCCGCACGCGCTGCCCGCCAGGCGTACACCGACAACCCGCGGCAAGCCCCCTCATGGCGAGATTTGGGCCGGTGGGTACGCAACACAAGGGCAACCAGCCGCCCCAGTGCAAGCCATGAGCACCAACCAACCACGTAGGCCGGCGGGGACACCTGCCGGCGGGCAGTGGGCGCCGATGGGCCACTGTGAGCCGGAGATCGAGCTGGCAGCAGCTTTGTCTGGCGACTACCAGGCGTTCGTAGAAAAAGAACAGAGGCGTTGCGGCGGCTGTGACGGGTACGGCTGGGTACGCGACGTACGAAGCGGTGGCATGCCTTCCGTGGCGCCCGAGTTGACCTCCTCCCGGCCCTGAAGGGCCGGGATTCCGACGTATTGCACACTGCTGTCTCGCAGGCAGCTCACGCCGCCTTTGCCGTAGGCAGAGGCTGGTTCGCAACAGGCGCTTCTGAGCCTGTTGC
>Ga0209061_1004833_pt1 | contig 12490 bp, 9 predicted proteins | sample Coa_R1_10_FD_187157 | JGI IMG/M metagenome (GOLD analysis project Ga0209061, IMG submission 187157) | Surface soil microbial communities from Centralia Pennsylvania, which are recovering from an underground coalmine fire - Coalmine... | ecosystem: Environmental > Terrestrial > Soil > Unclassified...
TCCCGGGGATCCGCGCCTGCCCGCTCATGGCCGTCCTCCTCGTGCACCGGGTTCCTTGACGATAAGACCGCCGTCGTGCCGGGAATTCATCGCCGCAGCGGGCGGCCGCTGTCACCAGAGGCGAAAGTCCCTGCCTGGCCAGCAGGAGATGACGGACGGTCAGCCCGCACCGCCCCCGCAAGTTTCCCAGCACTTTGGCGGAAGCGTCATCGAAGGCACGACGGCTGCCCATCGGCGTCGGCCGCGCCGGCAGGATTGGTGCGGGGTGACCGGGATGACCTCAGCGTCGAGAGCGGTTACAGCTAGGCGGGGGTGGCATGGCGGCGGGCAGAGCCGCCGATGCTGTCAGTGCCAGACCACAGTAGGGCGCCGGCGCCTGTTTGGGCAGGCCTTGCCGGTGCGGCAGTGCGTGCCCACGTGGTCTGGACAACGACCGGGAGGATGTTCATGGACATTGACGTGACGGTGCCGGCTGGGCGCCGCATCGCGCTGATCGCGCACGACAACAAGAAGCAGGACCTGCTGGAATGGGCTGAGTACAACCTCGGCCTGCTCGGCGGGCACGAACTGTACGCCACGGCGACCACCGGCCACCTCGTGCAGGAGCGGCTCGGGCTTCCAGTTACCTGCTTTCGCAGCGGCCCATTCGGCGGGGACCAGCAGATCGGCGCCCGGATCGCCGAAGGCGAGATCGATCTGCTCGTCTTCTTCTGGGATCCGCTGGAGCCGCAGCCCCACGACCCCGATGTCAAGGCGCTGCTGCGGGTCGCGGTGGTCTGCAACATCCCGGTCGCCTGCAACCGGGCAACCGCGGACTTCCTGATTTCTTCCCCCCTGATGGACCGCATTCACCAGCAATGGGACCCCGCGGCAAGCCCGCGGCCCCAGCCTGCCCGCGCAGCAGCAGCCGACCTGCACCAGCTGGCGCCAACGGCGTGATCACCAGAGGACTGCAGCGGTCCATCCAGGCCCAGGCTGGAGCTGACGCAGCCCCGTTCACTGGCCCGTCTCAGCTCCGGCTCCGGCCAGCAGAGCGATCGCGCGTTCGAGTTCTGGGCGTCTTCCGGGAAGTTTCCCGCGTTTGGGTGTCCGAGGAGCGAGTGCACCCAAAAACCAATGTGTGCTATCCGGTGAGTTCGCAGTTGGGAGCCGGTCATGAACCGATCGCCAGACTGCTGGATCCGGGGCACGACGACTGGGTGTGTGGCGCTGTTGGCTCTGATCGCCGGGACCGTCTCCTATCTCCACATGCACCTGTTGGTGGAACAGCACGGGCAGCCTGGGTGGGTCTCGGCGTTGACCCCGCTGTCGGTGGACGGAATGATCGTGGCAGCTTCGACCACTCTGCTGGCCGATTCGCGGGCAGGTGAGCGAGGCGGGAGACTGCCCTGGGTGTTGCTGGTGGTGGGCAGTGCGGCGAGTCTGGCTGCCAACGTCGCTGTCGCACAGCCCACCGTAGCGGGGCGGGTGATCGCGGCCTGGCCATCGTTCGCGCTCATCCGTGCCTACGAACTGCTGATGCGTCAGGTCCGCCGTAACGCAGGAGATGGGGGCGGGCGACAATCGCGAAAGCCTGTCCGGGAAGCATCCTCGCTACAGACTGGCAATAAGGCCGTGAAGCGCCTGCAGGTCGCCCAGTCAGGGTCGAGTGGAAGCGGGAAGAGTCGGGTCGGTGGTAGCCGGGAACTTCAGCGGCAGGCGTGGCAGTGGGCGCAGGCGCACCGGGCTGGTGATGGCTCGTTGCCGAGCGGGCGCGCGATCGCTGTGGAGTATGGCCGCCATGAACGGTGGGGCCGCCTGGTCAAACGGGCAGGCGTAGCTGGCGAGTTCATCTGAGCGGGTGGGTCTACACGGCTTGTGCAGCAGCGACGTGGTCGTAGTCGGATGCGCGTACAGGCCTTAAGCCAGCCTGCCTGCATCGGTGTCGATAGTGGAGGACCTGAGCCTGGGCCGGACACGGGCGACGGAAGGTCCATGCCGATCCAGGCGCTACCCTCCGATACCTTCGGCATGGCCGATGTTGGTGCTCGAAGCGACGGCAATGAACTGATACCAATGTGTAGTGGGAAGCGCGCGTCCATGACTGGGCATCGGACCGATGGATCCAGCATCGACCCAGTCCTAGCTGAGGTCTGGTTTCCCTCGCAAGAACTCTCGTATCTCATCAAAGCTGACCAACGTACTCGCGATCCCGCGTACGGGGGGCACAGATGGTGGGCGCGGCGTCCTCCCGCACTGCTTCGTGCGCTCCTGCTTGCGATGAGCATGCCGACGGCAACCACCCCCGATGAGTTCTGGTCCGCCTACGCCAGCTCCGAACCCGTGCTCGCAGGCCAAGTCGTGACTGACCCGTTCGCAGGTGGAGGCTCGACGCTAGTCGAAGCCTCCCGCCTTGGAGCGGACGTGATCGGCAGCGATATAGATCCCCTAGCGGTTCGTGTGAGCCGCAGCGCGCTCCTACCTCCTGAAGCCAGCGAGCTACGCGATGCGGGGGAAGCGATGATCGCAGACTTGCGCAAACGTCTCGGTCATCTCTACCCTCAGTCGCCCGGTGAGACCCCCCTGCACTATTTCTCGTTTGCAGAAGTCAAGTGCCTCTCTTGCTCGGCACAGAGTTTGCTCTACCGAGACCCGCAGCTTGCTCTTGATCGTCAGTTGCGAGGTGCGGTTGTCAGAGAGGAAGCGCTGACGGTCGTATGTCCAGATTGCTTGCACCTGCAGTATCTACCGGATGCGGACGCGAAGAGTTTCGACTGCTGTGGCTCGACCAAACCTATCGACTCTGGCACGTATACAGGCACGTCCTTCACTTGCCCTGAATGTGGTTCCGCTGCGACCCACAGACAATTGCAAACAGGTCAGGCGCCGCGCCGCATCGTCGCTGTTGAAGTCACCAGGGCTGGGCGGCGAAGAAGGCTTCGGGAGCCAACAAAAGAAGATGTCGCTATCGTTGACCTGGCCCTAGAAATGTGGCAGGTAGAACGTGATGCACTGCCCCGACCAGTCGGCGATATTGTACGACCGCGCCATGATGAGCGACCCATGAGCTATGGAATCCGAACCTATGAGCAACTCTTCACGCCGCGACAATTGCTAGTACTGGGACACGCTTTTAAGTGGGTGCAGGCTCAGCCCTTCTCGGCCGATCTCTTGTCGTCCCTGGAGTTGGCTATATCAAATTCTCTTACCACTAATAATCGGTTGTGCGGCTATGCCCGCGATTATGGGCGCCTATCAGCTTTGTTCTCCATACGAGGCTATTCGCTTCCCTCGATGGCAATCGAGTTGAATCCACTCCATCCTGATGGCGGCAGGGGGACTCTAGAGGCCTGCATCGAACGCATGGCTAGGAGTGCCGCAAGGCGTGTGCGCCGATACACATGGTCATCGAGAAATCGGGAAGTGGAACCGATTGACCTAACCTTCGAGCCCACTGGCAGAGTAGTGGTAGCTCAGCACAACGCAATGGAACAAGCACCCGGTGAGGCAGTGAGTTGGGCGGACCTAGCAGTCTTCGATCCGCCGTATTTCAACTTTATTGCGTATGAAGAACTTTCGCAGTTTCACCGTGTTTGGCTTGGGGCGCCTAATCTCATGGGAGCTCCGCTTCTGCCACAACCGGGAGACCCTGTTACTAGTTTTGCTGAGGGTCTGGCAAAAGCTTTCGAAGGTGTACTCCGTCGCCTAAAGTCCGGGAAACCCCTTGCTTTCACTTATCACTCGGCGGACCCTAACGCTTGGAAAGCAATCGGGCTAGCGCTAGATAAAGCACAGCTTCGCGTTACAGCCATATGGCCCGTTAGAAGCGATGCCCATATGGGACACCATAGCCACCCTGGCAATTGTGAATGGGATCTCGTTTTGATCTGTCGGCCAATGCGCGATACCTTGCCTACAGAACTCAGCGCTACAGTTTCGTCCTGGGTGTCATTGGTGGCCCCACTTGAAATAGAAGAAGCGGATCGCCTTACGGTGAGAGAAGCGGATCGTCAAAACTTCAGTTGCGCAATAAGCGTGGCCGGAAAACGATACGGAATCGTCGCACAGGGGCAAAGGTGAGAACAAGCGCTGAACGAGCAATGTACATCGACAGTCGTAAGAAGGCTGCGAACTACAGAGTCAAGCTGTGGGCTCTCGATGATTGGACCTATTTCGACGTATACACGGTTCCAGTTGATGGCCTGCTGCTCAATGTGGAAAATAGACGCTTTCGCGCCGAACGTATGTGGACTGAGAACAAACTAGGCCACCCGCTTGATCCTGAGAACAATCCAGATGATGAGAGATCAATTGAATCGCTCCTCTTGGACGGCTCTTACAGAGTAGAGGGATCGCGTATAGTTGGTTCTCCAAGCGGAGACGCCAAGGCCTTGCGAGACGATTGGCAGCGTCGGCGCCAGGAGTCGCCATTCTGGATCAGGCCAGACGGTGTAGTTCGCAATGGCAATCGCAGGCTCGCGATGATAAAGCGGCTCCAGCGTGAAGGAGGGGACGTCGGACTCCAGCACGTGGACGCCATCATACTGCCAGCGTCCGAAATCGATGAAGCTGCTCTCTTGGAGATGGAGCAGAAAGAGCAGATTACTGAAAATTTCAAAGTCCGCTATAAAGACATTGACTATTTGCTAGCGGTTCAAGAAGCAGCCGATCACCGCGGAATCGATTGGTTTGATGCTGACTCGATCGAAGACGTGGCAGGCGAATTGCGTGGTATGACTGAAAAGTCTACGAACGAAGTGCTACGTGATCTGTATGCAATTAAGTATATGGATCGATTCCTGGAGGACTCAGGTCAGCCACAAGAATATCAGCGCCTGCTACGTACTCTCGAGCGGTTCCGAGACATAGGCCGGATGATGATGCGGGTCGAACGCGATTATCCGTTGGATGCGGACAGAGTCCTCCAAGTTCTATTTGCTGCCGTACGAGCCGGTGTCCCCTATGGCGATATCCGGACTATTCGCGCGATGTTCAGAGACGATCGTGAGCGGTTTGATCAGCTCGCCTCTTCCATCGAGAATGCCGAAGAGGACTGGAATAGCGCTGGCGCACCAGGCGCGATCTCCGAGCCTGCCGTCATAGACAGCAGCGACGACGAGGATGAAGATGAAGATGATGTCGCTTCCCTTGGTGAGGATGAAGGCCCTGGTCCGCAGATTGAAGATTATCCAAAAGATACTGTTGAAGATGTAATTAATGATTCACTTGATTCATTTGAAGCGTCGAAAGAAGATGACTCGGGACGGATCGTACGTGAGATCCTCAACCGTATGGAAGTGCTTGGGGAGCATGACCGGTTGCACCGTGCGCTAAGGGACCCTGATTCGGGATCCGAGCTTCGAGTTAGACTTCTTGAGATCATTAGGTGGGTTGACGCTCACCGAAGAGTCATAGAAGACGAAATATGACCGAAGCTACTAGCAGGCCGGTCGCTGAGCTGGAAATTGATGGAGACGATCTGCTCGTAAGGGGCACGCGACTAGCAAATGATCGTCGAGGGAGGCTCTTCTTTCGAAGTGTGCTTGGTGCGACACCTACTGATGAGGGCTGGCGGTGTCCGAGGCGACGGACAGCGATGTCTGCACTGGTCATGCGAACCTATGATTGGTTGGAATCGCGTGGATATCAAGTTATAGGCGAGCGCAAAGTCGATGAGGCAGTCCAGCGAGAGTTGGAGCGACGGCGTAGTTTTGCAAGAACTCGCGATGCTGCCATTGCGCTCCGAAGCGGAGAGAGTGCCTATCCGTTTGTGGCAGTAGACGATACTCTTGCTTCTTTTGGATGGTCACGCCAACTTCTTGAACACCAGCGCGTAGCCGTAGCTCATGCACTAACCGCTATAAACGCCGCGAACTTCTCGGTGCCCGGCTCGGGGAAGACAGCCGCCGCGTTGGCCGTCGCGGCGATACATCTACGGCAAGAGACCGTAGACATGGTGGTTGTTGTGGGACCCCTGGCATGCTTTGAACCGTGGGAGCGCGAGACTGCAGCTTGTGTTGGTAACCGGATCACGGTTAAGCGGGTGCGAGGTTCTATAAGTCGGCGACAATATATTTATGACTCAATAGGGTCGCATCAGCTTCTCTTGCTGAGCTACGCTACAGCGGCTGCAGACCAGGAGATCCTGAGGGAGATTTTTAATGGTCATCGTGTAATGATGATTGTCGATGAATCACATCGCATAAAGAAGTTTCGTGGGGGCCTGTGGGCTTCTGCTCTGTCTGAACTCGCTGGGAGTGCGCGGGTTCGAATGGTATTGTCTGGAACACCCATGCCGCAGTCGGGGCGCGACTTGTTCTCGCAGCTAAACGTACTGTGGCCTGATCGACAACTGACAGGAACACCAGATGCCTTCGCGTCGAGAATCAAGAGTAGCTTTCCTTCCGTGATTTCGGAGGTGCTCCCTTTTACATCCCGTACGCCGAAGTCGGTACTAGGATTGCCGCCTTATGTCATCAAGAGACATAATGTACCTTTGACCGGAACGCAGCAAGAAGTTTATGATTTGATCCTGAACAAATTCAAGCAACAGTTGTCAGACGCCGACACTTGGAAAGATAAGATCGAAACCCTGAAGAACGCTCGCCCGCTTCGCCTGATGCAGGCTGCAGCGAATCCAGACCTGTTGAACCGCTCCGATAGTTATTTCCATGTTCAACGTATGGATGCTGAAGAGAATCCCACGCTCATGGAGCGCCTTGCATATTTCAGTTCATCCAACGTTCCGGCTAAGTCCCTCAAGGCATTGGATATCATTCGAGAGATTGCTAGTGAAGGAGGGAAGGTCGTTTGCTGGAGTAATTTTATAGTAAATCTCGATCAGTTCACAGAGTTGGTAAGAATTAACACCGGACTTCCTACCTATCAAATAGATGGTAGGGTGCCAGCCGGATTTGATGCACTCCACTCTCAAGAACCGACGCGAGAAGAGTTGCCTGGGGAGTCAGATACAAGGGAAGGCTTTATAACGAAGTTTCTCGCAACTCCTGGGCCAGCCGTGCTCATCACTAACCCTGCATCCTGCTCCGAGTCGATTTCTCTCCACACTACTTGTCATAATGCAATATATCTGGACCGCACGTATGACTGTGCCCTGTATTTGCAGTCCATTGACCGCATACACCGACTGGGGTTGTCTCCCGGTACAAAGGTAACGATTCACATTCTGCTAGCGACTATTGCTGACGATTTGACTATCGACGGTTTGGTAGATGTGGCTTTGGAGCGCAAGAAAGCGAAAATGGGTGAACTGCTGGAGGGCGCAGAACTCGCTCCTATAGAGCTTGCAGAAGATCCGTTGGTTGACGCGGACGGCGATGAGTCGGACCTTAGCGCTTTGTTGCGTTACCTTATCGGAGAGAACAATTGATCAGTGGGGATGTGGGCGACTGGCTGACAGGAACACGCGTTGAGCGATTCCCGGTCATCGTAAGGTCGGTCAGGAGTCAGCCACCGCCTGGCATACCAGTAGAACGAGCGACCACAATTATTTGGCCCCTATGCGGGGGGCCTAGGGATGAGGTAGGCGATGTACTGGCAATCCTTACAAAGGCCAGACTGATTATGGCTAAAGGCGGATACATTAGGCTCACGAAGGACGGGCATCGAGTCGCGACACAAGATCGCCAGTCAGGCGGGACCTTGCTAGCGCGCGCCTTGATAGATGCAGGTTTTTTCGTTAAACAGGCTCGACGTCTTGGTGAGTTGTGGGTTCTGGATAAAGATGCTGGTCAATTTACGTGCCCACGAAAGCAAGCTATTGCAACAGCTCCTCAACTTATTGGTCTGCTGAGACGGTTTCCTGGTGTAATGGTTCGCGATTCGCTCCTGGTTCCTGTGCAGGTAGCGAGAGTTCTTTCGGACGTCTGGGTGTTGCCTAGCGGAGATACAATCGGTTCCCGTGGTGAATACTATAGCTATCGCTATGAGCAAATGCGGGCGTTGGACGCGACCAAAATTCGGTGGGTTGCCTTGGATGATAACCATCTCGGATATGACATCGAAGATCTCAATGTGGAGCCGCGGCGACGAATTGAGGTTAAGGCAAGTGGCGGCAGAGAGCTGCGCTTTGTCCTAAGTTCAAATGAGTGGCGCGTGGCTCACCATAATGCGCCTCGCTACGAGGTACACTACTGGGGAGAATTGAACATGTCTCGAGCGCCTAAAGATGAGTTTACTGCTCTCGTGGATGCCGGTTATCCAATTAAGTTGCTAAATGTTGCAGCCTTGATTGATAGGGGAGATCTTGTGGCGGAGCCGAATGAATACCTGGTGACCCGGCCAACTCCAGTTTAGTAACACGTTCAGGCTCGACTACGAAATCTGCTCATAATTAGTTCCGCATTTAATCTTGCTATACGCCCCTTTCGGGAAATATCAGATTTGAATGCATAAGGCTTTGCAAGCAGAGCGTACTGAGCGCGTTGCTGTGAACCTACGCGCGCGGGTAGTCACCTTTGAGCACCGACAGCAGGTTGCGTAGGTAGGATTCTGCACCTAGCTCGCTGATCAGTTTACTGTTCGTGGCCATCCTGGAGGCCCGCGCCGACCTCCTCGCCGCCACCGGGCAACGCGTCTGGGAACCCACCCCGGACATGCCCGCCCTGGTGATCATCGTGGACGAGTATGCCGAACTGGCCGACGACGCCCCCCAGGCAACCAAGGACGCCGACTCCATCGCCCGGCGTGGCCGGGCCGCCGCTGTCACCCTCATCGCCGCCACCCAGCGGCCCACCCAGAAAGCCATGGGCAAAGGCGCACTCCGCTCACAGATGGACGTCCGGATCTGCTTCCGGGTCCGCGAACGCAGAGACGTCGACCTCATCCTCGGCCAGGGCATGCTCACCAGCGGTTGGCACGCCCACACCCTCAACGCCCCCGGCAAATTCCTCATCTCAGCACCCGAACACGACACCCCACGCCGCGCCCGCGCCTACCTGGCGACCGACCAGGCCGTCACGATCGCCGCCCAACGGCACGCCAGCATCCGGCCCGCCCTCGACGACATCTCCCAGAACGCGCTGATCAGGCCGAGCGCGGGGCAGCCTGCGGCGCGCCCAGGCGACGACCGGGACCTTCCCGTGGACCGGCCCGTGCCCCAGGTGATGAGGCAAGCATCGACGAGCCCACCGATGGCCAGAACGGTCCGGATGCGCTGCTGTGGGCCGCCCTGTCCTTGGCACCTGCCGATGGGATCAGCGTGGCGGACCTGATCGCCGCGACCAGGATGAGCCGCCGCTGGGTCTACTACCGCCTCCGCCAGCTCACCGACACCGGCCAGGCCGTCCAGACCGAACAAGGAACCTGGCACACCGTCACCGCAGGTGGTGACGCAGAGTGAGTGCACACGATCTTGTGCAGACTCCGACCTTGCGCGCGTCTGCACGTAGAGGGACGCGTTTGCACAGTGCACGTGCACAGACTTCAGCTACACAACGTAACGACACGAAGGGAGCCGCCTCACGAACGAGCCCACAGGGGAGAAAGGCAGGTGGTCATGTGAACAACGAAATCGCACCAACCACGGGCCTGCATGTCGGAGATGCCCGAGCGGTACTCGCCACGATGCCCGATGAGTCGACCGACTGCATCGTCACCAGCCCTCCGTATTGGAGCAAGCGCGACTACGGCGTGAGCGGTCAGTACGGGCTCGAGGCCAGCCCGGCCGCCTACGTCGAGATCCTGCGATCGGTCTTCCACGAGGCCCGCCGCGTGCTGGCCGATGATGGCACGTGCTGGCTCAACCTCGGCGACTCCTACAGTGAAGGCAGCGGCTCGATCACCGGGCTGCACGCCTACCTCGGTTCCTCGCTCACGGGCCGACGGGCCCAGAACGTCGCGGCCAAGAACCTGCTCGGGCTGCCCTGGCGGGTCGCGTTCGCCCTCCAGGACGACGGCTGGATCATCCGCAACGCCATCGTCTGGCACAAGCCCAACGCCATGCCCGAATCGGTCCGCGACCGGATGAACTGCCGCCACGAACTGGTCTTTCTCCTGGTCAAGTCCCGCTACTACTGGTTCGACCTCGACCCCATCCGCATACCGCATGCCACCGTCCGGCCCAGCCGAGGATGTGCCAGCCGACCACCCGGCAGACCGGCAACCACGCGCCACCCCGGCAGCGGCAAGCCCAGCGGCACCCGGCCGCCCAAGTACGGCCCGCACACCCGAGAGGTCATTGCCGCCCGCCGCTACGGCAACGGCCGTGGCGGCCGAGGGCACCCCAACGGCCGCAACCCTGGCGACGTCTGGTCCATCCCCACCCGCCCCTACCGGGGTCCGCACTTCGCCGCGTTCCCCATCGATCTGCCCACCCGCTGCATCCAGGCGGGCTGCAAGCCGGGCGGCATGGTGCTGGATCCGTTCTGCGGCACCGGCACTACCGGCCTGGCCGCCCTAGCCTTGGGTCGGCGGTTTACCGGCATCGAACTCAACCCGGCGTTTGCCGCCCTGGTCACCGAACGGTTCCGGCAAGCCGGACAGTCCGGCAACGGCGGCGATGCCCGATGACCGGCACCACGCGGCCGCCGGCAAGCGGCAGCGGCACGCCCGGAACGGCATGGCGGCACCCCAGCCGGGCGGCACCGGCACCCCTTACCGGCAGGACACATAAGCCCTGCTCAGGCCCTCCCAATCGCGGCCGGGAGCGTACGCTCGCAGGCCCGCAGCGGGGCCGGGCCGCGCGCCGCGGTGCACCCACCGCCAGTCGGAACCGGCAAGGCAGGTGCGCGTGGAACTGCCGGAGGAGCCGCCGAAGCTCACTCCGGGCGCGGCCGTGGCCCTGCTGCGGGTCCTGCTCAAGGCGCACGCCGCACGACAGCACGACGAGAAGGGGAGGCGATGACCATGACAGTTCAGACGATCAGGTTCGCATCCTGGGAGCGGGTGTCCACCGAGGACCGGCAAGACCCCGAATCCTCCCGGGCCTGGCAATACGCCCAGGCAAGGCACTAATCGAGCCGCACGGTGGAGAGATCGTCGTGGAGTTCTTCGACGTCGACAAGTCCCGCTCGATCCCGCCCCAGCGTCGGCCCGAGGCCAGCAGGCTGCTCGCCGCGCTGGCCGACCCCAACCGGGGCTTCGACGCGGTCGTGGTGGGAGAGCCGCAACGGGCTTTCTACGGTAACCAGTTCGGCAACACCTACCCGCTGTTCGAGCACTACAAGGTCCCGCTGTGGGTGCCCGAGGTCGGCGGCCCGATCGACCCCCGCAACGAGGCGCACGACCTGATCATGAGTGTGTTCGGTGGGGTATCCAAGGGCGAGCGCAACCGGATCAAGGTCCGCGTCCGGGCCGCCATGACCACCCAGGCCCAGATCGAAGGCCGCTATCTCGGTGGTCGGCCACCGTATGGCTATCTGCTGATCGACGCCGGTCCACATCCGAACCCAGCCAAGGCCGCTGACGGCAAGCGACTCCATGCCTTGGGCCTGGACGAGCCCGCCGCAGCAGTAGTCGTGCGCATCTTCGCCGAGTTCCTGGCCGGGTTCGGCATCTACGCCATCGCCGAACGGCTGACCGCCGATGGCATCTTGTGCCCGTCCGCGCACGACCCCGAGCGCAACCGGCACCGCTGCGGGATCGCCTGGAGCAAGTACGCCATCCGCGCCATCCTGACCAACCCGCGCTACACCGGCCGCCAGGTCTGGAACCGCCAGCGCAAAGACGAAGTCCTGCTCGACGTGCACGACGTCACCCTCGGGCACACGACCAAGATGCGGTGGAACGAGCAGGACAAGTGGATCTACTCCGAGGAGATCACCCACCCGCCGATCATCGACGACGACACGTTCACCCGGGCTCAGGAACTCCTGACCGCCCGCCGAGGTGTGCAGGGCCCGCACCGGCCGCACCGCTCCAAGCACGCCTACGCGCTGCGTGGGCTGCTGTTCTGCGGCATCTGTGACCGGCGGATGCAAGGGCACTGGGCCAACGCCGCGCCCTACTACCGCTGCCACTTCCCCAGCGAATACGCCCTGGCCAACCGCCTGCAGCACCCGCGGAACGTGACGCTGCGGCAAGACGTCCTGCTCGAACCTCTGGACGCCTGGCTGGCCAGCAAGTTCGAGCCCCGCCACCTGCCCACGACGATCGATGAACTGGCCGCCGCGACCGCCGACCGGCCCGAAGCGCCAGCCGGGGAGCACGACCTGAAAGCGAAGATCGCCGAATGCGATCGCAAGCTCGTCCAGTACCGGGCCGCCCTGGATGCTGGCGCCGACCCCGTCACCGTGGCCCGCTGGATCACCGAAACCGAGGCCGAACGGGCGAAGCACCAGGCCATCAGGCGCGCAGCACCCGCGCGGACCGCACCATCGATGACCCGCGACGAGATCGAATCCGTCGTTACCGCCCTGTCAGACCTGCTAGACGTGCTGCGCCGCGCTGACGTGGCGGACAAGGCCCAGATCTACACCCAGCTCGGGTTGCGGCTGACCTACCGGCCCAGTGACCAGGCTGTTCGAGTCGAGACTTATGTTAGCCCCGTTCA
>Ga0209061_1004834_pt1 | contig 12489 bp, 10 predicted proteins | sample Coa_R1_10_FD_187157 | JGI IMG/M metagenome (GOLD analysis project Ga0209061, IMG submission 187157) | Surface soil microbial communities from Centralia Pennsylvania, which are recovering from an underground coalmine fire - Coalmine... | ecosystem: Environmental > Terrestrial > Soil >...
AGCCGCGGTAAGACCCGGGCTTCTCGGGCACGCGGCAAGGAAGCGCGAAGCCCGCAAGGGCAACCCCGTGAGGGGTGCCGCGTGAGTGCTACTGCGTACTCGGCGGCAACGGCAAGCTTCGCCGGGCCACCTCGTTCAGCAACTTCACTGGCTACAGCTACGCTACGCGCACGGTCGGCATGCTCGCTGGCCAGGGACGGCGCGTGGCAGGTGACAAACCTATCGTCGGCTGGGTCGTAGTCGATCTGCCAGAGGCGGAGGCGGATCGCTGGATGGCCATTCCCCTGGTGGTGCCTCGCGACTTTGAACTGGCGTTCACCGAGCATGAGGCCGAAGGGCTCCACCACGGGTCCGAAGGCCCTGGCGGGGAGGGGAATTCCGGCGCTCTGCGACCCTGTGAGGAGAGGCGAAAAGGGGATCGTGACCGCCAGGATGTCGGATTCAAATTGGAGAATCTGGTCGGGCGGGGCGGATTCGAACCGCCGATCTCCTGGTCCCAAACCAGGCGCTCTACCGGGCTGAGCCACCGCCCGTCGGCCATCGAGGATACCCGCTCTCGCCCGCCCCGAGCTGGGGGAGAGCGGGAGTTTGCACAGGCATGACAGGTCCAGGGTCTGGCCGCAGCGAGGCGGGTGCCGGAGGTCTTGCGCGTGATGGATCAGGCCACCGGCCAGGGTGGAGGAGGGCCACGAAAACGAGGTCGCCTCGTGACGATTCCCTACCACCCGACCATGAGGCCACCACTCGTTTGCCCCTAGCGCCCGTCCTCGCGCCGTCCTCCATCGACGATCGCGCCCTCCTCCACGACCTCCTCCGCCTGGTCATGGTCCTTGAGGTCCCTTGAGGGCTCCCCGGCCGCCACCATCGTCGAGCTCTGCGGCTTCCGACCCCTCGACCTGTGGCGCGGGATCGGGCGCCTCAACGCCGAGGGCATCGCGGGGCTCAGCGACCGCTCTCGGTCGGGGCGGCCCCGGCGGGGCAGCCCCCGGTCCAAGAGCACGTCGCTCGCCGCGGAGATGGGCAGCGTGCGCACCGCCTGCCAGCCACTGGGCGTCCACCGCCCCACCCATTCCCGACGGCAACGTCAGCTGGTGTGCTTCGGGCCTGAGCGGCTGCAGCCCCGGGAGCGTGGCCAGCCACGGATGCCGAACGCGATCCACCCCCGATCGAGCAAAGGGTGCCGGCGCGTTGGCCCTGGCCTCTCCCAGCTGGAGGTCAGACCGTCTCAGCCTGGAGCTGGGGCGGGAGAAGTGGGGGCGGCCTCACGATCTCGCCGAGTGGCGTCGGGCGGATCCTCAAGCGGCATGGTGTGGACACCCAGGCCGAGCGCCTGAGCTTGACCTGCGGTCACGCAGGACCTCCAGAGCCGGGGCGACGCGAGCCGCCTCCCGGGCGGCCCTCGAGGCCAAGCACCCCGGCACCGAGTTCAGCTCGACAACCGCTCCCTCGGTCGCCTGGCCGGCACTCAAGGCGTGGCCTGGCCCTACCCGGCCTGGCAGACCAGTTCCGGCTCCCACGTCCTCAAGTCGGCGCGAGCGCAAATCATCAGTAGGAGCGACGCCGGCCGGCGCTGAGTTGCAGGCGATCAGGCACGGCGGTGACCGCCAGGCCCCGCTCACGAAGACGGTATGTCCCTCAGGCTGAGGCCGATGCGGACGCGCAGCTGCCCCGGGCGACCACTGCCTCGCACGGCGAGGCGGGGAGCACCTCGACGTTCCCCACTTGGGCGAAAGGCGCCAAGAACCGCTCCACCCGTTCCCTGGTGTCGGCCTCGACGATCAGATACAGCGTGTGAGCGTTGTCGACCACCGCCTCTGCTCGAATGTCGATACCGTTCGCGGTGGCGTTATCGGCCGAGAGGTGGGAGAGCAGCATGCCGCCCATACGGGGATCGGCTGCCGGACAGCGGTCTGCGGAATGCTCGTGACGAGCCACGAAGAGAGCCATTTTCCAGGCCACAGTCTATCGGGCGTGAGCGGGGAGTAGCCGAGCGTTCACGGGCCGGTCACGATCCCTCAAGGATCGTCCCCAGCTGGGCCGGTGCTGGGTTGGGCAACCCCCTCCCCCCAGATCCGACGCGCGACGCGCACGACCAGCTCCAGCTTGGCTCGTTGCTCTTCCTCGGACATGGGCGCGTTCGCTGCTGAGGCGAACCCGCATTGGGTGCTGAGGGCGAGCTCGGCCAAGGGCTTGTGGGCCGTCGCCTCCCGGACCCGGGCCTCGATCTCCGCCGGCGGCTCCAGTCGGCCGTCCTTGGTCGTGATCAGGCCCAGGACCACGGTCGTGCCCGGCCGAACTAGGCGAAGCGGGGTGAAGTCACCACTCCGTTCCGAGTCGTACTCGAGCAGCAGCACATCAACGTCCAGGTTGGGGAAGAGCCGTTGCGCGATCGCCTCGTAGCCGCCGCTCGAATGCCACGCCCCGCCAGGAAGGTTCCCCCGGCAGACGTGGAGGGCACGGGTGACCTCAAGTCCCTCGAACACCGAGCTGTCGAGCCGAGCATCGAACTCGATCTCCCGATCAAGGTCGTGGCCCATCCGGGCATGGAAGGCTCGCGTCACCGGATCGCAGAGCGAGCCATAGTTCGGGGCGTCCAGCTGGAGGTACGTGCATCCCGCGGACACCAGTCGTCTCGCCATCTCGTGCAGCCAGTCTCGTACGTCGACCAAGAACTCCTCGCACCGGCTGTACGCCGTCCCCGAGAGGTGATCCGACCAGAAGCGCCGGTGGTAGCTCGGGGCTGCCATTGTGAACTTGGTCCGGGACCGAGCGTGCGCTCTCAGGAAGGCATACTCGTTGCCCAGCGTCGCTCCCGGCCGGGGGGTGACCCTCCTGACCACGGTCAGGAAACCCCGATCGTCCCTCCGCCCGACCCGATCACCGGCGGCGGTGGCGGGATACGAGCGAGGGACCTGACGAAGCTCGAGGCCTTCGAGGTGGCGGACCGTGTCGGCCCAGCTGAGCCTTCGCATCTCCCCGTCCGTGATGACGTCGAGCCCGACCGACTCCTGCAGGGCGATGGCCTCGAGCACGGCACGGTCCTCGATCGACCGGAGCTCCTCCCGGGCGAGGAGGCCCTCTCGGAACCGGCGTTGGGCCTCGAGCAACCATCCTGGCTTCAACAGGCTCCCCACCGTCTCGGCTCGAGCCACCGGCTTCGCCAACCCTGTCACCTCCCTCCTCCATCGTCCTCGCCCGCTGGCCGCCAGCCAGGCGACTCGAGGGATCCGGCCCCGCCGCACCGGGCCGCAACAGTCGAGGGAAGGGCGAGCATCACCCCAAGCCCGATCACGACCAGCGAGCGAAGGCCATGCCGCAGCCGGTGCCTGCCGGAGTGCGGTACGCGGGCACGTAGTCCAGGATCTCCGCCTTGAGGTCCTGGCAGGCACCGGCCACCGCGATCCAGCAGCGGACCTCCGACGTCCCCGAGGTGAGCAAGCTCTGGTCGATCGTGGTCAGGGCAGCGGCGTCGCCGGCTCGGATCCCCTCCATGATCCGGTGGTCCAGCGCCTCGTCGATCACGAAGTGGCTCAGCCCGCCCGACGCCACGAGCGCCACCCGTCGGTGAGCGTTGGCTCCATCCCAAGACCGGATCGCTCGTCCCAGCGCCTGCCCGAACTCGTAGCAGCGCTCCGCGGTGGGTTGGTTGGGGGGAAAGTAGGTGTTGATCATGACCGGCACCATCGGTGGCCTCCGCCCCACCATGAGCCGATGCTCAACGAAGACGAAGGCGTGGCCGATCGACCGGCCGGCCGGCTGTTCCCGCAGATGGACGACATCGAACGCCTCATCCATCAGCGACCGGATCAGGTGAAGCCCGAGCTCGGGAACGGTCGGGAAGGTCTCGTCGCGCTCCCCGTGGTTGGCCCAATGGGAGGGTCTCATGGCCGGCATCACCTCGCTCTCCGGCACTCCGTGGAGGTACACCTCCGGACCCCAGTAGACGGCGAAGGTCGGCGTGCCATCGTCGAGGAAGAGCTCCCGCTGGTCGTCGCCTACGATGACCACCAGGTCGGGAGCTGCCTCCTCAAGGAGGCGGCCCACCTTGCTGATCCCGGCCTCGATCGCAGCGTAGCGCCGCTCCCATACCTCCTCGGTGACCTGCTCCCCGAGCCGCTCGTCGGCCCGGAGGGCGGCCAGTGACTCGTAATCGTAGGTCTTGCCGCGAAACCACAGCTGTCGGTTGTTCCGATCCCGCTCCGCGTGCAGTCTCCAATCACGGGCTGGGGTGCTCAGCTGGGGGCTGTGAGAAGAGGCGACCCCGAGCACGATCTCCGCCATGGACAGTTCCCTCCTAACGATCGATGGTCGAACACACCGCCCACTCGACGGCGAACAGATGATCAAGACAGCAACCCCGAGGCTCGCGCTCAGATGGCGATCTCCTCCAACTCTCGGCGCGGCGGGATGGCGCGCCCACCGAGCAGGATCAGTGCCCCGATGATGCCAATACCGCCAGCGATCAGGGCCGCGGCGGGGTAAAGGTCACGGTCGATCAGGGCTCCGAAGAGCGGGGGCGCGAAAGTGCCGTTGAGGAAGAACACCCCGGAGACCAGCATCAACCCCGTGCCCCGGGCACGGGTCGGATAGGACTCGACGACATAACGATTCCAGATGGCCAAGGAGCCGGAGGCGCAGAGCCCGAGCACGGCCACCAAGGCGAAGATCGGAGCGGCCTGCATGCGGACCGCGAAGGTCATGATCACCAGCGACGCCACCACGGTCAGGGCGACCACCAGATTGCGTGGGCTCAGATAGTCGCTGAGGCGTCCCAGCCCGATCGTGCCCGCTAGGCCAGCCAGGCTGCTGACGCTGACCGTGAGCGAGGCGAGCCCGATGGGGAGACGATCGTAGCCATTGAAGTAGGTCACGCCCAGCACCACCACCAGGCTTTGGTTGATGTTGATGAGAAAGCCCACCACCAACAGCACGATGGTCTGGCGCCGCAGGTCCTCGGCGAAGATCTGTGCCCACTCCGACCGACGGGCGCGCCGGATGTCGATCGGGTGCTCGACTCGCACCGTGCCGGGGTCACTGGCCAGCTTCACCAGACGGGCCTCCCGCGCCCGGGGCGGCTCGCGGAGCACGAGCGCGGCGATCGCGGCCAGGATCACGGGCGCGAAGGCCAAGTAGAAGAGTAACCGCCAGTTCCCGGTCGGCAGCACCACCGCTCCCACCAGGGAGATGACCAGCGAGCCGACGGTGAAGGCAGAGAGCAGGATTCCCAGGTATAGGCCGCGCAGGCCTGGGGACGTCTCCTCACCGACCAGCAGAGGAGCGATGCCGTTGGTCGACAGGCACACCCCGGCCAACGACCCGGCGATGGCGTAGAAGACCACGCCGTTGGCGAAGCCGGTGACCCCGCTGGTCAGGGCGGTGGCGATCAGCGCCACCAGGAAGGCATGCTTGCGCCCCCATCGCTCGGCCAGGAAGCCCAGCACCTGGTCAGCCACGGCCGTGACCAGGAAGCTGACGCCGAAGACCGCACTCCCGAAGGTGACCGAGGTGTGAAGGTCCCTCACGATCAACGGCAGCGATACCGACCTGGCGATCGAGTCGAAGCCTGCCAACGCCACCCCAGCGAAGGCGATGATGAGCACCAGGAGGCTGTAGCGCGTGGACGCAGCCGGGCGTCCCCGATCGACCGTCGTCGCCGGCACCTGCCCTTCCATCTCACCCTCCTCCATCTCACTCTCCCTGCCCATCCTCACCATCGCCGCCCACGCGGGCTGCCAGACCATGGCCAGCCGGGCCGATGCCAGGTCGAGCGCCCACCCCAGCGCCGACCGCTCCCGGGCTCGGCCAGCTTGCGTCTCCCGGCGCCAGGATGATATGGGCTGGTCAAGCCCTTGACCTCTCGATGTCTCGATCGGTGAGATCGCCTCCGGCGATCGAACCCGTTCCTCGTCGCTTGGCCAGCCGGGATTTAGGATGCGGATGGGAGGCGGAGGGATAGGACGATGGGCAAGCGATGAGGGTGCTCGACCTTCGCCTCTACCAGGCCCTGATCGAGATCGCCCAGCGGGGCACCTTTACCGCCGCCGCTCGCCACCTGCACATCTCCCAGTCCGTGCTCAGCGCCCGCATCCGGCAGTTGGAGCGAGCCTGCGGCTGCCAGCTCCTGGTCAGGACACGATCGGGCGCCAGGCTGACCCCAGCCGGGCGCTATCTCCTCCCCCTCGCCGAGGATCTCCTGCGACGTGCGGAGGGCATGCAGCGAGGTCTGGAGGCGTTCCTGGAGGACCGTCGCGATTGCCTCCGGATGGGGACGATCCTCGGACCCTCTCAGACATGGCTGCCAGCCGCGATCGCCGAGTTCAGCCGGCGGCAACCCCGATGCCAGATCCACATCCAGGTCCTGACCAGTCCCCCCGGTATTAGCGAGATCACCGCCAAGGTCGCCCGAGGAGAGCTGGACCTCGGGATCGTGACCGTCGGGAGGATCGAGGAAGGGCAGCTGCTGGAGGAGGATTTCGAACGACGGCTGCTCATCGACGAGGAGATGGTCGTCCTGGTCCCTTCCCATCATCCTCTGGCCGCGGCAAGACAGATCCCCTTAAGCCATCTCCGCGACCTCCCGTTGGTGGCGCTCCCAGAGGGCTACACGTTGCGTCGGATCATCGACAACTCCTACCGGAAATCCGGGATCAGGCCTCGCATCGTCTCGGAGACAGGCTCGATCGACATCGCCTGCAACCTGGTCAGCCAGGGCCTCGGCATCGCCATCGTGCCCCGCACCTTGGCGCTGACCGGGCTCAGGATGGGATTGCGGATCGTGAGCATCGCAGCTGCTGACCCTCCGCGGCGCAAGGTGATTGCCTTCCACCGACCCGACCATGCCCAGATCACCTTGCTGCGTCACCTCTCCACGGTCCTGGCCCGCCACGCGGCCGAGGCTGAGAGGCGAGCGAGGGCGCTCGCGGCCTCTTGAGACGAGGCCAGGAGGCTGGCATCCTCCTTTTCCTGCGATGGCATCCCCGGCTGGGGATACCAGCACCAGTCCGACCGGTCCTACCGGTGAGCCCGAGGATGGGAACGATAGGCCAGCGAGAGAGGGTCCGCCGCAGCGCCGGCCACCGTCGTCGATGCTCCCGCCAGCGCTCTGCTCCCGAAGAGCACCTCAAGTTCGCACCTTCCCCCGGAGGCGCCGGCAAGTTTGAATGCTAGCATACTAGCAGGTAACCTGCATCGCGAAACGGGGAGGAAGCATATGGGCTCGGTGCTCGTCGATCCGACTGGTGGCCTGAGGCGACCGGGCGCAGGTACGTTCTCACTCGCCCCACGGCGGGCCAGGGACCTCAAGGGCGCAACAGTTGGGCTCCTGGCCAACACCAAGTTCAACTCCGACACTCTCCTGGACGCCATCGGTGAGCTGCTCTTGGAGCACCACGAGGTGGGGAGGTTGGTCATGGAGCGGAAGCCGTACTTCGGGCGGCCCCTCCCTGAGGAGATGGCCGCCGACCTGGCCTCCCGCTGCGACGCCGTGATCACGGCCATTGGCGATTGAGGGTCGTGTAGCGCGGCCAGTGTGGCCGATGGCATCCTCCTCGAGCGGCATGGCGTCCCCGCCGCCTCCATTCTGACCGACGCCTTCACCGCCAGTGGCAACGCCATGGCGAGGACGATGGGGGCCGATGGCTACCGCTACGCCGTGATCCCGCATCCGGTCAGCAACCTGACCCCCGACGAATGCCGGGAACGGGCCCGGAACGTGCTCCCTGAAGTGCTCGGGATCCTGAGCGCTGGCGATGAGGCATCCTCGGCCGACGTCCGGAGGCAGGGAACAGGCCCGGACCACACCCCGGCCGAGCCGGCTGGCCTGACCACCGACCGCGTCCGGGAACTGCAACGGGTCGTGGAGTACTACTTCGAGCGGGGCTGGACCGACGGCCTGCCGGTAGTCCCCGTGACCGAGGCCACGGTCTGCGATTTCATCGACTACGTGGGCCGCGACCCAGATGAGGTGATCCTCAGGGTCGAGCACCTGGGCACCGCGTGCACAGTCCGGCTCGCCGCCGTCGCCGCGGCGATGGCCGGCTGCACCAGAGAGCACTTCCCCGTCCTCCTCGCCGTGCTCGACTCCTTCCAGCCCAGCGTCGACACCGCCCTTCTCCAAAGCACCAGCGGCCAGGCGATCATGGTCACCGTCAATGGCCCGATCCGGCGTGCGCTCGGCTTCAACGCTCGTGCCAACGTCTTCGGGCCCGGCTATCGAGCCAACGCGGTGATCGGACGGGCGACCCGGTTGGTGGTGATCAACGCCTTGGGCATCCGCTCCGGCGAGTTCGACCAGGGCACTCAGGGCACTCCGGGCAAGTACTGCCTCTGCATCGCGGAGAACGAGGAGGAGAGCCCATGGGAGCCCCTGCACGTCGAGCGCGGCTTCCCGGCCGAGGCCAGCGTGACCACCACCCATTTCGCCCGCGGCACCTTCCCGGTCGACAACCGCTCTGGCACCGAGCCCGAGCAGATCCTGCTCAACATTGCCGACACCATGTCGTGCACCACCGCGAGCCGCGGCTGCACGGTGGTCATGGGGCCGGAGCATGCCCACCTGATCGCGAGCCGTGGGTGGTCCAAGCAAGAGGTGAAGCGGTTCATCTGGGAGCACTGGGGGCGACGCCGGGGCGACCTCAGACGCTTCGGGCTGGTGCACGATGGCATCGCCGCCGGGGGGCGGCTGGGGGCGGTGGAGGCACCGGACGAGGAGTTCCTGCGCTTCGCCGAGTCGCCGGATGCGATCCTGCTGGTCGTGGCTGGGGCGAGGAACGCGGGCATGACCACGGTGGTGCCCATGATCCGGCCCCTGTTCCATTCCCAGGTAGTTCAGGATCCCCGAGGGCGGCAGCGATGAGCACCCCCAACGGCTGGGACTACATCGTGGTCGGGGCTGGCTCCGCCGGAGCGGCCGTGGCCGCACGGCTGAGCGAGGACGGATCGGCGCGGGTGCTGCTGCTGGAGGCCGGGCCTGACTTTCGTTCGGCCGACACCCCAGCCCAGTTCCGCACCCGGGAGGTCATCATGTCCTGGGACCTGAACCCGGACTTCTGGTGGCACAACATCCCGGCTCGACGCAACCCGTCGCAGGAGCCCTATCCCTACGGGCGCGGTCGAGGGATGGGGGGGAGTTCGACCGTCAACGGGCTATGCGCCATCCGCGGCATCCCCGAGGACTACGACCGCTGGGCCGAGCTGGGAGCGGAGGGCTGGTCCTTCCAGGAGGTGCTGCCCTCCTTCATCAAGTCGGAGGACGACCACGATTTCGGCCACGAGCCCTACCATGGGCGTGGCGGTCCGGTGCCCATCTACCGGGAGCCGAAGGAGGGATGGGGCGGGGTGGACCTTGCTTTCTCCGAAGCCGTCCTCGACGCCGGCTTCCCCTTCTGCCCCGACCACAACGCGCCGGGGGCGACTGGCCTGTGCCCGTTCGCCATGAACATCCGCGAGGGGCGGCGGGTCTCGACCAATGATGGCTACCTGGAGCCAGCGCGGGATCGTCCCAACCTGGAGATCCGCGGCGACTCCCACGTCGATACCGTCCTCTTCGATCCGCAACGGCGGCGGGCACGCGGCGTCCAGCTGGTCGGCGGTCAGCGCTACGAGCTGGCCGCCGGCGGCGAGGTCATCCTCAGCGCCGGCGCCGTGCATTCGCCCGCCATCCTCATGCGCTCGGGGATCGGTCCAGCCCGGACGCTGTCCCGCCTCGGGATCGACGTCATCTGCGACCTGCCGGTCGGCAAGGGACTTCAGGACCATCCCATGCTGGTGGTGCGACTCGAGACCAAGGAGGAGGCGCGTCGGAGCCTCGGCAACCGGGTCACGAACTGCGTCCTACGCTACAGCTCGGGTCTGGCGGATGCCGGACCGAACGACATGATGCTGCTTCCCAACAACGGCTCGGCGAGGTTGGGTAGCAGCCTCCTGGTCATCCAACAAGAACGCGTTTTCTCTCGGGGGGAGCTGACCATCGTCTCTCGGGACCCCCTGGTCGACCCCTTCCTCGAGATGAACATCCTGACCGATGAGCGCGACCGGGTGCGGATGGAGGATGCGCTGGAGCGGGCCAGCGAGCTCTTGGACCATCCTGCCTTCCGCGCCATCCTGACCACCCGGCCGACGCTCCCCGACCCCTCTGAGCTCCCGAGGATCGTCACCGACACCGTGCACCTCTGCGCCACTTGTGCCATGGGCTCGCCGGATGAGCCCACCAGCGTGGTGGATCCCGAGGGCCGGGTCTTGGGGGTGGACGGCTTGCGCGTGGTCGACGCCTCGATCATGCCCGAGGTGCCGCGGGCCAACCTGCACCTCTCGGTGGTCATGGTCGCCGAGCACGTGGTCACCCGCATGCGTGCCGGTGGTCCCCCTCCTGAACGCAGCTAGGCCGTGCGCCGGGCCTCGCCTCTCGTTGACCTGGGCCAAGGCTCCGAGGGGAATGGTCGTCGGTCGGGCGCGTGACTCCCCGCCGGCGCCCACTCGGCCAAGCTCAGCCAGCAAGCGGATCGTGTCCTGAAGCCGATCTGGACCTCGGGCTGCCTGGTCGAGGTCTGGCCCATGCCCGGGATGGGAGGCCCCGGAGAGGACCACCAGGGTCGAGGCTGACGACAGCGATACCCTTGCTCGGAGGACCGAGGAGAGGGATCGGTCTGGCTACCCTCACCCGGGTGCCCCAAAGGGGGGTCGGGCGCGCCCTCACCGGCCCCATGGGCACGGCCTCCCCATTGCCCTCGGTAGGCCCTCCCGCCGACTCTGGCCAGGGCCGATAGACGAGCCCGCCTGCAGGCTATGTGAGCGGTTCCATCCTCGGCACCTCGACCTCATGGGCAGAGAGAGGGGCCGCCACCGCCTCCAGCGCCTTTCCCTCGGCGTCGACCCCGAGGACGACCTCGACCAGGCCACCGACGATCATGAGGCCCGCCCCCAGCAGGTAGGCAGCGCTCAGGTTGGCCACGGAGTGGGTGGCGATGATGACCCCGAAGATGGCGGGCGCGATAGCCCCGGCCACCTCACTGGCGGCATAGGCAACGGCGATGGCGTTGGCCCGCACCTCCATCGGGAACACCTCGCTCGCCGTCAGATAGCCGGCGCTGGCCCCGGCCGAGGCGAAAAAGAAGGTGATCGACCAGCAGATCGTGATCGTGGTCGCGCTCAGCGCCCCCCGAGAGAACAGGAGGGCGGTGCCGGCAAGGAGGAGCCCGGAGAGAATGTAGGTCCCGGCGATCATCGGCCGGCGTCCCAGCACGTCGAAGGCGTGGCCCAGCACCCAGGGACCGATCAGGTTGCCGAGGGCGAAGGGGATGATGTAAAGCCCCACCCGGCCGGCGGGAACGCCGAAGTACGTGCTCAGCACCAGGGCCTCGGTGAAGAAGATGGCGTTGTAGAGGAAGGCCTGGGTCACCATCAGGGAGAGGCTGAGCACGGTCCGTCGGGGGTAGCGGTGCACCATCGACGACACCACGTCGGAGAAGATGTGGAGCGAGCCGTGCGCTCGCTCGGTGTCGATCGTGACCGTGACCCCGGAGGGCGGGGGCAGCGGGCGTCCAGTCTGGCCTTCGACGATACGCTCGATCTCGGAGACGGTTCGCGCGGCCTCTCGGACCCGACCGTGGGTCATGAGCCAGCGAGGGCTCTCGGGGACCGTGTGGCGGATCCACAGCACGACCAGGGCGATGATCGCGCCGAGCGCGAAGCAGAGACGCCAGCCGAGGTTGGCCGGGAAGAGTCGCTCGTCGAGGAAGAGCAGGCTGACCGCGCTCCCGAACATGGTGCCCAGCCACCAGCTGCTGTTGATGGAGAGGTCGGTCCAGCCTCGCCGTCGGGCCGGGATCAGCTCGTCGATGGCCGAGTTGATGGCTGAATACTCCCCGCCAATGCCCATGCCGGTGAGCGCCCGGAAAGTCGCGAACATCAGGAAGTTGACCGACAGGGCCGAGAGGACGGTGAAGAACGTGTACCAACCAAGCGTGACCAAGAACAGCTTCTTACGCCCCAGACGATCGGTCAGGAAGCCGAAGACGAAGGCACCGACGATGGCCCCGATCAGGTAGGTGGTGGCGGTGAGCCCGACCTGGGAGGCCGTGAGGCGGAGGGTGTTGGCCTGCTCCAGACGGGGGCCGAGGCTGCCCACGATCGTCACCTCGAGCCCGTCCAGAACCCAGGTGATGCCTAGGGCGACGACGATGGTCCAGTGCCAGCGCGACCACGGCAGGCGATCCATGCGCGCCGGAATGTCGGTCCGCACGTACCGGCCGTCCAATGCCCTCACGTCGCTCATGCTCGTCACCTCCTCAAATGGGGGTCGACGATCTGGGCGCAAGCGCCGTGTGACCCACCTTACGAGCGCGGCAAGCCAGCTGCCGGCCCGGAACTGCGGTGAGCCGGTCCTCCCACGCTCCCGCCGGTTCCACTTCGCCAACAGGGCCGTGGAAGGGGCGACCCCGATCTGGCCGGTGTGGATGATGCCGGCGAACCGCACCCGAGGCACGTGGCGCG
>Ga0209061_1004835_pt1 | contig 12488 bp, 15 predicted proteins | sample Coa_R1_10_FD_187157 | JGI IMG/M metagenome (GOLD analysis project Ga0209061, IMG submission 187157) | Surface soil microbial communities from Centralia Pennsylvania, which are recovering from an underground coalmine fire - Coalmine... | ecosystem: Environmental > Terrestrial > Soil >...
GCTCGGTATAGATACCGATAACGACAGCGTATTCATCAATCAGACGATCGTCGATTATTGTGACGAGCGCGGCCTCGCTCGTACGCGGTCCCGGCCCCAGCGGAAGAACGATCAAGCCTGGGTAGCGCAGAAGAATGGTGCGGTGGTGCGCAAGCCCGTAGCATACGAGCGACTGACGGTCTTAATGCAATGCATGCTTTGGCGAAGCTCTGCGCAGCTTCCAGAGTGTACACCAAGCACTTTCAGCCGTCGTTCAAGCTGCGATCAAAGAGTGTTAACGCTGGTTAAAAACTGACCCGGTTTCAGCCTCGATCGCCGCTTCAATTTTGAGCCACCTTCGCCTTGGATTTTGCGGAGGGTTGAAATGACCCCCTCAGGAGCTGGACACCTGATAAGCGAATTTCTCGCTAGGAAGGTGACCAATGCCCACCAACAAGCCCTCGGGCCAGGCCGAGTCTGACGAACCGAAGATCGAGCGATGGACCGCGCAGCGCAAAGTGGCGATCATCCTCGACGTGCTCAAGGGGAGATCCAAGTCCTAGCTCAACAGGGGAAAGGCATCCGCGAAATCGCCCGCCTGTTGGGCTGTTCACGTAAGACCGTCCGACGCGTTCTGCGTCAAGAGTGCAAGGAACGTTACGGGCCACGGCCGTCGCGTCCCAAAAAGGTGGACCCGTACGTGGAGTACCTGCGCGAGCGCATCGATCGAGCCAAGCCCGAGCGGCTTGCGGCGACGGTCCTGCTGCGCGAGAGCGGTTACTCCCAGCTAGCCGACCTGGTCGCCTCGCTCCGACCGCCGGCTGAACCCGAACCGGTCGTGCGCTTCGAGACCGAACCCGGCAAGCAATGTCAGATCGACTTTCTCGTTTTCCGCAAACGGCCGACGAAACTGGTGGCCTTTACGGCGAAGCTTCGGTATTCGCGTTACGGCTACGCGGAGTTCGCTGACAACGAGCGCATAGAAATGCTCATCGCTTGCCTTGAGAACGCGTTCATCTTTTTCGGTGGTGTGCCGCTCACGCTGTTGTGCGATAATCCCAAGACCATCGTGTTGAACCGCGATGCCTACGGCGAAGGCAAGCACCGGCTCAACGTGCCCTTCTTAGACTTCGTCAGACACTACGGCGTCCGAGTCAAGCTCTGCCATCCATATCGAGCTCAGACCAAGGGCAAGGTCGAGCGTTTCCAACGTTACCTTCGCCAATCGTTCTACGTGCCGTTGATGACCAGAATAAAGCCGGCGCTCGTCGACGTCGCAACAGCCAACCGTGAGGTCCGCCCGTGGTTGAACGAGGTCGCGCATCCACGGAACGACCAAAGAGCAGCCGTCGAAGCGGTCATTTGCCGTCCCGAAATCGATCCGCGAAGCCGATCACCCACGTTACGAGGTTCGAGCCGGCGATGATCTCTGCTGATGGCTGCCACGCGTCGACCGATGACCACGAGAATCGCCACCACACGCCACCAAAGGGTGGCTGCGGATCGCCGGGCGCATAATTGTCGGGCTGTTGTCCGTGGAACAGCAAACCCGCCAGCGTCCAGACTCCATACGGCGGCGATCCAGGATACCCAATTGGCACTTGGAATGCGGTATCCGTCATCTCGCGGTTCCAGCCTTTTGGGAGCGGATACGAGGGCACGCAGACCCACCGCTGTTCCGGAGAGTATTGGAGTTGAGGGTAACGCTGCCGCAAGAGCGCCAGCTCTTCGTTGAGCCGTTCTTGCACTGCTACCCCCGGCGAAACCGCACTTTCTTCGAAAACGCCATACCGTGCTTCAGCTCGATACACTCGCCGGGCTTGAGCGTACGTTCGTTGTTCTCGCTGTCGATCAGCAGCACGCCAACGCCTGGATCCCACCCGCCGAGCTGTGCGATCTGCTCGACCGTGATCTGATCCTCATTCCACGGCTTGTGCGCACCTTCGATATCGAGAATGAAGCGAACGTTGGCGTCGTCGTGACCGTCTGCGTTGACTTGAGCTCCCATCGTTAGAGATCTCCTAACTAAACTGTTGTAGGCTAGAAAGGACAGCGCGAAGTTGTCGACAGATCAAAGGCGAGACAGCTTGTCGATGATCTCCTCGAGGGTCTGCGATCGAAGTCCACGTTCGTGCAGAAGGTCTATGACGTGGGCGGCCGCAGCAGGGTTTTTCATCACCTCCTTCGGGCGCTTGCCGAATAAGGTCGCAGCCCGAGCAATACAGTCTTCGTAAGGACGTTGTCCAAAATCACGCTTGAGCACGTCCTCGATCTCGGGATGCAACACTGCGTAATTGTCGCGTACCGCCGTCGGCGGCGCACCGACGACGGGAACATCCGCAGGAGCGGCATTCAGGAGGCGAAGAAGCCTCTGATTCTCCGGTAACCGGGCCGCATCATCGGCGTCGAACACGATGTAATGCCGTATCCCCAATAGCGAGAGAATGACGATCGCGAGGGGCAACAACCCCTTCCCTCCGAGAGGCGCCATGACAACGCCTTTCGCTTCAAGATCGACTCCACGGTGTTGGCTCTCGGCGGACAACACCCCGACGTCGCCGACGCCCTCGGTAAGCACCACGGCACTCGCGAACAACGCCTCGCGAAGTGCGCCACCCAAAACGTGGAGACCACGTCGCAGTTCGGGCTCTGTCAGGAGCTCGCCTGTTCTTTCTGCAAAGGCCTGCAAGACGTCGTTGATCGTGATGGAACCGATGTGACGTCGTGGCACCCCAACGCCGTCGCCCTCTTTGCGAACGATCCGAATGGTTTCGAGATCGTCCATCGACACGAAATCTGGAGAGTGCGTGGTTGAAACGATTCGGAATCGCGCATTCCCTCGCTTCTCCGTAGCAAGCTTATTGAGGACGCGCCTGATGTGTCGCGCTCGCGGAGGGTGCTGGTAGAGTTCCGGTTCTTCGATCAAGAGCAAGATATGAGCCACGGATTTCGCATCGTCCTCGAGCGCTGATTTCGAGCGGAGGTGTTCGTCGTAGGCTTGTAGAAGCGCCATGACCATCGCTCTTTGCATCCCGTGACCCTGATGAGTGATGTCGGTCGGGATGCCGTCTTCGCTGATTTCCGAGCGGACCTCGGGAATCGGCACCTGTGGATGCTCCTCTTCCCACGCGAACCTCACAGAGGCCCCGGGCACGAACTCGCCGATCGCCGTACTCAGTCTTTTGGCGAGATCATCAAGCTCGGCGTTACCACGATCTCCAAAAAGCTCCTGATATTCTCTATCCCATCGCTCACGCAGCTCGACGATCTCCGGCTTCTCTTCCAATTGGGCGGTGACTAGTGCCTCAATCATCTGTCCCAGCGGCGATCTCCCGGCCTTAAAATCATCCGCAACGTCATGAACGGCGGGCACGTAAACTAGCCGCGTGGTCGCAATGACCTGCGTCTTCGTTGAACCTTGGAACTCAAAATCGACGTCGGCCTCAATGAGTTGGTCGGGATGTTCCCGTTCCCACCGAGCGAGCTCGGCTTTGCATTCTGCGGCAGAACGCGGCTTAGAAAGACCGTACTCCGGATGGTCGTCGATGAATTGCTTGTACGCCGTCGAGAATACGGTTGCTCCTTCACCGCTGAACTTTCGAATGCCGTCGAACCCAGGGTACTTCATACCCCGGACGACGTATCGGGCTGCGCTGCCGGGCAGGCATTGCTTCGTTACGATCAAGCGTTGACGGTCGTCGAGAAATTCGGCGTATTGGGCGAGCTCTTCCGCATTCAGCTCGTCGAGAGTGATTGTTACCGAGACGGGATCGTCACTGCCGTATGATTGATCTTGCTCGGACAAGCTCGACGCAACATCGAAGAAGAAACGCAAAGCCTGCAACACGCTCGACTTGCCGGCACCGTTTTGCCCTACGAGGACGGTATTATCGTCAAGGGCAACGGCACAGTCTCTTAGGGCGCGATAATGTCCGATCTCGATTCTTGTGGGGAGCATGCTCCTGCCATTCGCTTGAAATTTGATTTCCGCGTCACCCGCGACGCGAGCCCATCCGACGGTCTGCAAAACCCAATGCGAGCGCGCGTGGCTTCGCCGCGACACAAAAAAGACGAGACCGCCCGAAGACGGTCCCATGATCAAGCAAAAGCCCTTGCGGGCGACAAGACAATTATACCCCGGCGGAAGCTGTTGTCAAGGCAAGCCCAGCGCCCGACGTACGCCCGCCCGCACGAGTTGGAGGTCGGCAGCATCGATGGCGGTTTGCCGGCTATCGACCCCCCGGCCGGTCACGGGATCGCGTAACCGGTAAAGGCGGCCCCGGCGCACAGCATTGACCATCTCGCACTTCGCCCAGTTCTGTTGCGTGAAGAAGGCGTACTTGTTTTGATCGAGCTCAACGAAGACGGCGTCCGGATCGTTCGGCAAACTGCTGCTCACCGGTACGACGATACAGGTCTGGCGATTACGATTTCGTTCAGAGATGACCACGACCGGGCGAACTTTGATCATCTCGGGGACCTGAAAGCCTGTCGAGAAGTCACATAGCAGTACTTGACCAGCTGGGGGCACAAAATTTATCGGCTCTGGCGGCAGCCAGCATGGCGTTCCGCACACCGCGCAGACGATCATATGATTGTCCGGATCCGAGAGGTCATGCAGCGTCGCACTCAAGATCCTCTTGACGGTGACTCCCTGCGGGTCTAATTCCACGATGTGCTCGCAACATACGTGCTGCAAGCCTTTGAAAGACGCATGGGCGACGTCGTTCCTGCAGCGCAGATAGCGTGGCATTTCTTAGCTCCCGAAAGCCGGTCGCTTACGCATCAATAGCGACCTTTTTGCGCGTTATCTTCAGGCCGAACGCGGAAGGTGTGGTGCGGACCGGCTGAATACACGATGCAAATGCCGCGACCCTCATAACGTTTCGGCGTAGAACGCCAGAATCTGTAGTTGTCGCGCACCTGCCTCTTGGTCAACGGGTGGCGAAACGAGGAATCGACAATCAATAAAGCGCGTTGCCTACCTTTCGCTCGACACAACTTGTTCAGCTCTCGCGTGTTTTGTGATTGGCTCCATTCTCCACCACGTCGTCGCACGACAAGTTCAATAAATGCACCACTCTTGCGCCCACCGACAAGATAATCGATCCTTCTTCGCGTCGAACGCTGGGAGGTTATCTTCTCGGACACGGATGACGACGCACCTCCCCCGCACCGAACTCCCCTCCACGCTCGCCGAACGGGCCAAGGCCTACGGCCGCAGCGCCCAAGCCCCGGCCACCCGCCGCGCCTATGCCGCCGATCTCGCCGACTTCACGCCTGGTGCGCCAGCCGCGGCCGCACCCCCCTCCCTGCCAGCCCTCAGACCCTCGCGCTCTATGTCGCCGCACTCGCCGACGCAGGGCGGAGAGTCTCGACGATCCGCCGGCGCATCGCCGCGATCGCCGATCTGCATAGCCGCCATGAGCTTGCGAGCCCGACTACCTCGAAACTCTTCCGGGAAGTCCTCCGTGGGATCAGCCGCGAGCGCGGAACCGCTCCGCACAAGAAAGCCGCCCTCACCGTCGAGGGGCTCCGCGCGATCCTCGACGAGCTCGCCAACGAGGGATTACGAGGGATACGTGATCGGGCGCTCCTCCTCGTCGGATTCCACGGGGCCTTGCGACGTAGCGAGCTCGTCGCCCTCGACGTCGAAGACCTTCAGTTCGAGCCTGAGGGGCTCATCCTCCGGATTCGCCGCTCCAAGACCGACCAGGAGGGGCAAGGGGCGGAGATCGGCCTCCCGCGTCATCCCGACGCGACGATCGATCCGGTCCGGGCCCTCGAATACTGGCTCGAGGCCGCCGTGATCACGACCCGGCCCGTCTTCCGCTCGCTCTCGCTCCGCGGCGAGCTCCAGGCGACCCGCCTCGACGGCCGCGACGTCGCGCGGATCCTCCAGCGCGCCGCGCGGAGGGTCGGGGTCTGCAGTGACCTCGCCGCTCACTCGTTGCGCGCCGGCTTCATCACCGCCGCCGCGAAGGCGGGGGTCGCGATCGACCGGATCGCCGCGGTCAGCCGTCATAAAAGCGTCCCCGTCCTCCTTGGGTACGTCCGCCGTGCTCGCGTCCTCGAGGATGCCCCGCAGCTCGCCATCCGCTGACGATGTGTAACCCAAGAAATCCAAAAACGAAGGGCGCCACCTAAAGCACACACGAGTCTACGCGTACGACGCGAACGGCCTGTCCATGCTACAATGTGACCGCCGCGTTAAAGCGATGGTCTTCGATGGGAAACCCCTCGCTGCGCATGAGCTATCCGCCGAGAAAGAGCCGACGAAACGGCTTAACGAGATGCGGGGATTCGCTTATGCGCTCGTCGGCGCGAAGAGCGATGGAATGGTTCGCGAACTGCGCTCCCTCTGCCCGGCTCTCCCGGATTTTGAAGCGGAGCTCGTCGATGGCAGGATCGTCCGTATCGAGACATGCGCCCTCGCCAACGAAGACGAGCTGCAATATTGCAACGCCTTAAAGGCCAATGAGCGTCGAGTTAACGCCAAGCTTGCCGAGCATTCGGTCTCGAAGGCGTGCGCCATCGAGTTCAACAAAATTGTTGGCCCGCAGGGGCTTTGCCCTTATAAAGGAGGGACGCCCATAAAATCGCGCGTTTGCCCAAGAAATGCCCGGGAACAAGGCTGAAGTGGACAGCCAGGTTCGACCCCTCGACCTCAAACGTACGGCAAATGCAGTCGCTCAGAACTACGGCGATCGGGGCGCAATCATCGTGACGGTAGGCGCTGAAGGCGTACGGATCGGCACGGACGGCCTGACACCCGAGGAACTCCGCGAGGCGCTAGCTGTCGCGATCCACTACTCGTTTATCTTTGAGAAGGATCCGACTTAAAACGGCTTCTTGCCCTTCGCTTTGTTGACGACGCGGTGGGAGGGCTTGATAATTTGCCGGATGATCCGGGCCGCCAAGAGCTTTGGGAATGATGTGGTCTACTTCCCAACCGTACTTGCCCTGGGTTCCGTATGACGCTTTACGAATTCGGTTCCCGGCTGCGTCCAGTCGCCAAACGTCTGGATTATATCCTGGGATCACTCGCGATTTGTTCCCAACTGCCTCACGTACGGCTTTACTGATCCTGCCCATGTTCTCTCTCCGGTTCGGACTTCGGGGGCGCTTGAGCCGGTGCGATTTCCCTTACAATCTTAAGTTGCGCCAGCAGAATTTCTATGTTCTTCTGGGTCGGTTCGGTATTGAAGGTGAGCTGAACGGTGTTGCCGTCCCCCAAGGGCCAAGAATACGCCACCTTACCTGCCTCTAGCGGTGCCTGTGATTTCCGCGCTGTTGGCGTCGTCTCGAACCGGGATTCTCGCTTGTCATCGTCAACAGCAGCGCTCTCGCTACCAATGGACGGATTATTATAACTCTCATCGCCTAGTTTGGCAATTGCGACGGTGTGGCGAAATGCCCGCATGACACGACGGGTGCCCTCTTCTGAGAAGCGGCGATCGGTTATCAGATGGTAGCGCAGCGTATCGTCAGACGAGTCCGCATACGATTCGAACAACTCCCGAAAAAGTGGTGGCCGTAAGGCAGCCTCTCGCAAGGCTTGCTCATATTCGGGATCGCCCGGCTTCCTCAAAAGCAGCGGCATAGCATTGTCCGAGACTTTGACCTTGCCGTGCCCCACGTCTTCCAGAAGCCCGTATTGGCGCAGCGCCGCGACCTTCGATAGCGCCGGGCCGCTTAGGCTGTCGTGCCCTAGAGCCTTGGCAACGGAGAGGACGGGGACGACTGACCGGCGCTCCTTCTCGTAGACCTGGCGCACCGCTTGAACGGCAGCGTCCAAACTCAGACTCGGGTAGTTCGGGCTGCGCTCTTTGCTTGAGACCATGATGTTCTCCCTTGGGGGAGATCCTAACTCACGCTAACCCCTACGTCAAGTCGCAACCATCCCTTGGCAAACTGAGTTAGGACAGTTATAATTAACTGGGCGTCACCCGTGCGGCCGAGGGGACCGGTATCTGTCTAGAGCCCTCGTACATTGCATGGAATGCGATCAGGGTGCGCCCGCGCGACACGTTTAGGTCCCTATTCGCTACACGTTTAGGTCCCTATTCGCTAAGAAAGCCAAGAGGTACAATCAGTATTCGGAAGGTGGGAAAGTACCGGTCGTTGTCGCGAGCCAATTTCATTGCCGGACGACGTGGTACAATCAGTATTCGGACGGTGGGAAAGTATCGGTCTGGCTGGCGATGTACGTCTGGACGTGCGTCTTCCCGTACGGTAACCACAGCGAAGTTAACGAGCTAATTGCCTGAAACCCTTGGCCGGCCCCATTCGACGCCCTCGTCATCGGGACGAAGACGATCGGAAAAATTTTCTGGCGTGAATCCAGCTAAGGGGTAGGACGTGTGCTACCCCCGGTGTAGCAATTTTCGCAATACGAAAAACAGCGGTGGTAGCCATTTTTTTGCCGCAGACGACTCAGCCGGTTCCGAATACTTGTTGGATGTGAGGAAGGCGTTGTAGGCCGTTCTAGGCCCTTTTCCACGGCATTTTAGGATCACGGTACCCCTAGGGCTTTCGGACGGTGGTCTCCTACCGTCTATTGTGCCTCCCTAGGTTAGCTGGGCAAGCTTAGCCGATCCTCCGCGTCGCGTAACCCAGGAGTGTCTCGACCCGGAACCGCTCCACCGCCTCGGTTAGACCCTGGCGATCAGCGCACAGCCATTCGTTGACGTCCTTCCAGGGGGGCGGGATCTCGAGCCGGCGATACTCCGTCCCAATCGTGAGTCGGCTCTGGACTTCAGTCGCCGCGCGCTCGCCGGCGTCATCTCGGTCGGTCGCGATCAGGACCATCTTCTTCGCCAGGAGCTTACGAAGTAGTGGAGCGCGGTCAGCGCCGATCCTTGAGCCGAGCAGGGCGAGCGCGGGGAGGCCGACCGAGGCTAAGCTCAGCGCATCGATCGGCGCTTCTGTGATCCCGACCGGATCGGCCTCCAGTGCTCCGGGCGTCGCAAAGACCCCTCGCGTGACCGGACCGACGCTCCGCATCTCCCGCCCTCCGCAAGCTCGACCTTGCGCCGCGACGACGACGCCCTCGGCACCGCGTACGAGGAAGACGACCGCCGGACCGATCCCGTCCCACGAAGGGGCGAACCGGACGTCCTCGCATAGCGCGAGCGTGACCCCGCGCCCCTGTAAGTAGGCTGCACCTATGCCCTCAAGCGGTCGAACCCTCCCAAGGGCGCGCCGCAGCTCCTCGCTCAGCCGCTCGGGGCGAGGTGTGCAGAGGTTTCCGGTCAGGCGGGCGGGTGCACGCCCCCGTCGAGAGACGCCGCTCGCAGCGTGCCACTCCGCGAGTTTCCCGCCCTGCTCGCAGCGGTGGCAGTGCCACATCCCCGTCTCCACGTTGACCGAGAGGGAGCGGTGAGCCGCATCCCGTCGCCGATCGCCATGGCAGAAGGGGCACAAGTAGCGCCTCTCCCGCCCCGCTTCCCGGCCACCGTGTGGATCGGAGGCGATCAGCTCATTGAGGGAAAGCCTCGCGTGTTCTGTTGCGCTGGAAAGGGTCATGCGCTTTTCCGCCGAGCAAGCGATGGGCTAAATTCGTCGGCCTCGCGAAACGACATCCGTTCGCCACAGAACTTGAGAGACACCGGGGTACCGGCGAGACCGCGCCGATTCTTGACGACGCGGAGGGTGACGACGATCTCGTGTTCTCCATCTGGTTGCGCATCCCGCTCACGCGACAAGGTCAGCATCGCCTCGGCTCCATACTCGAATAACCGCGTCCCGGCAGCCGAATGGAGGCCGTCGTCCTTCGAGCTTTTGAGCGTTTCACGGTTCTGCTCGGCGACGACGAGGATCGCGGCCCCAAGCTCGGCCCCGAGCTGCTGCAAATCTTGGAGCGTCTTGCTCGTGAGCTCATATTCGCTCATCCTACCGTCGAGGACGCCGCGGACGAGGCTGTGAACCGAGTCGACAACGATGACGAGATGCGAGGCGCCAACCCGCGCGCTCTCTCCGGTCTCGCGGATGTACGAAGTCGTTACCGGGCCGGACGTCCCATCGACGATCCACAAGTTCGGTGACCGATCGATCGCCTGACGCACGCACCTCTCCCACTCGTCCGGAGCGATCTCTCCCCGATGGAACTTCCCTAACGGGATCCCCGATGCCCGTGCGGCGAGCCGATGAAGGATCTCAAGGCAGCGTAGCTCACACGAGACGATCACCGCCGGGCATCCGGCTTCAGCCGCGATCTGCGCGACGAAGGCGCTCTTCCCTGAACCGGGTGGGCCGGCCACGACGGTCAAGCCGACAGGTAAGCAGCCGCCGAGGATCCCCTCGAGCTGCGCAGACAGCGCGATCCGTGGGCCACGAGGTATCCCCGAACGATACGCTTCGTATGCTGCCTGCGCTTCGGCGCGACCGGACTCGAAGAGGTCCACCAGCCGCCAGGCTCGCGTGACATTATTGTTAGAACTCATGCGCAAGACAATAGCAGCGCGCAGGGGCCACCGTCTAGGTGGCCCCCTGCGCCTATATATTTATATTATTATTAGAGCTTCGCGGAAGGCGCGTGCGCGCGAGGTCACCGTCGCGAAAACCGCGTCCGCATCAAGCTTTTTGGTGCCTGCCAAGCTTCGCGTAGCACCTACCTCTCGCCACAGTTTTGCATAGATTTCCCACACTTTTGAGTATTCTTCCCCCACTTTTGTGCTGGGCCGACGTGTCCTGGGAAAACACTGACCAACGAACATTCCAAGTTCCCGGCATAAAGCCCGGAAGGGAGACTACATGGCGCGAAAGCGCCGCTTCACCGAGGCGCAGGTCGTCTCTATCCTCACAGAGCTATCCAGTGACCCCAGCGACAGAGCTGGCCCGTAAGCGCGGCTTCGCGCGAATCGACTCGGCTGTAGCGCCATCGAGACGCCGCTAGAAATTAACGGTATAGTCCGGCTCAAGCAGCTCGAGACACAATCGATTCGCCGACGTCCGCGTCGTACGTGGCCTCCTGCTTCCGGTCGGTTAGCGTGACGAGAATACGTACATCGCGTTCGACGAAACGACCCCGCCGAACGAAATAGCACAATACTAACGTCGAGCCAGCCACAAGATGCGGGGGATCGCGGCCGTCGCCCCCGCTCGACCTAGCCCAAGGGGCTGGACACAAGAGGACCGATCCAGCCCCTTCACCGCTCTTGCCCCCTTCGCCCCAAACTTGCGCCAAATCCTGCCAGGAGACCGGCGAACCGCCTATCTCAACCGGCGAATTTGTCATACAAATTTGGGTGCACCTCGGAATTGCCCGACGCTTTACGATACCATATAACGCGCCAGGGAGTCAATAGGTTGCACCCTTAGTGCGTAAAGTTATTGTTAAGTAATAATAACTTGACAGCGGGTGTACAAATCGCCCCAGAATCCCGATATGCCCGTTTTGGGCCTTCTTTGGGCTCCAATGGTAGCGAAAGCACATCGCTATACGGAGTACTTTCAGGGCATAGTGCTACCACCTAATGCGGGAGGCACTTCTTTATCGAGACTGGTCCTGCGCGCCAGCGTCTATCACTTCGACGCGGCCTGTGCCTGTGGTAATGATAAAGCTTTGTGCCACACAGCTGGCATCCCTGTGTCCCAGGATTGACCGTGAACTATTCTAGGGTGAGGGCCTTTTAGTGTGGCAAGACAGCACGATTGTTCATTTTTGGCGGCAACTCGCTAACTTCCCAAAGAGTCGATCTATGATCTGCTGCTCTTGCAGCAGATCAGCACGAATGCGCTCATCGATCCCAAAGATTCTTTTTAACAAATGAGAATCTGCACAACCAGGAACCGCACGGACTTATCGTGACTTTTCTTGAGCATGCCGCGTAGACGTAAGAGACGGCGTGGAGAAGGATCCATTTACCGACGTGCCGACGGCTATTATGTCGCCGCATACGTCGTTGGTCGCGATCCCAACGGACGCCCAAAGCGCAAGGTCATCTACGGCAAGTCGCGGGAAGCGGTCGAAGATGCGCTTTTTACTGCGCGTAACCTCGTACCGGATAATCCAAGGATAACGGAATACTGCGATTATTGGCTACGAACGGTGGCGGAGCCGAAACTTCGACCGACAACCTATTACGAATACCATCGCGTTATCGAAAAGCACATCAAACCCTTTATTGGGGCATACCATCTCCGAGACATAGACGAATCGAAGGTCGAACGGTACCTCGAAGCGCTTAAGGGCTCGACCAAATCAGCGGTCATTCAGCGACTCGTCCTTATCCTGCTCAAACGAATCTTCAATCATGCCGTACAGAACAGAATCATTCAGGCCAACCCAACAAGAAATATATCGAGGCCGCGATATACTACAGCGATTCGTCGGGCCCTAACCGTCCAAGAAGTGCGCCGTCTTCTCGACGTCGTAAAGGACGACCGATATGAGGCTGTATACGTCCTAGCTGTCACCGCCGGGATGCGGATCGGCGAAATTCTCGCCCTCCGGTGGGAAGACGTTGACTTCGACGCCGGGACAATTGCCATCCGGCGCACCATCG
>Ga0209061_1004836_pt1 | contig 12486 bp, 9 predicted proteins | sample Coa_R1_10_FD_187157 | JGI IMG/M metagenome (GOLD analysis project Ga0209061, IMG submission 187157) | Surface soil microbial communities from Centralia Pennsylvania, which are recovering from an underground coalmine fire - Coalmine... | ecosystem: Environmental > Terrestrial > Soil > Unclassified...
CGGGCCGAAAAGCAAATCCGCGCCCTGTTCTGTCGCCGGTTGGTGGACATCTTTCCGCCGCCCGGTCCCGACCGCCGCGACTCGTTCTTCGCCCGGATTCACACCATTCAGGAGAGCAATGCCCGTCTGTACCTCGGCGTCGCGGCCCAGGGACGCAGCTTGAAGGTGATCTTGTTGCGCACTTACCTCGCGCTCCTGGGCGCAGCCCAGAAGTGGTATCTGGCCAACGGCGGCAAACGGAACAAAGACAACCCGGCCGACCCGTACATGACGCTGCTCGGTTACTTCAACAGCCTGCGCGAGTTGGGCGGCAGCCGGCGAATCATCGAGGATGAAGTGCGTACCCGTCTGTCAGGCTATGCCAGCCGCAAGCGGGAGGGGGAGACCGAGGGGCTGTTTACCGAGCGCAAGATCGCCTACGAGGTAGTGGAGCTGACCTCGCGCGTCGGCACCGACAAGGTGGCCGAGGCCAAGCGGCGGCTGGCGCTGCCGTTCCACGACGACGACCACGTGGACGTGGCCATCGCCACCAACATGATCTCCGTCGGCCTGGACATCACCCGGCTGGGTCTGATGGTGGTGCTCGGCCAACCCAAGGCCAGTGCCGAGTACATCCAGGCCACCAGCCGCGTCGGCCGCGACCCCGATCGGCCGGGGCTGGTGGTGACCATCCTGAATATCCACCGGCCGCGCGACCGCTCGCACTACGAACGCTTCACCTTCTACCACCAGTCTTTCTATCGCAGTGTCGAGGCGAGCAGCGTGACGCCGTTCTCGCCGCGGGCTCTGGACCGCGGACTGGCGGGAATGCTCGTGGCATTGGCCCGCCAGGGCCACGAGCCCTTGACCCCGCCGAAGGGGGCCACCGAGATTCTCCGCGAGCGCGGCAAGCTGGACTTCGTGGTCGAGGCGTTGGCGGCGCGAGCCGCGGCCTACGGCGAAACACTCCAGGAATCCCAGGCGCTGCGGCAGCGTGTGCGTGACCGGGCTGTTGATCTGCTCGACGAATGGAGCCACATCGCCCATGAACTCCAGAACCAGGGCGTGCTGCTCCAGTACCAGATTGAGACCGGAGGTGCCCAGCGGCTGCTGTACGAGTTTTTGAACCCGGATCTGAAGAAGCTGCCGCTGCGGCACCGCAAGTTCCGGGCAAACCGCTCCATGCGCGACGTGGAGCCCGGCGTCAACCTGTGGGTGAAGACGCTCGACAACATCGACGTGGAGGAGTACGAATGACCCGCCCCAACACCCGGCCCCACGGTCAGATACGCCATAGCCAGGTGGTGACGACGTTCGGCCCCGGCTCGCTGCTCGACCTGCCGACCCAATCCGTTATCGTCGGCGGGTTGGACAACTGGTCCGGCGTCAACGAGGAGGTCCACGAACCGCGGTTGGTGGAGAAGCTCAAGCGCTTGCTGAACCTCCCGGCCCTCAAACTGTTTTCTCCGCCCCCCGACAGCGAAAACCCGGCGGTGTCGCGGACCGGCATCACCGCCTGGCAGTTCCCCGAGTGGTTCATCACCCAGGACGTCCAGAAAGGGGATGAGGGAGGCGTGACGCGGTCGCGTCTTCTGATCCACCGGCGGGCGCTGACCAGGGGCAAGTACATCGACAACGACAAGCAGAAACACCCCGTCGTGCCGATCCGCTTCGTCCGCGCCTGCCGCAAGGGCCACATCGGCGACATCGACTGGTACGGGTTCGTCCACCGCGGGCCGACGCAATGCCGCCGGCAGCTGTGGATCGACGAGCGGGGCACCAGCGGCGACATCGCGGAAATCGTCATCCGCTGCGAGTGCGGTCAGGAGCGCCGGCTGAGCGACGCCGCGGTGCCAGGCGGCACCCTCGGCCACTGCGACGGCTCTCGCCCCTGGCTGGGGCCCTACACCAAGGAAGCGTGCGAGGAGCTGAACCGGCTGCTGGTGCGGCATGCGAGCAACGCCTATTTCCCGCAGGTCATGAGCGTCATCTCCCTGCCGGACCACAACGAATCGCTGGAAAAGGCCGTCAACCAGGTCTGGGAGAATTTCCTCCAGTACGTCGATACGATGGAAGAGCTGAAGAAGGAGCGGCAGAAGAAGCCACCGGTCAAGGCGGCGCTGGAAGGCTTCAGCGACGAGGAGGTGTTCCAGGAGATCGAGGCCCGCAAGAGCACCCGCGGCGAGGCGCCGATCAAGTCGGTCAAGCAGGCGGAGTTCGAGGTGCTGACCACGACGAAGGAGGAAGTCGGCCAGGACACGCCCGATGGCGACTTCTTCGCTCGGGCCTTGCCGCGGTCGGCCTGGGACAGGCCGTGGATGGGCACTGTCGAGCGGATCGTTCTCGTCCACCGCCTCCGCGAAGTAGTGGCCCAGCTGGGCTTCACGCGGTTTGAGGCGATCACGCCCGATGTGGAGGGCGAGTTACAAATGGGGGTGCAAGCCGCCCCGCTGGCCCGGGAGCTGTCGTGGCTGCCCGCCGTGGAGAACCGCGGGGAGGGGATCTTCGTCCAGTTCCGCAAGTCAGCCATCGACGAATGGCTCGCTCGCGCCAAGGTGCAGGAGCGCGGGCGGCACCTGCGGGCCGGTTTCGAGAGCTGGCAGGCCCAGCACCCCTATAGCCGGCGCGAGTTCCCCGGTCTGCCATATTTCCTGCTGCACTCACTGTCGCACCTGCTGCTGACGGCCGTTTCGCTGGAGTGCGGCTATCCGGCCAGCTCGATCCGCGAGCGGGTCTACGCCCTGGCCGGAGGCTACGGCATCCTGCTGTATACCGGCTCGCCCGACGCGGAAGGGACGCTCGGCGGCCTGGTCGAGACCGGGCGGCAGATCGACCGGCACCTGCGGGCGGCCCTGGAGCTGGGCCGGCTGTGCTCGAACGACCCGGTCTGCGCCCAGCACGATCCGCCGAATCCGCACGAATGCCGCTTCCTGCACGGCGCAGCCTGCCACGGCTGCCTGCTGATTGCGGAAACCTCGTGCGAGCAGCACAACGACTTCCTGGATCGCGCCCTGGTGATCCCGATCATTGAGGACCTCGGGGCCGAATTTTTCCGAATCGAGTTGGTCTGATGGACCCCCTTGCTGTCCTGACCGACGCCGATCTTCGCACCCTGGCTGGTGCCTTGCGCTCCGGGCGTCTGCAAGCGCCCTACACCGGCACATCCGTGCGACGCTACTGTCCCGCCACGCACGCCGACGGGGTTGCCTCCTGCCTGCAGCAGCTGCACGAAGAGGGCATGCGGACGGAGCATCTGATCCTTCTTGCCGAGACCATCGTCCGTACCCGTTCCCGGTTGCCTCAAGAATCGGAGTTGGTGGATCTGGTCTGGACCGGGCCGGAGACGCTGGGCGTGACGAACCGGGATACCGGGGTCGTTGTCCGAGAACTCTTCGGCAATGCCGAATCCTACGTGCTGGTGGCCGGCTTTGCCGTTCACCAGGGTAGAGAGGTGTTCCGCCGCCTGGCCGAGCGGATAGACGAGCAGCCCGGACTGCAGGTGAAGCTCTTCCTCGACGTACAGCGGCACCCGACGGACCCGGCGACCGACGATGAGTTGCTATGCCGGTTTGCTCACCGGTTTCAGGCTCACGAGTGGCCAGGGCAGCGGTTACCGGAGTTGTACTACGACCCGCGGTCGCTGGACAGGGAAGCGACGAAGCACTCCAGCCTGCACGCGAAATGCGTCGTCATTGACCGCCGGGTCGCCCTAGTCACGTCAGCCAATTTCACGGAGGCGGCCCAGACCCGCAACATCGAGGTGGGGGCGCTCATTCACTCGGAGCGATTTGCGGCCCGACTGGCCGGGCATTTCGAGACTCTGGTTGACGTGGGGCTGCTGAAACGCTTTGATGTATCTGCATGCGGATAATATTTGCCTTTCGTATCATCAGGATGCAGAAGCGGAAGCTGGAAAAGGCCAAGCAACTCTTGCAGGAGAAGGCTCGAAAACAGGAGTAGGACGCCATGACCCGCTCCGTTCGTAAAGAGATCGAAGACCTGCGCAAGGAAATCGAGCGCCACAACTACCTGTACTACGTCGAGGCCGCGCCCGAGATCAGCGACCGGGAATTCGACCGCCTCCTGCAGCGGCTACGGGAGCTGGAGGAGCGACACCCCGAGTTGGTCACCCTCGACAGCCCCACGCAGCGGGTCGGTGGGCAACCCATCAAGGGTTTCCGCCCGGTCCGCCACGCTGTGCCCGTGCTATCCATCGACAACACGTACAACGAGAAAGACGTGCGCGCCTTTGATGGCCGCGTCCGCCGCACGCTCCGAGACGACCAGCCGTGCTACATCGTCGAACAGAAGGTGGACGGTGTCTCCGTGACTCTGCTGTACCAGATGGGGCATCTCAGGCTCGGCGCGACCCGCGGCGACGGCCACACCGGCGACGACATCACCCATAACGTACGGACGATCCGCGACATCCCCTTGCAGCTGCGGACCGATCACGGGGTGCCGGAAACCCTGGAAGTCCGCGGCGAGGTGTACCTGACCACCGCCGAATTGTCACGCCTGAACAAGCTCCAGAAGGAGCAGGGCGAGCACCTCTTCGCCAACACGCGCAACGCGGCCGCCGGCAGCCTCAAACTTCTCGACCCGCGTCAGTGTGCCAAACGTCGCCTGCGCTTCTTCGCCCATAGCGAGGGCCGGCTCGAAGGACTTAAGGTAACAGCCCACGGCGCGTTCCTGGACTTCATCCGGGATTCCGGCATCCCGGTAGTGCCGCACAGCCCCCTGTTCGACTCCATCGACGAGGTGATCGCCTACTGTGAGGAGCAGTTTGAGGCCCGCCACGCCTTCGAGTACGAGATGGACGGCCTGGTGGTCAAGGTCGATAACTTCGCCCAGCGGGAGAAGTTGGGCGCCACCAGCAAGTCGCCGCGCTGGGCCATCGCCTACAAGGTCGAGCTGTGGCAAGCCAGCACGCGGGTCGAGGACATCTACGTGCAGGTCGGCAAGACCGGCGTCCTGACCCCGGTGGCTGCCCTGAAGCCGGTGGAGATCGCCGGTAGCACGATTGCGCGCGTCAGTCTCTTCAACGCTGACGAGATCCGGCGCAAGGACATCCGCGTCGGCGACCCCGTGGTGGTCGAGAAGGCCGGCAAGGTCATCCCCCACGTCATCCGCGTGGAGCTGGAAAAACGTAAGGGCCGCAAGAGGCCGTTCCATTTCCCGACCCGCTGCCCGGCCTGCGGCGGCAAGGTGGCCCGCGACGAGGGCGGCGTGTACATCCGCTGTCTGAACCCCTCCTGCCCGGCCCAGCTGAAGGAGCGGCTGCGGTTCTTCGCGGCGCGGCAAGCGATGGACATCGAGGGACTCGGGCCGGCCCTCATTGATCAACTCGTGGACCAGGAGCTGGTCCGCTCCCTGCCCGACCTGTACCGCCTCACCAAGGATCAGCTCCTCGGGCTGGAGCACATGGGGGAGAAGTCTGCCCAGAACCTGCTTGATCACATCGCCGCCAGCAAGGAGCGCGGCCTGAGACGGCTGCTGACCGGGCTGGGCATCCGGCATGTCGGCGAGCGCAACGCCCGCTTGCTGGCTGACGAGTTCGGCGACATCGACAAGCTCATGAAGGCCTCCGAAGAACGCCTGGCCCGTGTCCCGGGCCTCCTCGGCCAGGTCGCGGCCCGGAGCGTCTATGGGTTTTTCCACAGCGAGGTAGGGCGGAAGACCATCGAGGAGTTGCGAGGTTTCGGCGTCCGGATGACCGAAGAGCCTGCGATGAGGCGGGCCAAAGCGGAAGGAAGGCTGGCGGGGAAAACCATCGTCGTCACCGGGACGCTCAAGCACTTTACACGCGAAGAGTTCGAAGACCTGATCCAACGGCTGGGCGGCAAGGCGGCCTCCAACGTCTCCCGGAACACGGACTTTGTGGTGGCAGGAGAAAAGCCAGGGAGCAAGCTGGACCGGGCCAGGGAACTGGGGATCACCGTCGTAAACGAGCAGCAATTCCTGCGAAGGATCGGCAAAAGGGCGGGGCGAGAAGGGTAAGAGGGAGCAAACAGCGCGCCCAGACTTTGGCATTCTGCCGACTTTCGGCACACGGCTTGCTCCCATAACAGTTTGGGACATCAGGGAGGAGGGGGACGGACGTGCGCCCCAGCCCGGATCTCAGCGGCGGCGCACCGAGGAGGGGGTGTTCGTCCCCAAATCTGACGCGCTTCAGCGAGGGTAGGCTATGGAGAATCCGGAGGTAGCCCAGGTCTTTGAGGAAGTCGCGGATCTGCTGGACATCCAGGACGAAAATCCATTCCGGGTGCGCGCCTATCGAAACGCCGCCCGCACCATCCGCGACCTCGCTGCGCCGCTGGCGCAACTGTCGCCGGAGAAGTTGGAAGATCTGAATGGCATTGGCAAGGACCTCGCCAGGAAGATCACGACCATCCTGGAAACCGGCGATCTGCCGCTCCGCCAAGAATTGCGGAAACAGGTTCCGGCCGGGCTGCGCGACCTGATTGCCGTGCCGGGGCTGGGGCCGAAGCGCGCCCAGACCCTGCACCAGCGGCTCAAGATCGGCTCGCTCGACGACCTCCGCCAGGCCGCCGAAAAGCACCGCATCCGCAAGCTCCGCGGCTTCGGGGCCAAGACGGAAGAGAAGATCGTCCAGGCGCTGGAAGGTCGGGAGGAGACCGGCCGGCGAGTCTTACTGGCGGAGGCGAAGGTGTTCGCCGACGCCGTGGTGAGCCACCTGCGGCAAGCGCCCGGCGTCGGTCAGGTCGAGGTGGCGGGTAGTTTCCGCCGCCACAAGGAGACGGTGGGTGACCTCGACCTGCTCGCGACGTGCCGGCGGGTCGGCCCGGTGATGGACCGCCTGGCCGACTACGAAGCGGTCGCCGAGGTGCTGGCCCGCGGAAAGACCAAAATGAGTGTGCGCCTGCGGAATGGTCTCCAGATGGACCTCCGAGTGGTGCCCGAGGCGTCCTACGGCGCCGCCCTGCAATACTTTACCGGCTCCAAGGAGCACAGCATCCAGCTACGCCGCCGGGCCTTGGAGCGCGGGCTGAGAGTCAACGAATACGGGGTCTTCCGCGGCAAGCGACGCATCGCAGGCCGCACCGAGGAAGAGATCTACGAGGCGGTCGGCCTGCCGTGGATCCCGCCCGAGTTGCGTGAGGCCCGCGGCGAATTCGAGTTGGCCTCGAAGGGCCGGCTTCCCAAGCTGCTGGAGTTGGACGACCTGCGCGGCGATCTGCACATGCACACCACTGCCACCGATGGCCGGGCCTCCCTGGAGGAGATGGTGCAGGGCGCGAAGAAACGCGGCTACGCCTACATCGCCTTCACCGACCATTCCAAGCGCGTCACGATGGCCAGAGGGCTTGACGCTAAACGCCTGCGCCAGTACTGGAAGGCCATCGACAAGCTGGCCGGCAAGGTCAACGGGATCACCCTGCTCAAGGGGGTGGAGCTGGACATCCTGGAGGACGGCCGGCTGGACCTGCCCGAGGACGTGCTCGCGGAGGCCGACTGGGTGGTCGCCTCCATCCACTACGGCCAGAACCAGCCGCGGGAGAAGATCACCCGGCGGCTCTTGAATGCCATCCAGAGCCCGCATGTACATGCCATCGGTCACCCGACTGGCCGGCTGATCGGCAAGCGCAAGGGCTATGACGTGGACCTGGAGGTAGTCTTCCAGGCGGCGGCCGACTACGGCTGTCTGTTGGAGTTGAACGCCCAGCCGGATCGCCTCGACCTGGACGACGCGGCCTTGATAGCGGCGAAGGAACGCGGCGTCGGCATCGTTGTCAATACCGACGCGCACTCGGTCGAGGAACTGGGGCACATGGAGTTCGGCGTCTATCAGGCCCGGCGTGCCGGCCTGGAGGCCCGGGACGTAGCCAACACGCGCACGCTGGCGCAGTTCCGCAAGCTGCTCAAGCGGTAGCGCCGGTCGTTGGCATTCCAGAGTGCAATTGGTGCGCCGTTTGCCTAAAGGTTTGAAAGGGTTTCCCTGTGCCGGCCACGCCTCACAGGGCCGATCTTGCTGAGGGCTTACAGAAGCGGTGTGCGAAACCGCACCATCGGCGGCAGCTTCGCCATCTTGCTCCAGAGAGTGGATTACAATGGTTGATGTCGAACAACTCGCCGCGGTTGTGGAAGAGTTGGTCGGGGTGTTGCAAGTCCAGGCCCGGGACCTGGAGCGACTGATCACCCACGTCGAGCAGGTGACCACGCGTCTCCCCGAGTCCAACGAACTCGCGGTGGTTCGGGCGGAACTCGCCGCGTTGCACGTCCGCATCAAGAAGCTCCGCGCCGGTTGACCAGTTGCCGGCTCGTGTCGCGCCGGCAAATCGTCCGTTCCCGACATCGGCACACGCGGGTTGCCAGGTCGTGCCCGCGTTCGCGCACCAAGACGTGGTTCTTGAACGAGATGATGACGATGGCAGTGGAAAAAGCACCCTTGACCGACAACGCCTTGCGGGTCTTACGGGTCCGCTACCTCCGGCGGGACCCGGGTGAGCAGGTCGTCGAGACGCCCGAGGGGATGTTCCGCCGCGTGGCCCATAGCGTCGCCCAGGCCAAGGCTGACTTCGGGAATGCTGCGGCCCCGGTCCGGTGGGAGGAGGCCTTTTTCGACGCACTTGTCCGCCTCAATGTTCCTGCCCAACTCGCCGACACTGATGAACGCCGGTACACCGATGGGCCAGCTCTCCGCCTGTTTGGTCCTGCCTGTCGAGGACAACATGGAGGCGATCTTCGACTCGTTGAAGCTGATGGCCCTCATTCAACAATCCGGCGGCGGCACCGGTCTTGCAGTTGGGGGATAGGAGAGGCGCCCGAGGAGCACGAGCACTGCACCCACTGCGACCCGGAAGTTTGCAAACTCTGACGAGGCGGCAGCTTGGAAGTGTCTCGCTTCTGCGCGCAAGAGGAGGACCAATCATGAGTACGGGCTTGAGTATGTTCGACAGCACAATTCACACCACTCACGCGTGGCTTAATGAACTGACGGAACTGCTGGGCTGCCCGGATGACCCGCACCGCGCCTACCTGGCCTTGCGGTCGGTGCTGCACGCCCTGCGCGACCGCCTGTCGGTGGACGAGGCCGCCTCCCTGGCGGCACAGCTGCCGATGCTGATCCGTGGCTTCTACTTCGAGGGCTGGCACCCGCACGGCAAGCCGCTCAAGGAGCGCAAGAAGGAGCGGTTCCTGGCCTACATCCGGTCCGATTTCCGTCAGGACCCGGAGTTGGACGCCGAGCAGGTCGCTCGCGCTGTTTTTCAACTTCTGGCGCGGCACATCACCGCGGGTGAGGTTGAGAAAGTCCAGCGGACCTTGCCTGATGAAATCCGCTCGCTCTGGCCGGAAGAGACGCCCGTCCTGTCCCTGTGAGCGGTCCACCATTGTACTGACACCAACGACTGAAGAAGGAGGTAGCCCCTGATCACGCGGAAAAAAGAGAAGAAACTGAGGCCCCACGCGGAGAGTACAGCAGGCGCCGGTCCGCCAACCAGCGACAAAGACTGCCCCGCCCCCAAAGCTCTCCCGAAGGAGATCGGTCGGCCGGACACGGGGCAATCCGGCGGCGGCCAGGGCGGCGCGGGTGGTCACAGCTGCGGTGAACCGGGCGGCACACCTCCAAGTATTGGAGAGGTGAAAGGCAAGAATCGTGACATCGGACAGCATCCCAGTTGTGGAGCACTCCCACTTCGAGGTGTTCCGCATCGCCCCTTTGCTGGCGCAGGCCATAAGCGGCCTCAGTAGTCTCGGTGTCCAGTGTCCGCAGTTGTCAGCAATCTCGCTTTTTTCAGGAGGCACTCATGGGGGACACCAGTGTGACCAAGGTCCAGTCGGCGTATTCGCCCCGAGGTGAGATGGGCCAAAAGTATCTCGCTGCCGGCGTGAAAATCGCCATGCGACTTTGGGAGGATGAACCGCCCAGTGATCTCAAGCCGCTCGTCACGCGCGATTATGAGACGGTCGGTTACGTCATCGCCGGTCGGGCTGAGCTACGGATCGAGGGGCAAACGGTCCTGCTGGAGCCGGGCGACTCCTGGGTGGTGCCCAGAGGCTCGGCGCACGCCTACAAGATCCTGGAGCCGTTCACGGCCGTCGAGGCGACCTGCCCGCCTGCCTTCGCCCACGGGCGGGATCGAGCCTGATCGAGGCCTGGTGTACGCTTTGCTTCATCCGATAAGGACAGCAACCGCTGCTGACCCGCAACGCACGACGGGCTCCACAGAGGGGTCTGCGCTGCGAGACAGCGGGCCGGTGTGACCAGAGGTTCGCCGGCATCTTCCACGGATCTTCTCCCCGCTCGATGCAGGCGAGGTGTTCAGCGTGGCGATCAGTGCGGACGGGCGCCGCATCTTTGCCTGGGATACCTCACCGAAGGTGCTGGCCTGGTCCAGGGAGACCGGCCAGCCCGTTGACCCGTCGATCTCCCCGCTCAGCCGAATAGCAAGGAGGCCCGCTTCCCCGACGGTTTCCGCCGCGTCTTCACCCTCGGCAACAAAAACGTCTATGTCGCCGATTGAGGCAATCCTCAAATGCTGCAGCGTCATCTCTGCCCGCTTCCAGTCTGCCGGCGAGGTGGCCGAGTTGCTGGCCCAGCACCTGGTCCACCTGCAACAGCCGCTCCTGGCACCCCAGCCTCCCGAGTTGTCCCAGCGGTCCCGCGTCGAGCACGTCCCTCGTGGCCCTATGCGCCGCTGGAGGGCTGCCGCAGTAGTGCTTGTGCTGCTGGCCGCTGGCCTTGGGGCCACCGAGGCCATTGGCGTAACGAAACTGACCGCCACGGTGATCCGAATCTTCACCCCCGACGGCACGCTGGTGATTGAAGTCGAGGACCCGAATATCCAGGTGAGCATTGACGGCGCGGACATCCGCATCCCGGGCGCCGGCCCGCAAGAAGTGCGCCTGCGCCCGGGGGGTTGCCCATCACTTCCAGGTGAGGAAAGACGGCCAAACGATCCGCGAGGAGGTAGTGACCGTCGAGCGCGGCGGCAAACGGCTGGTGCGGGTCAGCCACTTGGTCTCGCTGACCCGCATGCAGGCAGCGGCGCCCACGCCGTTCGCCCTCCTGGGCCACGCCGGCAGGGCCGAACAGGAGGCAGTGACGAACATGCGGTCTGCCGGCAGAATGGCTGCCAGCAGCCAGTTGTCAGGCGAGAACGGGTCGCGATCTCTGAAGCTCAGGTAGATGGGGGGGGCCGACCGGCCGGCTGGGATTCGTAGCCCTTGAGCCACTACCAGAGCTTCCGCTGGTAGTCGTCGTCGGCGACGTTGTCCGGCTGCCATTTCCTGACCCCGCTTGCCGCCGTGATCTCCTGAATCAGGGGCGGATCTCCGAGGAAGCGAGGGCGCCGAGCAGACCTCGCTTGAGCCTTCTCATATGCCAACCCGTTGATGCTGTCCGATTTTTTCTCCCTCTCCCTTGTGGGGGAGGGTTGGGATGGAGGTGAAAGTGCCTCACCCCCCCACCCCAACCCTCCCCCACAAGGGGGGAGGGTGAATCAGACAGGATCAGCGGGAACGTGTATCAGAAAGTGCGGCGGCTTGTACCCGAACATACAAAAGCCTTGTTGGTTGGCTAGCAGAACCTTCTTGTCACTCGTTCTTCTCCTACCTTCCGTCCCGTTATCCGCGTCGGCGTAGCTCAGCCGACGACGAGATACGTTCCGCCGCTTCTGGTTGGCCATCCTCAGCCGATAGCTGTCCGGTCCACCGAACCGGGTAGCGCCCTCCCGCTTCTCCCCAAAAGGCGTCGAACCGGTCTAGCGCCAGCGGTCCGGGGATCGGGTAGCGTGCGGGAATCTTCTTCTTGAGGTCCGTGTAATAGCGAATGAAGGTCGCGAAGTCACGTGGATATGCTTCCTCGTCCACGCCGACGAACGCGCCGGACTTCCGGCCCCGCCGCAGGATCGAGCGCCAGCGCTCGATTGGCACCACGCCCACGGAATCGACACCATGCGAGAATAGCATCATATATACTTCGTTGAATAGTTCGACCTTATCCAGGTACTGCTCCAGCCAGTCAGCGGAGGGGCCGGTGTTGAACGACATCCAGAACGGGGTCGAGCCGGTGCGGAGCACCCAGTAGGGCTCCATGACAATGAAGGACTCCACCAGAAGCCGGTTGGCGGGCAGCCCGCGCTGCCGATACCACCGGCGGTACAGCTCGGCCACCGGCAGACTCAGTCGCTCGGGATTTGCAAACACGAGCCGGCGTAGGCGGTAGCCACGCCTCTGCGCGAGCCGCTCCACGTCCTGCCGCAGCGCCGGTTCGAAGCCCCATTCGGCCTCGGGCCGTTCGCCGTTCGGCGGCGGGGCCTCCCAGCGCCGCCGGTGCGACCCATAACGCGCGAGGTATTCCGCCACGCGCACACTGCCGTGCTTGCATTCCTCGGGTGTCGCCCCGCCCAGCGCGCCATGCTGGAAGATGTAACGCTCATCCACCCGGACGGTTGGCCAGGTCAGCTGACACTCGATGAGGATTAGAGTGTCCCCGGGGCGTAACACCTCTTCCAGGAACCGCTCATATGTTTCGCCCAGGCA
>Ga0209061_1004837_pt1 | contig 12484 bp, 5 predicted proteins | sample Coa_R1_10_FD_187157 | JGI IMG/M metagenome (GOLD analysis project Ga0209061, IMG submission 187157) | Surface soil microbial communities from Centralia Pennsylvania, which are recovering from an underground coalmine fire - Coalmine... | ecosystem: Environmental > Terrestrial > Soil > Unclassified...
AAAATTGTTGCGTCGTCCAGCACATCCGCCGCCAATTGGAAATGCACGTGCGGATGATCGCCACCCCTCTCTTCGGCGGACGCAATGCGCCCGATGACCGTTCCTTTCTCAACCTTCTGTCCGACCGAAAGTTCAGCGGGCACGAGGTGCCTGTACAACGTGTAGAACTCGACACCTTCTTCGGGCGCATGGAGCACTTCGACTTGCGCGCCAAGGCCATTCGCATTCCCTGCAGCGACGGCATGCACGCGTCCGTCGAGCGGCGCATGCACCGCTGCGCCTGCGTCGAGGAAGATGTCCATTCCAATGTGAACGGTTGCGAGGTCGACCTCGTGCCCCTCGCGTCCGACCGACCTTGTCGAATCAGACACCCATCGCGGCTCGTCGTGACGCCCGATGCCGACAGATGCACCTGCCATTGCCAGTGCTTCGGCAATTTTCCGGCGACGGCCGGCGCCTTCCGAGTGCTTCGGGTCGGCACCCAGTAGAGTGCTGCCAATACCGAGGTCGAGGATTTGCAACGGCTCGCGCCGCAGGTCGAGATCCAAAACTTGCGCGAGCTGGTCACGATGGTTCGTCAGCCACTGCCGGATACGCGCCGCCGCAGGCAACGGCTCCCATCCGCATGCGTGACGGAACACGGCATGCGCAAATCGGGGGTGCACCGATTCCAGGCGCTCCAGCGCAGCCCACGCGGGCGCTTCGGAAATCGTCACATACGGATCGTCCGGCTTGAACCGCTTCCGCAGCGCGGAATTGACGACGCTGACCGCAAGCCGCATGGTGATGAGCGGAAACAGGACGGCCAGTTCCTCATCGCGAAGCGGCAGGGCGCGGTGAAATCCCGCGACGACCGACGCCGCGGCCGCCAGCGGATTGGCCGTTCCGAGCAACGCGTACGTCGCCGCAACCGCGGGTTCGGCGGCGATCAGCCCCTCGTGCATGTCGCCAAAATCGATCAAGCCGATCGAGCGATCGCAGGCGTCTTCCTGCCGGCAGACGAGGACGTTGTAGTCGTTGGCGTCGCCGTGGATGACGCTCTTGCGAAGTTTCGGCAGGCGCGGCGCGACATCCGACCGATAGCGTTCGATCACACGTCCTACCCGCTCCCGGCGCGCTCGATCCGGAATGGCAGCGAGGTGCTCCTCGACCCACATCGCCTGCGTCAAGTCCCATTTCAAGTCACGCGTGGCCGCTGGGTGGCTGAAGTCCTGCAATGCACGATCCATCGCGCCAAGCGTCTCGCCGAGACGCTCCAGCAATTCGCTGGAATGGGGGCGCGCGTCGGCCAGCACCTTGCCCGGGATGAAATCGAGCAGCCAAACCCAATGCTCCCAGCTTCCCGGATGGGCGCGGGTGAACAGTTCACCTTTTGCGGTCGGATGCACCCGGGGAACTGCCAGCGTAGGGGCGTGCCGCGCCAGGTGCTTCAGCGTGTGGCATTGAAGATCAAGAAAGGATTCCTCCCGTGACGGATGCATGACCTTCAACACGAACGCGTTACCCGACGTGTCGGTGACGCGAAAATTCTGGTCGTACTCCGCGGGCCAGCGTTCGGCGCTGACTTCGAGACCATACAGATCGCGCACCAGCCGAACCGCTTCATCCAGCGAGATCGATGGCACCGTTTGCAACTCTTGCATCGAATCACTCTCCCGGCGACGCATCATGCAAGCCTCGGGACCTGGATCAGTGTGCGACCCGCGGGCCTGCACCGGATCCTCTGCGGCCGTGCGGTTGCAGCAACAGCAGGATGTAACTCGCAGCCGACCAACTGAAGTTTCGCGAATTCTGTCCGTTCCCGTTCAGCGGATCATAGTTCTCGTAGATCGGCGCCTGCCCGGTCAATCCTTTGGCGTTCCTCACCAGCCGCAACGCCATGTCGCCGGCCTCGGCATTGAACCCGTACCGCCAAAGTCCCGCCACGCCAAAGTACGCCTGGTCGAGCCAGACGGGGCCACGCCAGTATCCCGTGACCGGCGCGAACCGCGGGTCATCCGCAGCCAACGTCGGGAACGGCATGAACGTATCGAACTTGCGTGGGTCGCGAAGTACCCGCGCCACGGCATTCGCTTGCTCTTGGGTCGCAGCGCCCGTCCACAACGGGATCCAACCCTCCGGGCCAAAAGTCTTCACGAAGCCGTGACCGGGCAGCTCGACGTCAAAGAAGTAGCCGAGCTTCTTGTCGAAGAAGCGCTGCTGGATCTTCGCCTTCATCGCTGCGGCGCGGCTCGACCAGTGTGCCTGCGCATCAGTCTTGCCGAGTTCGCCTGCGATTTGCGCCAACCCCATGGCGTCCTGATAAAGGTACGCGTTCAAATCGACCGCTTCCTGGTTCATCGACCATGCATGCGGGCCATTCTTCAGCATCGTGATGTGGTCGAACCGCGCGGCGTCGTCCATGCCGCTTTCCCACTTGGCGGCGATCTTCGTTCCATCGCTCGAACCGTACTCGGCCAAGCCGTCATGTTCATGATCGCGATCCGCGAACCACCAGCGGTGATAGCGCGCAAGCTTGTCGTACATCTCGGCGAGAAACGCCTTGTCGCCGGTCGCCGCGTAAATCTTGAGGACCGCCCAGGTCGCCAACGGCGGCTTGGTGTCGCGCCAGTTGTCGTCGGCCTTGTTCGGGTAAATCACATCGGGAACCATGCCGTCGGCGGCCTGATAGTCGAACAAGGCGCGCACGTTGTTCTCGGCCAGGCGCGGCGCGAACAGCGCCAGCGCGGCCGCCTGTTTCCAGGAGTCCCACGACCAGAAGCCGTTCTCGAAATCGGGATTGGAATAGGAGGGGACGACACCGGCGTGGTGAAGCCCGCGGTAAGGCGCACGCCAATTGCCGAGCAGGGTTTCCATGGATTTGACGACGACACGGCGCGCCACCTCGTCGGGCAATCCGTCGAGATGGGCCCGCGCAGCGACCTTCAGGTATCCGTTCCAGCGTTCGCGATTGCGCTGCCACGCCGCTGCGAAGTCCACGCGCACCGGCGGTGTTTCGCGGGCATTCGCAATCAAGGTTTGCACGACGTAAACCGTCGCGGTTGATCCGCCATCCAGGTGCAGCGGCTTTTGCAGGGTGATGGTGTAGCCCTGCCCCGAGATCGCGATCTTCCCTGAAGGATGGGTGCGCGTGATCAAGGAGCTCTTGGTGCCCGGAAACCTGCTGACGATGTTCCCGTCCCGCTCCGCAAGCACACTCCCACTATCCGGCATCGTCTGTGCCGAGATGGCCAACCGCACGTCCGTCGCCTTGTTCGCGGCCAGATCGATCCTGACTACGGCCGTCGACGTGTCCGCAAAGAACAGTGTCTCCCGAACGCGCAAACCGGATGCATCGAAAAGCCGCGTCAGATAGCCCGGTGCGGAGTGGCCGACGAATGCGTGCAGGGTGATCGGCTTGCCTTCAACATCGCTCAGCGATAACCGCGCGAACCGCGCGCCCGCCCAACGGCCTTGGCCCAGCGTTCCGACGAATGGACCCACGAACCCGGTCGTGGTGTCTCCGGAACGAGGAAGGCTGTAGCCCTGCCAGGATCCCCCGTCAAAAAGTATGTTGAAGCTTCGGTCCGTCGCCGACCGCGGCGCAGCGTGCATGTCGAGCAGGTCGAGATAGCGCTTGCCCTCGACGGGTCCGGCGCGCCGTGGTGCAGCCTGTCCGAATGCGCACAGCGGCAGCACCAGCAGGATTGCGAGCATCGGCAGACCGCGGCACCCCCGCGAGCGACGGACGCAAGCAGGCCCCACTCGCTTGTCGACTGCCTCCATGGGCGACCCACGTTCTTGCGGTCAGAACTTGTACTTGACCTGGAAATTGACCTCACGACCCTGGATCGACCGCGCCAGGATTACGCCACCGCCGCTCGCGAATCCGAACAGGCGCGCATTGCCCTCGGTGATCCCGAGTTGGTTGGTCACGTTGGTACCCCGCAACATCAACTCCCAGTTCTTGCCGATATCCGCCAAGGCGCCGATCGCGAAATCATGGTAACTGCCGAGCGGTTGCTGGTTGAGCTGGTCACCGAAACGACCGCCGATGTGCTCGAACGTGAACCAGAATTTCATGTGCCCCCATCCGGTCGGCACGACGTACGCCGGCGTCACCCGATACTGGATCCTGGGCTGGCGGTCCAGGACCTTTCCGTCAATGATGCCGCATTGCGTGCTTCCATCCTGGGCCGTATAGGGCACGCAACCTTCGTGGTGGTCGTAATGACCTTCCATGTAGTCCGCAACGACCGTAACGGAAAAGTTCTCGAACGGCTTGATGATCGTCTGGAGGTCCAGGCCCTTCGTGGACGATCCGTAGACCAGATTGATCTGGCCGCCATTCGGCTGGTCGAACACATAGGGAATGCCGTAGAACAGCCTTCGGTAGGCACTCACATCGAGGAAGATCCAGGGTGCCTGATACTTGAAGCCGACCTCCATGTTGTGGATCTTCTCGACCGGTACCGTCGGAAGCGCCACTACATCGTCGAACCCGGGCATGAACACGCCGTCGTTGACGCGCGCGTAGGCACTCATGTTGTTGTTGAACGCGTAAGTCGCGCCGGCCGTCCATGACGGCGCCGACTTGTTGTAGGACGGATGCGTGAAACTGTTGATGAGATATTCCGACGTGTTGTTGTACAAGGTCAGCGGGTTCGCATCGAGGTCGCCCGATGTCTGTCCCTGGAATTCCCCGCCGACGTTCACGTGCTGGACGCGGGCGCCGCCGCTGAGCCACCAGTTGCCGATGTGCCACGTGTCGGTCGCGAACAAGGCTTCCGTCGTTTCGTGCCATCGCTCGAAAAAGGCCATCCAGGATTGGGGATAGTTCGCGAACAGGCCTTGTGAATCGGTCACGGCATACGTCTGGCCACCGCCGGTCAGGTCGACCATGATGGGCGTCGGATTGGACTTCGCCTGCAGCACCTGGTTCCAGCCGTCGTATTCGTAGTGCCGATCGGAAAATGCCGCGAGATACGTGCCGACGGTGAGCGTATGCCGTCAAACAGTTCTTTGCTCACGTGCAGTTCGTCACCGATCGATTTGGGGTGCTTGCGGATGAACTCGGGATTCTGGACCGAGATCATCTCATCCATGCTCGGCGTACCACCCGTCGTATAACGCACTTCCGGCGTGAGCCCGGCCGGAAGGTTGTAGTAGCTCTCCTGGCTCGAGATGAATGCCGACAGCGGCATCGGGTTTTCGCCGGTGCTGTAGTAGGCGATGTTGTTGATGTTGCCCGTCATGGCCTGGAAATTGTTGGACAAGGTCCAGCCATTGCCGAAATCGTAGAAGAAGGTTCCGCCGACGATGCGCAGGTCCCCGCCACGGCCGTTCGCAAGGTTGAGGTCGAGGCCGGGCGGCGTGCAACCATTCGTGAAACAGGGTGCCGTCTGCCAGACCTGGTACTGATCGGCCTTGCTGCCAAAGGTGCCGGTCAGCGGGTCGAAACCGGGCCACGGACTGAACTGACCGGGTGCCGGATTGAAGATCGGTGTGTCCGTGACGAACTGGTTCTTGTCGTTCAAGTAGCGGGCGTAGAACATGATGGAGCCATTGTCCAGGTCGCGCGACAAAGTCATCGTGACCTGGCCGCCTTTGTCGGCAGGGAACTGCGGGTTACGCACGCCATCGGATTTCCGCCAGAACCCACCGACGCTCGCCAGCCATCCGCTGCTGCCCACTGGGAACCCGTAGAAGCCGTCAATCCGTTCGCCCCCTTCCGAGAGGAGGGTGAGGCCTACATCTCCCGAAGGCGTCGGCGTGCCCTGCCGCAACCTGAAGTTCGCGATGAGTCCCGGCTGGCCGTTGCCATACAGGACGGATGGTCCACCCTGCAACAGTTCGACCCGGTAGATCGTGTCATCGAGACGCATCATCGCGTCTTCGAAATAAGACCATCTCGGAAAGAGCGGCATGCCCTCGAGTTCGAAGGTTGCGAATGGCGCGCCGCTGTCCGAAGGGAAGCCGGCGACCTCGATGTTCGCCCCGGTCTGGCCCCCCGAAGACTCCGCAAAAACGCCCGGCGAAATCTTGAGGAGATCGGCGATGCTGACCGGGTTCGCTTCCTTGATCTGTTGCAGGGTCGCCGTGGTGATCGAGAAGCTCGCGTCGACACGCTTGACGCCATTGAAGGTCGGCGCGCCGGTCACGACGATCTCACTCAGCGTCGTCGCAGGCGTGGTGGACGACGTGGCTCCCTTTTTTGCTGCGCTCTTCGGTTTCGAACCGTTGCCGGCGTTCTGGTTCGTCGACGACGTGGCTTGCGCCGCCGCCCCCGCTTTCGCCTGACCGGCCGCCATGACCAGCGCGGAACCGATTGCGACCGCAAGTGCCAATTGGTTGAGCTTGCCAGTGCTGTTCACGACGCCCCTCCCGCGTTAGATGAGCTGGTCTTCGCAGCTCATAGACATTGGTAGGTCGGCCGATTCGACTTGGACAGAATTCATTGCCGCGGACGAATCAGCTTCCCTGTCTTTTTGTTCGTTACTTCGTCCTCGTCGAAAGCTCTGCCGTGTGGTTTCGTCCCGCCCTAGGTCTCGGCCAACACGGAGCACCTGCCTGGATTTTAAAGTAAGTAAATCATACAATATGACAGAACGCAAGCTACCGGTTTCTTCACGGCCAGGTTACTTTTGCGGATTGCACGACGTGCACGCGATAGGCCCACCCGCAACGCAACAACGGCGGGCACCAAAGGTCATCGGCAAAAGCGGCTACGGGCTGGCGACGGTCAACGAAGCCACGTTCCTCTTCGCCGATGCACCGAACGGCGCCGCGGCGGTGACCGGCGCGGCGGCAAAGAATCGTGAGGCGGGGCGAGTTCTGCTTAGGAAGGTGCTGCGCTCAGGGTTGCAGCGCAAGCAAAGGATGTCGCCTTCGGCTCAAGTCAGGCTTCATGGTAACCAACGAAATCCGGGGCCGCCGTCGTTGCGCGGCGTTCGGACGCCACTGCCGATCACCGACCAGGCGAGCGCATGCTCGTCACGATTGGGGCGCAGGTACACACAGGTAAAAAAGAGCCCGTTCCATAATGAACGGACTTTGCTACGAAAACTGCCTGGTTTCTTCTGAGCCCGCAGTACGTCGAGACTTCAGACTGCACGGCTTGGTGCGGAAGAGGGAATCACAAAGCTTGCGCAAGCTTCTGATGCTCGACGAATTCGCCCGCCCGACCGCTCGTCCGTGCCCCCATGCCCCCAGCGTGCGAGCTTGGACGTCGCCGCATCGAACGACGCGAACTCCATCGTGCCGCACCCGGGCACGGGCGGCTAGGAGAGTATAGCCAAATTCGAATAGCCTTGCGTAGACATTCCTATACCCTTCTGAACGAAGCACGCAAAGAACCTATAACGTTACGTCAGTGCTGCGTCGGCGTCGGGCCTTCAACCACCTGCACCAGATGCGCGGGCCGCACATATTTCCTGAATGCGGCTTGCACCTGTCCGGCAGTGAGGCTCAGATAGTACTTGGCAGCGACCACAGGCTCATCCAGCGGTTCGCCATTCTTGCTCCAAGTGAGCAGTGCTCTGGCGATGCTGTTGATACTGGAAACGTCGAGCGGAATCGAGCGAATAAGAGCCTGCTTGGCATTGAGCAGTTCGTTGGCATTGACCGGGCTATCCCGCAGCTCCTTGAGGTTCTCCAAGACGAGCTTGTCCACCGACTTCACCTTGTCCGGATCGCTCCCGTACGACACGTAGAAACTCGAACGGGCGCGATCGATTCTTAGCATGGAGTTGGCACCGTAGGCGTAGCCATGCTTGACGCGGATATCCACCATCAGACGCGAGGCAAACCCATTTCCTCCCAGCACCTCATTACCCAGTTGCAACGCATAGCGATCAGGATCGTGGACGTTCAAATCCAGTTGCTGGCCCATCACCACCGTGTCTTGCGAAGCGTAGGCATTTGGGACCACCGTATAGATGGCTGGATTCAGCGGAACCGGGTTCGGAATCACGTTGGGCCTGGGTCCAATCGCGTTCCACGCACCGAAATTCTTCTCGACAGCAACTTTTGCCTGCGCGGGTGTCACGTTGCCAACTACCACAATCGTGGTCATATCGGGGCGATAAGTTTGTTTGAAGTAGGCTTTGGCGTCCGCGAGGGTCAGTTTGTCGACACTCGCCGGCGTGGCTTGGCGCAAGTCGGGATCACCGGCAGGTAACAGTCCTTCGTCCAATGCGCGAAACAGCTTGTAGCGCGGCGATTGCAGTAGCCCGGACAAGGTGCGAGCGAGCGTTTTTTGCTGCACTCTGAATGCGTTTCCGGGCAGCGCCGGATGCAGTTCGTTTTCGGCCAGCAACTGCATGCCTCGGTCGAAGTGCTCGCTTGGCACCGCGAGATAGAACGTGCTGCCACCGAATTCTGACGCCGCAATCTCGTCGAGCGCCTTGTGGAAAGCAGCCCGGTGCAGCGAGGTGGTGCCGTAATCAAACAATGAGCCAAGCAATCTGCCGACACCTTCCTGACCCTCTGGCTCCTGCAGGTTGTCGTTGTGATCGATTTGACCGACCACCGTGACCGTCTTGCTGACGCTCTCGGGCTGCACGATCAAGGTGATGCCGTTGTTGAGCTTCATCGTTACCGGGTTGAGCGTCCAATGCGGCATCTCCAGCTTATGAAGTTGCTTGGAGGCCCACTCGGGTAACGGTGTATCGAGCTTGGCGTTGCTGGCGAAAGACTCTGTGCCGCCAAAGCCCTGACTGTTGGGCGGGCGCTTGCCGTTCGGGCTCGGGGTCAGCACCACGCTCACGCGACGGTCGGGCATAAGGTATTCACGAGCGACGCGGTCAACGTCCTGGACACTGACTTGCTCGATTTCTTTAAGCGCTTCCTCCGGGGAGTTCAGGCCCTCCCATGCCAATGCTTGCGACCATGCCGAGGCGAGATTGGATACGCTGTTCTTGTTGAACTCGAATTGTGCGCGCTCCTGACGTTTGGCCGCAGCGACCAGATCGGCTGGCACGCCGTTCTTCAGGATGCCTTGGATGACTCCATCCAGTTCACTTGCGGTCCTTTTGCTGTCGCCGCCTTTGGGGAAACCGGCCAGGATGATGCCGACTCCACCGTGCGCGAAGGGCTGCGTGTCGGCGCTCGCCGATAGCACCTTGCCTTGCGCAGCCAGATCAGAGAGAGGGCTTCGGGCATTGTTGAGCACGTCGAGCAGCACCTGCATCGCGGCGTAGTCCTTCGAGCGCTGGCCCGGCATCCGATAGAAATACGCCACGGTACCCGTAGGGTCGGAAGTGCTCCGCGAAATGGTTTGCGGCTTGAAGGGCTTCAGCTGCAGCGGCGCACGTGCTGGCAACACGCCCGGCTTGATCGGCCCGAAGAACTGCTTGACCTTGGCCAGTGTTGTCGCGGGATCGATATCGCCCGCGATCACCAGGATTGCGTTGTTGGGCATATACCAATGGTTATAAAACTTTTTCAGGACCGCGCTGGTGGTTTTGTCGAAGGTTGGACGTGATCCCAGCGGGGTATGGGCATATCCCGTACCAGCGTAAAGAATCTTTTCTGCCTTCTGGAGCGCAAGGAAGTCCGGGGAAGAGATGTCGCGTGACACTTCCTGTTCTATCGCACCTTTCTCGAGATCCCAACCCTTGGCGGTCAGCTCGGCACCGCGCATCCTGATCGACTCGATATGCAGCAACATATCGGTGTATTGCGCCGGAGCGAGAAAGTAAAACTGGGTTGCGTCGTTCGTGGTGAAGGCGTCGAGCCGAGCGCCCATTTTGCCGGCCATTTCGTCAAGCTGTGCACCGGTCATTCCGTTCGAATCGCGGAACATCATGTGTTCAAGCGCGTGCGCGGTGCCCGGGAATCCCTTCGGCGCCTCGTAGCCGCCTGCGAGGTAGGTGATCTGGGTGGTCACCATGGGCGCCAACGTGTCGCGAATGATTACCACGCGTAAACCGTTCTTGAGCGTGGCGCGCGTAACGTTGCCGCGCTGCTGCGCTGGTGTGGCCACTGTGGATGCTTCGGCGGCCCAGGTTTTACGGAACCCACCAAACGTGAGGCCGATACCCAGCGCGATGCCAAGCGCGAGTTGAGTGTACTTACCGCAATGATTCGTCATCGATGGTTCCTTGTGTCAAGAGCGGCGCGCCGTTAGCTCGGCATGCGCCGTGATCGAATAAGCGACATGGATGTCAGACTCGAAGGAAGGCACTGGCGTCCCACGAGATACATGGGTCCACGCGAGTCGCCACGGTCGTGGAGTCGCGAGGCGCGTCGATCAAAAAACGCTGCCGTGAACCGTCAGCATGAAATTTCGGGGCGCGCCATAGAAACTACAACAGGTGGGAGAACCGATCGTCTGGTAATAAACACGATCGAAAATGTTGTTTAAATTGATTGCCAAACTCCAGTTATTGCTGATGCGATAACCCGCGCGCAAGCCAAATACCGCATAGGTTCCTTGGGTAACGTTATAATTCGTTTCCGGTGCAAGACAGTTGCCACGGATATCGGTGTCGCCACTGCAAACCAAGCCGCTGCTGTAGCTACTGGTCTGCGCGTGCAGCTCGGCCCCCACGCTCCAGCGTCGTCCGTTACCTGGCAACTGGTAATTGGTCCACACTTTGAGCAGCTGCCGTGGTGTTTCAGAATCCAGGGGAACGGGAGTGCTCCCGGGCAAGGCAGCCTCGCGGTTGATATTGAAGGTGTAGCCGATACCCACCGCCCAGTCGGCAGTGAGTCTGCCATCGAGTTGGAGTTCAATGCCGCGGCTGCGGTTGCTGCCGCTGACGTAGCAGCAATTTGGAACCGTTGCGCTGGGCGCCACAAAAAGCGCAAGGCCGGATTGGTTGATCTTGAACAATGCCGCCGAACCGTTGAGCAAACCCCCGTACCATGCACCCTTAACGCCCAGCTCAACATTGACCCCGGTGAGGGTATCTGGCACCAGGCTCCCGTCCGTCTTTCTGAATCCCCCCTCCCCGGGCGCATAGATTCCAGCGTAACTCGCGTACACTGAGTAATGCTTTCCCAGATCGTAAGTGGCCCCCGCAAACGGGTTTACCCTCCCGTTGAAGCGTGAGACGGGATCGACCATATGTTGAACGAAGCTTCCGGCTTGGAAGAAGAATGTCCCTCCCTGCCTATACCGGTTGTCGCGTGCCCCGACAACGAAGCTCAATCCACGGAGCAATGCGCGCAGCCGCAGGGCTGCATACAAGCCGGTTTGCTTCGTCGATACTGAGGTTGCCTCGGTATACACGGGCGAATTCAGGTCGGGCATTGCGAAAAACCTCAAATCGAATACGGAGACAGGCTCTCCGTAAAATGTAACCGGACCTCCATAAGACGTTTCGTTCCGCGAGTAATCAGTACCTACAAGTACATCCTGGCGCCAGCCATCGACGTCGAAGCTTCCGGACAGCTGCGCGTTACCGACGAGGGATGTGTTTGACAGCAACGCACCGCGCACGTCTATGGGAGACGCAAGATTCCCCGTGGCGCGCTGCACCGGGCCGAATAGATCCGCGTATAGCTGGTCGGAATCTTCATGTGTCCTGGTCGTCTGGAACTTGAATTTCCAGCGTCTGCCGAAATCATGAGTAAGCTCCGCAAACGCCTCCGAATTACGGGCGTGCTCATATTCCCATGGCATACCAAAGAACGTTGAACGAGGTAAATGCAGGTCGCCCCCGTCCAGATAACGCGGCAGGCCGATTGTCATTGGGATGTCGTGGCGTTGCATGATGCTTCCGCCGAACGTGATAACTGTCGCCGGCGTCAGCTTATACTCAAGAACTCCGTACACCTTCTTTTCACGTGAGGTGGCTGTTTTATAAAAAAAATTCTGATGATCGTACATAGCCACGACGCGTCCGAGCAATTTGCCATCGAAGCCTAGCGGTCCGGTCGCATCCAGTACTGTGCGATACGTGTCCCATGAACCGATCGATTGATCAAGGCTCAATTCCGGCTGTTCGTGCGGTTGCTTGCGTACGAGATTGATGGTCCCACCCGGGTTCCCTGCTCCCCCGAACAGGGCATCGGCGCCGCGCAGCACTTCGACTTGGGTGTATTCGGACATGTCGGGCAGCGTGTCGTTGGGAAATATGAGATCCATGGCTGCCCCGCCATCGACATGATACGAATTGATCAAAAAGCCGCGCGAGTAAAAGCTGCTGTTCAGCTGGTCACTTTCTTCCACGGAGATTCCAGTCACCTGGTTCATGACGTCTGTCAGGTCGAAGAGGTTTTGGTCGCGGATGCGCTCCGGACCGACAACTGAGACTGATTGGGGAATTTCATGCAGGGGCGTCGAAGTTCGAGTAGCCGTCAATCCCGTGATGTGTCCGATCACCGTGATCGTGTCCAAGGTCCTTAGGTAGCGGCTTGTACCGATCGTCAGGCCTGCTGTTGGCGAAACTGCCACTTCCAGTCCCGTGCCTGCAAGCGCCTGTTGCAGTGCTTGTAAAGGCGTCATCGTCCCGTGAATTGCAGTTACCCTTTTTTGTAGAACATTCCGGACGCCCTC
>Ga0209061_1004839_pt1 | contig 12482 bp, 8 predicted proteins | sample Coa_R1_10_FD_187157 | JGI IMG/M metagenome (GOLD analysis project Ga0209061, IMG submission 187157) | Surface soil microbial communities from Centralia Pennsylvania, which are recovering from an underground coalmine fire - Coalmine... | ecosystem: Environmental > Terrestrial > Soil > Unclassified...
GACCGGGAAACAATCTGAATAAGGTTGCCGAACGATACGCCAGAAAAGGAAATATATGGATGGTAAACTGAAAGAGTGCAGTTCACCCGCTTTGGTTTGTCTGAAAAACCTGGAAGGGAAACTGAAATCGATGGGTACCGCTGCGTGTATAATGAAGCCAGATCGGTTCGATCTGCTTATTGGTGATAGCTCTGGCGCAAAGGATGGAGGAAGCATGAGCGAGCGACATGTGCCGGTTTGGAATAGCCTGAGACGGATCTGGGAACCCGTCGATTTTCACAATAGACAGCGTGTCGTGCCGTGGCCTGCGGACTTCGATCCTGGTTGGCTGCCTGTTCCTGAGTATGAAGAAGGGGACCGTGTGCAATTCGTGCGCGACGAAACCTGCGCCCGCGAAGGGGTGATCCATCGCATCCTCTTTGAGAGAAGCCTGGAGGAGTTGCGCGAAGATAGAGAGCGCGGAGCCTGCATGGCTGACCAGATTATCTACATTGTCACGGCACGCGGCCACGATCATCGCATCCAAGCCTCCAACATTCTGGGGCGCTTTGTCTCTCCAGAACGCATCTCGCGCGTGCTGCCTCTCCAGGAATAAGCAGGAGTGGGTTTCATAAAGGGCCGGCCCTCTTGCCCAGGAGAGCCAGCCCTTTCCGCCCCTGACAAGGTGAAACTTTTGACGAAAACCCTGGAACTGTCTTGCTTCCTTGAGAGCTTTCGTCGTGACGCATTTTCTGAGGAACTGACCTGGGCAGTACAGAAAAGGTGGGAGTCTATTTGGTAGCATGATACCAGACAGTGCAAATAGATACGAGTGACATCAGATGGAACTCTCTCTCCAGCCGCTTGAGATGGGCAGAGAGAGCACACCTCGATTCAAAATTTGCGTATGCCTTTTCTTACCCATGTTCTGTCCTCGCCACCTGGATCTTTGGCTCTGGATCGCTCACATCCCGCTAGAAACAGAGCCATCACTGCATCTGATTTTTCTCAGCGATTCAAAACTGCGCTCTATTTGTCGTCATTCTGACGACAAATAGAGCGCACCTGGTGAGATTCCGGTCATTTGGGCGTCTTTGCTGTCGTCATCTGTCGTCTTTTGATATCTCTTTGTCGTCAGAATGATTCCCTGAGTGAGAGGACTTTCCGGCTTTCCCGCTCGCCGCCAGATGGTATTCTGCTCATCTCCTTATCTTTCTCTCATCCACTTCTGTTTGTCGCCCGCCCTCATCGGGTACGCTGTTGATCGAAGCCTGATTGAGGCAGGCATTAAGAAATGAGGTGGATACATGAACCCGTTGGTTCAGTTGTTTGCCAATCTGCTCGGGACTGCGGTCGCGAATGTCGTGCAAAGCCAGACCGCGCTCCTTGCTCAGATTCAGTTCGCAGTGACGCTCTTCGAGCAGACGCCTTTGCAGTTCACCACACAGAATGCCCTGGTCATGGCCGGCTGGCGCACGATGACAGTGGTGGCTGATGCGCTGCTGGGGATCTTTATCGTCATTGGGACTATACAGATCATGTATGGGGACACGACCGGCTCCTTACGTATGCCCGTCGGCCAGTTCGTGGGGAAAGCGATCCTCACCGCGATCCTCATCCATCTTTCGGCGCTTCTGGGTGAGCAGCTTCTGGTGTTGAACAATTTGCTCTGCGGGCTTGTCGGCGTCAATGTCGTGCAATTTGTGCAAGGAGTCAATGGTGGGCAGTTCTTTAACACCGGCCAGCAGGCGGTACTCTCCGCTGTGCTGACCGTAGTGTTTGGCCTCTCCTTCGTGCGGGTGGTGTTCCAGGCGATCAAACGCATCGTGCGCTTCAATATGTTGTTCGCGCTCTCGGGGCCGGCGCTGCTCACCGCCTTTCATCCGGCAACGACGCCGGTCTTCTCGGCCTGGATTCGCCTGTATGTCGTCACCATTTTTGAGCAGTTCATTCAGTTCTTGACCTTCGGGTTGGGTGTGCAATTTTTGATTGCGACCAAACAAACCGGTCTCACCGGCTTCTTGCTGGCTATCGCCATGCTCAACATGGCTGCTGAGATCCCAAAGCTCCTTGAACGCTTCGGGGCTGCTGCTGGCAGCCAGGGCGGAGGGCTGGGATCTCTGCTCAGTACAGCCGTCAAGGCGGCAATGCTCTTTGCGTAGTTTTTTTCGCCACACGCTAGAAAGGAAATCGCATGAACGCTTTGAATAATCTGAATCACGTCCTTACACTGCTACAACAAAACGCAGCCAGGATCGGCGTCACTGCCGCCGGACTTCTGGTTTCGATCTACTGCATTGTGATTATGCTCCATAACGACACCTCGCCGGCTGGCCGCGCGGAACGGTGGGAGCTACTGAAAAAGGTGTTCATCTGTGCGGCCATTATTGCCGGCACAGGTGCCTTTGTTCAGTTAGCAACAGGACTTGGAGGCATGTTGTAAGGAAGACAGTATGTACAGAGGAAAGCCCCAATTCATACGTGAAAGGAGGGTGACAGGCACGGCTTCTCTCTTCCTGGCTTGCTCAATGAAGGAGCAGGAGCGTGCCTGTCCGTAGCACGAATGCAAGAACAAGATACCCACTCCTTACGCAAAGAGGTGCCCGGCCACTTGCTGCAATTCGAGGAAAAGATCTTCGGTATGTCACTCACCCAGCTCCTCTCCGATCTGGGAGCTGGCGTGAGCATCCTGGCCTTCACTGCCTCCATGCCTCTCGTTCCTCGCATCGCGCTCAGTGCATTCCTGATGATCGGCGTACTCATTCTGGTGCATGCCAGGATCGGCGGCTACACCATGCTTTCCTGGCTTTTCCTTGTTGGCCGCTCCAGATTTCTGCCGGCGCAAACTGTCTTCCGACAGGAGGGAACGACGATGACGAGAGGTGAGCCGGGCCCGGTCCAGGAAAACTGGATTGAGCTAAACGCGCTCGATCACGGAGTAGCAGGAGTCATCACGCCGCGCAAGAACCACGATGAGCCGGACGCCACGTACTGGGCGGTTTTCGGGGTGAGCAGCCTGCAACAGGTGCGTTTCCTCGCCGAAGCTGAGCAGGCGCGCATCTATGGGCGCTTCAAGCTGTTTCTCGATGGTCTGGGCTTCCCGGTGAAGTTCCTTTCGCTGGTCGAGCCAGCAGACCCGGAGCGTGATCCAGCGCTTGCCAGGCAGCGCGAGAGCGTTGAGGCGCTGAAAGATCTGCCTCACCTGCAAACCTTACAACGCGCGAGCCTGCTCCACCAGCAGGGATCACTCAAGCACTGCACGACGATCCGGCACTTGCTCGTGGTCAGTGCTTCAACGGGTGAAGTGGCCCGCTTACGCACTCATGGAGGCGCGCAGTCACCCTGGCTGCGGCTCATCAGGCGGCTCTTGCCGAACACGCGGCCACAGGTTTCGCGCGAACAGGTCAGGAACGAACTGCGTATTCGCGTTTCCATCATGAAGAAGGCGCTCGCCCACCTGGATGTACAAGCCACGCTGCTTGAGGACGCTGCCATGCTGCGGGCGTATGTGTCCTGCCTCGCGCTCGGCACGCCTCCGCCTCCCTTTAAGATCGAGGTTCTCGGTGACATGGGACAGACGCACGCGCAGGAGAATGGATCGACAGGCCATACGCATCCAACCGATGGCGCTCAGCATGCTGGCCCACGATGGCTGAAACGGATCGAGGGCGTGCACGGCGCGTTCGTCTATCGCAGCGCCAACACTGTGACACATTTCGAGCCAAGGGCGCCGCGCCTCGCCGATCTCGTCGCCCCTTCCAGTGTGGCACTCCAGGAGGATGCGGTTCTTGTCACGGTACGAGGAGAGCAGCGCTACCAGCGCTACTACGAGATCACCGGCTTCGCGGCGGACCTGCGCTGCGGGTGGCAGGAGGAACTTACCTCCCTGGGCCTGCCCATGATCGTCATGACGCGCTGCCATCCGCTTGATAGCCGCTTCATGATCAAGCGGCTGGAACTGCACCTGGTCAAGCTGGAAAGTCAGAAGCTGGCGGATCAGAAGGCGCTGCGCCTGGTGAAAGCCGACCAGCAGATCGAAGCGGAACAGGTCCGCTCCGTGATGGAGGCGCTTGCGCGCAAAAAGCTGACCATCTTTGCGGTCCAGACGGTGATCGGCATTCATGCTGGAAGCAAAGAGCGGCTGGAAGAGCGTGCCCATTTCCTGCTCTCGCATCTGCGCGACCTGCAACTGCGCGCCCGTCCGCTCTCCCGGCAGCATGATCGCGCGTGGCAGGCATGCCTCCCGGCAGATCGGACCGTTCTGGATACCTTTACCAACCTGCCATCAGATGCCCTTTCGACCTTCATGAACTGGTCAAACGGTACCATTGGTACTCCGACCGGGGCCTATATCGGCACCACGGGATCGGGTTTTTCGCAGCGCCCGGTGTACTTCAATCCCTGGGACGAAGAGAAGCGGCTGCCCAACCCACACGTCGTCATCTGTGGCGAGAGCGGCATGGGCAAGTCCTGGCTGGCAAAGACGCTGGTGATGGGCCTGATCTCGGCCAACATCGCTGATGCCATTGTGCTGGATCGGGATGGCGATTATGACGCGATCCACGACTATCTGCGTGGAGAAAGCCAGCGCTTCAACCTGGCCGGCGCCTGCCCGCTCAATATCATGGATCTTCCCTACGGGCCTGCCGATGTCTCGCTGTCTGATTCCATCGATCTGCTCGCCGAGAGCATTGACAACCATTTACTGATCGGCCTATCGCTGCTGTATGGCGAGCCGTTCGCCAAAGCGCAGGAAGCGTTCTTGACGCATGCAGCGCGTGAAGCCTACGCCGCGAAGGGGATCACCAGCGAGGCGATCCGGCGCGATCCGCAGACGCTCCTCTGCGAGCCGCCAGTCTTCGCAGATCTCCTCGCAGCCATGAAAGACGTGCCAGCCTCATCCGAGTCGGACCGGGTGGCATTGCTAGAGCGCTTTGAGCATGTAGCCTATCTCTTTCCAGGCCAGACCACGGTAGAGATCACCTGCCCGCTTACCATTTTTAACATCACGACCCTTGATGAAAAATGGTATCCTCTCTTGATCTACGTGGTGCAGAACTTCCTGCATCGCCATCGAGCCGTGCGAGGGAACGCGCGGTATCTCGCCTATGTGGTGGAAGAGGCCAGCTATATGCTCAAGCACCCCGAGGGCCGTCGCTACCTGGAAAACGGTAGTCGCGGCTTTCGCAAACGGGGCATAGCGCAATTCACGCTCAGCCAGCACCCGGAGGACTTCCTCACCGAAGGCAAGGTCATTATCGGCAATGCCGGCACCTGTTTCTTTCTGGGCATGCAGCGGCATACGGCGCGCACATTACACCTGGCCGACGAACTGGAGCGCGTGTTGGAAGAAGGCGTGCCAGGCCGGGCCATCATGCGCTGTGGACGCGAGTACGCGGCCATCGATGTCGCGAGATTAAGCCGGCTGCACCGCGCCCTGTTTACCACTGATCCACGCGAACGTCGTCTGCTCTCACAGCAGCGCGAGAGTCAATCTAGCTCATCCAATGCAACGAAAGGAGAAAATACATCATGTCTCAATTGACCATATTGCTTACGCAACTTCGCCAGTCTCTCCCGATACGCCTCATTCTGCCGATTTTCGCGGGAGCGCTCCTGCTCGGGCCTATCATCGGCGCGGGAACTTTCCTTGCCACGCACTCCTTCTCGTTCCCAGCGCTTGCCGAGCGCGTGAGTGTCCACCCGCCAGAGCAAGGAGGGATCGCTTCGCAAGGACCTGGCAAGCGCGCTCAACCAGGCTGCCAGGGTGAGAGTTGTTTCAACCAGGACCCCATCAAGGAAGGGTGTGCTGCCGATGCGAGTACGCCGGAGAGCCTTCCCATCATCTACGACGGAAGTTTCGGCGTTCTGCACCCCGCATCCGCTCTTACCATCCAGCCGGGTGAGCAGATCGGGCGTCTGGATCTGCGCTATTCACCCACCTGCCAGGCGTACTGGGCGCGCGTCTTTAGCTTCGCATCCACTGGTGCCGCAGCGATGACGCTCTCCTATGGACCTGATCAGCAACTGCTCGACCCAACGTTGCCCCCTGGTCCGGCACTCTCGATCTATAGCGATATGACACCAGTTCCACAGCCGGCCACGGCGACCATCACGCTCATCGATGCGAGCACTCGCCAGTTCCCGATCACGGTCACACTGGGATGAGCGAGTTATGGAGGGCTTCGCAAAGCTTTCGTCTCGGGAAAGGAGAGCAAAATGTGGCCGAATCTGCCCGTAGTCATACGGAAGATCATGGATGTGCTGCACAAACCTTTCCTGCACCGATTGGTCACGCTGCTGGTTACGACGTTCCTGGCAATAAGTCTGGTTTCTGCTGCTCTGGTCACAGCTTTCTCCAGATCAGGGAATGAGGTGACTTCGATTTCTGAAATACTGATGTATACACATCGAGTTGAGCACCAAAATGTCCTGTTGAAAAGAGATTTCTCCATAGAAAGGTGGCAACGGTCATGACCACACTATCTCACCCGACAACGCCTACCGCACCTACCGTTACCTTACCTCCCACGGGGGTCAGCCGCCCCGGGTCGGTTGGCAATGGAGGGGGAGCGTCGCCACAGGGAGCAAGGAGGCTTGTGGCACCAGCTCCGCCCGCATCTGAGGGCTGCCGGTTCCTGGCGCTGATCGTGCCGCCCGACGAAGGCGAGCGGGAGGCCCAGGCCATGGAAAACTGGATGGCGGCTTGCTCGTTTGAGGAGCCATTTTCCCTGGAACTGGTGGGGACCCGCCGCGAACAGGGCTTCGTGCTGCGCGCCAGTTCTGAACGGCAGCTCGCTTCACTTTGCAAACAGTTCGAGGCGCAATATCCCCAGGCTCAGATCCAGCGAGTTCTGCCGCAGGCCGATCCGCTGCTGCTGCATCCTGATGAACAGGCGGTGATTGGCGAGTTCTCCCTGGCCCAGTCCAGCTACCTGCCGCTCAAAACCTTTACTGGCAAAGCGCTCTCCGAGGCCGGCGCTGATCCGTTAGCGGCTCTGTTGGCGGCAATGGAAACAGTTGGCCCCGGAGAGCGCATCATTGCTCAACTGGCTCTGGTGCGGGCAATGGATTCCTGGCTCTCCGCCGACATCCGCAAGTCGGTGGAGCATGCTCTCCAGCCGGAGCGGGATCGCATGGCCGCCGCCACGAAACTCTCGGCACGCGCAAGTGACGTGGCCGAAGGCGGCAAGGTCGTGGCGCTCATGCTCGCCGGCATGGGCGCTCTCCTGGCCTATCGATGGTATCAGGCGCATGCATTTTTCCTGCTCATCCTCCTGGGCGCGGCAGTCCTCCTGGGCCTGGTCGGCTTCATCTGGTGGCAGGTCAGGCAGATGCAGACGCCGATCTATGATATGAAACTGGTCGCCGAGAAAATGGCGCGAGCCGGCTTCTATACCCAGCTTCGCGTGATCGTGATCGGGAAGAGCGCCTCCCCATCGCAGGAACAGTTGCAGGCGCCCCTCTCAGCGATGGAAGTCGCCTATCGGCAGTTCACCCTGGCCTCCAGCAATAGCTTATACAGGAAGCGCACACGGTATCTCTCCGCGGATGATCCACAGGCAAAGCGGCTTGTGAGTGCGCTCTCCGCCTTTCCCTATGCGCATTGGTTTTTGCGCCTTGTGCATGGAGGCGCCTATTCCTGGCAGGTGCTCAATGCGCTGGAAATCGCGGGGATGTTTCATCTGCCCCAGGAGACCGCCGACGTGCCGCTGGTGCGCAGGACCTCGCTCAAGGCGCTGCTGGCCCCGCCAGAGATCGCGCGCCAGATGAAAGCGGCACCGGCGCCGCTCCCGCCGGCGCTCATGGGGTATTCACAGCACCGGCGCTACCGCGTGCCCGTCTACCTGCCCTTCGAGGCGCTCTTCTCGCACAAGTTCTTTGCCGGCATGTCGCGTTCGGGCAAGTCGGTGCTGATCCAGCTTCTCGCCGAGGCGGCCATGCAGCCACTCGATCCCCGCTGGCGTGCAACGACGCTCCAGCCCGGGGTGTTCATCGTCGATCCGCATCGCGACCTGATTATGGACGTACTCAAGCTCGTGCCGCCCTCGCGCATACACGATGTCTTACTGCTTGACATGACCGATACACAGTTTCCGGTCGCGCTCAATCCGCTGGATGCCAGCATGGGCTTTACCCGTGATCAGGCCGTCTCCAACCTGATGTCCTGCTTCCAGAACATCTGGGAGAAGCAGTGGGGGCCACGCATGGCCTACTTCCTCAATGCCATCTGTTTGCTGCTTTACACACTCAACGAGCAATTGGTACAGCAGGGGAAAGCAGAGCAACAATATACATTGCTTGATATCAACCCTTTGCTGCAAGACACAGATTACGCGGTTGAGGTGCTTTCCCAACTTGATCTGCGCGAAACCTGGCACCAGGAACTGCTGACCTTCTGGCAAACGACCTACTTCAGGCTCAAGCCGAGCCTCAAACATGAGGTCATCATGCCGATCATCAGCAAGATCGGCGTCTTCAACGATAACCAGCAACTACGGCGCATCGTCGGTCAGCCCGTGACCAGGGCGCCAATCCATCAAGCGATTACCGATGGCAAAATTGTGCTCTGTGCTCTCTCCGCTCGCGACATGGATGATAGCGCGGTCAACATTCTGGGTTCAACCTTGATCAACCTCTTCCATCGCGCGTTCGGATTGCAACAGCCGGTCCCGATAGCTTCGCGTCGCCGCGTCTTTATCGCCATCGATGAGTTTCAGAACTTCTCTGGCTCTGACTTCGACAAGCTCCTTTCGGAGGATGCCAAGTACGGATGCGCGTTACTGCTTGCCACCCAGAATCTCAAGCGCCTGAACCAGATCCGCGATGGCCTGCTGGAGATGGCGCTCTCCAACTGCCAGCAGGTCTGCGTGTTCCGTGTGTCCGCTGCCGACGCAAAGATCATGGAGGAGGAACTGGAGAACAAGGTCACGGTCAAGCACATTATCAGTCAACCCGCGCTGCATTGTTACGCGCGCCTCACACTTGCTGGCCTTCCGCTCCAGATCGTCTCGGTCCATCTTTGCCCTCCGGCAAGCTGGCAGGGGGACCCGCAGCGAGAGCGTCGGGCCGAGGAGATCGTGCGCGAGAGTCAGGGACAGCGCATGGGGGCCGATGAGGTGGATCGTCTTCATGCACAGCACCTGCATCGCATCGCCACAGCCTGTCATCAGCGGAAGAAGCGCGCGCATAGTGAACAACAGGAGGTGGCAGACGGCCAGGCCCAGGACCTGCAAGCCGCGCAGATACTCTCTGGGACGAAACAGTCCACAGGTGTACCACAGGACGGTTCGTCAGACGAAGCGGATGAGAGAAAGGAAGCCGTCCAGGAAGAAGGAAAAGGCGCCGCATCGGAGAGTGCATCAAAGGCCAATATCTCTCGCAATCACCGGCATGGTCGCAGCCGGCATATGAGTAAGGGCAAGAAACGGGTGGGCGTTCCTCCGCCAGAACCAGCGACCGCGCCAGAGGATCAAGCGAGCGAAGATGATCCCGATGCGGAGAGCTTTCCGCTCCCCGGCTTTGGCGGTGCATTCGCTTTGGGCGGCAATAGTTGGGGCGGCTCGTGGGGCTATGAGGGAGGCGAAGGAGGCGAACGCAGCTAGACCTTACCTGCCGGATGGAGGCAGGCCCTCCATCCGGGAGACCGTTTCACATCCTGTTTTTTCACCCATTCTATACAGAAAAAGGAGGTTTCCATGTTCCACTACCCTGTTACGATCCTGTTCTGGTTTCTTTCCTGGCTCCCCGCCGGCCTTGCCACCATCATTAGTATTGCCCGAGGGCGAGCCTCCGAGCCATACCCCAATTGGGGCATATATATCAAGTACGAGCGAGATGATACACCTACAAAGCTCAACCTTACAATGCAGGAGGGGAAGGAGAAAGATGACGGCCCTTCTGGTGTGCTTGAGCAAGAAAAAGTTCTTCCAGGACAACAGGAGCAGAAGCGTATTCGACATGTTCACCGGGAAGTCTCACGAGAGAGGCAAAAAGCTCCCGGCGCAGATACACCTCTTCCAGGCAATAGATACCCTGATTCATCGTCATCTCTCACGGCAAGTGAGGGATCTGTGGCGAATCATACGCTGCCAATCCATATCCCTGGGTCCGATGAAGACATCCGGTGGTATCTGGAGGAACTGGCGAGCGTTCCTGCACTCTCGCTGGCCGAGGAGAAAGCCTGTCTGGAGCAGATTGCGGCTAACCCGGGTTCCAAAGAGGCTGAGGAAGCGCGCCATCGTCTCATCGAGGGAAATCTTCACCTCGTCCTTCGCCTCGCTCGACGCTACCAGCCCTTCGGATTGCCGCTCCCTGATCTCATTCAGGAGGGGAATCTTGCTCTGGTTAGTGCGGCACAACGTTTTAACACACGACGAGGCCGGCCTTTCAGGGCATTCGCTACACGGGCTGTCTATCAGGCGCTGTGGCATATGGTCGAAGGGCATCTGCGTGAGCGGCATCTGCTGGAGATGGGTGAGGTCTCGATTTCCCCACTCAGCGCGCAGACGTTCAAGGCCCTCATGCGCAATGATCTCGACGAAGAAGCGGCGGTGTTCGATCTTCCAGAGGAGCGCCTATGCTCTTTGGATGCGCTCCTTGCAGAGATGGACATAGATGACCTTCTTCCTGACGACCTCTTGAGTAGTCATCATTATGACAGGATCAAGAAAGGTATGCCAGAGCCAGAGGACCATCTGCTCGCCAGGGAGCGCAGTATGACTGTGACGACCTTCCTGGAGGGCTTGACCCGGAGGGAAAGCGAGGTCGTCCGCTTGCGCTTCGGCCTGGTCAACGACCACGATCATACGCTGGAAGAGGTGGGACGCATCCTGCGTGTCACCCGTGAAACCGTGCGGCAGACTGAAGAGCGCGCTATACGCAAGCTTCGCCATCCCTCTTGTTCGCGCAGGCTGCGCGAGGTTCTCTGAGCGCACTATCGACAGCAGAGCAAAGCCAAAAAGGAAAGGAAGAGGTATGTCCCCATCGTTATTGCCGCTCACCCCGGCACGTCTGGCAGAGATCCTCGCGTCAGGAGGGATACGAGAGCCACATCCGCATCTCTTGCGCTGGCTGATCTGGTTCCCGCTGCTTTCTGTCGAAGAACTCACCCGGCTGGAGCAGGCACGACTCGCACAACAGAACCGGACACGTAGCCAGAAGAGGGTAGCTGCGCTCTTGCAAGAGCTAGAGGGAGCACAGCTCATCGCACATGTGAATATCAATGAGCCGGGCTGGCCGCACCAGCACCGCTACTTCGTGACTGATGCGGGCCTCTACGTCTACGCAGCTCAGTCGGTTCCTCCGCTTTCGGTTCCACATCTGGTGCAGGCGTATGCCGTCGAACGCACTGATCTGCTCGCAGCCCTTGCGCGTATTGACATCCATCTGGCGCTTTCTGCCTTCTTCAGCCGGCTTGTCGCTGAGGGAAGTGCCAGCAGCTACCCGATCATTTCTTTTCAGCAGCCCTGGGTACAGACAGATACCATCTTTGGACGCCGGCAGACCGTGCGACTGGATGCCGCCTTCCTGCTGGCCGACGTGTATGAGAGGACCTATGCCTTCTACGTGCGCGTCGATCCCACTGAACGTACCCCGTTCGAGCGCAAACGAGAGCGGCTCCCCCTGGTAAGACTGCTTAACCTGCGGCGTGGTTTCCACCTCCAACGTGAGGCCATGCCGCCGCTGCTCATCCTCACCAGAGCGTCTCGTCTCATCGAATGGGCAACGCTTTTAGAAACAACCTCAGAGCAGCGCGGCTCCGCCTTGCTCGATGGGGGCATTACGACGCTAGAACACCTGCTGCGTGGGGGAGCCTACGGTTCGATCTGGTGGACCTTCGACGAACTGGTCGAAGGGGCAAGCAGTGGTCCCCAGTTACACCTGATGGAACCATCGGTGCCGCTGCTTGATCTGCTGGGGTCAGCAGTAAGTGAGACCCTCGCGGAGCGCTTCTCTCAGAGACACGCCTTTGCGCATCTGTTGACAGAACAGCGTCCCAGTTCCTTGCGCAAAACGTCGCGTCCCCTGCGATCTTACATTGGGAAACCATTCTCAAACTGCATCGCAGAGTTGAGCGATACGGCGCTCTCCGACGCGCTCCATGGCACGAGGGCAGAGCAGCAGGAAGCCACCGCCTTGCTCAATCTGGCGCTTTCGGCCACGCAGAAGGATCTGCTTTTCTGGCTGACCCATCAGCCGCTGCTCACCATCCATCATCTGGCAAGGCTCCATGATCCGGCAGGACGAGATGTACGCAGCGTCCAGAAGCAGATGGCCGATCTCTCACGACTCGGCTTGCTGGTGTCATTCCAATGGTATCATGCCCGTTCCTGGCGCGAGCGGGAGCGCTACGTCCTTGCGGAATCAGCGCTGCGCTACAGTGCGCTGCGCGAAGGGAGACAGGCCACGTATTACCTGCTTCCTGCTGAGAAGAAAGCAAAGTATAAGATCGTGGCCCTCTCCATCCAGCAAGGCGTCTCTGGACTCTTTGGACAGATGGA
>Ga0209061_1004840_pt1 | contig 12478 bp, 8 predicted proteins | sample Coa_R1_10_FD_187157 | JGI IMG/M metagenome (GOLD analysis project Ga0209061, IMG submission 187157) | Surface soil microbial communities from Centralia Pennsylvania, which are recovering from an underground coalmine fire - Coalmine... | ecosystem: Environmental > Terrestrial > Soil > Unclassified...
GACGTACACGAACTTCTGATTTGTATCGAGATCGATAATTGTCACGCGTGTACCGGGAATCGGCGCTCCGCTAGGATCGCGTACCGTGCCGACAATCGAGCCCAGTGACGACTGCGCACTGATGATGTCCGTGTAGAAGCAAGCCACTACGTATGCCAAAAGAAACCAGCGAATCGAGCCCTGCATTTTTAACACCCCGCGCTGCAATCCCACATCGTGGGATACTGACACCACTTCTAGCGCGATTAATATTGCCACAGTTCTAAGAGCTTGTCAAGGGTGGAAATTGGGTCAACTTGCGGAAAGCGTAGGCGGAGTTATGTCTCTATAAAACCCACGTAGGACTACATTGGATATGTAGGTTCAGACTGACGGGGCAGGTACGAAAAGTTTAGTCAATAGCCACTTATGCTGGCAAGGCGCCCGTGGCGCACTAGGTTGCGTTAACCTCCCATAACTCAGGCATCTCAATTTATGGAATCTAATAAGGCTTCCCTATCTGTTGGATGTTGGAATCGATCTCTGTGTGATTGCGAAGCGATCATGGCTAACCCGATCAGGACGAAGATGCCCCCCATGATTAAGCTCATTGAATTGACGTGCATTTCGGCCAGTGAGATCAACCCAATTATGATCAGAGTTGCTCCCATAAGTGCTATGACAATGCCAGCAATACGTATTGGGCTTGTGAGCAGTTGCATCTCAGATTTGGAGACTTGTCCTACTGATCTGGGACTGTGTCTCAGCTCTTCGATGAAGCGCAAGGCCCGTCGCGCCGATTCGGCGCGAGCCGGGAAAAACAGATGAAAGACCACCAAAACGCCTATTGTTAAAGCGGTAGAAAGAATGATAGCTAGCGGCTGTAGATCGACTATCTGATGATAACGAGTAAACAAGCAATACAATAAAAAACCTAATCCGGTTGTAATGCCCGTAACAAAACCTGCTAAAACTCCAGTTGTAGAGAGTTTGCTGCTCCACAGTCCAGCAAGCATGGGAATTACGGTAGGCGGCAAAAAGAATCCAAAAGCGGCAACCATGGTGTCGAAAATCGTCCACCGGAAGTATGTAACTAGCAATGCGATCGCGAGTACAATGAGGGCTATCAGGGCAGTCAACGCTCGGCCTACGAAAACCAGCTCGCGATGCTCTGCTTTAGGACGTAAAATCCGACGGTAAACATCTAGAGTCAGGACCGCTGACATCACGTTATAACCTGAGGAAAGCACGGACATAGTCGCCGCGAAGAGAGCCGCAACAAGTAATCCCAACATTCCAGGAGGCAACAAAGCTACACTGAGTTCTGCGTACACACTTTGGGGATCCTGCGCTACACCTAAGTATCCACGCGCCAACATCCCTGTAGTAATCCAAATTGGCGGAAGTAAAATGAATATTATGGTGGCAAACCACCCGAGACGAATGGCGTCTTTGTCACTTCGTGCCGCATAGAATTTCTGAATCAGCGACCAATTACCAGAGATCGAAAGTGTGCTAAGGACTAGAAATGAAAGTACGTATAACCATCCATATGGTGCGTGCACTGGAGCAAAATAATGCTCCGGTGTCCGTGCCAAGATGGATTGTAACCCTCCGGTTGCGTGGAACGTCAACGGCAAAAGCAGTAACACCGCCCCTATTACGAGGATGAATTGGACAAGGTCCGTCACAACAACCGCCCAAAGTCCGCCGAGAACGGCGTAGCCCAGAATGGTCAAGCCAACTGTTGTCATAGCGATCGGACTATTCACTCGCACTGTCGCGGAAACGAAGACACCGATTGCAACGATCTTCAGACTTTCGTCGATGACCTTTAACGGTATGCCAGACCATACGAAGACCTGCCTTATTATCGGAGAGAAGCGTTGCTCGAGAAATTCTGTAGGAGTAATTACTCCGGCGCGTCTCCACCTACGTGCAAAGAGCAAGGTCGTCAAAGCACAAGCCGGTACGATTGTCCAATAAAGAGTTAGTGCGACGATACCATACTTGTAGCCGAGGCCAGCATATACAATAATTGACAGCGCACTTACATAAGACATCGCAAAAGAGATGCCGCCAATCCACCAAGAAAGCTGCTTGCCGCCGGCAAAATACGCCTCTATCGAGTGCATCTGGCGGGAGTAAACCATACCAATAGCGATCATGCTTGCAAAATAAGCTACAAGGACGACCAAATCTGCCCTATGCATAAAGTACTAAAGCGCTGAAGGAGGTGTAATCTTCTCCGTATTTCCTGTCTCTAAGGACCTATGTATCGCTTCCAAAGTCGCCGTTACCTGGCGCCCGTCCCAACCTGTTACCTTGGGTTCTGTGCTGTCTCGAATCGCGTATACAAAGTCCTCGAGGCAGCTAGGAAAGGCACCACGCATGCGGCCGAATATCTCTGCATTAAGGAAGCCCTTGGGATAAGTAAACTTGTGCTGCGTACTGATTTCGATGGATTCACATTTGCGATCCATGTGGATATGGCCCGAGCTGCCAATGACTTCCATGAATGAATCAACGATTGTTGGGAAAGTATCTGGGTATATCCAAGCGGATTCGAATGTTACACATGCTCCGGAGGCAAATTTGACTTGCGCCTGAATAATGTCATATGTGTCCTTTCCGAGCGCGGGTAGCACCTCTTTGCTTCCCCATGCTCGTGCTTCGATGGGCTCTGAATCGAGAAACCAGCGCATCAAATCGATATCGTGCGAGGATAAAAACCAGGCAGGTGAGGACTCAGCCGCCCAAGCAATGTACTGGGTCGCGACGTAGAGCGTATCGTTCTTTCTGGCGTAGCCCGCCAGAGGCTTCCCTATATCACCGCGGGCGATGCTAGCCTTAGCTTCAAAATAAGCGGGAAGCCAACGATGATTGAACGCTACTTGAATTTTTTTTTGGTTTCTTGCTGCAATTCGTATGAGCTCGTCCGCTTCGGCTGTGCTTGTAGTAAATGGCTTCTCTACTAGGACGTGGTGGCCTGACTCAAGGGCATCCCGAGCTGGTGCAAAATGATGACGGTCTGGTGTGGCTACGACTATGGCATCGAGATCAGTGCGCTCAAGCATTTTTCGATAATCGGTATATCCAGCCTGAATCCGATGACGACGCAGAAAGTCATTTAGATTTGATTCGTTGCGGGAGCAAGCGGCGACCACCGTGGAAAATGGAAGGGCAGAAAAGACCTTGGCATAGTTGGCTCCCATAATCCCAGTACCGATAATTCCGATTCTTATTTGTTGCATGCTGGTACCTCCGAAGGAGATGTATTTTCAGGTGAGCAGGCGTAAAAAGTTCTCGCGAAGAATTGCGATTTTACTTTTAGTCTGAATCCTTGCTGTCATAACTCTGCCTAGAGACACTGACGGTTCTAGAAATGGCATGTCGGAGCCAAACAGGATGCGCTCATCTCCTAGAACCCTGACACAATGCTCAAGAATAATCCGGTGACTCTGCGACCCTGCGATATCGATATACGTATTTGGGCATGTCTTTGCTACTTCAATAGACTGCTCGTATCCTCGCCAGGTTACGCCTCCATGGCCTATGAGAATGCGAGCATGAGGGAATTGCCTAGCAAGTGACGTTAGCAGGAGCGGACAACAATAGCGATCGGATTCCCATGTGTGTACCAAAACGATAGCATGAGTCTGATTGGCATAGTCCCAAATAGCCGCGTACTTTGGTCCGTTGATCGGATATCTATGTAGGTAGGGATGTAACTTGATTAGCGGGGGCTTGTGAAAATGCGCAAATTGTTCAAGAAGTCGCAGTGCCTCCCCTTCTGGATTCGGATTTACGGTGATGTAACCGCGGAACCGGCCTGGATAAGTTCGCAATACCAAGTCGATTTCCTGATTGCCGCGAGGACAGTCGTTGTAACAGGCACGTGTAGAGGTAATGGCGAGTGATTCGATATTTAACAAATCCATCACTCGGACCATATCCAATGGGTCGATCTTATACGCTGGAAAATCAGGGTGGGTGCCGATATGACCGTGACAATCAAGAATTGGAACTGGTGACCTCATGTTTCTGACATGCGTAGTAAACGCCGTAAGTTTTCACCTGCGATGGCAATTCTGGCATTGTGTGAAATCCGTGCGGTCGCTAGCACGAATAAGGCTGCCGCTGGTGTGTATAGCGGCAAACGGCTGCCAAAGACAATTCGCTCAGAGCCGAAGATCTCAACGAATGATTCTAGCTGTCGGTATGCAACATAGGTCGAGCTGTCGAAATATAGATTATTAAAACGTCGCAGCAACGGAAATAAATAGCGATCACAGCGATAACCTGTATCAAGCATGAGTATTGGCAGCCGCGGAAAGTTGTGGAGTATGCTGGCGAGTTGATCCCAGTCCAGATCTTCGCAAGATATAACTGTAAGAATGGATCCTTGTTGAAGGTACTCATAGAGCTCTGCAGCCGACCACATGGCGCTTGAAAAGTTATGGTGGCATGGATTGAACCATAGCCGTACTGCTCTTGGCCTGTGCTTTTCAAGTTCTGTTAAAATGCCGGGATCAGGTGATATAGCCCACGCTGGTACAAACCGCGGATGAAGATCTCGGTTCAGAGCGGCGTTACCTTCGGATGCATCATATTCTTCGGCTGTGAAATGTGACACCAATGCTTGCTGAATGCCAAACCGATCCATTTCAGCTATTAATTCCGGTGGTTCCAGCGCGAGGTGGCCGTAGATCCCAGAACGACCAACCCTAACGTTTGCGTCCATCACATTCCAGCTTGCAATGTCCGCTAGTACCGGTTCAATATTGAATGCTGACAGTGTGTCCTCCTTGAGTCAAGTGTAGAAAGACAAGATTACGATTGAAAGCGCCCTCGGGGCGTGCCCCATCGAGCTGGACTTGCAGTGGTTTCTCCGGCAATGACAAACTTAAGTCAATCATACTATCAGTATTCAAATGCACTACAGCAATATCGCGGAGGACCGATATAACAACATCTATTGGTGAGCTTGAATTAAGTACAAAAGTATTGGAAATATTTATGGTGTGCGCTTGGGTGGCTGCGTAGTCCTGGTCCCCGGTACTTTTAACTATTGCTAGCATATCACCATCAGTGGAAATATTGGCCACTCTGAGCTGTTGAGCGCCAACAAACCGCAGGCGAACATAATAGGTCATATTTGTGGTCAGGAGGCTAAAGCCAGTTCCATCTGGGCTAGTATTCCAGTAAATAGGGCTTAGTTGCGTTGGCAGTGAAGCAAATTCGATGCCGACAATAAACGTATGATTTGTCAGTGGCGGGGTATTCAGCTCTAATGCGAAGCGAGATAGGATTTTGCTATGCTCGAATTCATCGTAAGCAATTATGGGAATAGGCTGCGGCGTGAGTGTCCAAATTCCTTTGTCGGTAGATATTAGGGCGGCAGCTTTGCCTGTCGTTATCATTGCTCTATCGCCTGCTAGGTTAATTGCTGAGTTGGGAGGTGCGTGTAGAATCCAGGTGTATTGATGAGGCGTGGATCCTGAGCAAATTCGGTCGCGGACGATCAAAAGAGTTGGTTTTAGAAATAGATAGTCCCTAATAAGGTTGTCAAGGTGTACTTTGTATGCAGGGGCAAGATCAGCAATAAGATAGTCGATGTTTTTAGAAAAGACATGACGAAGGATAGTTGGATACCGGTGTAAGGCAGACCAATAACGACCATCGTAGTCACCCTGACTGAATGGATCATTATCGATCATAATAGTATTGTGCGCCGGAACTTGTGTGAAATAGTTTAGATATTGCGGGTCTTTGTAGTAATCGGTATAGCCTGCTTCATCAATCAATTTTTCCCCAAATGCTGCTACCTGAAAGCTGCCCTGGTCGTGATGCTCATGGTTAAACCACGGTCCGGCACGTAGAGAGATTACCGTGTCATGCTCTTGCCAACCGCTTCGCAGGACCGCACTGCCACGAAGAGGGAATACACGGGATGGGGGAGGGATGGGTGCGGTGAGTAATGGGCCAGTACAGCACACTAGATCAAGCAGGCCGGGGGCCGATTCTAATGCCCTACCAGTGTGTTCCAAGCGAAATAAACCAATGAGAGAGGTATCGCTTCCGGTTTCATAAAATGCTCGAAGCGAGGGATCGTGCGAATACTGGGCACCCCAGGCAAAGCCGGTCAGTGCTCCCAGAGCGTCGCCAAAGTCACCGGTGTCGAGAACAAGATTAGCACGGATGCGGATATAACGCTCCCACCAAAATGCGTCGAGCATTGTCTGAATTCCACGAGGGCGGATATGCAGTGAGGCAAGAGCAGACGCACCCCAGGACATACCCTGCATGGCAAAATTCTCATAGCCCGCTGGCTCGGCTTCGCTTCCGTCCCCTGGGAAAAGGCCGTGCAGCAGTAGTTCGTAGGTGAATATTAATTCCGCTAGTTTGGGCGCAAAGTTTTCCGTCCAATCTGGTATGTCTCCTCCCATAGCAACACAGGCTGCAATAGCGCCACCCACTGAATGTGCCATATGGTTACTAGCAGCAGTGGGTAGCCGATCATTGACAAAATATTCATCGATTACCGGTTCAATAGAGTTATGTAAAAGTGCTCTAGCTAGCTGCAATTTCTCAGCCTGGTCAAAGCGCTGTGCGATTAAATCATATGTAAACGCAAGGCGTTGGGTGAAGATTCCAGTCTCGTAGTAGGTGTGCAGCCCGTGAGCTGCAAACCAGGGTGGAGTCCAGGTCGGCCACGTAGAGACCTGGAGTAGAATTTTTTGTGCGAGCCTCAGGCTAGATTGGTTTTGATTGAGAACATAATCAAGCGCCCCGAGGGATGCTGCATTGCTGTAGTTTTCGAGCACAGCGAAATACTGCGGCAGCCCAGCAAGGAGCGAGATCAGGGAAAGGTGCTCGATATTTTCTCCTGCCCAAGGATTAAGGCGAACAGAGGCTGCTAGCTGTTGTGCCCTGCGATGGATCAAATTGCGCAGTACGGCGTTACCCTTAAGTTGTTCTATTCGCTGAGCGCTCAACAAAATACGAGGATGCGGAGGAATGCTTCCAAGCACCAGAAATCTGAATTCCGTTTGCGCGCCTTCCGACTGGACCTTAGCCGACCAAAGTCCCGGAACCATTGGATTGATCGCGTAATCGATTGCTCCTTTAAACGCAGACTTTAGAACTTTATTCCCCGAGGGATCATAGAGAGTCAAAACTGCCTCGCGTTGTTTACTTAATCGAATTCGCAACGGCAATCCACGAGTAACAATTTCGTTGGCAACAGCAATCTGTCCATTGGAGTCAATAAGGTGAGGCAACGATAAGGGCAGCGAGAGTATACTCTCTCCCTGCACCTGAAAGCTAAAAAGTGTAAGCCGATTATGCGATCCTAGTGCGGGGTATTTGATTACAGCCTCAATATTGACCACTTCAATATCATCTCCATGTTCGGCGAGGCCAAATGACTGTCCGGCAAGCTGTATTTTTTGATATCCCTTTTGTACAGGCAAGAGTGCTGTATATTGCCGGCCAGCTTTTGAGTTCAGGGTGAACGCTACTTTTTCAACCTCGCCGTTGGGTTCCAGACGATATTCAAATTGAAATGTGGAGCTTGGAGTCGCACGAAAACAGAGCGGTCTAATCATTCCGAAGCGCAGCCGTCGCTCCCCATGCGCTATGACATCTCTCACCAACGCAACCCTGCCTGCTTCTTTAGAGATATAAATAGACGGATCATAGCCAACATCCTGTGCAAGCGGATAACTCATCCACGCTGGAATACCTTTACCAAAATCTTCGCTAAAATGCCACTTTGCAAATCGGAGAACGTTGTATGGCTCGCTCGATTGCAGGATAGCTGCTGAGAAAACGACAGCGAATAAAAGCAAAAGCGATTTTGAAATGCACGTTGGCATGGGAAATCAAGGACGTCGTTCTAATGCCGATTCCATTCGTTCAAAGTCTATAAGAGCTGCAGCATTCTGCTGAAGTCGATAAAGGGCCTCTAAAACGTCGTCCACATCATCCCGAGTTCCCAGAAAGATATTGTGCGGCAACCAGATGCCTTCGCTGCAGATCCGCTCGCTTTCTGGGAGTTGCAATGTACGGTAATCCTGACTTGCGTGCCAGCGACCACATTGGCAGGGCGGCAAATTAGTGTCGGTGAATAAAGGATTCCGATAAAGCGGATGAGGATAAAAAGGCTCTGCGGGAATGCCTTCGGCACGCAATCCTCGAATTATAGTATCGCGCAAAACCCCTTTCAGCTCAGCAGCTCGATAACGAAGTGTAATGAGATAATTCGGATGGCGATCCACGCGAGGATCTGGCTTGGAAAGCACAAATGCTGGAGCTGAGCGCAGTTGGTCGCGAAAGTACGCTATATTTTCTTCACGCTTGCAAGTTTGTTCAGTTAGACGTGCTAGTTGCCGCATTAGAATCGCTGCCTGAAAGCCTGTGAGACGGTAGTTTGTACCTAACGTGAAATGTTCGTACCAGCCGCGATCCTTCTGTCTGCCTTGATTGCAGTAGGACCAGACTTTATTGGCGATTTCCTGCGAATTGGTGAGAACGATGCCACCTTCTCCGGATGTAATTAGCTTAAAACTCTGAAAGCTGAATGTGGCCGCTAGGCCGAAATTGCCTACCGGACATCCGCGCCAGATGGCACCGTGAGCATGTGCGGCATCCTCGATCAAGGCGATTCCATGCCTCTTCGCGATCTCCTGGAAGGCGTCCATATCCGCAGGATGCCCGCCGAAGTGAACAACGATTATCGCGCGCGTGCGACGTGTGATGAGGCGCTCGGCCTCAGCGGGGCAGAGATTCAAAGTTTGAGGATCGATATCCGCGAAGATGGGCACGCCGTGACAAAGCAAGACGGAGGTAGCAGTGGAGATAAAGGTGATCGCCGGGACAATGACTTCATCACCGCAACTGATTCCAGCCGCACGCAATGCCAACTCTAAAGCGACGGTTCCATTTGCGCAGGAGACTGCATACCTCATCTGGTGTAATGTAGCAAAGGCAGATTCAAATTCAGCTATGCGTTCGCTATACCCGCCCCAACGGCCACTCTTCAGCACATCTATGAGGGAATCCTCCTCGCTCTCATCGAACAATGGCCATCCAGGAAAAGGGCGCGTACGAACCGGAGGAGCACCCGTTAAAGCCAAACCCATTTAACCGTTCTCCTGAGTGCCAAAGCGATCTATATGGAACTGCTCGGATCGCCGGACGGGCGGTTGGTGGAGTTTTATGAGCAATGAATTCTTCTTGTCAATATTGCCGCTAAATTCAGCGGTTCCTAATACTCCATTTTGCTCCCAATACAAAATTCGATGGGCTATACCCTTTAAGGAACGTATATATACCGCCTCACTTCCAATGCGTCCGACAAACCGATCCTCATCGTCAATGTAAGTTTGCCACGGATCGGGCAGCAGAATAGTGTCGGGCATCAATTCCTTTAGTAACTCGATCATGCGATGACGAAGTATTAATGGAGGATGCGAGGTAAACTCACCTTCGCGGAACCCTAATTCAATTACTCTCGATATGCCAAACGATCTGAGTACTCTTTTGATAGAGGGGATAGATATGTCACTCTTGGTGCCGTCACCGACTGAAGCAACCGTGATATCACATCCATTTCGGATCATCTCAAAAGCTGTTGCCGCAACATTCACCATCCACCTCGTTGGTTCTGAAGTGATGATAAGGGCTTTTTTGCATGTTTTTGTGTTCACTAAAAGCTTAGATGGTTTTGTGGATATCGGAGATACCTGCGACTTTGACAGCCAGGCTGTAAGCCAATCGAGCGGATTCTGTGCGTGATAGTAATAAAAAGCCTCAGAACTACTTTGCAGCTGTTTCCTCACCGAAAGGCCGACATTTAAGAACGCTCGAAGAGCTCGAGCCTTCATTTCTAGTGTGCTAGCAATATCTATTCCATAATTTGGTAGTTGCTCAGCATGATTTGACCTCCAGAAATACCGATTGATGACGACTTTGAAGTTTGTTTTGGGAGCAAGAAGGAGCTCGGGATAGAAACTAATGTGTGAGGCGCTCCACGCGGCATCTTCGACGGCATGGCCGATGTTCGCGTCATCGGGATCGGAATCGTAAGGAGCCCATGGATCGACTGTGAAGATCGCGTCGGGCGCAATAGCGCGGAAAATCGTCGCGAAGCGAGCCCGCAATTCGGGTTCGGAAACTTCTGCAACCTGCCCATCTTTCAAATCGAGATCAATGAAGTGGCGAATACCAAGGGCTTCCGCGGCGCGACGGGTTGCTTCTGCCGTTTTTATTCGGGCTTCAATGTTAGGGAGGTTTCCTCCGTGCAGTTCATCATTTGTAACTCGCACTAAATACACTCGTGACCCTTCGGTTATCGCTTTTGCAATTGTGCCGCCAGCGGCTTCTACAAAATCCAAACCGTGCGGCGAAATCACCACAATTACTTTGCCTGCAAGATTAGTGTGCTGCGAGAGAGGTGGTACATTTGTTAAACTGGACCAGAATGAACGGGAATAGGATGTATTCGTATTCCAACATGAGGGTATGTCATGGTAGCAAGTGTGATGACTAACTTCAGCTGCCTTCATGCCAAATATGCGGCCGATAGCTTCGTCATGTTCACGGAAATATTGGACCATACTCTCCGGAAACTGAGCATGGTGATGCGACAGCGCTTCCATCTTGCGATTTAAATATAGAGAAATATCGGTTACAGTGTTTATATCGAATGGTGCGCGCGACCAATAATAAGCATCTGCAACGAGTTGAGGTGTGAGCCCAAGTTCTATCTGCTGCGGTGCATAACGTGGGTTGGCGGCATTTTGGGCCGCATCTTCAACAGCGCGTGCGACGATGAGATGGTCGGGGTTTTCCTCGCCGTAGGTAGCGTAGGGATCGAATGTGTAGACGGTATCGGCTTTCAATTTGCGAAGATAATACATAATCGCGTCGCGCAGGCGCTCATGAGGGACTCTCCCCAATTCGTCGTTCTTAAAGTTTAAGGAGTAAACGGCGCGCAAGCCGAGTAGCCGGGCTACTTCGCGCACTTCACGGTCATTTTGCCAGGTGTTGTGCTGAGGATCCGGCCCGCCGCTCTTTTCGTCGTCGGTTACGCGCAGCAGAAACCCTGTGTACCCTTGGTCAATCAGTTTCTGAATGCTGCCACCTGCAAAAATCGAAAAATCGTCCGCATGGCAAGTAACCACAACAAGTACATGGCCGACAAACGGTCGGTTCGGAGCGGTCTCCGACAGCATCGCTAGCATGAAAAGGGCTAAGAACCGAAATGACCTAAGCCGAAAGAAGGCGGCCAGCTGAGGTGATGAATGAAACATACCGTCTCTTTCCGCAGTCCCACAATGTGGTATGATGCGCCGCAAGGGGAAATTATTAGAATGCCGCAAACCCGCAAACTTGTCAAGACAAGGGAAATGACACAAGTTCCTAAAATCACAAACGCTCGAATTGCTGTGCTGCATAAAGCTTTTGATCTAATTGATCTTTTAGAAAGGAACGAGATACCGAAATCGCTCGACGAACTGGTTAGCGCCAGCGGAATTGCCCGAAGTACTGCTCACCGTCTGTTGCTCAATCTGATTTCGCGCGGCTATGTGGAGAGAGATCGGTCTGGATGTTACAGGCTTGGGATGAAGTTGCTTGAGTTAGGCGCTACTGTAAAGCAGCGAGAGTCATTACGGGATTTGGTGCGTCCGTTTATGGAGGAGTTGCGGGAACAAATAGGTGAGACTGTCAATCTAGGCCGTTTGCAGGGCGAATTTGTTGTCTATCTTGAGACGATCGAAAGCCAGCATCCGCTGCGAGTCACCGGATCGCTGGGCGTAATCGATCCAGTTTACGCAACAGCCATCGGTAAGGCTATTTTGGCTTGGATGCCGCCGGAAAGGCGGCCGGCTATTCGTAGCTGGAGGCGCTTGACGCCCGCGACTATTCGGGACCCGATTTCGTTGGCCGCAGAGCTGGACAAAGTACGGCGGCAAGGCTATGCGTTGGATGATGAAGAAAGCATGGAGGGCGGAAGGTGCGTAGGAGTGCCGATCCTACATGGAGATGATGCTATAGCAGGCCTTAGCGTTTCTGGTCCTGCATCTCGCATCAGTCGGGATCGCGTGCAGCAAATAGCACAGGTCCTGAAACGAACAAGCGATCAGATCAGCTTGCAACTTCGATTGCATCCAGATAGGTTCCGATCGTAGACTAGCTAGTCTACCCTGAGTATTAGTTAGCTCTCAGCAGAGCAATCTGTAATGAACGAGTCGAGCGACGCTTTGGTCAAATTTGAGCTATTGCGGCCCTTTAGACCCGATTTGCTCGCCATGATCGGTTCCAAAGATAAAAATTTTATGTTAAATGGTCCTTGACGCTATAATACTCCCACGACTCCAGGGTTGTGGCCCGGATGAGAGCCGTCCATTGAAGGTCGCCTAAATATACGCGATCACGTCCATCTCTACCAGCGAATTACCCGGAAGCCCCGCAACGGCAACCGTGGTCCTTG
>Ga0209061_1004842_pt1 | contig 12474 bp, 9 predicted proteins | sample Coa_R1_10_FD_187157 | JGI IMG/M metagenome (GOLD analysis project Ga0209061, IMG submission 187157) | Surface soil microbial communities from Centralia Pennsylvania, which are recovering from an underground coalmine fire - Coalmine... | ecosystem: Environmental > Terrestrial > Soil > Unclassified...
CGGCGCCACCGAGGCAACCGCCGCGCTCTCCCCGGAGGGCTGGCTCGGCGGCGACCCGCCGGAGCACGTCGAGACGTTCGCCGCTCCCGACGCCTACCGCGGCCATGCGCTCGACGGCACGGCGCTCCGGGACGCGATCGACCGGCTTGCCGCGCGGGGGATCGCCCCTGCGGCGCTGATCCTCGACGGGCTGCTGATGAGCGACGGGATCGTCGACCTCGATCCCGGCTATGTGCGGGAGCTCGTCCGGCTGACCCGTGCGGCGGGCGGGCTCTTCATCGCCGACGAGGTCCAGGCGGGCCACGGCCGCACCGGGGAGGCGATGTGGGCGTTCGAGCGCTTCGGCGTCGTGCCGGACTTCGTCACCCTCGGTAAGCCGATGGGCAACGGCCATCCCGTGGCGGCGGTCATCACCCGTCGCGAGCTCGTCGCCGAGATCGCGACGCGGACGACGCTCTTCAGCACGTTCGGCGGCAATCCGGTGAGCGCGGCGGCGGCGCTCGCGGTGCTCGACGTCCTCGAGGACGAGCGCGTGCTGGAGCGCGTGCGGGAGACGGGCCGACTGCTCGGCTCCGAGCTCACGGCGCTCGCCGGCCGGCACCCGGCGGTCGGAGACGTGCGCGGTGTCGGCCTCGCCTGGGGGGTCGAGTTCGTCGCCGACCGCGAGGCAAAGGCGCCCGACGTGCCGCTCACCCGCGCGGTGCGGGACGCGATGAAGGACGACGGCGTGCTCGTCAGCACGACAGGGCCGCACGGCAACGTGCTCAAGGTCCGCCCGCCGCTCGCGCTGCGGCCTGAGCACGTGCCGGTGGTGGTCAGAGCGCTCGACCGGGCGCTCGCGACGACCTGACCGGTCGCCCGTCCGACCGCCTGCCGGTCGCGCGTCGGACCGCCTGCCGGTCGCCCGTCGGACCGCCTGCCGGTCGCCCGTCCCACCGACCGCCGGTCGGCGCGTCGGACCGCCTGCCGGTCGCCCGTCGGACGGCCTGACCGGTCGCCCGTCGGACCGCCTGACCGGTCGCCCGTCGGACCGCCTGCCGGTCGCTCGCGATCGCCTGCCGGGGGCGATGCGGGGAACCTTTGTCCGTGTGAGGAGGACAAACGTTCCCCGCCCGCTCGCCACGTCCGGCCGCGGCGCGCCCGGCCGGGCACGCACGACCAGAGCACTCCGGCCTCGCGCTCAGCGCGGCTGGCGTCGGTTGTACAGGCGCATCGCGCACACGGACGACACCACCGCGATGGCGAGGCACCAGCCGATCGCGAGCACCCCGTGCGAGCCGATGTGCGTCCCGGTGAGCAGGCCACGCAGCGTCTCGGTGACCGGCGTGAACGGCTGGTAGGTCGCGAACTGGCGCAGGCCCTCCGGCATCGTGCTCGCCGGCACGAACCCGCTGCCGAGGAACGGGAGGAGCGTGAGGAACATCGGCGTGTTGCTGGCGGTCTCGACGCTCTTGGCGGCGAGCCCGAGTGCGGTCGCCAGCCAGATGAGCGCGAGCCCGAACAGCGCAAGCAGGCCGACCGCGCCCAGCCAGTCGAGCACGCTCGCGGTCGGACGGAATCCGAGCGCGATCGCGACCCCGAGCACGACGCCGATGCTTCCGAGTGTCTGGATGAGGCTCGCGAGCGCGTGCCCGGTGAGCACCGCGGACCGCGCGATCGCCATCGTCCGGAAGCGGTCGATGATCCCGCCGGTCATGTCCATCGCGACGACGATCGCCGTGCCCTGGACGGCGGCGGCGACCGCCATCAGCAGGATCCCCGGCGTGACGTAATTGAGATACCCGGCCCGCCCCGTGTGGCCGCCGGCGAGCGCGTGGCCGAGGCCATGCCCGAGCTGGCCGCCGAACACGTACACGAACAGCAGCAGGAACACGATCGGCATGCCGATCAACATCAGGGTCAACGACGGGTAGCGCTGCAACCGCCGCAGGTTGCGCCGCAGCAGCGTCGTCGAGTCGGGGATGGTGTGGGTGATGGCGCTCATCTCGTCGATGCCTCCGCGATCGCTTCGTGTCCGGTGACCGCGAAGAACACGTCGTCGAGGTCCGGGGTGTGGATGGAGATCTGCTCGACCTCGACGTCCGCGTCGTCGAGCCGATCGAGCATCCGGCGCAGCGCGCTCACGCCGCCGTCGCCGGGGACCTGCAGGGCGAGTCGCTCCTCGTCGCGTGCGGAGGGTTCGAGCGCCTCGGCGGCCGCGCGGAGCGTCTCCGGGGTGGCGAACTGCAGCTCGACATGGCCGCCCGGGATGCGTCGCTTGAGCTCCTCGGCGGTTCCCTCGGCGACGATCCGGCCCCGGTCGAGGACCGCGATCCGGTCGGCGAGATGGTCGGCCTCCTCGAGGTACTGGGTGGTGAGGAAGATCGTCACCCCGTCGGCGACGAGCTCACGGATGCCGTCCCACATCGTGCGGCGGCTGCGGGGATCCAGGCCGGTCGTCGGCTCGTCGAGGAAGATCACCCGCGGCGAGCCGACGAGCGTCATCGCGAGGTCGAGTCGCCGCCGCATCCCGCCCGAGTAGGTCGAGGCGGGCCTGTCCGCGGCGTCGGTGAGGTCGAAACGCTCGAGCAGCTCGGCGACCCGCCCCCGCCCCGCCTCGCGGCCGAGGTGATGCAGGTCGGCCATCAGCCGGAGGTTCTCCTCGCCGGTGAGCATCTCGTCGAGGGCCGAGAACTGCCCGGTCACGCCGATCGCCGCGCGCACCCCGTCCGGGTCGGCGGCCACGTCGTGACCGGCGACGCTGGCGACGCCTCCATCGGACGGGATGAGCGTGGAGAGGATGCGCACGATCGTCGTCTTCCCGGCGCCGTTGGGCCCGAGCAGGGCGAACACGGTGCCCTCGGGCACCGTGAGGTCGACGCCCTCGAGCACCCGCGTGTCGCCGAACGACTTGCGCAGGCCTGACGCGCTGATCATCGGTGCGCGGTCGCCGCTCATCGCCGGCCTCCCGTCTCCGGAAGTTCGCCGGCGGCGACCAGCTCCGCGCACCGCGCCTCCCAGTCCTGCTTCATCCTCCCGATCTGGTCAACGAGGAAGTCCATGAACGCGGCCATGTAGAGCAGCGCCGCGCGCCGCTCGATCGGAGCGTCGCCGATCACCTCGAGCCCCTCACGGGCGAGCTCGCGCATCTCCTCGTACTCGGAGGTGTCCATGCCGAGCGCGTTCGGGTCGTGGAGCGTAAGCCGGACCCGGTCCATCCGCTCGCCGGCGGCGCGCGCCCTCGCGATGTAGCCCATCCCTTCGAGGGTCTTGATCGCCCCTGCGATCGCGCTGCGACTGGCGAGCAAAGCGTCGGCGAGCTCGTTGATCGTCTGGTCCGGCGGATCGCAGACGGCGAGGTATCCGATCAGCCGCCCCACCATCGGCGGGAACGGATAGCGGCGGGCGTAGAAGCGCCCCATGTGGTCGGCGAATGTGAGTTCGGCATCGGTGGGCATGCGACACAGAATACACAAATCACAGAGACAACACAAATCTGTGTTATTTAGCTCCCGTGGCGTGCGCGGCGCCGCCGCGGGGCGGCGGCCTTGGTGACCGCGAATTCCCATACGATCCAGGCGTGAGCGAGGAGCGGTCGATGACGGGCGACGGGGACGAGCGTGGCTCGGCACTGCAGGCGCCGGCGGGGCTGCAGCCGTCGGCGTCCTACTCGTTCACGATGCGCGTCCACCTCGCGCAGGTGCCGGGCTCGTTCGCGCGGGTGGCCGCGGCGATCGGCGCCGAAGGGGCGATCCTCGGATCGATCGATCTCGTGCGTGTCGAGACCGGGACGGTCGTCCGCGACGTCACCGTCGCCTGCGTCGACGCCCATCACGCCGACCGGGTCGTCGCCGCCGTGCGCGCGGTCGAGGACGTGACGGTCTCCAGCGTCTCCGACCGCACGTTCCTCATGCACAAGGGCGGCAAGATCGCGATCGCCCCGCGGGTCTCGATCACGACCCGCGACGACCTGTCGATGGCGTACACGCCCGGCGTGGCCCGGGTGAGCCTCGCGATCCACGAGGACCCCTCGCGCGCGTGGGCGCTCACGATGAAGTCGAGCATGGTGGCGGTCGTCACCGACGGCAGCGCGGTGCTCGGGCTCGGCGACATCGGTCCCGCGGCGGCCCTGCCCGTCATGGAGGGCAAGGCGATGCTGTTCAAGGAGCTCGGCGGCGTCGACGCCTTTCCGCTGTGCCTCGACACGAAGGACGTCGAGCAGATCATCGCCGTCGTGCGCGCGGTCGCGCCCGGCTTCGGCGGGATCAACCTGGAGGACATCTCGGCGCCCCGCTGTTTCGAGGTCGAGGCCCGCCTGCAGGAGGCGCTCGACATCCCGGTCTTCCACGACGACCAGCACGGCACCGCGATCGTCGTCCTCGCGGCGCTGCTCAACGCGCTCCGGGTCGTCGGCAAGCGGGTCGAGGACGTGCGCGTCGTGATCGTCGGCGCCGGCGCCGCCGGCCTCGCCTGTGCGGACATCCTGCTCGGGCAGGGCATCTCCGACCTCGTGCTCTGCGATCGCGAGGGCGTGCTCCATCCTGACCTGCCGGGCCTCGATCCGCCGCGGGCGGCGATGGCGGCCCGGACGAACCCGCGGGGGCTGCGCGGCGCCACCGACGATGCGCTCGCGGGGGCCGACGTGCTGATCGGCGTATCCGGGCCGGGCGCCGTCTCGCACGCCGCCGTGTCGAGCATGGCGCCGGGAGCCGTGGTGTTCGCGATGGCCAACCCCGAGCCCGAGATTCACCCCGAGGAGGTTCGCGGCGACGTCGCGGTGATGGCGACCGGCCGCTCGGACTACCCGAACCAGATCAACAACGTGCTCGCGTTCCCCGGCGTGTTCCGCGGCGCCCTCGACGTGCGGGCGAGCGCCATCACGACCGAGATGAAGCTCGCCGCCGCCCGGGCGATCGCCGCCGTCATCCCCGCCGAGGAGCTCCACGCCGACTACATCGTGCCGAGCGTCTTCAACCGCGAGGTCGCGCCCCGCGTGGCCGCCGCCGTCGCCGCCGCGGCGGTCGCGGACGGCGTCGCCCGGCGGGAGATCCCGACCGCGGGCGGCGCGGCGGGAACCGGGGCCCTCGACCGGTAGGCACCGGCGCCTCGACCGGTGGGCACCGGCGCCTCCGCGCGGGCGGTCCTCCGCCTGGCCTGATCGAACCGGGCGACGGTCGGCGCTCGAGCCGAGCTCAGGAGCGCGTCGCCCGCGCGTCGGCCCCTGCGCGAAACCGGGCACGACCGCGGTCCCATGGACGCTCAACCACAGACGCGCCGGAGCGCGCAGCTCCGGCGCACACCGGGAAGGGTGCCCCGGGGCCTCGACGCCCACTGCAACGAGACGGTGCCGATCGCGACCGAGCTCCTCGCGCGCTCCGGCGCAGACGGTCGGTGTGCGGCGCCGGCTCTGCGCGGGTCGTGGCTGCTGGTCGTCTGCTCCCGGACGCGGCGCGAGAGTCCGGTGAGCTCGGGGTCGATCCCACCCTCGAGCAGGTCCTCGACCTGATCGTGGCGGCCGCCAGGATCCCCGGCGCCGCCACGTGCCTCGCTCATCCTCGATGCGCCGCTCCCACACCGCCTGGTCTCGAACGACGCGTCACCGAGGTCTTCACGGAGTCAGCGCGATCTTGCCCTGCACACTGCGCTCGCGGAGCGCGGGAGGGCGTCAGGAAAACTGTGTAGGCGGCTGGGCTTGTCTTAAGTCTAAACCTTGGGTTGAGGGTGTCAAGTAGTGGGTGTCAACTTGCGTCGGGGACGCGATCGCCGAAGTGGATCTTGAACGCCAGCAGCGCCACGGTCCAGTTCCGCGTTCGGGTCCACGCCGGAACGGCATTTTGGACGGCGAGGTAGATCAGCTTGCGAGCTGAGTCCTCGTTGGGGAAGTGGCCCTTGGTCTTGATCGCCTTGCGCAGCTGGCGGTTGAGCGCCTCGATCGCGTTGGTGGTGTAGATCACTCGGCGGACCTCGGGCGGGAAGGCCAGAAACGGGATGACGTACTCCCAGGCCTCCAGCCACGCCTGGGTGATCACTGGGAACCGAGCGCCCCACTTCTCGTCAAAGCGCTCGAGCTCGCGCTGGGCGGCATCGGCGTCGACCGCGGTGTAGATCGGTTTGAGGTCGCGGGCGACGCGCTCGCGCTCGCGGCGGGGCACGTACTTCAGCGAGTTCCGGATCAGATGCACGATGCAGGTCTGCACCGTGGTCTTCGGGAAGATCGCTTCGATCGCCTCCGGGAAGCCCTTCAGGCCGTCCACGCAGCAGATCAGGATGTCTGAGACGCCGCGGTGCTTGAGCTCGCTCAGGACCTGCATCCAGAACTTCGCGCCCTCGGTCTCTTGGAACCACATGCCGAGCACGTCACGCTCGCCCTCCAGCGTCACGCCGAGCGCCAGGTAGCAGGCGCGGCGCTGCACCGAGCCGTTCTCGCGGATCTTGAGGACCATCGCGTCCAGGAAGATGATCGGGTAGACGTCCTCCAGCGGCCGGCTGGCCCAGGCGCGCGCGTCGTCCATCACCGCGTCGGTCACCCGGCTGATCAGATCCCGGCCGACCTGCACGCCGTAGATCTCCTGCAGGTGCGCCGAGATGTCGCGGGTGGACAGCCCGCGGGAATACAGGGCGAGGATCTTGTCGTCGAACCCCTCAAACCGCCGCTGACGCTTGCGGACGATCTGCGGCTCAAACGTGCCGTTGCGATCCCGGGGCGCGTCGATCTGAACCTCGCCGTGCTCGGTCACCAGCCGCTTGGGCGTCGTGCCGTTGCGCGTGTTGCCCGCACCGCCCGGCGGCTCGGCGTGCGGCTCATAGCCGACGTGCTCGGTCAGCTCGACCTCCATCGCGCGCTCCACCAGCCGCTTCGTGAGCTGCGCCAGCAGCCCGCCGGGCCCGGCGATCTCCTGCTCGCTGTTGGCGCCGGCCAGCAGCTGGTCGATCACCTCGTCGCTGATCCGCTCGCCGTCCGGTCGCCGAACCATCGCGCGCAGTCTCGCGCGCTCCACGGCGTCATCGACTGTGTCGCTGCTGAGCTTCGAGCGTCTGCGAGGTCTCGGCGGGGGCGCCGGCTCGGCTGGCGCCTCGCCGGCGCCATCCCGAGCTTCTTTATCCAACCATCCATCGATCTTCTTCTCTGTGGTTGAGGGCATGAGCGCTTCCTTCGTTCATGCCTACACAGATCCTCGGACACTCCCTAATTTTCAAGCGGCGCAAGTGGCCTAGTTTTCACCCGGCGCCCACAGTCGGTCATAATTCCTCTCGAGGTTTGGTGTCCGCGGCGGACCGCGGGATGCGGCCGAAGCGGGACTGAGCCGAGGATCGGGGAGCGCGAGGCTAGCGGCCTGCAACCCCTCTCTGATCTGAGCTTCTCGAGTTCCTGAGAGAACCCCTGCGAGGAGGAGCAGTCTCCGAAGCCGGAGCACGTGGCGGGCTCCGGTGACTGGTGAGGCGAGTGACGGGATGCGTACCGCGTGCTCCGGCGAGCCCGTTCGTCCGAGATCCGGCCATACGCATTTGATGCCCAAATCTGATGCCCAATCCCTTACGGCTCCGACGGCGCCACGAGACCAAATAGAAAAGCCCCGCATTTGCGGGGCTTTAGGAGTGGAGCTAGCCGGACTCGAACCGGCGACCTCCTGGGTGCGATCCAGGCGCTCTCCCAACTGAGCTATAGCCCCGAGCGGCGGCGCACGGCCGCACAGGACCTCGCAGTGTAGAGCTAACCCGCGGCTTGCGGGATTGACATCTTGCGGCTTCAGGTTCGGGGCAAGCAGGCCGATACGTGTTACGAGGACCCTCGATGAGCTTCCGCGCGCGCCTCACCGTCTTCTTCGTGGTGATCGTCGTCATTCCGATGACGCTCATGGGGGTGCTCGGCTTCGAGCTGATCGGCAGCGCCGGACGGAGCAAGGCGGACGCACGGGCTGCGGGGATCGCGAGCACCGCCCGCAGCGTGTACCAGTCCTACAGCCGGGAGGCGAGCCTCGAGGCGCGCACCGTCGCCGGCGCCCTCGCCTACGCGCCCCGGCGGGACCTGTCCTCGCGCGCTCGTTTGATGCTCGCGAGCGCGGGGCTGGCGCGCATCGAGATCCATGTCGGCAGCGCCGGCACGATCTCCGTTGGCAGCGACAGGGCGATCGCTCCGGGAATCGCGGTCGTGCGCGGCACGCGCCACCATCCGGAGCGGACGTTCGTCGTCTCGGAGGTGACCGCGACCCAGTACGCGGACGAGCTCTCCGGGCCCGACACGGTGATCGTCGTGCGCAGCGGGGGGACGACGCTCGGCTCAAGCGACGCGCGCGCCACGCATGTCGCCGTGCCCCCGGGGGTGAGCGCGGTCCATCTCGGGTCGGCGGGCTACCGCGTCGTCACCCAGCGGCTCTCGGGATTCGACGGCTCGACCGTCGAGGTCTCGGTGCTCTCGTCGCTCGGCGCGACGAACAACTCGGTGAAGGATGAGCGCCTGCTCGCCGGCGGCCTGATCGTCGCCTTCCTGCTGCTGCTCTTCTTCTTCACCCAGCTCGTGCATCGCTTCCTGCAGTCGCAGGTCTCCCCGTTCCTGCAGGCGGCCCGGCGCCTCGGCGATGGCGATTTCTCCGAGCCGGTCCCCACCGTCGGCCACGACGAGTTCGCGGCGCTCGGGGAGGAGTTCAACTCGATGTCCCGCCAGCTCCGCGCACGGATGGAGGAGCTCGAGCAGGAGCGCGCGCGGTTCCGCGCCGCGGTGCGTCGCATCGGCGAGGCGTTCGCGTCCGGGCTCAACCGCGAGGCCCTGCTGGAGCTCGCGCTCTCGACCGCAATCGACGCGACCGAGGCAGACGCGGGCCGCGTGAGCGCACGCCGGCGAAGCTCCGAGCCGCTCGCGGTGAGCGACCGGGAGGGCGACCTCACCGGGCTCAAGGACGCGTTCGCCGAGGCGGAGCGCCGCGCGGAGGCGAGCGAGGAGGGGATCGCCACCGCGCTCGCCCGGGACGTGCACGTCGCGTCGGTCGTGCTCTGGCCGCGTGAGCAGGGCGAGCCGGCCCATGGCGTGATCACGGTGAGCCGCGCCGGGCGCCCGTTCGGCGAGGACGACCGGGAGCTGCTGCGCTCGCTCGCCTCGCGCGCCTCGCTCGCGCTTGCGAACGTCGACCGCCACGACGACGTCGCCCGCCAGGCCGTGACCGACGACCTCACCGGCCTGGCCTCCCACGGCCTGTTCCGCGCGCGCCTCGAGGACGAGCTGCGCCAGGCGACGCGCTACCACCACCCGGTGGCGATCGCGATGTTCGACATCGACAACTTCAAGGCGGTCAACGACACCTACGGCCACCAGCAGGGCGACCTCGTGCTCCGCCGGGTGGCCGAGGTCCTCAGCCAGACCTGCCGCGAGGCCGATCTCGCCGCGCGCTACGGCGGCGAGGAGATGGCGCTGATCCTGCCCCACACCGACCTCGAGGGCGCCCACGACGTCGCCGAGCGCGCCCGGCTGGCGATCGAGCGGCTCACGGTCCCGCGGCTCGACGGCGGGGGTTCGCTGAGCGTCACGACCAGCGTCGGCGTCGCGGCCGGTAATCGCGGCCGTGGCGAGACCCTCGTCGCGGCCGCCGACGCCGCGCTCTACGCCGCCAAGCGGGCGGGCAAGAACCGCACCGTGCGCGCCGGCGAGGCCGGCACCGAGACGGCCGCACGAGAACTTGCGGCTGCGGCGGAACGGCCGGCCGGCGAGTAGCCTTTCAGGCGTGGGTCTCCTCGACGACGCCATCCGCGAGCACCTCGATCTCAAGCGCCGGCGCGGCGCCGATCCGGCCGAGATCGAGCGCGCCGAACGAGAGGCGCTCGGGCCGGTCCGCCGCAACGGCATGACCGACGAGCAGGAGCCCGCCGGGGCGACCGAGCTGGAGCACGATCCGGCTCCGGGGTCCGCTCGCGATGAGCCCGACGAGAGCATCGCCGGCGATCTTGCCGAGGAATCCCCGGACGACGCGGAGCCTGAGTACGCGGCGGCGGGCACGGAGCTCTACGAGGACGAGACGACGTACGAGGAGCCCGAGCCCGTCGCGGCGGACCTGGAGCCCCTCACCGAGGAAACGCCCGCCGCTGAGTACGAGCCGCGCGCCGGGCGCCGGCCTCGCGTCGAGGACGAGCCGCCCGCCGAGGACGATCCGCATCGCACCCAGGTCATGCGCGCGGTCGACATCCCGGCGCCCGCGGAGCACGACGCCGAGGGCACCTCCGCCGAGGAGGACGAGCCCGAGCATCCGCGCCACGACACGCCCCGGGCCGCCGAACCCGCCGACGACGAGGACGTGCTCGAGGAAACCCCCGAGTTCCTCCAGGACACCCCCGATCACGACCGTCTCTGGTTCGAGCAGCGCCCGCCGCGCGACTTCGATTTCGACGGCTGAAGCCGTCGGGAGGCCCCGGCGGCGCCCGGTAGACTCGGGAACCCACGGGGCCATAGCTCAGCTGGGAGAGCGCCTGCTTTGCAAGCAGGAGGTCACCGGTTCGATCCCGGTTGGCTCCACTACTAGGAAAATACCTGGTAATGACCATGTTTCTGCGGCAGTCATGAGGCGCACCAGACTCGAACTGGCCACAGACTCGGGGAAAGGCTGGAGGTCGCCGGATCGATGAGGTGGGCGATAGGGCCTCCGGGTTGGCGAGGCGCACGGTCACCGAGTTCGCGTAGGGCAGTCTGCGATCGGCTCGTGCATACGGTAGATAGCGCAGGCGGATTGATGGCACCGGCCCCGCGCCCTGCTTGCCGCGCAATGCGAGCCTGCCGCCGACTCGGCCCAGATACCCCAGCCGGACTCGAAGCGGGGCTCGCGAGAGAAGCTGCTTTACGTTTTGTTAGAATGGTAAAGCGATGAGTAAGGTCTCCGGTAAGCATCAGGTCACCCTCCCAGTCAGGGTGCTCAAGGATGCTGGCCTGAACGCCGGCAACGAAGTGGTCATCCGCGCGGTCGGTCGCGGCCGAATCGAGGTCGAGCGTGCCGAAGACGTGATCGATCGGTATGCAGGGAGCCTTCCGGCCGGCACGTATCCGCCCGGCTATCTCGACCACCTGCGTGACGAGTGGCGCGCGTAGCGCTCGACGCAGACGTAGTGATCGCGTTCCTGGATCCCGGGGACGACCAGCACGCCACAGCTGTCGCCGAGTTACGGCCACGACTGGTGGCGGGCGACGAGTTGCTCGTCGCAGCGACCGTGTACGCCGAGACCATGGTGCGACCGCTCCAGCAAGGCACCGACGCGACGGTCGATCAGTTCTTCGACGCCGCGGGCATCTCGATCGTCCCGATCAATCGCGCGATCGCTCGGCGGGCGGCGGCGCTTCGAGCTGAGGATCGGTCGTTGCCCTCCCGGACGCGATGTCGCTGGCGACTGCGGTCGCTACCGACTCCATGCTGCTCACCCTGGACAAGAGGCTGCGTCAGATCGCCCGACGTGCCCAGCAGCCACCGGCCTGACCTCGTCGGGCATCATCGCGTCGCGGATCCCGCGCTTAGGAGGACTGTCGGCGCCGGCTCCGTGATGCCCGTGGCAGTCGCAGAGCAGGTTTCGACGGTGGTCGACGGCGCTGGCGGTTCACGTTGGGCAGCACGTTTGCGCGGCTACCGGTCCGGGCGAGTCGCGGCCGACGGTTGTTGACTCTGGCGGGTGACCAATGCAGATGTGCGAGAGCTGTCAGGCTTTGTACCGTGCCCAGCGCTTCGCGTATCGCTCACTCCGGCTTACCGTTCGCACATCCGATGTCCGAGCGAGCGGTCGATTTGGCCATCGCGGCTCTCCCCCTCTCGCCGGAGGCGCTCGTCGTGGATACGGGCTGCGGTAGCGGCGAGATCCTGCTGCGTACATTGAAATGGCACCACTCGGCACGTGGCCTCGGCGTCGATCTCGACGCGGACGCGATCGCCGAGGCTCGACACCGCGCCGATGGCCTGCCGGCACGATTCGAGGTCCGCGACGCAGCATCGGTGGACGGAAGGTTCGACGCCGTGATCAATGTTGGCTCATCGCACGCGCTTGGGGGTTTCCCGATCGTGCTGGAGGCTCTTGGGGCTCTAGCGCCAGTCGCCCTGTATGGCGAGGGGTTCTGGCAACGGCCGCCGTCGAAGGACTTTCTCGCTGCATTGGGGGGCGCCTCCGCCGACGAGCTCCCGGACCTCGACGGTCTGCGCGCCGCCATCGACGAAGCGGGTTTTCGGATCCTGCACGAGTCAGTCGCCAGCGCGAGCGATTGGGCGAGGTACGAGGAGACGCTCGCCGCCAACGCTGAGCGCGACGGCGCTCCCGACACCCTCGCCTACGCGCAACGGATCCGCGACCGACGCGCACTGTTTGACGGCAGCGACACGCTCGGCTTCGCACTCCTCGTTCTTCAGAGGTGACCTAGGTGTAGGACCCGAGGAGGTTGTTCAGCTGGTTGAGGCGAGCGATGGGTGGCTTGTGGCTGAGTGAGCCGTGTGGTCGTCGCGTGTTGTACCAGTCGAGCCAGCCGGTGAGGGCAGCCGTCCG
>Ga0209061_1004843_pt1 | contig 12473 bp, 11 predicted proteins | sample Coa_R1_10_FD_187157 | JGI IMG/M metagenome (GOLD analysis project Ga0209061, IMG submission 187157) | Surface soil microbial communities from Centralia Pennsylvania, which are recovering from an underground coalmine fire - Coalmine... | ecosystem: Environmental > Terrestrial > Soil >...
TTCAATATTTTCTCCGCGGCAAGCCGCTCCGCAGTACCGGTCGATTGGCCGAAGCTACCGGCTAACTGCCGTTTTTAGGTTCAAAATTCTACCGCGAACACTATTGGCAGATGGTCCGAGCCGACCCTCCTGTCAGGCCTCCCATCGGCTCCAAATTGACGTGCTGGCCTGCATCGTAATAGTACGAGCCAGCGGTATCAGCGCGGGCGTCGCCGAAATGAGACCACATTGGGTTGTAGAGAAAATGGTAGTCCCTGCCCTGCACGGTTCGGCTGACGCGGGATGCGATTCGGCGGGACATCACCGAATTTAAGCCGCCAGAGCTCACGATTCCTGTTTCAAACGGATTCATGTTGAAGTCGCCCACGAGGATGGTACGCCTGTAGCCAACATCCTTCTCTACCTGCTCGATTGCCTTTCCCAGTTCAAAGCATTCAGAAGCCTGGCTTTCGGCTGACCAATACCGTTTGCTGGGAAAATGTACGGCTGCAAGTACGATGGGCGGGAGATTGGGTAAGGCTAGAGTTCGGATCGAGAACCGTTCGCTTTCACGAACCGGTTTGAGGAAGTCAGGGCTGAACCGCGTGTATATGGCGATCCCCTGCTCGCCGCTGAACGGAAAGTGGAAAGCCGCTTCCCTGCGGTTCAAGGCCGGCAGCATAGTTGCCGGCTCAATAGCGCATTCAGCGAGAACTACCACATCAACGCCGTGCTCTTCTGCCAAATCGCTAACTAGATGTGCGAGGGACTTTCGTCCAATGTTCCAGAACAGGAACTTCGTGCTCGGCAAATCGCCAATCTATCACGGCGCGGCAGCGCCGCAGCGAACGCGCGGCCATTCTGACTCCTGTCTCCTGACTTCCCTCTCCCGCTTGTAGTAGTATGTTTGGGGATCGGGTAAAAACCTATGAAATTTTCCGGCAAGAGCGTTGTGATTGCTGCGTCCGCGGCCGCCATAACGGCGGGTTTTTTCACGCTGGTGGCGCAGCGGCCCACGCGCGCCGCGCCCGCCGCGCCCGCCGCCGCCATCGGACGGGTTGCCGGAAAACCCGATTTCAACGGCATCTGGGAAGCCAACAATACCGCGAATTGGGACCTGCTGACGCACGATGCCCGCCCCATGGTCGCGCAGCCCGGCCTTCTGCCGAACACGAAAGTTCTGGCCGCGCCGGTCTTGGCGCTCGGTTCCATCGGGTGGGTGCCCGGCGGCCTGGGCATCGTCGAAGGAGACGAGATCCCCTATAAGCCGTGGGCCGCCCAGCGCAAGAAAGAAAACCAGGAACACTGGCTCGATCGCGATCCCGAAATTAAGTGCTTCCAACCCGGAATTCCGCGCGCGCTGTATATGCCGCATCCCTTCCAGATCATTCAGGACACTAGCAAAATCCAGATGATCTTCGAATACGACGACGCCCAGCGCACCATCCACCTGAACAAGATGGAACCCTATCCGAACGTGCTGTGGATGGGCTATGCCGTGGGCCATTGGGAGGGCGACACGCTGGTCGTGAATGTCTCGAATTTCACGGATGGCACGTGGTTCGACCGGGCCGGCGATTTTCATAGCGACGCCCTGAAGGTCACCGAGCGGTACTCCCTGCAGAGTAAGGACGTGATTCACTACGAAGCCACGCTGGAAGACCCGCAGGTATTCACCCGGCCCTGGAAAATCAGTTTTCCCATCTACCGCCGCCTCGAACCGAACGCCCAGTTGACCGATTTCCGCTGCGTCGAGATGGTGGAGGAGACTCTTTATGGCCATCTCCGCAAGAACCAGCTTGTGAAACACTGGGAAGGAGCCACGATGAACGTGGATATCACCCGCAAGATTCCGCAAGGCGATGCCGTGTATGAGCGCTACATCTCCGGGAATCCGCCCACTTCTTCGAAATGAAAAGGAAACGTCTATGAAAACGCAAATTACCGCAGGAGCCGCGATCCTCACTGGCTTGGCCGCGCTGGTTTCCGTGCCGCCGCTGCGCGCGCACCACGCATTTGCGGCTGAATTCGATGAGAAGAGGCCGGTCCATTTCCAGGACGCCACGGTGACAAAGGTAGAATTCATCAATCCCCACAGTTGGATTCACGTTGACGTGAAAATGCCCGATGGCACGGTGGAGAACTGGGCGATCGAGGCGGGCAGCCCGAACATCCTGATGCGGCGCGGCATCACGCGCTACACGTTGAAGGTGGGAGACAAGATCAACGTCGATGGCTATCAATCCAAGGACGGATCGCACCGCGCCAACGGACGCAACCTCACCTTGCCCGACGGCCAGCACCTGTTCCTGCAATCGACCAACGCCAACGAAGCTCCGCCGAACGAGGTGCAGCGGCCCGGTGTGGATACCGAGAAAACGGAACAGAAGTAGGCTTCCGTGCGAAGGGAGGCGGCCATGAGAGGTCGTTACACAATCGCCCTGGCGGGAGCGCTGGGAGTGGGATGTTTCGCCGTGATGACGCTGACGGGGCAGACTTCTTCCCCGCGCACGAAAGCGGGCGCGACCGGCGCGCCGAAGGCCTCGGCTGGCGCTGTGCCGCGCACCGCCTGGGGCGTTCCCGATCTCCAGGGCACCTGGTTCGTGCTCTATGACGTGCCGCTCGAACGCCCGGCGGCTTACGCCGGACGGGAATTTCTCACAGACGCGGAAGTGGCGGCGGCGGACGCCAAGAAGAGCGTCAATCCCGGCCGCAACGCGCGCTCGGAAGATAAAGCGCAGGACGTGAGCGGCGCCTATAACGCCGTCTTCAACTCCGTGCTGAAGACCGGCAAACGCACTTCCATGATTATCGATCCGCCCGATGGCAAAATTCCGCCGCTCGTGGCGGGCGCCAAGGCCCCGCCCAACCCCTTCGGTGGGCGGAACCGCAGCCGTGAGGCGATTCTGGGAATCGCGCCCGGCGAAAACGACAACCCGGAAACAGTGGCGCAATCGCCGCGCTGCCTCGGCGTGCCCATGCCGTTCCTGCCCTTGAATACTCTCTTCGCGCAGGGTACCGTCATGCAGTTGGTCCAGTCGCCCAAGTCAATGGGCATGTACATGGAAGACGACCACGCCGGCGGCGGCAGCCGCGTCATCTATATGGATGGCCGCCCGCACGCTCCGGCGAGGCTCAAATTCTACCTGGGCGATTCGCGCGGCCACTGGGAAGGCGATACGCTGGTGGTCGAGACGACCAATTATTCTCAGGGCTTCCGCGGTTCCAATATCGAGACCTATAAGACCATCGAGCGCTTCACGCGCGAGAATGCGACCACCTTGCGCCGCGACATTACTTTCGACGATCCCAAGACCTGGAGCAAGCCCTGGACAGTTACCATCGAAATGGGCCGGGCGCCGGATGACCGGCATATGATTTTCGATTCCGCCTGCCATGAAGGCAACTACGGCATGGTCGGTATCCTGGTGGGCGCCCGCCGGGAAGAGCAGGCTGCTGGCAAGAAGTAAGGAAAATTTCTCCCTCACTGCCGCGGTTCCCGTCGGACTCTCGTTTGGGAGCGGCGTCGCGGCCCTCATCTACGAAGTAGTCTGGTTCCAATCCCTGCAATTAGTCGCCGGCTCGACGGCGGTCGCCCTAGGTGTGTTGCTCGCCAGTTTCATGGGCGGGATGTGCGCCGGCAGCTTGTTGTTTCTTCGGTTGTCGCCGCGATTGGTTGCGCCCCAATGGCATCCGCTGCGCGTCTATGCTCTGATCGAAGCCGGCATCGGCGCTTTGGCCCTGGCCGTCCTTTACCTTAGCCCGCGCTTGAGCGGCAGCCTCGCCGCCGCTCTATGTCTCGCGCCGCCGGCGTTGCTGATCGGAGCCACGCTGCCCGCGCTTGCCCGCCAGAGCGATGCCGGCTCGCTCGGTTGGATTTACGCCGCTAATATCGCGGGTGGTGTCATGGGGTGCCTGGCTGCCGGCTTCTGGCTGCTGCGGGCCTTCGACGTATCCGTCGCGACTCATGCAGGCTTCGCGATCAACCTTGCGCTGGCAGCCGTGGCCGCGGCCGCTCCGGAAATGGTGGAGCGGGCGCTTCCGCCTGCAAATTCTGAGCCGCGGCCGTGGGAAGCGGCCGCGCACCCCATCTATTTCGCAATTGCCCTTTCCGGGCTTTGCGCGCTCGCCGCCGAAGCCATCTGGACGCGGCTGCTGGCTTTGCTGTTCGGCGCTTCCGTCTACGCCTTCTCCATCATCCTGGCGGTGTTTCTTACCGGGTTGGGCATCGGCGGCGGCATCGGAACATTGCTCTGCCGCATCGTGAATTCGCCGCGCCGGGCGCTCGGCTGGTGCCAATGGCTCGCCGCCGCCGCCATCGCCTGGACGGCTTACAACCTCGCCGCCTCGCTTCCGTACTGGCCCATCAATCCCGCCATCCCCACCGATCTCCGTTTCCACTTCGCGCTCGATCTGGCGCGCGGATTTTGGGCGCTGCTGCCGGCCACCCTGCTCTGGGGTGCCAGCTTCCCGCTGGCGCTGGCCGCCGCCGGGTCTAAAGAAGAGAACGCCAAGCACGAGGACCACGGCCGGCTAATGGCGCGCATCTACGCCGCCAATACCCTCGGCGCGGTCATAGGCGCGCTCGCGGCTTCTCTGCTGCTCATCGGCTGGGTGGGATCCGAGCGCTCGCAGCAACTGCTGATCCTGCTTTCGTTCCTGGCGGGTTTGCCGCTGATCTTGGGACGCGCCCGTTGGCTCGCCCTGGCCGCGCCGCTGCTGCTGCTTTGCGTCCCGCCGGTGCCCGGACTGCTGATTGCCTATGGCCGCTATGCAGCCACCTGGGCGGGCAAGAGCGACATCGTGTATGCCCGCGAAGGCGTCAACTCCTCGGTTGCGGTCGCCAGTTTTCCAGGCGGCGCGCTCACCTTCCACGTCGCGGGCAAAATTCAGGCATCCAATGTGCCCCGCGACATGCGCCTCGAACGCATGCTCGGGCATCTCACCACTCTCGCCGCGCCGAATCCGCGCTCGGTGCTGGTGATCGGCTGCGGCGCCGGCATCACCGCCGGGGCCGTTTCCATCGATCCGAAAGTCGAGCGTGAGACCATCGTCGAAATCGAGCCGCTGGTGCCGCAAGCCGCCGCGGCCTATTTCAGCGGGCCCAATTTCGGCGTGCTCCATAACCCGAAAGTGCGGTTGCGCATTGCCGATGGCCGCCACTTTCTGATGACCACAAGCGAGCGCTTCGACGGCATCACCATCGATCCCCTCGATCCCTGGGTGAAGGGCGCCGCCAATCTGTATACCGAAGAATTTCTCGCCGGCTTGAAGCGCCATCTGAACCCCCGCGGCGTGGTGACCGTGTACATCCAGTTGTTCGAAACCAACCTCGAAGCCGTGAAGAGTTCGCTCGCCACATTCTTTCGCGTCTTTCCCAATGGAACGGTCTGGGGCAATCCGTATCGGGGGCAGGGGCATGACATGGTGCTCATGGGCACGGTCGAGCCGCTTTCGGTCGATCTCGATGCGATCGAAAACCGCCTCCCGCGCCTGGAGCGATCGCTGGCGGAAATCGGCATGCGCTCTCCGGTGGATCTGTTCGCGGCCTATGCGGGAAGAGCAAAGGACCTCGCGCCCTGGCTCCGCGGCGCGGCCATCAATCGCGACCGCAACCTGCGCATGCAATACCTCGCGGGACTCGGATTGGACCGCGACGATGCCGCGCGGATCTACACGGAGCTGCTTCGCTATCGCCGCTTTCCCGAGGGAATGTTCGTCAGCCGGGCCGGCCGGGCCGATCTACTGCGCGCCGCGCTCTCGCGCTAGTTCCGGCGCGCACGTATTCGGCCAGCCTTCCCGGCACGCGAGCGCGTACAGTGCCGCCGGATCGTGTTCCCTTACCGGCCCTTTGCTGCCGCGCAGGATGATGGGGAAATCGTCGATCGTCGGCGGACTGGCGGCGAAACGTCCGGTGTGGTGGATGAGAGCGTTCAAATTGCCGCAGGCTGCCGCGAAGCCCAGTTCGCAGCCGCGGCGCAGCGGATCGGCGGCCGTGCCGGGATCGAGCCGGCGCGGATCTTCGCCCGAGCGGGAGAGCGCGATATCCAGCAGCCCCGCTTCGTTGCACGCCCAGCCGGACCCCCGCTCGCAATAGGCGCTGGTCACATCGGCCACATAAGGGCAGGCGTACGGCTTTCCCTCCTGGCAGGCCTTCCGCCAGAAAGGCAGCCATTGCCCAGGGTGATGATCGCCCAGGCCTCCGGTCACGCTAAGCACGATAAACGCGGCCGACCACGCCCCCATGTACGCCAGGTTGCGCCGGCGGGTCGCGACCGCGGCCGAACTGCCGAGCCAGTTTGAAAAACGGTCGATGCCTTTTACGCTCAGGTTCAGCAGCGGTACCTGGATGAGCTTGTCATAGAACGTTGGCATTCCGGCCATTCCTAGCGTCCGGTAGAGCACGGCGGTGCTCAGGCCGTACAGCATGCCGTAAAGAATGCGCCCCAGTTCGGTGCGTGGCGAGGTGGATGGATCGTTGAACAACAGGTGCATGCCAAGAAACACCGAGATCGGAATGTAGGAATCGTAAAAGAAATAAACGCCGGTGGCCGCGAAATACAGCCGGCTGAAAAGGAACAAGGATACGGCCGCGGACATGGTCATCGACGCAACGCCGAACAGAAATTGCGCCGGCAGGCCGATGAGGAACAGCGCCAGGTACATTTGCGGCGGATAGAATTGCGTGCTGGCGATATTCTGGCCAAAGGTGATATCGGTGGCGCCGGTGGCGAGCAGCGCCAGCGAGAATACCGCCAGCGGGAACGAGGAAGGATTGAATATGTGGACCTGCCTGCCTTCGCGATTCCAGCGGATCAGATCTTTGCCGGCTAGGCCCAGCGCCACCATCACGAACTGCAGGTAAAACCAGTCCGGCTTGAACCACAAAAAGAGGTTGATGCTGAAAATCACCGGGAAGGGCGCGAAACCGAGCGTGTACGCGCCGCGGCGCGTCCAGCCGAGCAGCAGGTCGAAGGCATAGGCGAACACGAGCTGCGCGGCGATCAGGTAGGCGTAACTGTGGATCTGATGCCAGTACGCGCCCCAGTACACCATCACCGCAAGCTGCGCGCAGGCCTGCACGTAGTGCTGCTTCTTCAGAACCACCTGGATTTTGAGCGGCCGCCGCGAGAGCCGCAACACCGCCCACCACAGCCCGAGCAGCACCGCGGCGCCCAGGAACGTGAAAAGCACGATTTGGTTCATGCAACTGGGGACCGCTCCCCGGAGCCGCGAACGTAGGGGAGCGGTGGGTTTCCTACTTCGCTCTTCCGGAAACGCCCGCCGTCAAAACAGGAACGGTATACACCGTCATCGCCACATTGCGCACTCCAGGCGCCGTGCGGAACTCCTTGCCATCGATCAGCGCCCCCATGCAGCCGACATACAGCGTCTTTTTGCCCGGCCCCGAGAACGCCACCGTAATCGGGCTGCGCGGCGTAGGGATGGTGCCCAGGCTCTTGCCATCCGGGCTGAAGACATGAATCACCGAGTTGCCGGTATCCGTGTTCCAGACGCGGCCCATCGCGTCGATAGCCATGCCATCGCCGTTGCCGCCCGTATCGAGCTTGGCGAATTCGCGCTGGTTTGTGGGCATGCCGTCGGGGCCGATATCGAAGGCCATGATCGTCTGGCGGTTGGTCACGTACAGCGTCTTTTCGTCGGGACTGAGGCCGAGGCCGTTGGGGAAAATGCCTTGGCCAAACGCGGTCACTTTGCCGGTCGAGGGATTCAGGAAAAGCGGCGTCCGGCTGGTGAAGTAGAGCATGCCCTTTTTGGAGGCGACAATGTCGTTGACCCGGCCCAGCGGCATTCCATCCATGTTATCGGCCAGGATTTTGCGCGTGGGCGTGAGGACCGCAACATCGGTAGGCTCTTTGCAATCCTGTGGCTTGGTGCCCAGGTGGCCTCCCGGATCGGTGCACGAACGCTCCACCGTGTAAATCTGGCCCTTCGGCCCGATCGCCACGGCGCCGGGGCCGTGCGGCGTATCCAGGTAAACCGAAAACTTGCCGTTCTTATCGATGCGGCCGATATGATTGGTCTGCTCCTGCGCGAACAGAATGCCGCCCTGAAATCCGATGATCCCATCAGCCGTGGCATCGCCATGCCAGACTTCTTTCCATTGCACCCCGCCGTCGATCACTCCCGGGATGGCCGTGATGGTCACCTCTTTCACCGGGGCGGGCTGTGCAAACTGTTTGGGTGGAGCTTGCTGGGCTTCGAGCGGCACGGCCGCCAGCGCGCAGAAAAGCGTTGCTCTCAACGAGGATCGCAAAGGGGACATGCTGATAGTTATATCGCGGTTCGCCGCTGGTCGCCCGCCAGAGAAGCGGGAAAAAAGCTCCGCCAGGGAAGCCGAAAAGCTCCCTGGCGGAGTGCCGCAGGGGCACAACCCTTATCGCGTATCCAGCGTCACATACAGCGTGTAGCCGCCGGCGATCGCTCCCCCGATCCGCTGCGAGATCCGCGCCACGTAGACCTCGCCGGGCCGGGCGGTGACGGGCAGCGTGCCGGTGATTTCCACCCGCCGCAGTTCGCCGGGTAGAAAGGCCTGCGAGCGGCTCACCAGCGCTGGGCCGAGGCAATCGAGCGCGTTGCGCGTGTCGGAAAGAACGCGCCCGCCGCTTTTGATTTGCCGCGCTGCGTCGCGGGAGATTTCGATCCCGACCGGCAGCGGCGGCGTATCCAGAATCGGCTCCCGCCACAGGCCGCGGCCGGCGAAGCGCTGGGCCAGATCGCGCGGAACCAGCCCCGGCCGCATCTCCACGAAGACATCGGCTTCCTTATCGGTAAAGTTCAACGCATCCAGCCTGAAGTGGAACATCTCGCCTTGCTGGAGCAACACGAGCTGCTCGTTCTTCTGGCCCACATGGCGGTCGTTCGCCGGCTGGAACGGGTCGGTTATGGGATCGAGTACCGGCAGGTTCGCCTGCACGATCAGGCACTCGTGACCGTTATTGACGTCCACCGGCACCCAATTCACCGGCGATTGAAACTGCCCCACATTATTTGCGGGGATCGACACGGTTTGCGTGGCGATCAAATTAGCCGTGCCCGCGTTGATCGCAATCGAAGGATTCGCCCAGAAGTACTGCAGGGTGACGTTATTCGCGTCCTCCCTCCCCAGGTTGCTGATGTTCGTGAAAACTATGCTGGGCTGCCCCGCGACTGGTTGATTGATCGCGCCGCCGTTGACCTGCTGCGTCCAGACGTCCGGCGATTCCCACCAGGCCGCGCCCGGAGGGACCGGGCGTGCCCCCGTATCCCCTGCCGCATACCGGATCACGAGCCAGGGGGTGTAATGTTGGCGGTTGCCGTTGCCTTTTCCGTTATCGCTCATTGTTGTTGTCCTCCTGTTCTCGATCGGTCTAAATGTCCAGTTCTGCTTTCGGGCTCACCTGTCCGGTGGCCGGGAACGTGTTGGTTTCCGGGTTCCAGTCGATCCAGCCGTAACCGCGGTCGGCATCCAGGTTGTAGTTGGGCGCCTTGGCGCCTTTATCGGCCAGCAACTGCTTGGCGTTCGAGACCGCATCGCCAAAGTAAACATTACGGCTGGGATTGGGATAGGGGCTGGCCGAGACCATGCCGCCATTTTGCAAGCCGGGTGTGTGCGGGGCCGAGCCGTCGATCACCATATCGGCGTAGCCGATCGGCAGCGGCAGGTTCATGGTCGCTTCCGTCTCCAGAACTAACGGCGGAAACGCGCCGTAATTGTTGTCCGGACCGAAAGCATTCGTACCGTCCATGCGCCATGGGTAGCGGCCAATGTCGGCGATTCCAGCACCCGCGGCGGGATTGGACTTGGTAAGCGGTTGGGTGCTGGTGTTGCCCACGATGCTGACGCCGTTGGCCGGCGTCCACACAACTGTGGAGCCGCTCAGCGTGGAAGTGCCGAGCTGTTGCGGCGCGGGATAACCCAACCCGCCCAGCATGATGGAGTTCACCAGGGCTGCTTCCGCCTGCTGCAGCAGGTTGCGCAGCCACCAGACATCGCAGGCCAGCTTGCCGAAATCGATGCCGTGGCCGGAGGTGAAGGCTGCGATGGCCCCCGCCACCGCGGCGGCGCCGGCGCCCCACTGCTGGAAGATGAACAGGACCAGCGCCAGAATCGCCAGAATCACACCGCAGACCGTGGCCGCGGTGGAGGGGCCGGACTTGTTGGGAGCCGGCGGCGTTCCCCCACTGGTGACCCAGGATGGGGGCGTGGTGCAACTGCTGGGCGGCGGTTCCAGCGTCAGCGGCGTCATCGGGCCGAAACCCGAAGTCATGAACCAGACCACCGCAAACAGCCCGACCACGGACTCGCGGGTGGCTTTGCCGATATCGAGGGCGTTGTCGAATCCGGCGGGGCGGGCGGCAGGCAACAGCCACGTCCCGACGATGGTTTTGGTCAGCAAGTCCACCACGTCGGCGGGCACTTGCAGACTGAGCGCGTCGAAGCCGGCGGTGCCGGTGCCATTGGCCACTGCGGTTACGGCGCCCGCCAGCGTGTTCGCCGGCGGATTGAAATTGGGAGCGTCGATGTTCTTCCACAGGTTGGACTGGCGGATATCCGCCCAGCTCGAGTAAGCAGGCGTCGGCGTATCCGTGGTCGGGTCGACCTTAGCGCCCCCTTGGGTGTTATAGCGGCCCCAGGTCCAGGCGTCCACGAAATTCGCCACGAACCGGTTGCGCCACCAGTGCGTGCGGTAGGGTCCGCCCACAATGTTGTTGATGAAGGGCTCGCCGGTCACGGCGGCCGCCATGTGGCACAAATATCCCTCGGCATACGCCTGCTGATTCGTGTTCGCCGCGTTTTTCACCAGGTTGCGGGCAAAAGACTTGGTCCTGTGCCAGCGCAGGAATTCGTAAGTGCGGTTCTGGGTGGGATCCCAGGGTTTGGGCGCCGGCGTCGTGCTCGAGGGGAGCTGAATCGGCGGCGGAATTTTGATCAGTTGCGGGGCAATTTCGAGGTAGGCCTGCATGGCCTTGGGAAGCTTCTGGAGCTCTTTGGCATCGTTCGTGAGGCCCGTGGTGAGCTCGTCGCCGAGCAGGTTTACCAGGGCTTGCAGACCGGCGCTGTCACTGTTATTGGCGACCGTCTGAAGCTTCCCGAGATTGGTGGCCAGGTCCTGTAGCTTCTGCCAGAACCCGTTGGGCGGAGCCACGATCTCCCGGAACAGCAGAGAGTAGGCGGCCATCATCGGCTTGGCGGCCAGTTCGGGAGCCAGGGTGGGATCGGTGGTAAGCGGCACGGGGACCGCGGCGCCCCCCAGTACTTTCTGGTAGATCCCGTCCAGCAAATTACTTAATTGACCGGAAATGGCCTGGTATTGGTAAAGGTCGGGGCCAACCGCGCCGAGACCGGCGAAGGCGGAAGGTCCGGTTATTACTTGCTTCAACACTTCCTGGTGAAACGCAATGTTCGGCATCCAAGCTCCTTAAGTAGCGTGACTTCCACAAGGAGGTGCGCTGGATCGGCGGAGCGTTACAGAAGAATTGAGGAATTCGAAGTTACCACTTAAAAATAAAATCCAGGAGCCGGAACCGGAAGGTAGAATTCGCGTGCCTGCAAGTTATGGAACGCCAGGCGGCTGGTGCCCCATGGAGTATCCTTACCGCTGGGAACCGGTTACCAGGCGGATGACGCCGCGGAGGAAGCCGCGGGCTACGAAGAAGGAGACCGGAAAACTGAGGGCGACCGTTACATAACCAATTACGCTATCCATGACCTGTTACTTCCCTTATTGACCCGTTGATTGGGCAGTTGCTGCCATTTCTTCGCCGAAAATGGAATTTCATTCCGGCGTCCTTTCGTTATACAGATCGACAGAATCCCCTACAGACACTAGAGAAAATAATTCTTCTACGTCGCGATTTCTCATGCGAATGCAGCCGTGCGAGACATTGGCGCCAATCGAAGGCGGGGCATTGGTGCCGTGGATGCCGTATCCCCTTGCGCTGAGGCCGATCCAGCGGGTGCCGATCGGATTGGCTTTTCCGGGCGGGACGACCTTGCCCTTGCTATACCAGGTGGGGTTCACCCGCTTGACGATCCGGTAGGAGCCGGCCGGGCTGGGGGTGCGCGGCGAACCGGCGGCGGTAGGAAACACTTTGATCACCCGGCCGGATTCGACCAGTGCCAGCTTGCGATCCGGAATGCTGATGACGATGCGTCCCGCGGGGCTGGATTGACTTTCCTGGGCAAGGGCTTCGGCAACGGCAAAGACCATCAAACCGAGTAGTGTGGCCAAGTGCTGGATCTGCTCGTTTGTTTTGCGCGTGTTTCTGAGTTCCACGCACAGCAGAAATCGAAGCCACGGGCCACTCCGTAAGTGATTGCTGGCGAAGGAGAGGCACGGGCCGCGACTGTTGCCGGCGTGTCAAGCATTTTCCAATCGAAGGATGAGCATGAAATCTGGACTGCCGGTGAGCCCGGAAACGGAGGAATGAGGAGGCCGCGTAGCGGCCGACTTCCTTTCTTCGGTTTTTGGTTCGACACCAGAACCGTG
>Ga0209061_1004844_pt1 | contig 12469 bp, 15 predicted proteins | sample Coa_R1_10_FD_187157 | JGI IMG/M metagenome (GOLD analysis project Ga0209061, IMG submission 187157) | Surface soil microbial communities from Centralia Pennsylvania, which are recovering from an underground coalmine fire - Coalmine... | ecosystem: Environmental > Terrestrial > Soil >...
TGCATGCCCCGTCTCTGCATGCCCCCGTCTCTCCATACCCCCGTCTCTGCATGCCCCCGTCTCTCCATACCCTCGTCTCTGCATGCCTCGTCTCGCTTCACAATGTCAGACAACTGTGTCTGGTATTATGCCCCCATGATATTGTAGCCGGCATCGACGAAGAGGATATCGCCGGTAATGGCACGCGCATAGGGGCTACAGAGGAAGAGCGCGGCATCGCCCACTTCGCTCTGCTCAATATTGCGGCGCAGCGGCGCCACCATGCCCATGTGCTCACGGAAGCTGGTAAAGCCAGAGACGCCGCGCGCGGCCAGCGTGTTGAGCGGCCCGGCGGAGATCGCGTTGACGCGAATGTTATGCTCGCCCAGCTCATATGCCAGATAGCGCATACTGCATTCGAGGGCTGCTTTCGCTACCGCCATCACATTATATCTGGGCATGACGCGTTCGCTCGCCATATACGTCAGCGTGACGATGCTGCCGCCACCGCGCGCCTGCATCAGCGGAGCCGCTCGCTTCGCCATCGCAACCAGCGAGTAAGCGCTGATATCCAGCGCCGTATGAAAGCCTTCGCGCGTAGTCTGGAGGAAAGGGTTCTCCAGTTCAGAAGGGGGCGCAAAGGCCACCGAGTGGATCAGGATATCAAGGCCGCCGAAAATCTCGCCCGCGCGCGCGAAAGCGGCGTCGAGCTGGTCATCCTGCTGTACATCGCAAGGCATCACCTCCGTGCCGGGGATCTTCGCCGCCAGGTCGCGCACAAATTTTTCCATGCGCTCCTGATAAGCCAGGGCAAGCTGCGCGCCTTCGGCAGCAAGCGACTGCGCGATGGCCCAGGCAATGGAACGGTGGTTGGCGACGCCAAAAATAAGCGCTTTCTTTCCTTCTAATAAGGGCATACGATGTCTCCTCTCAATATTGATTACCGCTCGATGGGATAGCGCCGGCTAACCCAACCGTTCATGCCGTTAGCCAGGTTATAGACCTTGCGTAGACCGGTGAGCAGCGCGATCTCCGAGGCCACAGCGCTGCGCTGTCCCGACGCACAGACGAAGATCACCTCTTCATCAGGCGGCAGGTTCAGCTCCTTGAGCGCCTTGCCAAAGGCATAAATGCCGTTGAGGGGCACCAGTTCGGCCTCGGCGATATGACCCCGGTTCCACTCCTCCGGCTGGCGCACATCGATGACATGCGCTCCCGCCGCTATCTTGCTTCTGGCATCATCGGTACCGATGGTGCTATAGGGCATGGCCTCTTCTTCATTGTCATATGCCATTTTTTTACTCCTTGTGCTCGCTATCATATTGTTCCAGCCAGAGACGGCCCATCAAGGTAGGGGTTATCATGTACTCGTCGCCTATAAACTCCATCGTCAGTAAGCCCTGATCCTCCATCTCGCGGAAGTCGTCTGTAACCAGGAAGTAGTTGTGCAGCATACGTGCTACGTCGCTCTCCGGCAATTGCTTCCAGATTTGCAGGACGCGCAGCACAGCAGCATATCTGGGGCTGCTGTCATCGATGGCCCGCATACACGCACCTCGCTCTCAAGATCACCCGGTTCTACCTGCCGGCAACGCTTAACTCTTTGCACAGTGTAACAAAATTAGCGCCGCCAGGGCAAGTATGCACACACACGTCGCGACTTCGTTGCTCTCAATGGCCTCCGTTGGACCATCTTTCACTGTGTTAGAAGTTTGTTAGAAATCTTCCGAAAACCATCATATCACTTTACAAAATTTGTAAGATGATATATTATCTGGATGGAATATGTAAGTAAGCTTTGTTGTTTATGGCAGTAGAGAGATGAGAGGCAGGAGTCTCCCCTGCCATAGACTGCCAGGCCAAAAGAAGGAGGTGTGTCAGAGTATGTCAACCTTGATGCGTTACGATCCTTTCCGCGAAATGCTGCGTCTGCGCGACGCTATGGATCAGCTCTTTGAGCAAAGTTTTGTCCGTCCGGCATGGGCCTGGAGTGGGACAGCATCCAGAGGCGGCCTGTGGGACGTTTATGAGACGGAGAACGGCTACCAGGTACGTGTCTTGCTGCCAGGGGTGAAGCCGGAAGATATCGAAGTGACCATTCAGCAGAATACGCTGAACATCAAGGGACAGTTCCAGGCTTCGACTGAGCAGAAGCAGGTTAACTGGCTGGTACAGGAGATCGGCTCCGGCTCGTTTGAGCGTACCATCACTTTCCCACGGCCTATCGATGCCGATCACATTGAGTCTCACTTCGAGAACGGTGTGCTGACCATCGCGATACCGTTCCATGAGGCCAGCAAGCCACGGCGCATCAGCATCTCGGGTGCTCAACCCAAACAAATCACGGTTGAGGCCGGCGCGCACTGATCGTCGTGGTATGCCGGTGGGCACCTCCCGTATTGCCCTGTCTGAAGCAGCTTCTCGTTAACGGGAAGCTGCTAATCAGGAGGTGAGCAGTGATGCAAGCCCAACCCGTCATCGTTACTGGCAGGTTTGCAGAGCTAGAGTGTGCGGTGCGCACTATTTGTGCGCAGATCGACACACTGACTCATCATATTCCAGATGAAGAAGATCGCTCTTATGCCAATATAGCTAAAGACGCTCTATGGAGGATGGTTCACAGCGCTCAAGAACATGCGCTTGCCCGTACCGGACTCCAATAAAGAGCGTGAAATTATCTTCTTCTGAAGGCGCGAATCAAGGACGCGCCGCCAACTGTACATATACGTGATGATGAAAGGAGGAAGTGACCATGATGATTTCTGTAGGGTTGCTACTCTTACGTCTCACACTTGGCGGTATCTTTCTAGCGCATGGAGCACAGAAGCTCTTCGGCCTCTTTGGCGGCCCCGGCCTGAGCGGGACAACATCCTTTATGGATAAGCTTGGCCTCCAGCCGGCGAAGGGGTGGGCCATTGCAGCGGCTCTGGGCGAGTTTGTCGGGGGCCTGCTTATGGCGTCAGGGCTGCTTACACCCGTGGGAGCGTTTCTGATTGCCGCTGTGATGCTCACGTCTATTCTCAAAGTGCACCGGGCAAAGGGCTTCTGGAATAGTCAGGGCGGCTATGAATATAACCTGGTTCTGTTCATCCTGTCCGTGGCTCTCGGGCTGATGGGCGCGGGAGCCTGGTCTCTCGATACGCTATTGAGCCTGCACATTCAGAGTCCGCTCTTCTACGGCATTGCCCTGGTGCTGCTGATTATCCTGGGCGTGCTTATGGAGCAGCCCTTCGCCAGCTGGTTCAAGTCCGCGCATCCTTCGCACGCCTGATACTCTGTCAGAGTGACGATCTATCCGGTCGTCACTCTTTTTTATAGAGGATGTCTGAACCAGAAGCTACCATCTGGACCAGGCAGCCTGCGTGTGCTATAACATTCAGGAGCAATGAAGATATTTAAGGAGGCACAGCGGGCGCATGGCATCTGATTCACTCTCCACGCCAAAGATTGTGGCCGATACGGTCATTCGCAATATCGGGCAGCTTGTCACCGTCGCGCAGCAACCCATTCCAGGAGCCACGGGGCCGCTCCAGGTACTTGAGCATGCCGCCCTGGCCGTACAGCGCGGCATTATTGCCTGGGTTGGCCCTGACGACGAGACCGGCCCGCTATTCTTGCAGGGAAAAGATGCCAGCGTCAACGGTACAACCATCGTAGATGCGCAGGGAGCAGTCGTTACCCCTGGCCTCGTTGATTCGCATACCCACCTTGTTTTCGCCGGAGACCGCGCCGAAGAATTTCACCTGCGGCGCGCTGGCGTCAGCTATGGCGACCTGCTTGCGCAGGGGCGCGGCATTCTGACCACCATGCAGGCCACGCGCAGCGCCAGCACTGATACGCTCATGGCGCTGGCGCGCGGCAGGCTCGATAGCATGCGCAGCCACGGCACCACCACTGTCGAAATCAAGACGGGCTACGGCCTCAATATGGTGACAGAAGAAGCCTGCTTGCAGATCATCAATAATCTGAATGCGATTGAAGAGAATGAACCGCGCCAGCATAGCGGGATGCGCATTATCCCCACATTTCTCGGTGCACACAGCGTTCCTCCCGAATATCGTGAGCGGCGCAAAGAGTACGTCGACCTGATTGTTGAAGAGATGCTGCCTTCTTTTGTGGGCCTGGCGCGCTTCTGCGACGTATTCTGTGAGCGCGAGGCATTCACGCTTGAGGAAAGTCGCCGCATTCTGACGCGTGCGAAAGAGCTTGGCTATCAACTCAAGCTCCACGCCGATCAGTTGAGTCCTTCCGGCGGCGCGCGCCTCGCGGCAGAACTGGGCGCCACGTCGGCGGATCATCTCGACCATGCCAGCGATGCGGACCTGGAGGCAATGCGCGCGGCGGGTGTGGTCGCGACGCTGCTGCCTGGCTGCTCCTATACGCTGCGCAGCCCCTATCCCTCGGCGCGCCGCCTGCTTGATCGCGGCCTGCATGTAGCGCTGGCGACCGACTTTAACCCCGGCACTTCGTATTGTGAGAACATGCAGATGATCCTGGGCCTGGCAATGTCGGCGATGGGCATGTCGCTGGAGGAGGCGCTGACGGCGGTCACGATCAACGGCGCACGAGCGCTGGCCTTACAGGATCAGATCGGCAGCATCGAGGTCGGGAAGCGCTGCGAGCTTGCTTTCTGGTCCATCAGCGACTATCACGAGATCGGCTATCATTTCGGTGTTAATCTCGTTCAATCGGTGCTCGTCGCACGCTGATGTTTCACATGAAACGCTGTAGAAAGCAGGGAACTAATGACGCGCAAAGGCTGGCTGCTGTTCATCGCCATGTCGGTATTCTGGGGTATCCCATATTATTTTATCAAGATCGCTGTGCAGCAACTTGATCCAGGCATAGTAGTACTCTCTCGCGTTGGCATTGCAGCCCTCATTCTGGTGCCCTTGGCAATCCTGAGCAAACAATGGAAGCCGCCGTATAAGCGCTGGGGAGTGGTCGTTGCCCTCGCATGCATACAGATCGCGGTGCCATTCCTGTTAATCAGCTACGGAGAGCAGCACATCGCATCATCACTGACCGCCCTGCTCATTGCAGCGGAGCCGCTGCTCGTTGCGCTATTTGCACGCCTCTTTGACTCCAGTGAGCGCGTGCATGGCCTGCGTCTGGTCGGGTTGTTTGTCGGGATGGTGGGCGTGATAGTGCTGCTGGGCTTCGATGTCGGCAGCGATGGACAGAGGCTCCTCGGAGCAGGCATGGTACTGCTGGCTACTGCATGCTACGCCATCAGCGCCCTGCTTATGAAACGCCCGGCTATCGCTTCATTGCCCCGGCTCGGTGTGGTCGCCGTCGAATGCAGCACCACGTTTGTAGTGATCGCGCCGCTGGCGCTGGCGCGGCTTCCCAATCACGTACCTGCGCTCCCGGTGCTCGCCAGCCTGCTCGTCCTCGGCGTGATCTGCACGGCCCTGGCCTATGTAACCTTCTTCGCATTGATAGCAGAGGTCGGAGCGAGCCGGGGTACCGTCTTCACCTATGTCAACCCCGCCGTCTCCGTTCTGCTCGGCGTGCTTTTACTTGGCGAGCCACTTGGCGCAGCTACGATTGCCGGCTTCATCCTGATTATTGCCGGCTCCTGGCTCTCCACCGGCGGCATCACTTTAACCCGCCGGCAAGAAACGCTGCCTGGTAGAAGCACTGTGTCGAAATAACCCGGGATGTGGTGCGGGAATATGCGCTTTACGCATATTCCCGCACCACATCCCGGGTAAAGCGAGTGCCATGGACGCAAACATGTGCGTGTCGAGAATCAGACACACGCGCGAAGGGTGTTTCTATAAATAGTGAAACAGGAGTGAAACAAACTCTTTGAGAAGTTCCCTTTTCTCATTTTAATTGTATCATGTTCGTCAATAGATTCACATCGTCCAGATGGACGATGTTTTTTTTTGCTTGCTCACTGTATACTCTTTCCTGGCTCACACTACTTCTTAACCAATGCAACCTCGTATCACCAATTGAACACGTAAGAAAGGATCGCACCTGCTATGACCAGCGAAAACAACTCTCGATCAACGGATCTGCACGAGGAGACGCGCCGCATCTGGGACCAGAATGCCGCGTTCTGGGACAGCAAAATGAGCGGCGACGGCAACGACTTTCAGCGCATCCTCGTTCATCCCGCCTGTGAACGCTTGCTCAACCTGCAAGCGGGCGAAACCGTACTGGAGATCGCCTGCGGCAACGGCATCTTCGCGCGGCGTATGGCTCAGGCTGGCGTCCATGTCGTCGCCACCGACTTCAGTGCGCGACTGCTCGAACGCGCCCGCGCTCACAGCACCGAATACGGCGAGCGCATCGAATACCGCCTGGTCGATGCCACCAGCGAGGAGCAGATAGTTGCACTTGGTGTGCAGCGCTTCGATGCCGCCGTCTGCAACCAGGGCATTATGGACATGACCGAGATCGATCCCCTGATGCACGGCATTCGCCAGGTCGTCAAACCCGGTGGCCGCTTCGTTTTCTCGCTCAGCCATCCCTGCTTCAACCATACAGGTATGGCCCTCAGCGCCGAGGAAACCACGATCAATGGCGAACTCGTCACTACCTATTCCATCAAGGTCACACGCTACCTGCATAAAGGCCCGGAGAAAGGCATTGCCATCATCGGCCAGCCCGTCTCGCAATACTACTTTGACCGTCCCCTGCATGAACTTTTCAACGCCTGCTTTCGCGCCGGCCTGGTCATGGACGGATTGGAGGAACCGGCCTTCAATCATCCCCACGACGGCTCGCAGGTCAGCCGCCTGTTTAGCTGGGCCAACTATCACCAGATTCCACCTGTCCTGGTGGCTCGGTTACGTGTCCCCAATTAAACACACAGGAATCCAATGAAAATATGAGGAGAGCAACCGAATAACTTCATTTTGCTCGCGCCTGCGGCGCTCGCCACGACTATGAGAAAGCCGGCAAGTCTGCCGGCTTTCAAGATAAGCCTCAATGGCAGCAAGCATGTATTACAGCAATATACAATATCACCGCCAGCTTGCTATAGCATAGACAAACACAACAAAAACAAGTTATAATTATTGATATAATAGCCTATAGACTGAGTGGCACTGATGCAAAATACAGTCTACAGGCTCCAGAGAGAATCAACAAAACTATGAGCGAGGTTGCAGCAGAAACTTCACGATAAGGAGGATATAAGTGGCTGAGAATGGTGCACCTCTTGAGGAGACAAATAGCTCTGGTAGCTTGCCTTCTAAAGTAGAGGTTTGTGATGCAACCGCAGTCGAGCCGTCATCTCTCTTCGGGAGAAAAGGCGGCATTCTTATTGCCATTACAGGGTTATTGATTATTGTTATCATCATCGCCAGTACTACACTGGCACTTTTCGCAGCGTTTCATAGAACGACTCTTGCAACTCCGACGCCTCCTCAAAAGTCCGTCGCCACTCTGGCATCTTCACCTGGAGCGCCAGGAGCATCATATCCATCCTATCTCCCTGGACATGGATCACTCGTATTTGCTGACTCTTTAAACGGCACAGGTGCTCAAACCTGGAAGCCTGCAATCGGCTGTACCTATAGCCAGGGACGCTATCAAGTCACTTCGACCATGAAACAACCTCTTTATGTCTGTCTGGGACCAGCTTTGAACAACTTTGCCTTTGAAGTTCAGATGACCATCATACAAGGAGATTGCGGGGGAATCGTCTTCAGGGGAGACATGAAAAATAACGTCTTCTATAACTATATGGTTTGTGCTCTGGGTGTTTTCAGTCTCGCAAAATACGTTGGCAATAATCCAGGAGTATCTCTGATTCAACCTACCAGCAATCAGGCCATTAATGGTGATGTCAACCAGAGTAATACGCTGGCAATATACGCACAGGGGAACAGTATCATTTTATACGCGAATGGTAAGCGGCTGGGGCAAATACTTGATAATGCATCTGCAAAGGGTTTACTAGGTCTGGATTCCGTGTCACTGGTGAGCAACGCGACAAAGGTAGCTTACAGTAATGCGCGGGCCTGGTCACTATAAGGGAACATACAGATATTCTACCTGTTTTCCATCAAAAATAGCTAGCCGATAAAAATAAGGAAAGGCGACATGAGTACGGATTCTCTCGATACATGGGCAGTGAAGCTTGCAGAAGTGGTAGCGCCAGAGGAGGTCGCACTGGCGGCTGTGACGGTGCAAGCATATGTCGCTGATGGAACAAACCGGTCAGATCTGTTCCGGCAAAGTCAGAGAGGAACTCCTGGAGGTTTTGATGCTGGCGTGTTCCAGGAGATTCTTCCTTATGTACTGCGAGGTCTGCATAGCGCTGCCCCGATCATTGTGCCAACACTCTCGTCAACGCTCAGCGGCATTTTTCTGGAGGTTGTCAAGCGAAGCCTAAAAGAACGCAACGAGGCTCCAGCAAACAGCCAATCAATGGAGCAGTTGCCAGATGATCCATATAAACCTCTGAAACAACTCATCGCCACTCTCTCCAGAGAGCTACACAAAGGGAATGTTGCCGAACAAAAAGCTGAACTTATCATTTATCACACAATCCAGGCCGTGCTAGAGGACCCCGAGGGAACACGCCAATTTCTGCAACGGTTGTCCGATAAATCTTCTGAGCTTAGCGGTACAGGCAAATCATCCAAACCAGCTTTGATGAAGAAGCGTTTTAAGCGTAGCCCCACAGAGACGCATCAAAATGGCAAGTAGGAACACAATTCAAAGGAAAAGTGTACTTCCGCCGTGGCTATGGCTCTGGCTGCTCTTCAGCCTGTTCTTGACTTTCACAAATATCGATGTTCGACAGTCATTGATAGATTTTCTCACAGGCACAATCGTTGCAAATAGTGCCCATGCTGAGAATTTGACGCGCTTCCCATGGTTGTATCGAATAATGAACCTGGTAGATTTATGGCCTCCCATGCTCTTCGTACTGGGAGCGCTTACAGCGTTAACTCCCCAGCTACGAGCAAAATATCTGGAGAAGAGATGGAGGCTCGAAGGGGATTTGAGTAATCTTCCACCTGATCTCGTCGCCTTTGTTCGCCATGCTGCTCCAGACCTTCAGATCAAAACGAACCTGAGGCGCTCTGATCGCCAGGCGTTTATCTATCCATTGAGATACCGCAAAGCTGCAATTGCTATTTTCAGACCTATCGTTCTGCTCTGGTACAATGAACGTAAGCGCGCGGAGGCTAAAGCAATTTTGTTGCATGAAATCGCACACTATCAGCATGGAGATGCGCTGGTAGTTGGAGAAGGAAGTTTTCTGGATATAGGCTTGAACTGGTGGCTGCCAATCTTCCTCGTGTTTGGTCTGATTCCAATGATCTTCTTGTGGGCTGAACAATCTATCAATTTTGTGCAATCTTCAACTGGCTCAGGTAATCTCTCACCGACATTGCTACATGAGCTTATCGATGCGCTAACGATTTTCCTTCCAGGGTGGTTGCTCATTCTTATAGAAGAGATATTGCAGACAATTAGCCTGATTCTGCTCCCGCTTCTGGCTTTCTGGTGTATTGAACTCAATGCAGATCAAGCAGTGCTCAGCACATTGCATTCCGGTGAGGATATTATACGTGCGCTCGCGCAATTCAAGGCACCCTCAAGCTGGCAAGACAGGTTGTTTGCTCTGGCAACGCACCCTCCAAGAAGTTTACGGCGCTGGATAGCGCGCAATGCAGGGAAGCGTGAAGGCATCTGGCTTTTGCTGATGAGCTTTCCCCTTGCTGCCTTTTCGCTCCTGCTAGGGGTTGTGCCTCTGTTTATTGTACAGGTATCGCAAGAATCTGTTTTTCACAACCACACTGATCTTTTACAAAGCCTTGCCGTCGACATAGGATCAACACTGGTGAATCTGGCTCCGCTGTGGGGAGTTACAGCAATTATTCTACTCGTCTGGCCGTTGGTCAACTCCTTCTGGATGCGCATATTTGCTGGTCCAGAGGAGATTCGCAGAGAAAGTCAGTTTGTCGACTGGACGAATTACAGGATATACTACTTCAGTGCCTGTCTTACAGCATTATTGGCTCTCTGGGGCTGCGCCCTCTATGTGCTGGTTCAGATAAAGCTATAGCCAGCGGGGGCATTTTAGCGCATACCGCTCGAAAGGATATAGACATGCCTCTCCATGCTCTCCCTGACTATCTGCTTGAACGCTGGTTTGCCGAGTTTGAATTCCTTCCGGGTATACGCAACCTGGCGGCCAGTGGTGCCTACGCCGCGACAACGCAAGAACTGCTGGCCCTGGATGAAGCAGAAACGACGGCTCGTTACCTGGCGCTTGGCCTTGATTATGTCGAAAATCCCGGCAACGAGCAACTGCGCCAGGCGGTTAGCAAACTCTATACTACTCTTGAGGCCGGGGATATTCGCCTCACGACAGGAGCAAGCGAAGCTCTCTTGTTACTGATCTGGACGATGGTTCAGCCCGGCGACAACATTCTCGTTGAAGAGCCAAACTATGGGAATATCGTGGGTGTAGCCCGGTCACGCGGCGCTGAAGTCCGCCCCTTCCCTTTCCATATGGAGCGAGGCTGGAAACCCGATCTTGAGCAGATTGACTCTCTCGTCGATCAGAAGACACGCCTGATTACTCTGACTCATGCTCATCATCCAACAGGCGCGGTGCTCCAGGTGGAGGAGATGCAGGCCATTGCGCGCATTGCAGAGCGGGTTGGCGCACTGGTCGTCAGCGATGAAGTCTTCCGCCTCATCGCGCTCGATGGAGCGCCGGCGCCGTCGGTCATCGATGTGGTTGAGCAGGCTGTGGTGATAGCAGACATGACCAAGCCGTGGGGACTTGGCGGGCTGCGCGTCGGATGGATTGCCAGCCGCGATCACACATTGCTTGAGCGCATTAGCGGTGCGCGCGACTACTCGACCATCTGCGGCAATGCTCCGGGCGAGTTTCTCGCAGAGGCTGCACTGCGCCACAGGGAGAAGATTATAGCGCCGCGCCTGACTACTGCTCGTATCAATCGCCAGCGCCTCGCCGACGCTGTAGCGGGAAGCCGGGGCGTCCTGCGCTGGGTGCCACCACAGGCTGGCTATACAGCCTTTGTCCAGCTTCCCTTCCCGGCGGAGCCGTTCTGCCGATATCTGGCGGAAAAGAAACGCCTGCTGCTCCTGCCCGGCTACGTCTATGGGAAAATGTATGAACGCTTCATTCGCATCGGGTTCGGGTGTAGCACAGAGCTATTCGAGGAAGGGCTGGCAACGCTGATGCAAGAGTTGCAAGATTGGTATGGGTAGGATCGGGATAGAGAGCTATGTATTGCGGAACTGCGCGATCTGATTATGCACAGATAGCGATTCTGGCATGGCACCGCTCTCTATATGTTTCACGTGAAACATTAATGCATCAAATTTACCAGGAGGACAAATGTCTTTCATTCAAGATACCAGGCTCGAAGTACGCCCGCTTACGATTGAGGATGCTCCTGCCTGTGATCAAATTATTCTTTCACTGCCACATCACTTCGGGTACGAATCAGGCCGGGCAGCCTGTGCTCAGGAGGTGCGCACAGGTAAGGGTTGGGTTGTCACTCTGGATGGTCATGTCGTTGGCTTTTTGACAGTGCAGGATTACTTTAACACGACGGCTGAGATCACCTGGATGGCGGTTCATGCGCAGCATCGTGGGCAAGGGATCGGAAAGCGGCTGATCCAACGGCTGCGGCAGGAAATGAAAGCGCGAGGATATCGGTTACTGCTGGTTTCAACGCTGGCTTCTTCCTACGATGAAGGTCCTACCGAAGATGGCTATGCCAGAACACGGGCCTTTTATCAAGCAGTGGGCTTCCTTCCAGTACGGGAGGTTCCCTTGTATTGGGGCGAGGGCAGTGACCCGGCTCTGCTGCTGGTCATGCCCCTCTAAAGATGGAGGTGGAGGCATGGAACACAGCGCCCGCAGCGACAATCAATTCGTTGTTGACCTGCTCACGACATTGCGCGAGGAGCGCTTCAGCCTGCACGGCTGGTGGCGCTTTTTCGCGCGCTCCTGGGCAATGTCATGCTCCACCGCCCGCGCCAATCCCTCTCTGAAACGCTCGTGGCTGCGTATGACGCTGCTGATAATTTCTGCTCGCCGCTGTCGTGCTCACCGCCACGTTCACGCTTGAGGGCATAGGCGCCGCACTGCGACTGCTGTCCAGTTTTGCCTTCTGCGTCGCGTGGCAGCAGAGCGATCTCTTCTGGCACCTGGGCCTGAATCGTCATGCCCGGACAGGTGCATTGTTGCAGAAGATCGGTCTCGCCAATATGCTGAGCGGTCTGCGCGGATTATGCGCGGCCTACCTGCTGGCGCGGCTGATCGGCGGCCTTGCTACGTCTCCAGTGCTGGTGCTGTTCGTTTTTCTCACCGGAATCGCCAGCGATATCCTCGATGGGCAGGTCGCGCGATTGACACATACACAGAGCAGGCTGGGACAGATCATGGATGGCGAGACCGATTTTTGCCTGTACCTGGCGATGACGATTATTCTGATCCAGGACCATATCCTGGCGCTCTGGATCGGCATTG
>Ga0209061_1004845_pt1 | contig 12468 bp, 13 predicted proteins | sample Coa_R1_10_FD_187157 | JGI IMG/M metagenome (GOLD analysis project Ga0209061, IMG submission 187157) | Surface soil microbial communities from Centralia Pennsylvania, which are recovering from an underground coalmine fire - Coalmine... | ecosystem: Environmental > Terrestrial > Soil >...
TTGAGGATTACAAATTATAGTGACGACTTCTTCTGTAGCGCCGGTGTCCCCACCGGCGTCTTTCGGCGCTGAGGACAGCGCCGCTACAGCAAATAGTGTCACTATAATTTGTAATCCCCTGTAAGTCGCAGAACTCCACTCGATGAAATCTTTAATTGTCGTCGTCATCATCTGGAAGCGAGTCCAAATATTCCTCAATGACTTTTTCCGCGACCTTGGCTTTAACCGCGATGACGTTTGCCGCAACTGCGAGTTCACAGACCAAATCGATATAGCGTTCTGTACCAGGCTTCGCATGCTTCAATTTGAAGAGAAGTTCTTCATAAGGTTTTGCTCCTTCAGTCAAAACTTCTTCGATGAGCAGAGTATCCAAGCCTGCGCGTGATACTGTTTTGTTCTTTTTGATGGTTTTCATGTGGTTAATCATCATCGTCATCGTCTGGGAGCGAGTCCAGGTATTCGTCAATGGCTTTTTCTGCTTCCCGGGCTTTCAATGCCAGCGCGCTTGCGGCTGTCGAAGCTTCACACAGTAATTCTTCGTGCTTTGGGCTTCCCTCCCGAGTTTTCCGCAATCGCTGGTAAATCGCTGCAAGACGATCCGCTCCCTCAATGATGGCCTCTTCGATCAAGGTTTCAACCGCTTCTAACGAAATCGGAGTCTGGACCCTATTCAGTGGCATTGTTTCACCCCTTTCCTACCCTTTTTCTCAGTTTTTCGGTCTCAGACTTCCACACTGAAATCTCGTGCTTCCAATGCCTAATTAGACCTTCATCGGGAAAATCTTAACGAATTTCCTCCGGATTTTTCCTCGTGTTCTCTGATCAGCTCTTGCCTGGTTGCGATCTTCTTCTTGATCTGTTTGTTTCTGCCCATCCGGGCTTCCTCCATTATCGGCCAAAAACTACTGTTTTTGCCACACTCAAACCTTAACGGCTTTCCCCTTTAGAATCAGGAACCCTTGGCAAAATTGCGCAAAGAGGTTTTTGCCACGCCTTGGAGCCTGGCGTCTGAGGGTTTGTATAGGGATTTTCGTCCGGGATTCAATTTCGCCCCAGGAAAGCCCTTCCTGGTACATCTGCAAAACTTTCGGCTTATCGATGGCCACCCTTGGGCGGCCCAAGGGCTTTCCAGTTAACTATAAGGAGCGGGCAGCCCGTGACGGCGGCGGTAAAGCCGCATCTCGTGCTGGCGGTGGGTGCGGATTCGGAGCGCCGAGCGCGGTTTGGCCGTGCAAAGCAGGATGAAACCCGCTTCGCGGTCAGCAGGAAAATAGCTGGCCGAATCGCTCTGATCGAACTCGCCCGCGCCCTCAAGCTGGCCTGCGCAGGTAAGGCATCGTCCCTGGTGGCACAGCGCCGGCAGAATAATCCCTTTGGCCTGTGCCGCATCCCAGATATGCCAATCTTCCCGGACAAGAAGGGCGTGCTCTCCCGATGGCGTGAGCAAAGTCACCCGATGAAAGACGCGTTCGTCTCCCGCGCTTCCCATGCAGGGCCTCATTGCGGGCTGGCAAGCCGCCTGACCGGCGCTCAGCTTGCTTTCGTGTAGCGGGCGTCAGGCGGCATGCGTGTTCCGTTTCGCAGTTCAGGGATTGTACAAGGGGCGATTCTTGCTGTACGGCGCCTCGCCCGGCTCGCCGCGACGGAAGTGACCGGAAGGAATGGTTTTGCCATCCCGCTCATGCGCCAATAATTCGATGAACCAGGCTTCGTGCTCGATCTCTTCATTCAGGATGCGGGACGCCAGATCGTAGGTGCGAGGATCCTTGCCGAACGTCATGTCGCATACCGCAGACCAGCTTCGGATCGCGCACCGCTCCGATTCAAGAAGGACTGTGAGGATGTTCACCGCCGTGGGAGGGTCAGGGAGCTTGGCGGCGGCGCAGCCGGCCTGATCGTGAAACGCTTTAAGATCGTTCGGCAGCTCGCCTCCCAGTTCATAGATTCTGGGCACAATCAGCTCCCAATGCGCCCGGTCTTCAAGCCGGGCATCTTCGCAGATTTCCTTATAGTCTTCGTGCCCCGCCAGATGCATGCGCAGGATTGTGTAGTAATAGTACGTGCTGGCGAATTCCGCCGCCGCATTCGCAACCAGCAACTTGATCAGCTTGTCGACGTCGACGCCCCGGGCGCGAATCACTTCCACGCCCACCCTCTGGCTGACGTCGCCGTGTTTGACGACTTTGTGTTCAGGCATATGACCTCCTTATTGTGAAGCGTTTGTTCTCTTCGACAGTATCAGCAGAGCGGCGCGAAAATCCAGTATATTGTTCCTATGCGATGTATAGGATAAACCTCTAAATCTGTCGGAGCCGGATTCCTCATGGAATTGCACCAGTTGCGCTACTTCTGTGCGGTCGTTCGGGAGGGCAATTTCAGCCGCGCTGCTGAGGAACAGCGCGTGGCCCAGCCTTCGCTCTCACAGCAGATCATCAAGCTGGAAAGCGAACTGGGCGCGAAGCTCTTTGACCGTTTCCCTCGCTCCGCCCGGCTTACCGCCTTTGGCAGGGCTTTTCTGCCCAAGGCCGAGGCAATTCTGCGGCAAGTCGCCGACGCGCGCACGGAGATCCGGGAACTGGCAGGCGCAGTGAAAGGAGAGGTTTCGATCGGCGCAATTCCCACCGTTGCGCCCTATGTCCTGCCGTCCGCCCTCGCGCGCTTCGCCCGCGAACATCCGGGAGTCACCGTCAACGTGGTTGAGGAAATTACTCCAATACTTCTTGAGCGGCTGCGGCAAGGCAGACTGGATATGGCTTTGCTCGCCTTGCCGGTTTCGGGGATTGATCTGGCTTGCGAAGAATTGATTCGAGAGCCGCTCTATGTCGTGGTTCCTGTGAAGCATCGCTTTTCCTCCCGGAAAAGCCTGGACCTTCGCGAAATTAGGAATGAGCCGTTTTTATTGCTGAAGGAGGGGCACTGTTTCCGGGAAAACACGATTCAGGCATGCCGACGATCAAGGGTGCAGCCCAATATCGTTTTCGAGAGCGGCCAGTTTGCCAGTATTATTGCGATGGTCTCGGCAGGGATCGGAATCTCGCTCGTTCCCGCAATGGCGGTGCAGAAACATCCCGGGTGCAGTTTTATCCGCATCCGGGACGAAAGCTCGAAGCGCAGAGTCGGACTGGTGCAACTGAAGGAACACTTCCCCACGCGCGCTCAACGCGCACTGGCGGAATACCTTCGCGCAAACCGCTTCCGCTTCGGGCTTCGAAACTCTTCAGGAGCAGAGAGCGGTTTTTAACTGGTCAAACGCTGGCCTTTGGGAGAAAATCGAGCCGTGGAATTCAGGGCAGCCTTCAACGAGCCAAAGGGCGAAGGAGGAACCGATGGAAAGACGTTTGTTCCTTAAAAATTCCGCTGTTGCCGCAACGGCATGACATCAACCGCAGCCGCTACGAAATCGATAAATGCGGCGGTTGGGAATTTGCATGATTGTCGCTTGGAGGAGGACGCATTGAAACCGAAGATATCTTGGCGCAGTATACAGCGGGCATTATCCGCTGTAGGAACCATTTTCCTGGCGGCGGGCATCAACCTCGCACAGGGCAATCTCCCTGTGCAATGGGAGGACCTGACCGGTCCGGACTTTGTCACAGCCATTCATAAGGCTCAGAATACGTGCTTGTTGCCGATCGGTATCCTCGAAAAGCACGGACCTCATCTGCCGATAGGAACCGATTTGTTCAATGCCCGCTATGTGGCAATTCACGCCGCCGAGCGTGACTATTCCGTGGTATTCCCGGCGTATTACTTTGGCCAGATTTTTGAAGCCCGGCACCAGCCGGGAACCGTGGCCTACAGCGCGCACATGCAATTAGACCTGCTTCAGGAAACCACTGACGAGATGGCCCGGAACGGGTGCAAGAAAATTCTCATCGTCAACGCGCATGGCGGCAACAACCATCTTCTTCCTTACTTCGCCCAGATTCAGCTTGCTTCGCCACACGACTACGTCGTTTATGTGCTGCCTCTCCCAAAACGCGTGCCTGTAAAAGATAAGGTGGATGCCCATGCCGGCGAGTCGGAAACTTCCGTCACCATGGTGACTCGTCCCGACCTGGTGCATCTGGACCGGGCGCGAAATGAATCGGGCGCCGACCTGAATCGCCTGCACCTTCCCGAAGGCTTATACACGGGTATTTGGTGGTATGCGAAGTTTCCCAATCACTATGCCGGCGAAGGCTTTCTTGCCACGAAAGCCCTGGGAGAAGAAGACTTGAAAAACTGGGTCGATGCGGCGGTCACAGCCATTCGCGCGGTAAAAGCTGATCAGGAGAGTTTGAAACTTCAGAAAGAGTTCTATCAGAAGGCTGCTCACCCGCTTGACACTCCGCAATGAAGACAGTTCCGCCACGTGGAACTGGCAATCAAACTTTGTCAGATAAAGATTACATAATCTCTCAAATAGGTATGCTAAACTAGCAATCACACCAAGCTCCCACTTGAGACATCGATATGAAAACCCGCCTGACCCCGTTTGGTCCTTCTGACGAACTGGCAAAGCTAGCCGGGCAAGCTTCTCGCGCGATTTATGGAAAGAATCAGCGGATATTCGCCCAAGGTGAATCAGCGTCAGACATCTTTTATATCCGCGAAGGAGCCGTCAAGCTCAGCGTAATCTCTGCGGAGGGCAAGGAAGCGGTGGTAGCGCTGCTTGGGCCGGATAACTTTTTCGGCGAAGTTTGTCTTTTGACAAGCCATCCACTTCGCGTCGTGACGGCTACCGCCATGACCAAATGCGCTGTTTTGCGATTTGAAATGCGCGCTATCAGTTCGTTATTGCGAGATGATGTTGAGTTCCGGGAGACTTTCCTCCGCTATCTTCTCGCGCGTAACCAGCGCGTGGAAGAGGACCTTGCGGACCAGATTCTGAATTCCAGCGAAAAGCGACTGGCAAGGCTTCTTCTGCGTCTTTCACACCTTGAAAACGGAGGCAAAGTCGCAGCAGCCACAGTCAATATAACCCAGGAATTGCTGGCCCAGATGATCGGCGCCACGCGGCCCCGCGTAAGCTACCTCATGAACAAGTTTAAAAAGCAGGGGCTTATCGAATATCGCAAAGGATTGAGAGTCAACCGCCCCCTTCTGGCAGCGCTCCTGAATGAATAAGAGAAGTTTTCAGTGATTAAGTGACGAATAAGCTCTCTACACTTCTTCCCTTCGCCCGCCAATTTTCCCAGGCTGACCCTAACCCACGGCGGCACATCGTAGTGCAGCACAGGATCGCAAGACCAGGCCTTCCGACCGCTGAAAAAGCAGATCGAACCCGAGGCCTCAACTATTCCTTGAAAATTGTCGCATTTTAGACAGATTTTCCTCACTCGCAGTGTTGTTATTGAGCCAAGCGATAGCTGGGTGGTCATAAGGTTGATTATTTCATCCGCACCTACTGGCAGAAACCGCTAAGGTAGCGCTCGCGCAAAACCTGCCAAGCAAGCCAGAAAGGCAAAAACCACTCACGCGCTGTTCCAGGTAGCCAATCTAATCGAACGAAAGGAGCATCGGATGCCGGATCAGAGTCAGCTCAAGTACATTGTGTCAGGCAATGTGGCCGATCTCAGTCAAGTGCGAATCGCCAACGTTGCCAAACCGTTCGAGCAGCTCACCATCGGCGAATTGGTTCAATTGCGACCGGGTGGTGAATCGGCGGATAGTTATAACATCACGGCGGTGGGCAGCGATATCACCGTGAGCACGTCGTCAAAGCTGGCCGATCTCGCTCAGCTCAGCGCCCAGCAAGCGGTGCGAAGCGAAATCGCCGCAAACGATGTGCGAACGGCTCTCGCCAACAGCCAGGTCGTCGCAAAATTTAATCCTTAGCAACCTTCAGCAGGAAGCATGAAAGGGCGCTCGCGGAGACATAGCATGTGTTGAAGTGCAAAGCGGGCGCGGGGCGAACGCGCCTGCTGCCATTGGGCAGCAGGCGTATCCCTAGCTTGATCGACAAGATGATTTGCGATTTACTCAGCCGTTCTGCGATGTGTCGAACCTGTGAATCGCTTCAGGGACAAGACAGGCCAAAGCGCCGTGGTTGAAATTCCACAAATTGGGTTGAAGTTGAACGCGCAACAGCTTTTGAAACAGCAAAAGCTGGCCGCGGAACATGTGACGTTCAGCCTGACGGAAGCTTGCCCGCTTCGGTGCTCGCATTGCATTGTCGCGACTGTTCCGGCTGCCGATGCCTCTCGGACCATGCCGGTTGAGAGGGCGGAACGCTATGCGGCTCAGCTTCCTGCCCTGCGAGAGCGCGGAGTCTGGCTGATCAGCTTTACCGGCGGAGAGCCTTTGCTGGCTCCCAAACAGCTTTTCATTCTTTCCGAGGCTGCGGCGCGCGCCGGTATGGAATGCACGGTGGTGACAGCTTGTCATTGGGCCCGCTCTGAAGCCTCAGCCCGGCAAACGGTGAATCGTTTTCCTGCCATTTCCAACTGGCAACTTTCTGCCGATCTCTTTCATCGCGAGTTCATTCCACCTGAATATGCGCTCCGAGCGGCGCGAGCGGCGCTTGAAGCCGAGCGGCGCGCGATGGTGCGCATGGCCGCCTCTCTGCCGCTCAGCGCAGAGCACCGAAAACTTTACGATGAACTTCGTTCAGAGCTGCCGGAGGATGTGCCGGTGGTGGTGCAGCCGGTCATCCAGATGGGGCGCGGCGCCTCCGTGGAAACAACAAATGGAACCGGCCAGGCGCCTGCCTGGCCCTGCATTCCGGATGGCATGGTGTTTCGTTTTGACGGAACCATGGCCCCTTGCTGCGCGGGCCTTGTGGACGAGCGCGAAGGTCACCCCTTCCAGTACGGGCATGCCGATACGGCAGGTCTCGCCGAGGCGCACCAGCGCTGGTGTGCAGATCCCCTGCTCCAGTTAATTCGCGCCGTAGGTTTTACGCCGATTCTCGGCTGGGTAGCGGAGACGCATCCCGAGCACAGCTTTCTGAAAGAAGTCCCTACACATCCGTGCGAGTGCTGCACGAAACTGTGGCGCGATCCGGAAATTGTGACTGAAATCCGGCAGAGAGCCGAGAGGCCGGAAAATCGGCAAAAGATTGCAGCGCTCACAGAATTTGTCTTTGGCGAGCAATTTATGAAGCGCCCCGTGATGGGCTGACGCATTGTTCGCGCTTTGCTTTTGAGGAGAACCGATGACTCAGGCCGCTGTGACTGAACCGCGAGGAGGAGTGCTTCTCACTGAGCGGCAGCTTGCAAGCTTGCAATCCGCTGCGGCCATTCATCTGACGTTTAACCTGACGCTTGCCTGCCCCTTGAAGTGCGCGCACTGCATCGTCGAAGCCGGGCCGGGGCTGCGACACACAACCATGCCGGTGGACGTGGCGCGCCACTACGCCAGCCAGATGCCGGATCTCTACGATTATGGCATCCGTCTGGTGAGTTTTACGGGCGGCGAGCCGTTGCTGGCGCGCGAGCAATTGGAGATTCTATCTACCGCCGCATCTGCGGCGGGCATGACCTGCGGAGTGGTCACGGCTGCGCACTGGGCTGTTTCCGAGCACGTTGCGGCAAGAGTTCTGGACGGTCTGCCGGGCATCCAGATCTGGGATATCTCGATCGACGCATACCATGAACCCTACGTCGGCATCGAGCGCGTCCGAACCGCCTACCAGGCCGCCAAAGCGCATGGCCGGGAAGCCGTGCTGCGCTTCGCTCATCACGAACCGATGACCGGACGTGACCACGAACTCAAGGCTTTCATGCTGAGCTTTGCCGAAGAATCAGAAATCTGCGCCCAGCGAGTCCGAAGCGTGGGACGCGCCTCAGATTTGCCGATTCTCAACTCGACGGATGACTCGACTTTCTCCAAGCCTTGCCTGACGAAGGGTCTGGTCATCCGCTACGACGGCTCGATGGCCCCTTGCTGCATCAGCCTGGTGGAAGAGCGCCGCCACCCGTTCCAATTTGGCGACGCGCGCAGCCGCCCACTCACCGAAATTCATGCAGATTATATGGCTCATCCCCTTCTTCAAATGCTTCGCGTCATCGGGTTTGGCCCCGCGATGCAATGGCTGGAAGAAGCGGGCGTCAGCCGCGAATCGCTGGGTCCCATGCCGGAAGACGTTTGCGACTTCTGCCCCAAGGTTGTCACAAATCCCCAGTGGGCTGAATACCTCGCTCAGCGCGCCTCATCGCCCGAGAACCGTCTGAAAGTGGGAATTCTGGCGCGCAATTTTCTGAACGAGCCCGGCATGCTTCAGCGCGCTGTTAAGGAGTTCCGAGATCAAGCGGACCGGATCGAAGGATTTGAACTGGCAGCCCGCTTGGCAAATCATGGCGCAGACCCGGCAAAGAAAGGCCAAGGATGTGAGAGCCAGTGTTCATGATGCTAGCTTGTTTCTGACAGGTCGCTGAAAAATTCTCTGGATATGCATGCAACTCCGTTCATCTGTCATTCTGACGCGGAGCGGAAGAATCCCTGTATTTTGCAAATAGAGAGATCCTTCGTCGTCTTCGGTTCCTCAGGATGACAGTTTTCAGGGCTTTGCAACAACCGATTAAGACCCTTTCACCTGAACGAAACTCTTAAAGCAGGAGATCTCCATGGCAGGCATCGAAAAACCGCGTGTACTTTTCCTGGATATGCCCTGGGCCACCGGACAACGACCCTCGATTGCGCTGGCCATTCTGCGCCAGCTCTGCGTTGAGAATAACGTCCCGGTGCAGGTTTTCTATTCCAATCTCGATATGGCCGCAAGGGTAGGCTTTGAAGTTGCCGGCCGCTTTGCGGATGAACGCCAGCTTTATGGCCTTTCGGAACATCTGTTTTCGGTGGATGTTTTCGGCAAAGAAGCGTTGCAAAGCGATGAATACCTGCAAATTCTGAGCGAGGGCTACCAGAATGAGTCAAAACACGACCCGTGGAAGACGCGATTTGCCGACCTTAATTTTCTTAAGCATCTGCGCGACGAGGAGGTTCCTCAGTTTCTCGATAAGGTGCTGGAGCGCCTGCTGGACGCAAATCCCGATATTGTAGGCTTCACCGCCACGTTCAATCAGGTGATGAGCAGCATTGCTCTGGCCAATCGCATCAAGAAAGCTCGGCCCGAAATCCAGATCCTGATGGGCGGCGCGTGTTTCGACGGCGAGATGGGCCAGGAATACCATCGTGCGCTGCCCCACATTATCGATCACGTGTTCATGGGCGAAGCGGAAGAATCGTTCCGCGCGTATTTGAAGCGGGTTAAGGCCGGTGAGCCCACGGATGGAATTCCTGGGGTTACCAGCGTCATCAACGGCGAATTGCTCCTGATCCCCGGAAGGCCGCTTGCCAACATGAACGAAAGCCCTTCGCCTGACTACGATGACTTTTTTGCGGAAAAGGAGCGGCTGCTCAAGGAGACTGGCCGGGTCTTCAACATCGAATTTATCCCGTTTGAGAGTTCGCGGGGCTGCTGGTGGGGCGCAAAGAATCATTGCGTCTTCTGCGGGATTAATCCGGAGCTGATGGGCTTCCGCGCCAAGGACGTTGACCGCGTCATCCGTGAAATTGTGACGCTCTCCGCGCGATATGGCGTAGTCCGGCTCACAGCGACCGATTGGATCATCTCACGCTGGCACTGCAATGAGCTGTTTCGCCGTCTGAAAGAACTGGACCTTGACCTTGAAATCTTTTATGAAGTTCGCGCGGACATGAAAAAATGGCAGATCAAGCTCATGCGCGAAGCCGGCGTCGCCATGATCCAGCCGGGAATCGAATCCTTTTCCACACCCTTGCTTCAGCTTATGAAGAAGGGGACAATGGCCATTCGGCACGTCCAGTTCCTGCGTTGGTGCAAGGAGTATGGGATCGACGCTTCATACAATATCCTGGCCTGCTTCCCGGGCGAACAGGCGGAATGGTACTTTGAAATGGCGCGTCTCATCCCGCATCTCCGCCACTTGCAGCCGCCCATCAACAACATTGTCCCGATTGAGATGCACCGGTTCGCGCCGCTCTATGAGAAAAAAGAGAGTTTCGGGGTGGAGACACACATGATCCGGCCAGACTATGCCTTCAACCTGCCTGCTGGGCTGGCGGACCCTCAAAAGATTGCCTATTTTTTCAGCTTTCGATCCAATCGGATTCCACCCGCCGGGGACTACATGAAAACCATGGAAGTCCTGATTGACTCATGGCAGACTGCCCACCGGCAAAAACAGCCGCCGCTCTATGAGTACATGATCGGCGCCGGTTTCCTCCGCGTCACCGACACCCGGCAGGGCGAAGGCCGCTATTTGCATCTCGCTGACTTGCACCAGGACGTGGTTCTGCTTTGCGACGAAATCAGCAGCCGCCGGACACTGGCCGCTGACCTTTCCGCCCGGTATCCAAGGGAAGTTGCCAACGGCACGCTCGACCGCGTGATTGACGAACTGGTGGCGGCTGACGTGCTCATGGCCGAAGGCAATTATCTTTTGACGCTCCCCATTGGCCGCCGGCCCCGGACCACCGAGGAACTGAGAAGTTACGTCCTGGGAAAAACCGAGGTTCCACAGGAAGCGCCTGCCCAGGCACAGCCCGCCTGATCGGGAAACACCGCCCTCCGCCTCGGCAGCTTGGTTCCCATCCGCTCTCGAAGGCTGGCCGAATTGGCTATAATGCAAGCAGGGTTATCACGATCCGACCCGAAGCATCTTCGGGAGAGGCACATTGGCCAGCCTTTTTGCACGGCTTCAGGCAGAACTTTCAGCAGGAAGACTCGACGAAGCCGAAGGAATCCTGGCGGCGCTGGAAGAGAGCGGCGCAGATCGTGACGCCGCTCTGGGTCGGCTGGTGCTGGCCATCCGCCGCCACGATGGGGTTGCCCTGCAACGTCTGGCGTCAAGCGGCAAGGCCGATCTCCTGCGGCGCGATCCCAAGCTTCACCTCTTGCTAGCGCGAGCCTTTCAACATACTTTGGGCCTTGCCGCCGCTGCGCCGGAACTTGAATCGCTGTGCGCCAACCGCGCAATCTCTTCCCGCAACCGCATTCGTCAGGAAGCGTGCGCCCTGGCGCATCTGGCGCGATTAGGACAGTCGCCTCAGAAGCTTGAAATCCCTCCCGTCGCGGAAGCACCCTTTGAGATCAAGCAAGGCCTTGCCATTATTCAAGCGTCTCTGAACCACCTAAAACCGCAATATTTCATCCTTGATACGGGGGCTCCCGGTTCCATTTTGAATCGCTCTTACTGCGAGCGCGCAGGCATTTCCTGCCTTGAGAAACCGGCGCGAATAGCGCGCGATGCGGGTGGCAACCCGCTCGCCTTGACGCCCATATGCATCGAACGTCTTCAATTGGGAAGCCTGACGATCCGCAACTGGCGGGTGGAAGCCGCCACGCTATCGGCCAACCTCAAGGTGGCCGGTATTTTGTCGCCATTGGATGCGTTTCGCGGCTACGGATTCGAACTGGATTTTAAAAACCGCGCGCTGCGGGTGTATTCAACCGCTACCCCGCTGGCGGAAGTGACCGAATCCGGCACGCCATTCCAGGTCATCGATCTTGTTTGGGATGGAGGGAAGTGTTTTGTCAGGGGGTCTGTGAATCGTCGCGCGCGAGGATGGTTTTTACTGGATAGCGGCTCGGCTGGCAGTCTGATTACCCCCGAAGTCGCAAGAACTGTCCAAAAAAACTTTTCTCTTGAACAAAGCCTAAGAAGCCCGGTTGCAGCAGGCCGGATGGAGGTCTTTCAAGGTTTTACAGGCACGTTAGCCATAGAAGGTGATGACGAGATGCAAACCGATTTTGCGATTGTCAGAATGCGGCAAGACCCGGACGCTATCATGCCTCTTAAGCAGCATGGCGTGATCGGCATCCCATGGATGGAAGAGCGTCGATTGTTCTTCCCCTCTGACAGACGCCGGGTATACATCACAAAGTCCTGAATGTAGGGGCGGACGGCGTCCGCCCAAAGCAGCCCACACAAAGTGTTCACCGAAGCAGGCATAGGACGCGCGCTGCGCGCCCCGACGACATTGTGAAAGGGGATTACGAGTCGCCAGCCAGATCAATTGCTCGCCTGCTTCTTTCCTTCCCAGGTTCCTTTCTCGCCGGTATTGGTGGTGTGCCAGGCGCCCACCAGCTTGCCATTCTGATAATCCGCAGTAAGGATATAGGCCGTATCGGCGCCGTTGATCTGAATACGCAGATGATGACCCTTAAAGCTTCCTGAAGCAATGTCGGCATCTCCCAGGGGTGAGGAGACCGAGCCAGTCACATCTTCGCCATTTTGTTGAAGGTCCAAAGTAAAGGACATATCGCCTTGCGATCCGCCGTGCGATTGGCACTGCCACGTCCCGGTCAACGGAGCCTGCGAGGGATTGTCAGTGGCGCGCGCCAAGGTCGCCAAGCAAGCAAACGTAAAAACAGCAACACACACCGTAAGGATCCGTTTCATTCCAACCCTCCTTTGCAAGTCATGAAATTCATTGGAACAGCAGCCTCAACACGAATGACTATAATCCAAATCCAGCCCGTTCTGCGAGTATTTTAGCGAGGAT
>Ga0209061_1004846_pt1 | contig 12466 bp, 15 predicted proteins | sample Coa_R1_10_FD_187157 | JGI IMG/M metagenome (GOLD analysis project Ga0209061, IMG submission 187157) | Surface soil microbial communities from Centralia Pennsylvania, which are recovering from an underground coalmine fire - Coalmine... | ecosystem: Environmental > Terrestrial > Soil >...
AGTACTCCGACCAGTTCATGCCGAACTGGAACTCCTGCACGATCCCGGTGACCACGCCCATCGCGAAGTTGATCAGGAACAGCGTGCCGTAGAACCTCGTCAGCCGCAGCCACCGCTCGTGCCCGGTCCGCAGCCACGCCGCCTCGAACCCGGCCACCAGGAACGCCATCCCGATCGTGACCGGCACGAACAGGAAGTGGTACACGGTCGTGATGCCGAACTGCCAGCGCGATAGCTCCAGCACGCTCACCGGCTACCTCCGATCTTCTACTACATAATGTAGTACTACAAGCTGTCGGACCCGGCGCCCCCTGGCGAACGAGCCGCCGCCGCCTGGTCAGGCGGCACCAGCCAGCGGAGGTGCTCGCATTCGCCTTGCAGCTCGAGACGCCGCCACAGCACGGCGGCGGGTGAAACCTGGCTGGCGTGCAGCAGGGCGGCCCGCCGCTGGCGGCGTCGGCTGACCCGCACGCACAGGTCGATCAGGCCGGGCGGCCGGCCCGTGAAGCGCTGGCCGGTCTCGGCCGACAGCCGGTACGCCACCGCCTCCGGAAGGGCCCACGCCAGCACCGGCAGCCCCGCCCGCCGGCCGGCCAGCACCGCGGCACGCGTGGCCGCCCGGTGGTCGGGGTGGCCGGTGATCCCGGTGTCGTCGAAGACGAGCAGGCCGACGGCCCCGGTGCGTGCCGCGGCCGCCGCGGCGTGGGCCGCCAGTTCGCCGGCGGGGAGGCCGGCCAGGGCGCCGTCGGGGTAATCCAGCAACGTGACGCCCGCGATGCCGAGCTCGGCGGCCGCCTGGCGGAGTTCCGCCTCGCGGGCGCGGTGCAGTTCGGCTCCGGTCTCGTTCACAGTGGACGCCTCGCCATGCGAATAGCACAGCACGTGCACTGCGGTGCCCGCCGCCGTCAGCTGGCCGATCACCGCGCCCAGCCCGAAGCTCTCGTCGTCGGGATGGGCGATCACCGCCAGGCCGGCCGGCCAGGCCGGCAGCAGCCGCCCGGGCCGCACGGACCGCGTCGCTCCCATGACCCGCCCTTCGCATATACCCACACGGGTATAATGACCATACGAGTCCATGATGACCGGGACGGCTGCCCCGCCGCTAGGGACCAACGGCCCTAACCGGGACCGGTCACGGTCAGGTAAGGCTGGTGACCGTGACAGGCATGCGGCGTGAGGCGGCTGGCCGGGTATCGGCACCGCCGCTCCCCCTGGTCGGCGACGGGATCCCGGTCCCGTGCGCGGACGGCACCCAACGGCCGTACCTGTCGCTGGACGCCGCGGCGTCCACGGCCGCGCTGGGGACGGTGCTGGCCCGGGTGGAGGAGTTCGTCCCCTGGTACTCCAGCGTTCATCGCGGCGCCGGCTACAAGTCCCAGCTGGCCACCTGCCGCTACGAGGACGCACGGTCAGCCGCCCTGGCATTCGCCGGGAGGATCCCGCCGCCCGGGGACTTCGGCGACGCCGGGCGCGGCGACGTGGCGATCATCTGCCGCAACACCACCGAAGCCCTCAACCACCTCGCCTACCGGCTCCGGCTGGCGCGCGGCGACGTCGTGGTCACCACCGTCGCCGAGCACCACGCCAACCTGCTGCCCTGGTCCCGGGCCGCCACCTGCCGTTACGTCGAATGCGACCGGGACGGCACGTTCGGCGCCGACGATGTCACGGCCGCGCTCGACCGGCGGCCCGCGCCGCGGCTGCTGGCCATCACCGGCGCATCCAACATCACCGGGTGGATGCCGCCGCTGGCCGATATCATCGCGGCCGCGCACGACCGCGGCGTCCCCGTCGTGGTGGACGCGGCCCAGCTCGCCCCGCACCGGCCGCTGCCCGCCGGCGCGGACTTCCTCGCCTGGAGCGGCCACAAGATGTACGCGCCGTTCGGCGCCGGGGTCCTGGTCGGCCCGGGGCAGGCGTTCGCCGACGGTGATCCCTTCCTGGCCGGCGGCGGCGCCGTGGACCTCGTCGACCTCGACGAGGTGCTGTGGACCGCCCCTCCCGAACGGGAGGAAGCAGGCTCGCCCAACGTCGTCGGCGCCGTCGCCCTGCACGCCGCCATCGACACGCTGACCGGCATCGGCTGGCCCGCGCTCATCGGCCACGAACGCCGCATCGCGCGATCGCTGCGGCGGGGGCTGGCCTCGATCCCCGGCGTCCGGCTCCTCGGGCCCGGCGCCGGGGCGGAGACGCTGCCGGTCGCCACGTTCACCGTCGAGGGCGTCCCGGACGCGCTCGTGGCCGCCAGGCTGGCGGCCGAGGACGCCATCGGCGTCCGGCACGGCTGCTTCTGCGCGCACCCGTACCTGATGCGGCTCCTCGGCCACACCCGCGAGGACATGCGCCGCCACCGGGACGAGATCCGGCGCGGCGACCGCAGCCAGATGCCCGGGGCCGTCCGGGCCAGCGGCGGCATCAACACCACCGAGGAGGACATGGCACGCCTGATCGCCGCGGTGACCCGCATCGCCCGGGGCGACCCGCCGCCGGTCCCGTACCGCCAGGACCCGCGCACGGGCGACTTCTTCCCCCGCGGCGGTGCTCCCTGCCAGCCGGCGCCGTCCCGCGTCCACCAGGCTCCTTGCTCGCCCGGCTAGGCTAGTGCACCCCTGCGGGAACTCCGTGATCACAGGCATCGATCAGCTCGGGTATGCGGCTCAGCAGCCTGAAGATCGCGGAAGATCGAGCCTAAGTGGAAATAACGGGCAACTATGGGGTACCGGATCTTCCGCGGAGGCCGGAACTTCCGGCTAGGGATCTTCGCCAGATACCCCGGCGCGGCTCGGGCTCGCCCATCAGCAGGCCCGGCGCGGCAGCCTGCCGAAGCGGCCAGGAACTGGTGGCCCTGACTGCAGGTCCGGTGACCGGACCGAGCAGGGCCGGAAGGCTCTCTCGCCGGGGCCGTTGGTCCCTTGTCCCGGCAGCCGCGATCACCGACGCTGCGGGGATCGGCGAGGTGATGGGAGGCTGTCGATGAGCCGCGTGGTGATCCTGGGCGCGGGTATCTCCGGCCATGCCGCTGCCGCCTACGCCAGGAAGTGGCTGGGCCGGGGCGACACCGTGACCCGCGCCCACGTCAGCAAGGTCGAAAAGGACCGGGTCTACTACGAGACGCTGGACGGGGCGCAGCGGGAGCAGGAGTTCGACTTCGCCATGCTGCTGCCGCCGTTCTCCGGCGTCGGCCTGCGCGCCTACGGCCGCGACGGCAGCGAGATCACCGATCGCCTGTTCCTGCCCAACGACTTCATGCGGGTCGATGCGGACTACACCGCCAGGCCGTATGAGAAGTGAGGACCTGGCGACTGGCCGCGCACCTACCAGTCGCCCGCCTACCCGAACATCTTCGCCGCCGGGATCGCGTTCGCCCCGCCGCACGCGATCTCGCTCCCGCACACCAGCCCGAACGGCACGCTCATCGCCCCGGCCCCGCCGCGCACCGGGATGCCCTCGGCCGAGATCGGCAAGGCCGTCGCGGCCAGCATCGCCGACATGACCCGCGGCGCGCCGCAGCCGACCCACACCGCCTCCATGGCCGAGATGGGCGCGGCGTGCGTGGCCTCCGCCGGCGCCCACCTGCTGTCCGGCACCGCCGCGTCGATGACGGTGTACCCGATCGTCCCGGACTTCTCCCGCTACCCGGTGTACGGGCGCGACCTGAGCCGGACCTTCGGCGAGATCGGGCTGGCCGGGCACTGGATCAAGATCCTGCTGCACCACATGTTCCTGTACAAAGCCAGGCTCCGCCCCGGCTGGGCCCTCATCCCGGGGTGACCGCCATGGCCGTCCCCGACCCCCCCGCCGAGCCGCCTGCCCGGCAGCTGGGTACCGCATCAGCCAAGCTGATCGCCGGCACCGCGCCCTACGTCACCCGGCCCACCCGCTGGACCGTGTTCACCCGGACGTTCGTGCCCTGGCAGCTATGGCGGTTCGCCCGCATCAACCTCAAGATGATCCGGATCATCCGCAGTAGCCGAACCAGCGGTGGCCGCCAGGATGCCGGGCGCGGGCAACCGGGCCGAAGAGCAGCCGATGGCCGTGTGCGATGAGGCGGTGCGCGCCTGCCTGCGGACCGGCGGCGAGCCCGCCCCCGGCACCCGGGTACGCGATGACGACGCACCGCCGCGCGAGTGCGGCCAGGCGCGTCGGCAGCGAGGTTACGGCTAGGGTGTGGAGCTATGGCGGAGGATAAGGCCGGCCTCGGCTCCCCTCGTGATTCCGCTTCACCCGGCTCGGGAGCAGGTTCCCGGCGCGTGCTGGAGCGCATGGATGAAGCCGAATGCGCGGAACTGCTCAACGCCGGAAGGATCGGGCACCTGGTCTACAGCAGCCGGTACGGGCCCATGGCGCTGCCCGTCGAGTACAAGATGCATGAGGGGTCGATCGTGTTCAGCACGTACCGGGCCATCTTCACCGAGGAGGACCTGCGTACCGGCATCGCGGACGCGGAATACCAGGTCGCCGTGGAGGTCGAGCAGATTGATCCCGAGGCGCGCGAGGGATGGATGGTGCTCGTCCACGGCACGGCGCATCACGTGGATACCGAGTCCGAGCGCGCGTCGCTCGCCGGCATCGGCATCGAACCGTGGGTCGACGGCGAACCTGAGCACTTCATCCGGGTGCATCCCGTCCGTATCACGGGCCAGCGCATCCGCCGTATCAGCGGGGCATGACGGTGCGGCGACGCTGACGGGCCGGCGCTGACAGCCGGTCCTCACGCCCGGCACGCCGCTGGCATGAGCCGGGGATTGCGCTTCGGGCTGCGCCTGGAAGCATGGCAATCCTGTGGTCGCGGCGGGCTACGCCTGCCCGGGGACCCGAGAGGGGTGAGGCATGCAGTTCCGGCACGTCTTCGGCAGGTCTTCCCGCTCGAGTGGATCATCGCGGCGGTGGTCCTGGGCCTGGCGCTGGCGGGGATGGCGGCCTTCCTGGTAGTCACCAGCTGTCCGCAACAACGCCGAGGGCCGCGATCCGGCACCGGCGCTGCCGGCACGTGCCGGAACGGCCGGTATCCGGTGCTCGTGGTTCCGAGCGGAAGGCCGATCGAGATAGAGGTCACCTCTCGTGACGTGCTACACGCGTTCTGGCTGCCGTACCTTGACTACAAAACGACGCCCTCCCCGGCCATGTCAACCGCTTCACCGTCACGCTGGCCCACCCCGGCACGTGGCCAGGCCGCTGCGCGCAGCTGGGCGGCGTGTATCACTCGACCATGGACTTCAGCCTCCAGGCGGTCCCGCCCGCCCGGTTCGGCCGGTGGCTGCACGCCCAGGCGGGCACGGCGGCGGGAGCGGGGGCGTGAGCGCGGCCGAGGCCGCGGGCCTGCCGGGCGCCCCGGCCGCCGGGGAGCCGCGCGGGCCGCGAGCGGCTGGAGCGGCTCTTCCGCTGACTCGCCTGAGGTGCGGCGATCAGGAGAAAGCAGTGGAGACCGCCGAACACGAGCGCGGGGCCAGCGCTACTTGGGACCGGACCGGCGTGGGGCGGCTTAGGCTGGACGCCGTGGCGCACCTCAGCCGGCTGTTCAAGGTTGTCATCGATGTTCCGGGCGCGGACCATGACCGGGAGCTGGCGTTCTGGGAGGCGGCCGCCGGGCAGCCGCTGCCGCGGTTCGACTTCCCCGAGTACCACGGCGCGGCGCTGCACGGGCTGGACTTCTGGCTGCTCATCCAGCGGCTGGGCGACGGGGCGCCTCGCGTGCACCTGGACATCCATACCGACGACCTGGCCGCCGAGGTCGGCAGGCTGGAGCGGCTCGGCGCGCAGCGAGTACGGCAGGTGCATTCGTGGTGGTTGATGCGCGACCCGGCCGGGTTGCTGTTCTGCGTCATCCCGGAGCCCCCGGGCACGCTCAGCGAACGCAACGCACGCCGCTGGGGCTGACGGCCGCGGCTACGGGTGCTTCTTCCCGGGCACCCGCCCGGCGACCGCGCCGATGGCCGGGGCCAGCGTCAGCCACAGGCCGATCGTGACCACCATCGACGTCACGTAGCCGAACGGCTGGATGCCCACGTCGGCGCCGACGATGCCGGCGAACAGCATCAGCAGCCACGCGCTGACGAAGAACATCGGCCCGGCCGCGATGAGCTTGAAGAACGCGTCCATGATCATGCCCCCTTGGCGGTGTGCATCCCGAACGCCCGCCGCGGCGAGCGGACCGCATCGCCACCACTCGTTCTGGGTCTTTCCCGGCCAGCATCGGCCGGCCCGGCCGCGCGCGGCCACGGGCGTTGGTTCCCCGGCGCCGGGCCTTTCGTCCCTGGTCGTGGCTCAGAACTTGTAGCCGATGGCGCGCAGCAGGCCGCGCCGCTCGGCCACGTCGGCCTCCTGCTCGATCCCGAGCGGCGGCGAGCCGTCGACCACGCCGACGACCCCGCGCCCGCGGCCGGTGACCGCGACGACGACCTCGACCGGGTTGGCGGTGGCGCAGAAGATCGTGCAGACCTCGGGCACCGCCTTGACCGGGTTGAGCACGTTGACCGGGTAGCCCTCCCGGAGCAGGACCACGAACACGTGCCCGGCCCCGATGGCCAGCGCGTTGGCCGCCGCCAGCGCGGTCAGCTCGTCGTCGTTGCCGGACCGGCGCACCAGCCGCTTCTGCGACGCCTCGCAGAACGCCAGGCCGAACCGCAGGTGCGGGCTCACCCCGGTCAGCGCCTCGTGCAGGTCCTCGACGGTCTTGATGAAGTGAGCCTGGCCCACGATGACGTTCATGTCGGCGGGCTTGTCGATCGGGACCACTTCGAATGACACCGCAGCCGTTTCCACGAGCCAGTCTTACCAGGCGGCGGGGCGGCAGGCCAGCCAGAGCCGGCGGGGCGGCTCGGCCCGGCGGGCTAGCCCGGGCCGATCATGCTGCGGTAGACCGCGATCAGCGCCGCCTTCTGGTCGTCGCTGAGCCGCTCGTCCGCGCGGATCGCGTCCTCGGTCGGCGCCTTCCGGGCCGCGCCGCCGCCGCGGCCGGCGCCGGGGTCCGCGGCCTCGCCGGTCACCGCGTCGATCAGGCCGGCCTGGGCGAGCAGCGTCTCGGCGGACAGGTTGAGCGCCTCGGAGATCGCCTTGAGCACGCGCACCGACGGCTGGTGCAGCCCGCGCTCGACCTGGCTGAGGTAGGGGTTGGACAGGCTGGTCAGCTCGGCCAGCTGGCGCAGCGACAGGTTGGCCATCTTGCGCTGGCTGCGGATGAAGGCGCCGAGCGCCTCCCGCTGCGCCCGCCACGGGTCGGCCACCGGTCACCTCCTCCGCTACCGCTAACTATGGTACGCGGCAGCACCGGGCCCCGGTGCTGCCGCGTACCGCGCGCGGGCGCCTCACCCGGCGGAGGCGGCCGTCTCCTTCTGCTCCTGCTGCGCCTGGCCGGGGCCCGGCAGCAGCGGGGTCGTCGCCTTGAGCAGTTCCTCGGCGAACTGGCGCTGGCTGGCGAGCAGCTTCTCGGCGAAGTCGTAGGCGTTGGCCACGACCTCCTCCGGCTTGGGCAGCCGCTCGGCGAGCGGCACGCGCACCGACGGCACCTTCGGGGTCACCGACCGGACGGTCTCGGCCCAGGTCCTGACCGCCTCGATGACGGTCTCCTGGCTCTTGCGGATCGCGCTCAGGAACTCGTCCTGCAGCTCCTTGGCGGGGTAGCTGGCCATTGTCGTCTGCCTTCCTCTCGGGCTTCGTTGCGCTAACTATATCAAGCAAAGATTGGCATGTCAAGCACAGCGCTTGGCATATAAAGCATTGCGGGCGGGCCGTGGCCGGGCCTCGGCCGCCCTCGGCAGCCGCCGGTACCCGCCGCTGGGCCCGGCGCCCGGCGGCTACGCGGTCGGGTAACCGCCCGGCCGGCCTTGACCCGCCCGGTCACGGGTGGTGACAGTAGATGTCACCACCCGTTCGGCCCGCACACCCAGGGGGAGGCCGTGGACAGCCCCGAAACAGCTGAGGAGCGGGCCGGCGCCTCCTGGTCGCCGGTCGGCCTGCTGCCGCTGGACATGATCGACGCGGCCGCCGGCCTCGCCGATCCCGCCGCGGCCATCCGGACCGTGCCGTGGCTGGCCGGCGAGCTGGCGAAGATCGCGCTGGGCCGGTCGGAGCTGCGGTTCGACGAGCGCGACCGGCGCTTCGCCGACGAGGCCTGGCGGACCAGCCCCTACTTCCGGCGGCTCGGCCAGTCCTACCGGCTGCTCGAGCTGTGGACGGACCGGATGTGCCGGTCCGTGGGCGGTCCCTGGCAGCGGCAGGCCCGGGCGCGGCTGCTGGCCAGCCTGGCCGTGGCCGCGGCCTCCCCGGCCAACTACCTGCTCACCAACCCGGCCGCGCTGCGCCGCGCCGCCGAGACCCGGGGCATGTCGCTGCTGCGCGGGGTGCAGAACCTGGCCCGCGACCTGGCGCGCGGCGGGATGCCGCGGGCCGCCGACCGGGAGCGCTTCGGCGTCGGCGACAAGATCGCGGTCACCCCGGGCGCCGTGGTGCACCGGGAGGAGATGTTCGAGCTGCTGCAGTACGTCCCCGCCACCGACACCGTGCGCGCCTGCCCGCTGCTGATGGTGCCGCCGCAGGTCAACAGGTACTACATCCTGGACCTGGCGCCCGGCCGGTCCCTGGTGGAGTACGCGGTCGGCCACGGCATCCAGGTGTTCATGATCGTCTGGCGCAACCCGCGGGCCCCGCTCGGTCACGGGCGCTGGGGCGTGCGCGACTACCTCGCCGCGCAGCGGCGCGCCGCCGAGGTGGTGCGGGCCATCACCGGCAGCGACGCGCTGAGCTGGCTGGGGCTGTGCGCGGGCGGCATGACCGTGGCCTGGATGCTCGGGCAACTGGCCGCGGCCGGCGCGGAGCCTGCCGCGTCGGCCACCTACATCGTGACCATGCTGTCCGGCGAGCAGCCGAACGTGGTCGGCACGTTCGACACCCGCCAGGCCCGCGCCCAGCTCGCCCTGGCCGCCCGGGCCGGGCAGGTCATCCCGGGCGCCGCGCTGCGCACGCTGTTCGCGCTGCTGCGGCCGAACGACCTGGTGTACAACTACCTGGTCAACAACTGGCTGATGGGCGAGCCGCCGCCGCCGTTCGACGTGCTGGCGTGGAACGACGACGCCACCGCGACGCCGGCGGCGTTCGCGCTCGAGGTGGCCAGGATCCTGGACGGCCCGGACCCCGGGCGGCCGGTGCTGGCCGGCACGCCGGCCGACCTGGGCCGGGTCGGCTGCGACAGCTTCCACGTCGCCGGGTACACCGACCACATCGCGCCGTGGCGGGCCTGCTACGGGACCACCCAGCTGCTCGGCGGGGACAAGGAGCTGACCGTGGTCAAGTCCGGCCACATCCAGTCGTTCGTCAACCCCGCCGACAAGCCGCGCTACGACTGCTGGCACGGGCGGCCCAAGGCCCCCGGTCCCGACGAGTGGCTGGCCAGCGCGACCTTCCAGCGCGGCTCGTGGTGGCCGCGCTGGGCCGGCTGGCTGACCGCCCGCTCCGGCGGCGAGCGGGCGGCGCCGGCAGCCCTCGGCAGCGGCCGGTACCCGCCGCTGGGCCCGGCGCCCGGCAGCTACGCGCTCCAGTAGCCCGGCCGGCGGCCGCATCGGCCGTGCGCGGGAATCTGGGACCGCGGCGTGCGACGGTTCCCGATGGCGGCCGGGGAGGCCGGCGGCTGAAGGTGCGGTCCGCGGCGCGGCGCGGAGAATAGAGGGGTGAACATGACCCCCGCGATGACCGCACCCAGTACCGTTGCGGGCCGGCTGCGGCCGCGCCGCTCCTGCCTGGCCGTGCCCGGCAGCAACCCGCGCTTCCTGGAGAAGGCCCAGGGGCTGCCCGCGGACCAGGTGTTCCTGGACCTGGAGGACGCCGTCGCCCCGCTGGTCAAGGAGCGCGCCCGGCAGATGGTCGTCGACGCGCTCAATGGCGGCGACTGGGGCGGCAAGATCCGCGTCGTGCGGGTCAACGACTGGACCACGCCGTGGACCTACCGGGACGTCGTCACCGTGGTCGAGGGCGCGGGCGCCAGCCTGGACTGCGTCATGCTGCCGAAGGTGACCGACGACGTGCAGGTCAAGGCGCTGGACATGCTGCTGACGCAGATCGAGACGACCGTGGGCCTGGACGCCGGCCGGATCGGCATCGAGGCGCAGATCGAGAACGCCGCCGGCCTGCTGCACGTGGACGCGATCGCGGCCGCCTCGCCGCGGCTGGAGACGATCGTGTTCGGCCCGGCCGACTTCATGGCCTCGGTCAGCATGAAGTCGCTGGTGGTGGGCGAGCAGCCGCCCGGCTACCCGGCCGACGCCTACCACTACGTCCTGATGCGGATCCTGATGGCCGCCCGGGCCAACGGCCTGCAGGCCATCGACGGCCCCTACCTGCAGATCCGCAACGACGCCGGGTTCCGCGAGGTCGCCGGGCGGGCCGCGGCGCTCGGCTACGACGGCAAGTGGGTGCTGCACCCGGACCAGATCGCGGCCGCCAACGAGATCTTCTCCCCGTCGCAGGCCGACTACGATCATGCCGAGCTGATCCTGGACGCCTACCGGTGGTACACGTCCGAGGCGGGCGGGGCGCGCGGGTCGGCGATGCTCGGCGACGAGATGATCGACGAGGCATCCCGGAAGATGGCCCTGGTGGTCGCGGCCAAGGGCCGCGCCGCGGGCATGGCGCGCACCTCGGTGTTCGAGCCGCCGCAGGAGTAGGCGAGATGCGGTCCGGGCGCACGTCCGGAGCGGGCCACCGAGTCCGGCCGCACCGCGGTGGTGGGCAACTACGTCGAGTCGCTGCCGCTCAGCATGTCGGTGCCTGCCCGGGCCGGCAGGGCGATCAGGGCGACGATGCAGCCGGCGGCGGCGACGCACGCGGCGGTCAGCATGCCGAGGTCCATGCCGCTGACGAACGCGGAGCGGGCCAGGTGCCCGAGCTGCGCGCCGAGCAGGCCGCCGAGGCGGGCGGCGACGCCGAGCGCGCCGCCCGCCGAGCCGAGGATCGCCTGCATGACGTCGTGCGGGATGTGGTACGGCGCGAGCGTGCTCGTCATCGTGCCCTGGTAGCGGGTGTTCAGCAGGCTGCCGATGACGGCGACGCCGAGCGCGCCGCCGACCTGCAGGAACGCGCCGTTGGTCGCGGACCCGACGCCGGTGTGCCCGCCGGGCAGCGAGCCCATCACCGACTCGGTCGCCGACGGGATGACCAGGCCGGCCCCGACGCCGAGCAGGATCATGCCGGGCAGGATGCCGGTGTAGGTCGTTGCGGCCGACGCGGTGGACACCTGCCACATCCCGGCGGCGATGACCAGCAGCCCGGCGGCGGCGGTCAGCTTGGTCCCGGCGACCCGGACCCCGACGGTGGACAGCGGCGCGATGACCGCGATGGCGCCGGCGGCGGGCAGCACGCGGACCCCGGCCTGCAGTGCCGAGTAGCCCAGGCAGAACTGGAGGTACTGGGTGAGCACGAACAGCGCACCGAACAGACCGAACGTGGCCAGGCCCACCGAGCCGACCGCGGCGGAGAACCGGCGGCGGGCGAAGAACCCGAGGTTCAGCATCGGGTGAGAGCTGGCCCGCTCCCAGGCAGCGAAGAAGGCGAGCACCGCCAGGCCGCCGACGCCCGCCGCGATCACCCGGGGCGAGGACCAGCCGCGCGCCGGCGCCTCGATCAGCGACCACAGCAGCAGGCCGAGCCCGGCGACCGATAGCAGCGCGCCGGCCAGGTCCGGCCGCAGCGCGGCCGGGTTCTGGGACTCGGGGATCAGCGGCAGCGCGAAGACCGCGCCGAGCGCGGCGATCGGCACGTTGACCAGGAACACCGACCCCCACCAGAAGCTGGACAGCAGCAGGCCGCCGACGATCGGGCCGAGCGCGACGCCCACCCCGGTGGTGCCCGCCCACAGGCCGATCGCGCGCTGGCGTTCCCCCGGATCGCGGAACATGTCAGTGATGATCGACAGCGTGGACGGCATAATCATGGCCCCGCCGATGCCCATGCTGGCCCGCGCGGCGATCAGCATGCCGACGGAACCGGAGAACGCCGCCCAGGCCGAACCCGCCGCGAAGGCCAGCAGGCCGGCCAGGAACACCCGTTTGCGGCCGACCCGGTCCGCCACGCTGCCCGCCACCAGCAGCAGGCCGGCGAAGACGATGACGTAGGCGTCGACGATCCACTGAAGTTCGGTGGTGGTGGCGTGCAGGTCGCGGACCAGGGTGGGCAGCGCGACGTTCAGCACCGTGTTGTCGAGCGTGACGATGAGCAGCGAGACGCACAGCACGGCGAGCGCAAGCCACCGCGCGGCCGGCGGCTCGCCCCTTGCCGGCTGCGCCGCCGGCGTGGCGTGAATGCGTGTGATCATGCGGCCAGTCGAATCGGGCTCCGGGCGCGAACACAGGGCTTGGCCTCAACGGGTCGTTGCAACAGTGCCGGTAGATGACCCTTTCCGCGTCAACGATATACGGGCTGCTGCGGTCGGGGGTGGACGTGCACGGCGGGGGCAGGCCCTCGGCCTGGCCCTTTGTGC
>Ga0209061_1004847_pt1 | contig 12461 bp, 7 predicted proteins | sample Coa_R1_10_FD_187157 | JGI IMG/M metagenome (GOLD analysis project Ga0209061, IMG submission 187157) | Surface soil microbial communities from Centralia Pennsylvania, which are recovering from an underground coalmine fire - Coalmine... | ecosystem: Environmental > Terrestrial > Soil > Unclassified...
ATCCCGACCGCCGAGAAGATCGCCGGGAGCCTCGGGACGATCACGGTCGGCACGCCCAGCTCGCGCGCGATCTCCAGCGCATGGAGCGGTCCGTTGCCGCCCTGGGCAAGCAGCACGAAGTCCCTGGGGTCGTAGCCGCGCTCCACAGAGACACCTCGCACTGCAAGCACCATGCTGGCGACCGCCAGACGCACGATCCCGATCGCCGCCTGCACCGGCGTCAGCCCGAGCGGACCGAGCCGCTGGGCGATGCCGCGAGCGGCGGCGTCGAGATCGAGCCGCATCTCGCCGCCCAGGAACGACTCGGCGCCGATGCGGCCGAGCACCACGTTGGCGTCGGTCACCGTCGGTTCGGTGCCGCCGCGGCCGTAGCAGATGGGCCCCGGCGCCGCGCCCGCGCTGCGCGGCCCGACCTTCAGCGCACCGACCTCGTCGATCCAGGCGATGCTGCCACCGCCCGCGCCCACCTCGACGATGTCCACGACCGGAAGCATCACCGGGTGCCCGCGCGCGTAGCCGCCGATGTGATAGCCGTGGGCGATCGTGGGCGTGGCGTCGCGGATCAGGCTCGCCTTGGCCGTGGTGCCGCCCATGTCAAAGCTGATCACCTGCCGGAAGCCCAGCGACTCCCCGACGCGCGCCGACGCGATCACCCCGCCTACGGGCCCGGACTCCATCATCGCCACCGGCGTCTGCCTGGCGGTCTGGGGAGACATCACCCCGCCGTTGGACTGCATCACCATGAAGCGGCCGGAGAACCCGCGCTCGGCCAGCCCCCTCTCGATCTGAGCGATGTAGGCGCTTGCGCGAGGGCCAACGTAGGCGTTGAGCGCTGTCGTGGAGACGCGCTCGTACTCGCGGTACTCACGGATGATGTCGCTGGAGATGGAGATGTGCGCGTCGGGCAGCACACGGCGCAGGACCTCACCCATAAGCCGCTCGTGCTCGGCGTCCGCGTAGGAGTGCAGGAAGCAGACCGCGACCGCCTCCACCCCGGCCGAGGCGACGGCGTCGGCGATGCCGCGCGCGTGCCCGGGCTCCAGCGGGATCAGCGTGTGGCCGCCGGCGAGCTTTCGCTCGCGGGCCTCAAACGTCAGGCTACGGGGAATCAGCGGGCGCGGGCGACCGAAGAACGGGTTGTAGGCCTCCGGACGGTTGCCGCGTCCGATCGCGTAGACGTCGCGGGTACCCTCGGTGACGACCAGCGCGCAGCGCGCACCGTTTCGCTCGACCGCGATGTTGATCGCGATCGTGGAGCCATGGACCAGCGCGTCGATCCCCGCGGGCTCGAGGCCCGCTCGGGCGATGCAGTCGAAAACGCCGCTGGAGAGGTCCTCCGGCGTGCTCAGCGACTTGGCCTCGAACACGCGCCCCGATCCCCGATCGACCGCGAACAGGTCGGTGAACGTCCCACCGATGTCGATCGCCACAGATACGCTCACAGCAGACCCAAAAGCGCTCGCGGGCAGCCGCCCTAGGGACACTCCCCACGTTTGACGATAGGTCTGGCGCGCGTCGCAGTCCAACATCGGTTGCATCTGGATTCACAGCGCAAGGATGTGAATCGGGGAGTGCTGCAGCCGCCAGCGCGCGAGGCCCCTCGGATCGCCCGGCCGCTCGCGAGCCGCGCCGCGATGCCCCTGCGCCTGCGCACGGCGAACGCGGGGCAGCGCAACGTGACTACGCCGTCGCAACCGGGTCGCGGTACGCTGGCGCGGCAGGCGACATGTGGGCGAGCCAGGAGGGAGCATGACGGCGACGGCGGAGCGGCCGGTCCTGATCCGTCAGGACGGCAGCGAGAAGGTGACGGGCGCGGGCCGCTACACCGCGGACATGACGGCCGCCGGCCAGCTGCACGCCCGCTTCCGCTACTCAGACCACACGCGCGCCCGGATCCTGCGCATCGACACCAGCCGCGCACGGGCGCTGCCGGGCGTCTTTGCGATCGTCACCCACGAGGATGTGCCCGATGTGCTCTACGGCCAGATGGTCAAGGACCGCCGGCTGTTCGCCTCAGACGAGGTCCGCTACGACGCCGACGTGATCGCCGCCGTGGCGGCGCTGACCCCGGAGATAGCGCAGGCCGCGGCGGAGCTGATCGAGGTCGAGTACGAGCCGCTTGAGCCGGTGTGCGACCCACTGCAGGCGCTGCAGGATGGGGCACCGCTCGTCCACGAGCGGTGGCGCGAGTACGAGGCCGATGAGGCGCTCTGCCGCGAGGGCAACGTGCTCGGCCACTCGACGATCGTGCGCGGCGACGCCGAGGCGGCGCTGGCCGAAGCCGACGTGGTGGTCCGCAGCCGCTACGTCGCCGACGGCGCGCACGGTGTGCCGATCGAGCCGCGCTCGGTGCTCGCGCAGTGGCATGGCGACCGGGTGACGATCTGGTCCTCAACCCAGACGCCGTTCATCGCCCGCGCGGGCGTCGCGCGCACGCTCGGCATCCCGGAGTCCAAGGTGCGGATCATCGTGCCGCTGCTCGGAGGGGGCTTCGGCTCCAAGTGCGACTTCCACTACGAAGCGCACGTGGCGGCGCTCGCGCGCAAGGCCGGCAGGCCGGTGAAGCTCGTCTTCTCACGCCGCGAGGAGTTCATCGCCCCCGACCACCGGCGCGAGAGCATCCTGATCGAGCTTGAGACCGGCGCCCGACGCGACGGGACGCTGGTGGCGCGACGGGCGCGGCTGGTGCTCGACGCGGGCGCCTACTGCGGGGAGGGCGGCTTCTTCGCGCAGCTTGCGGCGATGCACGCGATCGGCCCGTACGTGATCGAGAACGTCGACGTGGACTCCAAGCTCGTCTACACCAACAACCAGCCTTCGGGCTCGATCAGGGCGCCGACGGCACCGCAGACCTGCTGGGCCGTGGAACAGCACATGGACGAGCTGGCCGAGGCGCTCGGCATGGATCCGGTACAGCTGCGCCGGCGCACGCTGATCGAGGAGGGCGCCGAGAGCCCGACCGGGCAGGTGTTCGGGCCGGTGGGGATCAGGCGGACCCTGGAGCGGGCGACCGAGATGATCGGCTACGGCCGAGAGCTGCCCGCCAACGAGGCGATCGGGGTCGCGTGCGGCTGGTGGCCGTCGTTCGGGATGCCGTCCGGCGCCTACGTGAAGCTCAACGGCGACGGGACGGGGACGATCGTGACCGGCGCCCAGGAGAACGGCTCGGGCGCGGTGATGGGCCTGACGCTGATCGCCGCACAGGTGCTGGGAATGCGCCCGGAGGACTTCTCGATCCTCTATCAGGACACCGACGCGGGCCCGTGGGACTCAGGCTCGTCTGGCTCCCAGACGACGTTCAACAACGGCCGCGCGGTCGCAGAGGCCGCCGAGGAGGTGGCCCAGCGGCTCAGGGAGCTGGCGGCCGAGCAGCTTGAGATCGACCCGGCGGACCTGGAGCTGGCCGGCGGGCAGGTGCGCGTCAAGGGCTCCCCTGACAAGGCGGTCTCGATCGCGGACCTGGCGGCCGGCGAGCCGGAGATCCTCGGCAAGGGACACGGGCGAGTGCCCGAGCAGCCGGCATGCTCGCCCGACAGCGCCTGCGTGGGCCGGCTTGGGATGGAGTCGTTCCTCGAGCCGCAGCTGTTCACGCACGCCGCCCACGTGCGCGTCGACCCCGAGACGGGGGTCGTGCGGGTGCTGCGCATCGCCGCCGCGCACGACTCGGGCCGGGTGCTCAACCCGATCGGCGCCAACGGCCAAGTGTACGGCGGGGTGCTGATGGGGATCGGCCAGGCGCTGTCTGAGGGGATGGCGCTCGACGGCGAGGGACGCCAGCTCAACCCCAGCCTGCTGGACTACAAGCTGCAGACCTCCGCCGATGCGCCGCAGATCGAGATCGCCTGGGTCGAGGTTCCGGCCGTCAACGGCGGCCCGAACGGCTCAAAGGGGGTGGGCGAGCCGCCGTCCGTGCCGACCCCGGGCGCGATCGCCAACGCGATCGCCCGCGCCACGGGCCGGCGCGTGCGCCGCCTGCCGATGACCCCCGAGCGCGTCTGGGAGGCCGAACGGTGAGCGGCTCGCGGTTTGGGCGGCGGGCATTGGCAGACCGGATCCTGAGCAGCTCACGGTTTGGGCGGCGAGCGTTGCGAAGGGCCGGACGGTGACCGCCATGCTGACGGTGGCATCGAGCGTCGAGGAGGCGCTCGCCGAGCTTGAGGCCGGGGCCCGCGCGGTGGCGGGCGGCACCGACCTAGTCGTCGCCGCCAGGCAGGGGAGGTCGCCGCTGCCCGAGCGGCTGGTCGCCATCCACCGCCTCTCGGAGCTGTCGCACATGCGCGAGAGCGACCGCGCGCTGGAGCTCGGCGCGCTCGTGTCCCACAGGCGGCTGGCCGAGTCAGCGCTCGTTCGCGAGCGGCTGACCGCGCTCGCCGACGCCTGCGCGATCGTAGGCTCGATCGCGACGCGCACCAACGGCACGCTCGGCGGCAACCTGATGAACGCCTCGCCCGCGATGGAGACGGGCGGCCCGCTGGTGTGCTTCGGCGCAACGGTGACGCTGCGCTCGGCGGGCCGCTCGCGGTCGCTGTCGGTGGACGAGCTGCTCGCCGGGCCGGGGCGCACGACCGCCGCCCCCGACGAGCTTCTGGAGTCGGTGTCCGTGCCATTGCCGCCGCCCGGCTCCGGGAGCTGCTACCTGCGCCTGGAGTACCGCCGCCAGATGGAGATCGCGATCGTCGGCGCCACCGCCGTGGTCACGCTCGCCGGCGCGCGCGTCGCCGACGCGCGCCTTGCGATCACCGCGCTGGCACCCACGATCCGCCGCGTCGCGGCCGCGGAGGCCGCGCTGGTCGGCTCCGACGGCGGCTCTGACGCGGTCGCGGCGGCCGCGCGGGCGCTGGCCGACGGCTCGGCCCCGATCTCCGACGTGCGCGGCTCGGCCGCCTACCGCCAAGCGATGGCCGCCGTGATCGGGCGCCGGGCGATCGAGGCGGCGCTCGCGCGCGCCCGCGGGGAGCATGTCCCGATCCCGGCAAGCCCCGCTCTGCACGGAGGCCTTCGATGAAGGTCGACGCGACGCTCAACGTCAACGGGGTGGACGTGCCGGTCGAGATCGAGCCCCACTGGAGCCTTCTGCGCGCCGTGCGCGACGCGGTCGGCCTCACCGGCGCCAAGGAGGGCTGCGACGACTCGGAGTGCGGTGCCTGCATGATGCTGCTCGACGGCGAGCCGGTGAACTCGTGCTCCTACCTGGCCTTGCAGGCCCAGGGCCGTCGGATCACCACGGTGGAGGGTCTCGCTGCACCGGGGGAGCTCAGCGAGCTGCAGCGCGCATTCCTCGAGCACGGCGGCGTCCAGTGCGGCTACTGCACGCCGGGGATGCTGATCTCGGCGACCGCGCTGCTTGAGCGAAGCCCGCAGCCCAGCGAGGAGGAGGTCCGAATCGCGCTGGCCGGCAACCTCTGCCGCTGCACCGGCTATCAGGGGATCGTCGACGCGATCCTCGCGGTCGCGCGCCGGCGTGCGGTCGCCGCCCCAGACGCCGTGAACTGACGGCTCACCACAGCGGCGCGTGGGCCAGAGTGCGCGCCTATCATTGACCGGGGTTCACGAGACGACGGCACCATGAGAGTCGAGCCTGAGCTGCGCCATCTGCGCGCCTTCGTCGCGGTGGCGGAGGAGCTCCACTTCACGCGCGCCGCCCAGAAGCTGAACCTCGCTCAGCAGGCGCTCAGCTCGCAGATACGCGCGCTTGAGGCGATGCTCGGAGTGCAGCTGTTCTCACGCAGCACCCGCCGGGTGGAGCTCACCGACGCGGGGCGTACGCTGCTCGCCCACGCGATCCCGTTGCTCGCGTCCGCGTCGCGAGCGTTCGACGAGGTGGCTGAGACCGGTCAGGGCAACGGCGGCCAGGTGTCGGTCTCCTATGCGCCCACCGCCAGGCGTGAGATCCTGCCCCGCGTGCTCTTCGAGCTGCACCGCCGCTACCCGCGGCTTGAGGTGCACACCTGCCAGGCGTGGTGGGGCCCCGAGGGCGTCATCGCGGGGCCCGCCGACGTGGCGATCACGCGCGCGCCACCTCCAACCGACCCGCGGCTGCGCACCGCGACGCTGTACGAGTCCGTGCTCGGGCTCGTGCTCGGCTCCACCCACCCGCTGGCCGCAGGCGACCACATCGATGTCGCCCGGCTCGGGGCCGAGACGCTGGAGATCTCGGCACGCTCGTTCTCGCCGCACTTCTACGACCTGATCGTGGGTCTGCTGGCCGCCCGCGGGTTCCGCGGTCACGTGCACGAGTACGAGAACCTGGGCATGAACTTCCTGCTCGACGACCAGGGCGCCTGCGAGCACATCGCCGCCGGCCGCGCGTTCGGCGTCGGGTTCGAGCACCAGTACCCGTATCTGCCACCCGGGCTCGTCTGGCGTGCAATCGAGCCTCCGCTGCTTGTACCGATGAACGTCTGCTGGCTGCGCGGCGCCCGGCGCGCGGTGCAGAACGTGGTGGCCGTCACGCTCGAGGTGGCGCGCCATTTGGAGCGGCAGCCGGCGATCGCGGCGTGACGCCGCGCCTGCGTCCCGCTCAAGTCGCCACCCGCTCGGCTCCGGCACTCGGTTCGTATCACCCACCCTCCGGCCCGGCCATGCGCGACGTTAGGTGACCCGCGACCACCGAGGCCACCGACGTCTCGCACTCGCCACCTTGCACACAGCTGATCTCGCCGACGGGAGGCCGCATCGCACCGGCCCAGACCACTCACGCCGGCGTCCGGTGGACGCCCGCAGCCGGTGGACGCCCGCGGCCGGTGGACGCCCGCGGTCGGTGGACACCGGCGGCCGGTGGACGCCCGCGGTCGGTGGACACCGGCGGTCGGGGTGGACGCCGGCGGTCGGGGTGGACGCCGGCGAGCGGGTGGATGCCACCAGTCGACGCCGACCGCCGCTGGGCGAGCCCGTCGCTGATTGACGCTGCCGCGCACCGCTGCTATCCTCGCCGCCGATGCGAGAAGACGACCCATTAAGTGCTGAGGTCGCCGTGTCACCTCGTTCGGTCCGCAGCGGTCTTCACTAGATCGCCCCAGTGCCGGCGGGAGGCCGGTGGCCCAGTGGACCAACAGCGCTGACGGAGAAGTCCCCGCCGGACTTATCCCATTATCCAGCTTCAATCCGTCCTGGTGCGGTGTGGCGCCTGCTGGCGCGGTATCGGACCGACGGCTCAACGAAGGCAATCCACCACTGACGATGAGCGACCCGGACAGTCACAGTCACATAGGAAGCCGCGGCGGCCCCACCGGTGGCCGGACGACGCGGGCGCTCATCCAAGTCGCCTCCTAGCGCGCGGGAGCGGCCCGCGCCGGCCGATGCCCTCCGGCGGACGAGGGGCCGCCCTCACGCCCCGTCTCAACCCACCGGACAAGGAGGACATCCAGATGAGCAGCACCGCGACGCTTGAGAGCACGCTGGACTTCGCCCCCGCGGTCCTTGACCCGGCGCACATCGGGGACATTGAGGGCGCGTTCGGGACGGTCTCGATGCACGACCGCGCGCCCCGTCGGGGTCTGCTCCGCCGCCTGGCGACGTTTGCCGCGATTGTCGGGCCCGGCCTGATCGTGATGGTCGGGGACAACGACGCCGGCGGCGTGCAGACCTACACGCAGGCCGGGCAGGCGTACGGGTACAGCCTCCTGTGGGTGCTTGTGCTGCTGGCACCCGTGCTGGTTGTAAACCAGGAGATGGCCGCGCGCCTGGGCACGGTGACCGGCGTCGGTCATGCGCGCCTGATCCGTGAGCGATTCGGACGCCTCTGGGCGAGCTTCGCGGTGCTCGACCTGCTCGTGCTCAACTTCCTCACGCTGCTGACGGAGTTCATCGGGATCTACTTCGGCTTGGCGTACTTCGGTGTACCGAAGCTGATAGCGCTGCCGGCAAGCGGGGTGACCCTGTTCGCGATCGCCGCCAGCGGCCGGTTCCGCGTCTGGGAGCGGGCGCTGATGGTGCTGATTGCGGCGAGCTTCGTGTTCGTGCCGGCGATGCTGGTCGCTCACCCCCGCTGGGGCGCCGTCGCGCACGGGCTGATCGTGCCGGGGGTCGCCGGTGGCGTCAGCAGCCCGGCCATCCTGCTCATCGTCGCGATGATCGGCACCACCGTCGCGCCCTGGCAGCTGTTCTTCCAGCAGTCCAACGTGCTCGACAAGCGCATCACCCCACGCTGGCTGAACTACGAGCGAGCCGACACGTTCTTCGGAGCGGCGCTCACCACTATCGCGGCCGGGGGGATGATCATCTTCGGCACCGCGCTCTTTGACAGCCACCGGTACGGGCCGCCGGCGGTCTACAGCGACTCGGGATGGTTTGACCGCGCGATCGCGTCGACGCTCGGTCCCGCGGCGGGCGCGATGGCGGCGATCATGCTGGTGGTGGCGGCCGTCATCGGCGCCGGAGCGGTGTCGCTGTCCAGCTCCTACGCGTTTGGCGACAGCTTCGGCGCGCGCCACTCGCTGCACCGGTCGATCCGCACGGCCCCGCTGTTCTACGGCGTCTACGCAGCGCAGATCGTGGCCGCCTGCCTGCTGGTCGCCCTGGGCTCCAACGACCTGCTGGGCACCCTGACCCAGTACGTGCAGGTGCTGGCGGCAATCCTGCTGCCGTCGGCGACGCTGTTGCTGCTGCTGTTGTGCAACGACGCCGACGTGCTCGGACCGTGGATCAACGGCAGGGCGATGAACGCGTTCGTGGGCGCGGTGATCGTCGTGCTGACCATCCTGTCGGTCGATCTCACGATCTCAACGCTGTTTTCATCAATCGACGGGGTCAGGCTCACCGAGCTGTGCTTCTCGGCCGGCGGCGCGCTTGCGGTGGCGCTCGCGCCGGTTATCCTGCAGCTGCGCCGCCGTGCGATCCGCCAAGGACGCGTGTTCGATGCGCGCGCCGCGGTGGCGGGCCTTGACCGGGCGGCCTGGCGGATGGCGCCGCTCGACCGCCTGCCCCGGCCGCGGCCGTCGCTGCTGCGCTCGATGAGCCTGTACGGGCTGCGCGCCTACATGACCGGGGCGGCGGTGATCGTCGGCGTGAGGGCCCTGCGCCCGTTCATCGGCTGAGAGGTCGCGGGCGCCGGCGATCGCCACAGATCGCCACCGACCGGCCGGAGATCGCCACCGACCGCCGGCGCCCGGCTCGCGACGGGCATGCGGGCCCTCCGGCCTTGAGCGAGCCGCCAAGGCTATCCGCCACCCGGAACGAAGTTGAAGCTCTCGCCCAGGCAAGTGCCGATGATGACGTCGACGTTGCCCCCGGTGGGCCCGGCGACCTGCCCGCCGATGCTGAGGAATCTGCTCCCGGGCAGGCCGTTGGAGAACCGGAAGAAGCCGCCGGGCAGCAACGGGAGCGCATGCGGAATGCTGGCGCTCTGAAAGCATTGCACGACCGGCGGGTCCGGTGCGAATCGATCGACCGTCACGCTCAGCGCCGTCACCTGGTTGTCGGCGACGCAGAGGCTGATCCTGCTGTGGTCGCCCAGGCCGACTTCGGTCGAGTGGAAGCACCCGCTCAACGGCGGCGCCGGGGGCGGCGGGGGTGCCACGTTGGTGATCGTGGTGGTGCCGCTGCCCGTCGGCGTGCCCCTCGCCCAGCATTGCCCGCTGTAGGCGTTGTTGCGATCTGCGACGTAGACGACGTCATAACCTGGATACTGGTAACGGCAGGCGGCTTGGAAGTCGAACGCCACCTGCTGGCCCGAGGAGCTCACGCAGACCCACGCCAGCGTCGCGTCGGGCCCGACCACGGGGCCGTTCAGCTGGCTGTGTGCCAGCCCGATCGACCGGCAGTAACCGTCTGAGTCCAGGCCGCCGAGCAGAACGGCAAATCCCGGTGGTGGCGATGGATTGATCGACGCGCCATCGTCGATGATCGGCTGTGACGGCGACGCGGACGCGTCGGTGAACGTGAGCGGCTTGCAGCTGACCGCCACCGGGTCCAGCGGACCGCCTGCGGCGGCGGCCAGGTGCGCCCTGCGGCGATGGCGGCGCCTGTACAGCGCGATCTCCTTGCGCGTGGGGATCAGGGGCAGCAGATGCAACCCCGCGGAGGCGACCGTTTCACGGAACGGCTTGATCAGGCCCAGCCTCCTCCGCCTGACTCGGCGCTTGGAGGCCGAGGCAGCGAGCGCCCCGTGGACCGCCGGCAGTTCCTGCAGCGACAGCTCGCATGACCCGGTCGTGTTGACCGGCAGGCCCAGATTGCCGCTGGGGAGCAGGACTTCACCGCCCGTCCCGTGTTGCTGCAACAGGACCCTCAGGCCGGCGCTGGGCGGGGTGAACACCGGCATGTCGAAGATGGCGGTCACGCTCAGGCTCGCGCTGAGCGTGACGGTGCAGCTCACGGACGTGCCCGAGCAGCCGCCGCCGGACCATCCCGCGAATGTCGAGCCGGAGCCCGGTGTGGCGGTCAGCGTCACCTGCGTCCCCTCCGTGTAGCTTGCGGAGCACGGTCCGGGGCATGAGATTTCGGAACCGGTCACCGTGCCGGACCCGGTCCCCGCGAGCGACACGCCGAGGACCTTCTGCGGCAGCGAGTTGAACGTGGCGATCACCGACTCGTTTGAGCTCATCGTCACCGTGCACGTGCCGGCGCCCGAGCAGCCGCCGCCGGTCCAGCCCGCGAACGTGGCCCCGGGCCCCGGACTGGCGGCGAGCGTCACCTGGGTGCCCGGCGCGTAGGTCGCCGAGCACGTCGTCGGACACGAGATCCCCGTGCCGGTCACGGTTCCCGACGCGGTGCCCGCGCTTGAGACGGTGAGCGTCTCGCCGCCGCTGAAGTGAGCCGTCACGGCCTGGCTCGAGGTCAGCGTCAACGTGCACGGGCCGGTCCCAGAGCAGCCTCCTCCGGACCAGCCGGCGAAGATCGAGCCTGGCAGGGCGGTGGCGGTCAGCGTCACCTGTGAATCGCTCGCCAGGCCCTCCGTGCACTGGCTGGCGGTCGCCCCGCAGTCGATCCCGGCCGGATTGCTGGTCACCGTGCCCTGACCCACGGTCGCGACGGTGAGCAGCTGCTCTGAGGCGGCGGCCCAGTGCGCGGCGATCTGCTGGGGGCTCAATGCGGTCGGATAGACGGCGACGTCGTCGAGGCCGCCGACCAGGGGCAGGAAGTAGCCGGTCGTGGGCCACTGCCCGAGAGCGACCGGCGCAGGGGAGATGTCGTAGACCTGGTTTGAGTCGTATGGATCGCGAGTCGGCGCACCGAGGTCGTGGCCGTCCACGTATCCGGTGATCTGATCGGTGTTGTCGGTGGCGTCATAGCTGACGGTGACCGCCAGGTAGTGCCAGCTGCCGTCCCACAGGTTGACGCCGACGGTCGTGGGATCCCAGATGACGCTTGAGCCCTGCGCGTCGATGCCGAAGCCGCTGGCCGGTCCCCAGCCGAGCTGTTGGTTGTTGTTGGGGTAGAGGGCAAGACCGGCGATCGAGCCGTCGTTGATCGTGACGCCGTTGCACGAACCGGCTGAGACCATGTCGCTGCAGGTCTGGCCGATGTCGACCAGGACGTGATTGGCGGGCGTCGCCTCGGTGTTCTTGAACCATGCCTCGAGCGTGAAGGATCCATGGCCGGTGATCCCCGAGGCCGAGCCGCTCTGGCCGACGACGCCGGAAGTGCCATCCGCACTGATCCCGGTATCGCCGCCGACGAGCGCCCCCGGCACTCCGTAGGTGATCCCGGCCGAGTTGTAGGTCCCATCGTTGGCCGAGGTGGATGAATCGCACATCGTCGGCCCCGCCGACTCATCGAGTCGGTAATAGGCGATTGGAGCGTCGGCCAGCACCGCCTGGGAGTACGCGTCGGGGTGCGACGGACAGCTCGCCGCGGAAGCGGCGGCACCGGCCGGCCTGATCGCAAGCGCCAGCCAAACGCCAACAGCCGCCAGGCACACCCAGACCACCGACTTCCCAGGTCGGCACGCCCACGCGACCGACTTCCCAGATCGGCCTGCCCAGGTTGTACGAACCTTGCTCGCCATCGTCCGTCCCTTCCTCGATCTCAACCAGTTCCGGCGTCCTTCGCCGGGTCCCAGGGCTTCGTGGGGCGAGACCGTAGGTGGAGGGCGTCCCACGAACGTCCCACGGCGTCGCGCGGCGCTGCGAGGGGCGGCAGTCCCGGGACGAGCCCTCAGCCCCCGCTCCGGCCCCCGGCTGGCGCACCGGCGCTCAGCTGGCCGCGCCGGCGCTCAGCTGGCCACCGGTCCTCAGCCGCTCGCGCTCGGCCGCCTGCACGGCACAGGCATCGCAGTCCGCCGTGGCGCCGGCGGGCCCCGGCGTCGGCCTCATCGACGGCCCCGCTGAGCAGCGGCAGCGCCCCCTCGGCGGCGGCGATTTGGCGCTCTAGCTCATCCAGGCGCCTGCTCTTGCGCTCCTCATATGGAGGAACGTCTGTCAAGTGAGCAGCGTTGAATGTCCCCCTCGGTGCTGTTGTTTGGGGGTTGGTGAGTCGGGTTGCTCGGGTGGGGAGGCGACGGGCGAGGTTCTCGACGTCGG
>Ga0209061_1004849_pt1 | contig 12455 bp, 9 predicted proteins | sample Coa_R1_10_FD_187157 | JGI IMG/M metagenome (GOLD analysis project Ga0209061, IMG submission 187157) | Surface soil microbial communities from Centralia Pennsylvania, which are recovering from an underground coalmine fire - Coalmine... | ecosystem: Environmental > Terrestrial > Soil > Unclassified...
CGAATTGGCCCGGCACTGCGAACGGCGGCTTGCCGCATCCCAGCCCGTTGCCCCGCATCCGGCGGATCCCGTCAGACGACCGGTACCGGCTTCCGATGCCCGGCCGGCCGGGCGGCGAGGTCGACGAGCTGATGAAGGCGCCGGACCCCCCACCGCCAGAGCGGCGGGCAGCACAGGAGGATCAGCACGCCGGCGGTCGTCAACCCGGCAATGACGTATCCGGCGAGCTCAACCGGCGAAAGCCGGTACGTCAGGACGACGTGATGCGGCCGGCCGTCGTCCGGCAGGGGAATCCACATCATGCCGGGGCCGGCCAGGTAGCTGCGCACGGGCCGGCCGTCGAGCGTCACCTGCCAGTCCGGCGCGCGCTGTTCTTTGACGAGCACGCCGTTGGCTGGACCGGTTACGTCGATGACACGGTGATCGGTGTTGACGACGTCATACCGGACGCCCCCACCACCGGTGCCGGCCGCCTGAGGTTTGCTGCGATCCGGCCTGCCGATGAGCAACTGGGCGAGCAGCCTGCTTTCGGCCGGTTGCTGGAAAACGTCCGTGTGGTACGGCAGCGCGAGTCCGCTCCAGACCGAGCGGCCCGCACCCAGGACGCCGGACACCAGCACCGTCTTGCGTTGCGCTCTGAGCACAGGCTGTCCCCACGGCGCTAACGAAATTGCGGCCGAGACGACCCATTGATTCGTTCCGGCGTACGAGGCCGGTCCGAAACCGTCGAGAATCGCGGCGTCGACGCCGGCCATGCTGCCCGTCCAATCCCACGCCGGACCACGGATACCGGCGTTGTGCACGGATCGGACCGGAAGTGGATTGCCTGCCGTGCGGAGCAGTTTGGCGATGTCGCGGTCGTCTGCGCTGTCCGCGAAGAGCGTTCCGCCCTGCATGACGAATTCGCGCAGCAACGCGGCGTCCCGTTTCGGATGTGTCACCGCCGCGCCGTAAAGGACGACGGTGTCGACGTGGGCGAGCAGCGCACGGCTGACGTCATCAATTCGGGCCGGGCCCTGCACCGGGATGAGCGTGTCGCTTCCGATGTCGGCGTATGACAGTGCGCGGAGAAAGAGGTCGTAATGCCGAGTGTCGCCAATGACGAGCACAATGGGAACCCGTGTCGCGGAGACAATCGGCTGCGCTCTCGTGTAGCGGTAGCTGGACAGCACGGCGTACCGGGTGTCTTGCGCGAGAAGGGTGAAGCGGCTGGGGTCGTCGTACATGCCGGTCGGTCCGGCGCCGGAGTCGGTGTCGATCCACTTGACGGCGTACCAGTCGAGGAGAAAATCGCGCTCCGCCGCGGTGAAGGATGGTTTGACCAGGGCGGATTCCAGCCAGTACTGCCAGTCCAGGTGAAGGACGCCGTGGTCGTCGTAACCACGGTCCTGCGGCGCATCGGAGTATTCGTTTATCCATTTCGTCACCGAGTCGGCGACTCCGGCGACCCGGAAATCCCGTTGACCGGTGGCCTCCACGGGGAAGACCGCGAGCCGGGCCTGCTGGGCCGGGATGTCGTTGCGTGTGACGTGTTTGGGGAGCAGCGGTCCGGTCACCGCGACCGCTGCTCCGACCGCTGCCGTCACGGTGGCTGCTGCGACTGCGCCGGCGAGAGCACGGGCGAGACGACGACGCCACGTGCGGCGTACCCGATCGATTCGGTCACGGGTCAGTCGGACGGCGATGCCAACGGCCAGGCCGCAGACCCCAGCGCAGCAGACGCCGGGGTAGACGAGGAGGTCGGTCGGTTGCAGGCCGTTTATGTAGTAGGGGAAACGGCGGTCCAGGTACCCGATGAATCCGTAGCAGAGAAAGGGCAGCGTGCCGAGGGCAAAGAAAACCGCCAGCCGTAACGGATATCCGGCAAGCTGATGACGCCGCCGCCATCGAAGGTATCGGCGCAGTTCGGGGTGGTTCGCGCGGCCGGATATGTTCACCGTCTGGCCGGAACTCAGCCAGATAATGTCTTCTCCGAGACTTTCCCGCGCTGACACGCTGATTGCCGGAGCCCGGTGGAGTCGTGCGGCGAGCATGCCGACCATCAGGGTGACGGCCAGCGTGCCGGGCAGGAGCGCGTCGAGCGAATGGCCGGCGGGCCAGAGAATGAGCCGCCAATTCAGGGGCACCTCGAAATCCGTGAATGCGCTCTGGCTGCGCTTCTCCAGCACGAGCGGCAGGTAGAAGTACGCCGCCATCGCCAGCGGGACACCGGTCAGCCCGGCGGCCGTCGCGAATCGGACACCAATGGGCATCGCCGGCGACAGGAGGACCACACCCGCAACCGCCAGCAATCCAATTGCTCCGACGATGGGATGCGTGCCAAGCGCAGCCGCGAGAAAGCAACAGCACCCGAGGGCGGCGAACCGTCCCCCGCGGATTGCGAATCGTATCGCGCAGGCGAGCGCCGGGACGGCGAAGGCCAGCGCGGTGAAACGCGGATACAGGCCAAGGACGACGTTCTGCGACCAGACCGTCGGCGTCGCTGCGGTCAGTCCGCCGGCGCAGAGGGCGGCGAGCCGGCTGCCGGTCGCCGCACGGACCGCCGCGTAGGTGCCGATGACGAGTAACACGAGGGCTGAGGCGGTCACCAGATTCATCGCCGCCGGAAAGGACAGCTCCCCCAACCGTGCGACGGCGAGCAGAAGGACGTGGTAGCCGGGCGGGTAGCTTCCGGTGAAGGTCGGCTGACCGGAGTACCACTCGTAGTTCCACCAGATGTGCGGCCAATTCTCCGCAAGGAACGTCACTTTCGACAGGTGCCCCATGGCGTCGTACCCCTTGGGGAACCCGGTGAAGGCATCCGCCCGCTTGCCGAGGAACAACACGATCGCGGCCAGGCCGACCGCCTCTCCGGTGGTGCGCAACCATCCGGTCAGCCGGACCAGCGGCCGGACCCACTCCCGGGCGCGGTCTGTGACGGCCGGCCCGCCGGAGCCACTCCCGGCGGCCGTGTCGCCGACGGCCCTGGTATCAGCGGCAGCTGCGTGAGGGATGACCGGCACACCGGTTGACTCGGTGTGCTGTGGCCGAGCCTTGATTTTTTGTCGGTAGTGGTCTTTAGGCTCCAGGTCATGTCGCGAACGGTGTATCGGTGCGTCGAATGCGGGTGGATGACGCCCAAATGGCTGGGGCGCTGCGGTGGTTGCCGATCGTGGGAGACGCTGCAGGCCGAGGAGCCGGGGCGGCAATCGCGCAGTCACCGGGCACCGCCGGCACGACCCGCGGTGCCGATTGACGCGGTGGATCCATCCACCGCGCGACCGCTGCCGACCGGGGTCGGTGAATTCGACCGGGTTCTGGGCGGCGGTCTCGTTCCGGGCTCGGTTGTGCTGTTCGCCGGGGAGCCGGGCATCGGCAAATCGACCCTGCTGCTCGATGCCGCGGCGCGGTTCACCCGCCGGCACGGCACGGCGCTGTACGTGACTGCCGAGGAATCGGCCGGCCAGGTGCGGGCGCGCGCCGATCGGATCGGTGCGCTGGCACCGCGGCTCTATCTTGCGGCGGAGACGTCACTTGAGGCTGTGGAAGCGCAGGTCGCGGCGGTTCACCCGGCGTTGCTCATTGTCGATTCGGTGCAGACGGTCTGTGCGGACGGCGTGGACGGCACTCCCGGCGGCGTCTCCCAAGTGCGGGAAGTGGCCGCCGCAATGATCCGGCTGGCGAAAAGCCATCAACTGACCGTCGTCCTGATCGGGCACGTCACCAAGGATGGTCTGATCGCCGGCCCCCGGTTGCTGGAACATGCGGTCGACGTCGTCCTTTATTTCGAGGGTGACCGTACCGGCGGGCTCCGTCTGCTTCGTCCGGCGAAGAACCGGTTTGGGACCTGCGAGGATGTCGGCTGTTTCCGGCTCACCGCCGGCGGCATCGAAGAAATTCCCGATCCCAGCCTCCTTTTCGTGAGCGGTTCGCCGTCCGCCGCACCCGGTGTATGCGCCACGGTCGCGATGGAGGGCACCCGGCCGTTGGTGACGGAAATTCAGGCGCTCGTCGCCCCGTCGGCGCAGGCGGTTCCGCGGCGCTCCACCGCCGGGCTGGACGCCGCTCGGGTCGCGATGACGCTGGCGGTCGTCGAACGGCGGGCGGGCGTCGTGCTGGCCGGCCGGGACGTCTTCGTCGCGACGGTGGGCGGGGCGCGCATTCGGGAACCAGCCGGTGATCTCGCGTTAGTTCTGGCGGTGGCGAGCGCGGCGGCCGATCGACCGCTGCCGCCGGGACTCCTTGCGGTTGGCGAAGTCGGCCTCGCCGGTGAGATTCGGCCCGTGCCGGGATGGGGACGCCGGATCACGGAGGCTGGCCGCCTTGGCTTTCGCTGCGTCGTCGCGCCGGTTGGCGTTGAGGTTCCGCCGGACGGTCCGCAGGTCATCACGGCTCGTGACGTCCGGGAAGCGCTCCGGAGCGTCGCCCGGCTGGGCATTCGATCCGCCGTCGTCGACGCGGCGCTCGCAGGGTAGGCGCAACGGTCGAGGGAGGGGTCGCGGTCTTACGATCCAATAGCGCGTCGTGATCTGCGGTTAGAATGTCGGCGACTTCGCACACGCCTTTGGGAGCCAGGTGGCAGCCAACGATCGACCTGACCGCAGCGACCGGGGCGCGGATGAGCGGCTGCGGGCCACGCTGGCTGCGATCGCCCCGGGGACGCAGATGCGCGACGCGCTCGAGCGGATTCTTCGTGGCAACACCGGTGCGCTCATCGTCCTCGGTTACGACAAGACCGTTGAGTCCATTTGCAGTGGTGGTTTCAACCTTGACGTCGAGCTCTCCGCTCCGCTGATGCGCGAGCTCGCGAAGATGGACGGCGCCATCATTCTCGACGAGAAGGCGACCCGCATCATCAAGGCCAACGTTCATCTCCAGCCGGATCCGTCAATCCCTACCAACGAGTCCGGCACCCGGCATCGGTCGGCGGAGCGGACCGCCCGGCAGACCGGTTTCCCGGTCATTTCCGTCAGCCAATCCATGCGGATCATTGCGCTGTACGTGGACGGCCGCCGGCACGTTCTCGATGAACCAAGCGCAATCTTGTCCCGGGCCAACCAGGCGCTGGCCACCCTCGAGCGCTACAAGCTTCGTCTCGACGAGGTTTCCGGCACGCTCTCGGCACTGGAAATCGAGGATTTGGTCACCGTGCGGGACGCGGCGGTCGTCGCCCAGCGGCTGGAAATGGTCCGGCGGATCGCCGACGAAATTCAGGGGTACGTCGTCGAGTTGGGCACCGACGGCCGCTTGCTCAGCCTGCAACTGGATGAATTGCTCGCGGGTGTGGAGCCGGAGCGTGACCTCATCGTGCGGGATTATCTGCCGGCGGCGGCCGGTAAGCGCGGCCGGAGTGTCGATGACGTGCTCCGGGATCTCGATGCGCTCACGCCTGAGGAGCTTCTGGACCTCGGGACCGTCGCCCGGGTCATCGGGTACGGCGGGACGGAGAATCTCGACAACCCGGTAAGTCCACGCGGTTACCGGCTGCTCGCGAAAATTCCACGGCTGCCGTGTGCGGTCATCGAGCGGTTGGTCGAACATTTTGGCACCTTGCAGAAACTCTTGGCGGCCAGTGTCGACGACCTGCAGGCCGTCGAGGGTGTCGGCGAGAGCCGCGCTCGCAGCGTCCGGGAGGGACTGTCCCGGCTTGCGGAATCGTCGATCCTCGAGCGATACGTGTGAGTTGCCGATGAGTTTCAACCTGCGCGCCCTGCTCACCGAACGTGCCGGCGAGAACTACGACCTGCACGGGCGTTACGTCAACCCGCAGGTTCCCCGCGTCCTCAAGACACTCGGCTTCGACCGGATATACCAGCGCGCCGAGGGGTGTTACCTGTACGACGACGCCGGCAACCGCTACCTGGACATGCTTGCCGGTTTTGGCGTGCACGGGGTCGGCCGGAATCATCCGGTTGTGCGCCAGGCCCTGCACGACCTGCTGGACGCCGAACTGGCGGACATGGTGCAATTCGACGCCCCCTTGCTGGCCGGGCTGTTCGCTGAGCGGCTGTTGCAGAAGGCCCCCGGCTTGGACCGCGTTTTCTTCTGCAACAGCGGATCGGAGGCCGTTGAGGCGGCGTTGAAGTTTGCGCGGGCGGCGACCGGACGGCCGCGGATCGTATTCCTGGACCACGCCTACCACGGGCTCACCGCCGGGGCGTTGTCCGTGAACGGCGCCGAGGAATTCCGGAAGGGTTTCGGGCCGCTGCTTCCGGCGACGCCGATCGAGATCGGCGACCTCGATGCGCTCCGCCGGGAACTGAAGAAGGGGGACGTTGCCGCATTTCTCGTCGAACCGATCCAAGGCAAGGGCGTACACATTCCGCCGCCCGGTTTTCTCGCCGCCGCCCAACAGGAGCTGCGCCATTACGGTGCATTGCTCATCTGTGACGAGGTGCAGACCGGAATCGGCCGCACCGGTCGATTCTTCGGCTACGAGCACGAGGGCGTCGATCCGGACATTGTCACGGTGGCGAAGGCGCTCTCCGGAGGCTTCGTGCCGATCGGAGCGACCTTGGCGAAACGCGAGGTTTTCGACAAGGTCTTCTCCTCGATGGACCGGGTCTTTGTCCATGCCTCCACGTTCATGGGGAACGCCATGGCAATGACGGCCGGGCTGGCCACCCTTGCCATCGTGGAGGACGAGGGCTTGGTCGCCAACGCTGAGCGGATCGGTCGCCTTTTGGTGGAATCGCTGCGGGCGGTGGCCTCCCGGTACGAGCTCATCGCCGACATCCGCGGTCGCGGTCTGATGATCGGCATCGAATTCGGTCGGCCGAAATCCCTGAAGCTCCGCGCGGGTTGGTCGATGCTGCAAGCCGCCCGTCGCGGCCTGTTCGCGCAACTCGTCGTCGTGCCGCTGTTCACCCGGCACCGGATCCTCACCCAGGTCGCCGGTGACCACATCGACGTCGTGAAATTGTTGCCCCCGCTGGTCATCAGCGAGACCGAAGTGAAGATGTTCGTCGACGCATTCGTCGACGTGATGGACGACGCACATACCGGCGGCGGCCTGCTCTGGGACTTCGGCCGGACCCTGGTCGGGCAGGCAATCCGCCGCTAGCGCGAATCCCTCGGTCGGCCGGAAGCCGCTCCGCGCCGCCGGGGCGCCGGTGTCGTCGACGGCTCAGCCCGGCGGCCTCGCGTCGGCTGCGGCGCGTACCGCGGCCGGAAGCGCATCGAGAATCTGGTTGACGGCGGCGTCATCGTGCGCAGCGGAGACGAACCAGGCTTCGTACACCGACGGCGGCGGATAAACACCGCGGGCAAGAAGGGCATGGAAGAACGGCGGATACCGCCACGCCTCCTGCCCGGTGGCCTGGGCGTAGTTGCGCACCGGCTCGGTCGTGAAGAAGACCGAGAACAGGTTGCCGGCCTGCTGCACCTGGTGCGGCAGGCCGATCCGGCCGAATTCATCGCGTAATGCGCGTGCGAGGACACCGGCGGCCTGGTCCAGCCGCGCATACATGCCGGGCGTACTCTCTCGCAGCGTCGCCAGCCCCGCCGCCACGGCAACCGGATTTCCCGACAGCGTTCCGGCCTGGTAGACGGTGCCGGCCGGGGCGAGGAGCTGCATGATGTCCCGCCGGCCGCCGAACGCGCCGATGGGCAGCCCGCCGCCGATGACTTTCCCGAAGGTGAAGAGGTCCGCCGCGACCGGGTCACGGCCCCACCATCCCGCCGAGGACACCCGGAAACCTGTCAGCACTTCGTCGAGCACCAGGAGCGCGCCGTTCTCGTGCGCGATGTCGGCTAGTGCGCGGTTGAAACCAGGCTCGGGTGGGACGACGCCCATGTTTGCCGCAGCTGCTTCCACGATGACACACGCAATTTCTCCGCCGTACCTTTCGAAGGCCGTCCGCACTGCGTCGATGTCGTTGTAGGGCAGGACAATCGTCTCCGCGGCTTGCCCGGGGGTGACACCGGGGGTTCCGGGAAGGCCCAGGGTGGCGACCCCGCTCCCGGCGGCGGAGAGCAGGGCGTCGACGTGACCGTGGTAGCAGCCGGCGAATTTCACCACCAGCGGCCGGTTGGTATAGGCGCGGGCAAGCCGCAGGGCGCTCATGGTGGCCTCGGTTCCGGAATTCACCAGTCGGATCATCTCGACGGCCGGCACCCGCCGGGCGATCTCCTCCGCCATTTCGATTTCCGCTTCGGTCGGCGCCCCGAAACTTGTGCCGCGTTCCGCCGCCTGCTTCACGGCCGCGACCACCGCAGGATGGGCGTGTCCGAGAATGAGCGGTCCCCATGAGCAGACCAGGTCGACGTACCGATTGCCGTCCACGTCCACCAGATACGGGCCGGCGCCGGATTGGATGAACCGTGGCGTGCCGCCGACCGCGCGGAAGGCGCGGACCGGTGAATTCACTCCCCCAGGAATGCGGGCGCGGGCGCGTTCGAAACACGCGGCGGAGGCGACATCGGTGCCAGGGGAGGTCATGGGTCCATTCTTCCGAAGGCGGTTCCGGTTTCTTCGCGGGGCCGTGCTACAGGCTGAAGGCGGCGGCCAACGACGTCGCCTGCGCCGCAGCGCCCAGCGGCGGGAGTCCGAGGAGATCCTCGGTGCCGCGCAGCAGGCTGTAGTGGTCGAGCCGGGCGCTGACCCGTGTTCCGGGAGGAATCGTCGGGGCGATCACGATGGTCGGAATCCGATTCGCGGAACCGACACCTTCATCGAAGGTGAGGACGATGACCAGCTCACCGCTCCGGTATGTCGCCGAATTCAGCAACATCGGCAGGGTTTCGGCCAGCCAGCGGTCACCGGTCGCCACCGAACAGTCGTGCATGTCATGGCAGAGATTCGGTGTGACGAAGGCGAAGGACGGCAGTCGGCCGGCCGAGGCGTCGGCCGCGAGCTGCGCGTCGAGCGGCACGTCGTTGTGGAGACACTCGGCTCGCTCGTCGACGTAGTACGCGGCTGGGTTGTGTTTGACGGCGTACTCGCCCGATGATGCGGTCGCGCAGGCGTACGGCATGGACTCCTCATACGCGCGCCAGCTCTTGCCCGCCTGGTCGATCTGGCGGAAAATCGACGGACCGGAAATCGGATGGGCGGCGGGACCGGCGTCGTCGTGCACCCCAAAGGTTGACCCTCCAGTCGCGGCAAGGTAATTCGGCAGCGATGGATGCGTGACCCCGTGGGCGTTGGTCGCCAGCCCGCAGGCATTGGCGAGCGCATTCTCGTACGGCGCCGATGGATTGCCGATGACAGACGCGTAGTCCTTGTTCTCCAGCCAGATCCACACGACGTGCTGGTAATGCGGCTGCAATCCGATCCACCCGCACGGGCGCGCCGCCGACGGCAGACCGGACGACGAGCCGGTCGCCGGAGGGGATTGCGGCGGGGTCGCGGCCGGCGTGGATGGGTGCGGCGTGCTGCTTCCAGGTGCGGAGAACGTTCCCGCGGACGGCAGAACCACGGCGCCGGCAGGGTGCGACGGGGTAGGAAGACCGGCCGGCGTCCGCCCGGATGTGCAGCCGGTTGCGAGGAAACAGCAGCTGACCACCGAGGCGAGCAGCCGCAGACTCGGTCTCGTCCGGGAGCCCGCAGCGGGCTGGGTCATGGCAGGACACGGTCCAGGTACGCGTACGGCGGAAGAGGATCCAGTCCGTCGGGGATGTTCAAATACCCCGGTCCGCTGCCCGGAATACCGGTGCGGCCGTACTGCCAGACGATGCGATTCTGTTTGGGATCGATGACGATGACCCGGTCATTGTGGTCGTCGGTGACGAGGATGTCGCCGTTCGGCAGCGCCTCAGCGAGGGACGGATACCGCAACCGGTTCGGTCCGGAGGCATACCGCCACCGCCAGATTTCGTGCCCGTAGCGGTCGAAAATCACGACCTGACCGATCGGCGAGTAGTCGACGGTGAGGTATTGGCCGGGTGCGTACTGGTTGCTGTCCGACGGATACCGCACACCCGGCGGGTGGGCCGACCAAAGGACGCGGCCGGCCGGGTCGATCTCGTCGACCCAGTCTCCGTTGATTTCCGTGACGAGGAAATTCCCGTCCGGCAGCGGGAAGACCCCATTCGGGCTCCCGTAATACGTCGGTGGGTCGTGTCGGCATACCCCGACCGTGCCGGCGGTCCAGACGGGTGCCGGCGAACCGGGGCGAAGGCGGAGGATCCGGCAGTTCTTGATGTCGGCGCTCACGACGTCACCGGTCGGCAGCATGATGGCGTCGTCCGGATTCCACAGGTAGCCGGGGCCGTGGCCGGGAATTCCCGGGTGACCGTACCGCCAGACCATGGTGCGTGCCGTCGGGTCGATTTCCGTGATGACGAAGTCGTCTTCCTGCGTGGCGACAATCTTCGACCCATCGCGGGTGAAGAAGGCATCATCGGGTATCAGGAATGTCTGGCCGTTCGGCAGTTCCCCGGGTTGCGGCCAGATCCAGCGGACCCGTCCCTGCGGATCGACCACCACCAGCCGGTTGTTGGCCTTGTCGGCGATGAGAATCGGCCCCGGCAGCACGTTCGGATCCGAACCAGGCGCGAGATATCCCGGTTGGCCCGGTGCCGCGGGCGGCAGCCACGCGGTGAGCGCAGCCGGTTCGCGGACAGCACCGGGTGTCGGGCTGGCCACGGCGCCGGTGCCGGTGGGCGACGTCTGTCCCGGCGAGGACGACGGCGCCGAACCCGAGCCGCCCGGCCGAGCCGCCGACACCGATGTCGCCGACGGGTGCACGGGCTGATGGGCGGTGCACGCCGTACCCACAAAGAAAAAAGCCGCCACACCGACGGCCGCGAGGCGATGTCGTCCGGTCTGGACCATCCTCATCCCCTTACGAGCTCGACCACCTCGGCTAACGAACGGATGTGCGCGTGCGCTCCCGGCGGATGCGGGCAATCGCCGTACGGGTCCAGGTGGAGCGGATGTATGCCGGCCGCCCGGGCGCCGTCCACATCGGCGAGCGCCATGTCACCGACGTGCACGACGCGGTCCGCTGAGATGCCGAGCCGGTTCAATGCGATCCGGAAGATCTCCGGATCGGGTTTGGCGTACCCGACCACCGTCGAGTCGATCACCACCTCCACCGGCACCTCGCACCGCCGCAAGGTCTCCTCGACCAAGCCGTCCGCGTTCGACACCACGGCAATGGCCACCCCGGTCGCGGCGAGGTGCTGGAGGTTCTCGATGACGCCGTCAGGGACGACGTTCCACAGGCTGTACACCGGCGCCCCGAAGAGCGCGGCCAGTCCGGCGACAGCGTCGTCGCGCCGATCCGCCGGTACGTCGGCGACGTCGGCCAAATTGGCGAAGTACAGTCGCCAATCGGCCTGTCCAACCCGGTCCATCGCCGCGATTCCTGAGTAATGCGCGCGATGCAGGGTGCGGAGGTCGGGTCTGCCTCCGGCGGCACGGAGCGTGGCCGCAACCGCCCACGGATTCGGCAGCAGCAGCACGCCGCCGGCGTCCAACAACACCGCCTTGGGGCGTCCATTCTCCGGCATCAGTGCAGCCATCGGGCCGCCTCGCTTGCCCAGTACGTGATGACGATGTCGGCCCCCGCCCGGCGGATCCCGGTGAGAAGCTCGAGAATCACAGCCCGCCGGTCGATCCAACCCTGCGCCGCAGCCGCCTCCACCATCGCGTACTCACCGCTTACGTGGTACGCCGCAACGGGAATGTCAACGGCGTTGCGTACCGCGCGGACAATGTCGAGGTACGCAAGGGCGGGTTTGACCATCACCATGTCCGCGCCTTGAGCGACGTCCAGCGCAACTTCCCGCAGCGCTTCCCGCGCATTGGCGGTGTCCTGCTGGTAGCCGCGACGATCTCCGAAAGCCGGCGCACATTCGGCGGCGTCGCGGAACGGCCCGTACAACGCGGATGCATATTTCGCCGAGTACGCGAGGATCGCGGTGTCGGAGAAACCTGCGCCGTCGAGGGCGGTTCGGATGGCGCCGACCTGGCCGTCCATCATGCCGCTCGGCGCGACGACGTGTGCACCGGCCTCCGCCTGCGCAACGGCGATGGTTGCATAGCGGTCGAGGGTCGCGTCGTTGTCGACGATCCATTCGCCGGTGCGCGTCTCGCGGAGCACTCCGCAGTGCCCGTGGCTGGTGTACTCATCCAGGCAGAGGTCAGCGATCAGAACGGTGTCATCGCCGAATTCGGTGCGCAAGTCGCGCAAAGTTCGTTGGATGATGCCGTCCGGATCGTCGGCGGCCGAGCCGCGGTCGTCCTTATTGGCCGGGATTCCGAAGAGCAGCAGGCCGCCGACGCCGGCTTCCACCGCATCGTGCGCCGCTTTCCGCACGGAATCTCGGGTGTGCTGGACGACGCCGGGCATCGAGGCGACCGGGAGCGGTTCGCGGGCGTCTTCCTTCACAAACAGCGGTAAGACGAGATCCGCCGGTGCGAAGGCCGTTTCGGCGACCAGCCGCCGCAATGCCGCGGTGCGGCGCAGCCTGCGCGGCCGGATTGGGCCGGCGTCCATCCGATCCCTCCTCTCCTCCTGCGTCGCGGG
>Ga0209061_1004850_pt1 | contig 12453 bp, 10 predicted proteins | sample Coa_R1_10_FD_187157 | JGI IMG/M metagenome (GOLD analysis project Ga0209061, IMG submission 187157) | Surface soil microbial communities from Centralia Pennsylvania, which are recovering from an underground coalmine fire - Coalmine... | ecosystem: Environmental > Terrestrial > Soil >...
GAATGCCTCCTTCCCCGCGCACTCCTTCTGTCACGAGGATGCCGCGCATACCTGGAGGCCATACCATGCCGGTTGGGTGAAACTGCACCATCTCCATATCAAGAAGCTCGGCACCGGCCTCAAAGGCCATCATAACACCATCACCGGTTCCTTCCCACGAATTGGAGGTATAACGGTACATGCGCCCCCAACCACCTGTTGCGAGAACGATAGCCTTCGCGCGAAAAACGATAAAGTTGCCGGATTCGCGATAGTAGCCAAAGGCTCCTACCACTCTATCCCCCTCCTTGAGGAGGCGGGTAATGACTACCTCCATGAAAACATCCATGCCGAGGCTAACGGCTTTATCTTGGAGGGTACGGATGATCTCCAGCCCTGTACGGTCGCCCACGTGGTTGAGACGGCGGTATTTATGACCGCCAAAGGGGCGCTCTGCTATCAGGCCGTCTGGGGTTCGGTCGAACACCGCGCCATACTGCTCAAGTTCCAACACACGTTCTGGCGCCTCTTTCGTGAATATCTCGACCATTCGCCAGTTGTTAAGGAAGGCACCACCCTTCATGGTATCAACGAAGTGGACCTCCCAGCTGTCCGGCTCTTTGGTGCCGTCGGGCTGATCCATATTGCCTAGAGCCGCAGCCACACCGCCTTCGGCCATAACGGTGTGCGCCTTGCCGAGAAGTGATTTGCAGACCACTGCAACGCGACAACCGGCTTCTCTGGCGGCGATGACAGCTCGAAGGCCTGCACCGCCTGCCCCGATAACCAATACGTCATAGTCATATGTCTCGTAGTTTTCCATAACTGCTACACCTGAGTTTAGCGCTCTCAGATTCTTTTTACGTCTATCTAGAATCATAATAGCACAGATCGGAGATAAAAGGAAATGAAATGTTAAAATAGGAATTAGAAGCTAGGCTAATAGAAGGGCATGACGAAGAATTCGATGTTTGATAGTACAATAGGATACACCAAATTCGCTTAGGTTGGCCAACACACCTGTGAGGGAGGAAAAGCAGATTGGATAGGCGTGTGATTCGCGTTACGGTATGGGGTGAAAATGTACATGAAAAGCGGCAACCGGAGGTGCGAGCGATCTATCCCCAAGGCATGCATACCACGATAGCAGAAGGGATTAAGAAGCATTTAGGCGATGGGGTGGAGGTCCGGACGGCAACGCTGGATCAGCCCGAGCATGGGTTATCGGAGGAGGTGTTAAGTGCCACCGACGTTCTAACTTGGTGGGGGCATATTGCCCATCATGAAGTGGAAGATCGCATTGTTGAACGGGTGCATGAGCGGGTCTTAGGCGGGATGGGATTGATCGTGCTGCATTCCGGCCATTGGTCGAAAATATTTGTGCGACTTATGGGAACGACTTGTGCCTTGCGTTGGCGTGATGACGATAGGGAGATCGTCTTCACGGTGAATCCAGGGCACCCCATAACGCGCAATGTGCCTCCGGTTTTTATCATTCCGCAGCAGGAGATGTATGGCGAATACTTCGACATTCCTCAGCCGGATGAGCTGATTTTTATTAGCTCTTTTCGAGGCGGCGAGGTATTTCGCAGTGGCTGCTGTTTCACGCGGGGGCAGGGGCGCATTTTTTATTTTAGTCCGGGGCATGAGACCTATCCGGTGTATCATCAAAAAGAGGTTCAGCAGGTTATCGCCAATGCTGTGGAGTGGGCTTATTCCCCGCCCAAGCCTCGCTATGCCACCTCAACGTGCATCCACTCTCCCTTGGGCTGGTACGAGCAGCTGTAGGTAGGCTTCAGAAATCACCAAAGCTATCGGGGTTAGGACCGGTGGTTTCAACGTGTACGATGCGCCATTCTGCGGTGTGATACAGTCCAAAGAGATGGGGGATCGAAACCTGGCGGAAGTAGAGGGTGATGCGCCCGGCGTACTCATCGGAAGTATAGTCTGGACCTTGATCGCGCAGGTTGAAATAGAATGAAACCGAAGGCTCTTCAAGGCCGACGCCCTTCCCCTCGTTGTCATTATGAAACTGCACATCGCTAATGGTTGGCTGAGGGGCTTGCATCACGCGGAAGGCACGAGCAATAAGCAGACGTGCCTTCTGCGCATCCATGTCGCCGATGAGCCGCGTGTTGGGGGCCACATAACGCATAATGCCCTCGACATCTTTTTGGCGCACCGCCTCTTGAAGGTCATGCAGAATCTGCTGGGCTTGTGTGAGGTCAAACTGCCTCGGCTTTTCTTGCGAGACGAAGTAACTCATTGCCAGAATTGCAATAAGGAGCACACTCAATCCCAAGGCGATCCAGGAGCTGCGTTGCATATCTTTTCCCCTCTGTTGTGCAGTGTACCATTGTATAACAGAGGAGATGATACGTCAAGAGGATTGTGAACGGGTGGCACAAATCTGAATGAACCCTTTGCAGCCTAAATACAACAAAAAGAGTAGAGCTACTGCTCGTGAGGCAGAAGCAAAGAGAGCATCGTTTATGTCTGCTTATCCGGAACACGGCCAATTGCTGCCGACGCAGAGACCTCCAAAGAACGAAGCGTCGGCACGTTCTCTCAAGCTGGCAGACCAGGAGCTGGTCGCCAAGATCGTTGCGGGTGACAAGCAGGCATTTGCCCAAATTATTGACCGTTTCAGTAGCCGTATCTACCGCTTAGCCTATCGGATGTGCGGATCGGCTATGGATGCGGAGGACCTGACCCAAGAGATATTTCTGGCAATCTATCGAAGTTTGCCTAGCTTTCGTGGTGATTCCGCTCTATCTACCTGGGTCTATCGGGTAGCGATGAATCACTGTGTGGATTTTCAACGACGGCATCGGCCAGAAACCCTGTCGCTCGATGAGCAGCTTGTTGTGGTGACAAATAGGTGGTGCGATAACCCCCAAGAAGCGCTCAGTAAAGAGGAGTTAGGAAGGCAGATTGAGGAGGCGTTAGCCCGTCTCGCGCCTCATCATCGTGAAGTAGTGATACTGCATGAACTGCATGGGCTGACCTATGCCGAGGTGGCTAAAGTTCTCCAGATACCGGTGGGCACCGTAAAGTCGCGCTTATCAAACGCTTTTCGCCAGCTGAGGGAACTGCTGCGAGATTATGTAGAGGACGATAAGAATGAGGGTGCGGAGTGAGGTGTTTTATGAGGCCATATCATAATTTGCAATCTAGAGTGCACCTTTGGTATAAGGATCAGTTAAAAGCCTGTTTGGATGGAGAAGTATCTCCACCGATCTACGCTCTCTTGCGCCATCATATTGCGCGTTGTGAAGAGTGTCGAGAGGAGCTTGGCGCCTTGCGCCGTATCAGTTCGCTGCTTCAAGTAGGCGCGCAGGAGCCTACACCATGGCCAGGGCTGGCCTCGAAAATTTTAAGCTTTATTCCAGAGCAGCCTGTAGGCCCGTTCAACACAGCAAACAGAAGATCGTTGTGGCACCGCAGTGGAGTTGCGGTTGTGGTGGCAGTTATCTGTGCCGTCTGCTTATGGGTTATCGTTAAATTCAACCGGCCAGATCGGAACCTCACGGGGAGTGGGCTGCAGCATTCAAATTCTCATCAGGCTATGTCCCTCGGTCGAACGACACCGCAGCAGGTGGCGGCCGTTTCGAAAACGCCTTTATCGAAGGAGCCGTTTGGGGCGAAGAGGGGAGTCAGAGGGCAGCAGGAGCTGGCTATGGGGCGCACAGCAGTTGCGACGCCTTCCTCCCAATTAGACCAGAGGCAACAGGGTGCAGGAAGCCTTCTCACTGCCCCTCAAAGCCGGCGTTCTTCCCCTTCATCAACGCCTTTTGGAAGCGGAACGCCTGACGATCCATTGAGACTTTCAATAGCAGTGGATAGCATCAGTACATCCTGTGCTCATTTGATGGAGGTTGTACAGCGCTATGGGGGTGCTCTTACGATGGCCAGCAAGCCTATAGATAGCGCCTATAATCTTCCTTTGGATTCCGACCCTGCGGCTTGTTACCTGTTGGTTCGTGTGCCTGCCAGTCACGCCAAAGCTTTCTATATGGAGTTGCGTAGGATGGCAGTCGGTAAGCCATCACCGAGTCAGCCTGAAACGGCCTTGAGCGAGGATGTTGCAACCTTGAGAGCATACCGGCCTCCGATCGTCTTCGTGAAACCGTCGCCATTGCTGTTTGACGCTCCTGCCTCTACCCCGAAGGGGCGCACAGTCAAGAAGCCGTCTGCCAAACCATCTGTTCAGCTCCCGCCGCATAGTCGGCAACCGGTTGACATGCCTCTCGCGAACCCGGTGGAGTCTGGGAGAACGGTGGTCTACATTGTGCGGCTACATGTCCCAAATCCGCCATCGAATCTAACGGAAAGGGGAGCATTCTTGAATCGTTAGGAGTTATAGTAATTTGCGGTTTGAAAACCCCGCTGTTTGTCCGTTGGGATGAAAAACCGCGTCCTACTTAGCAGGACTTTTCCTTTCGTTTACGGGAGAATGGCTCTGTTCGTTTGAGTGGTCAAACCGGTCTGCGAAGGCAAAGTTTCCTGTGTTTGCGCTTTGCGAGAGCCAAGCAGGGTTAGGAACACAAGGTTGGTTGCCCTTTCGAGGTGACGGTGTGCCACGCCCCCTACGAACAGGGTTCCGTTTTCAATAATGTTGGCGGCAGGACGTGCCGACACGCGAAACGCCTGTGGAGCAGACGGTAGACTTGACACGTCAAGCAGTCTGCGATGAAACCGGAAGCCGCACGGACGAGCCGTGTGGTCCTTCACCCGCTCCTAGTATCGAGCAAGCACCTTAATAGAGCAGGCAGGAAGCGATACGTTCGCGGAAGGCCTGCTCGTCTGTTTCAAGAAGTGTGAAAATCTCCTCTTTGGGAGCGTTTTGAACAATGGCATTGAAGACTTTTTGATTTGCCAAAAGTCTAAGGTAGTTCTTTGTTTCCCAATACTCTGGAAACAGTTGTCGTAAAGCCAAGGCGATCGTGAGACCGGTACGCACCGGGCGGAAAACCTCGCGGTGGGTTACGATGATCTCCACTCCAAAGCAGGTATGGCCGGCATACTGGCGAGTGGAAGGTTGGAACTGGACGGGAATGAAACAGACACCTGGTAGCGAGGCTGCATTCAAGGTTGCTGCAAGTTTTCTGGCGTCTATCCAGGGGGCACCAATCCATTCGAATGGGGTATCTGTCCACCGTCCCACAGAGAGGTTAGTAAACTCCAGCAGGCCGATGCCGGGATAGAGGAGTGCCTGGCGTAGCGAACGCATATTCGGCGAGGGGTTAATCCAGATCAAATTGGTGGCATCCCAATAGTCTTTACGTTCCCATCCCTCAAGTCGTACGATGTCGAGCTGAAGAGGTAGCTCTAGCTCTCGTATATAGAGAGTAGCGAGTTCGCCTAAAGTAAGCCCGTGGCGGATGGGAATAGGGTGGCAGGCCGTAAAGTCGAGCCGGTCTATTTCAGCCAAAGGTCCTTCGATTAGCTGACCGCTGAGAGGATTCGGACGGTCGAGAACGATAAAAGCAATTTGAGCCTCAGCGGCTGCTTCCATCGCGTATTTTAGCGTGCTGATATAGGTATAGAAGCGTACCCCAATGTCTTGGATATCGTAGACCAGCACGTCCACATCACGAAGTTGTTCGGGTTGAGGGCGCGTTCGTGCTCCGTACAGGCTGTAGATGGGGAGCCCGGTAATGGAGTCGTGCGAATCGGACACCGGTTCGTCTACGATACCTCTAATGCCGTGTTCTGGACCGAAAAGAGCGGTCAGTTTGACGCCGTTGGCATTGTAGAGAAGGTCGAGGGTAGATCGCCCTTCGCTATCGCGTCCGGAGTGGTTAGTGATAAGCCCAACACGTTTGCCCTTCAGTAAGGCGAAGTTGTCTTGAACGCAGCGATCGATTCCAAGAAGTACCGGCATTTATGTTTCCTTGAGAGGGCATTAAGCGATGACCTGGCCGGATAGAGTTGCGAGAGGAATAAAATCGGAATCGGCAGGAGGTTCCGGCATTGGTTCTAGAGTCTCATCGCCGATCTCTCCTATGGCTCCATCGAGAGTCGTTTCAAGCAGTCGTACTTGCACTAATTTCCCGACAAGATGGGAACCACCGGCAAACTGTACCCGGATATAGTTGCCGGTATAGCCTCCAAGTAGACCTGCAGATTCCTCTTTTGTGGGAGGAAGCGTTTCGTTCTCCGAAGAGGGTTCTACTGGAGCTCCTCTTCCTTCCACAAGAACCTCCATGGTGCGGCCGAGGTAGCGTTGGATGAACTGCTTTTGGGTTTCACGACATAGCGCGATAAGTTCCTGACTACGAGCCTCCTTTTCGGCGTCGCTAACCTGGTCGGGCATAGCGGCTGCTGGCGTGTTGGGGCGTGGCGAGTATCGGAAGACGTGAGCACGGGCGTAGCCTACTTCACGGGCGACGAAGAGCGTCTGTTCAAAATCCGTACGGTCTTCTCCTGGAAAACCAACCATGATGTCGGCGGTTATGGCCAAGTCAGGGATGCGGGCTTTGGCGGCAGCACAGCGTTCCAGGTAGAAGCGCTGATCATAAGGCCGGTTCATGGCCGAAAGAATTTTATCGGAGCCGCTTTGCAGGGGAATGTGCAGATGCGGACACAATTTTGACTCCGATACAAAAGCTTCAAGGAGCCGATCGGTAATTTGGGTAGGCTCTATGGAAGAGAGTCGAATCCGTCGGATACCCTCGACTTGAGCCAGTGTCAGAAGGAGATCGGCTAGATCGGGACGTTGATAAGTACGATTGGGTGTCCAGGCCGTGCCGCGCGGCAGGCCTTCGGAACGCCCTGCGAAGCCCGGCTCTTGACCGTAGGCCCCCACAAGAACGCCGGTGATAACAATCTCGGTAAAACCCTGTTCCGCCAGCGTCTCCACCTCGGAGAGGATCTCGTTCATCGGTCGAGAAACCATTTTGGTTCGGGTATAGGGGATGGAACAGAAGGTGCAAAAGACATCGCAGCCGTCCTGAACCTTGATGGTCGCGCGTGTACGGCGATGGAGGGGAGGCGCTATTGAGGATGGCGATTGGTTGCTCGGCAGGGTGGCGCGAAGCTCCGGGAACGCCTCAAGGAGATAATTAAGAGTTTGCATCTTATGGGGATTGGGAACGATCAGGTCGGCCTCTTCGATAGCTTCTCTCTTGATGCGTGCCATCTCTGCATAGCAGCCGGTCATAACGACAATGGCGTTAGGATTGAGTCGGCGCGCCCGCCGGATGGTATTTCGCGATTTTCTTTCGGCTGCCTGCGTGACGGAGCAGGTGTTAATGACATAGATGTCGGCGGGCCGATGGAACTCGGTTATGGCGAATCCATGGCGTTCGAAATCGGCGATGATGCGCTGTGTTTCGTACTGATTGACCTTACATCCCAATGTCATAAAGGCTGCAATCGGCATGGGCTTTCAAAGCATTCCTTTAAAGCAGGAGGTTCGAGAGAGTTTGTGTAACATTTTACTACATACAGCGCCGTTTCCGTCTTTGGTTCCGGTGATGAGGGGAGGGCGCCTCAGATAGCTTGTTGTTGACCAACTCAATAAAAGGAGGGTGTGATGGAGTCAGAGAGGTTTTTTGGATTCTATATCCCGTCTCAGACGATGTGGGGGCAGGTAATTGCGCTACTGTTATCCGTGATCGTGGGGGGTGTGATCGGTTTCGAGCGAGAACGACGTGGTCAACCGGCCGGCCTGCGCACGCATGCGCTTGTATGCTCAGGAGCGGCTCTCATCGCGATTGTTTCCCAGGGATACGGTAATGGCCTTGCAGGACGTATACAGGACAGCCCTGCCCGTGTGGCGGCTAACGTGGTGGTGGGCATAGGGTTTTTGGGAGCCGGGGCCATTGTGCGTGAGGGAATGAGCATTCGAGGACTCACTACTGCCGCAAGTATTTGGGTGGTTGCCGCGATGGGAATGGCTATTGGAACCTCTCCGCGACTCGGTGAGGTGGCTTGCATTTGCTTTGTCATCGTATTGACCACGCTTACCCTGTTAAATCGTTTCGAGCAAGCTCTAAAGCTGAAGGGGCGTTTTCGTGAAATGGAGATAAGCGTGAATCCGGTAGTGCTTCGGCCGAATAGGCTGTTTCAAATTCTGGAGGAGCACCACATCAGGGTTCTATCGTTTCAGTTAGAAACGCAGAAAGGTGCGCAAGGCGAGCCATTGACACAGGTTCGATTACGAGTTCGTGTGCCCGATGACTTCGATCTTGTGGCTTTTCAGCAGTATATGGTGAATCTCAGTGGTATGGTGAGCTGTATGGTAGAGGCTTGAGGGAGATTTCGGGTAGAATGGCCGATAGTCTAGACGGGAAAATCTAAAAAGGTCGTCAAGGAGTTAAGAATGTCTCAGTTGATGGAGGGAAAGCGCATTCTCGTGACGGGAGTGCGCAATGAATGGAGCATTGCATGGGGTGCTGCGCGTGCTTTGAGACGTGAGGGAGCCTCGCTGGCCTTTTCCGTGATGGGCGATCGTGAAGAGAGAAATGTTAGAAAACTTCTCGAAGAGGAAGGGCTGGAGGCACCAATCTTTCAATGCGATGCTTCGGAAGATGGGCAGATTGATGCGCTATTTGAACAAGTTGGACGCCATTTTGATGGAGCTCTTGACGGCTTTGTTCACTCCATCGCTTTTGCCAAAAAGGAGGAACTCGCCGGGGAATATATTAACACCTCTCGTGAAGGGTTCGTTTTAGCCCATGATCGAAGCGTCTACACATTGGTGCGGATGGCGCGTGCCGCAAGACCATTGATGCAAGCGGCAGAAGGTGGAGGAATTGTCACGCTTACCTATTTAGGTGCTGAGCGAGTGGTGCCGAACTATAATGTCATGGGGGTCGCGAAAGCCGCACTAGAGGCGAGCGTGCGTTATCTTGCAGCAGATTTAGGCCCCGATCAGATTCGGGTGAATGCAGTGTCGGCCGGGCCTATCAAAACCTTAGCCGCCTCGGCCATAGCGGGGCTAGACGCGATGTTGCAGCGTGTGGAGCAGACCGCCCCGTTACGAAGAAGAGTCACCACAGACGAGGTAGGGGATACTATCTTGTTTTTGCTTAGTCCTCTCGCAAGAGCGGTAACCGGCGAGGTTATCTATGTAGATTGTGGCTACCACATTATGGGCATGGTCTAGCGGAAAGGAGTCGCATGAAGAGAACGCCTTTACCGAGAGTGTTGTTAGGGCCTGGGCCGAGCAGTATTAGCCCAAAGGTGCAAGAGGCTTTAGGGCAGGCTCCAATAGGTTATCTTGATCCGGAACTTTTCGAGATCACGGATAGGATACGTGCGCGTTTACGGACCGTGTTTGGAACGCAAAATGCGTTTACGATACCCTTAACGGGCACGGGCATGGCAGGTATGGAGTGCTGTTTTGCTAACCTTATTGAACCTGCCGATAAGGTGGTCATAGGGATTCATGGCTTTTTCGGAGAACGCATGGCCGAGATCGCACGGCGTTTAGGGGCCGAAGTCATAACCGTGCAGGCCGAATGGGGGGAGGCAATAGAGCCTGAAGCGATCGCTAATGCCCTCGCATCTGCAGGCAAAGTTAAGCTTGTCGCCTGTGTTCATGCAGAGACCTCTACTGGCATCTGCCAGCCTTTGGAGGAGATCGCGAAACTGGTTAGGGAGCACGACTCCCTGTTTTTAGTAGATACGGTGACTTCATTGGGCGGGATGCCTGTGGAGGTAGATCGTCTAGGGATAGACGTGAGCTATTCTGGAACACAAAAATGCATTGGAGCCCCTTCGGGCATCTCACCGATCACCGTTTCTGAACGCGCATGGGAGGTGAGGCAACGGCGGCGAGCGCCAGTAGAATGGTACTTCGACTGGTTATTGCTAAGGGATTATTACGATTCACCTCATGCCTATCACCACACCGTGCCGGTAAATCTGCTCTACGCTCTTGACGCAGCTCTTGAGGAGATCGAAGAGGAGGGCCTGGAGGCGCGCTGGCAGCGTCACGCTGCTGTGAGTGCGCTTTTGAGAGAGCAACTCAGGGAGTTAGGTGTCGAGCCGTTCGGATGCTCCGCCAATCGGCTGCCCACATTAAATGCCTTTTGCGTGCCTGATGCCGTTGATAATGAGGCACATGTGCGGGCAAAATTGCTTCAAGACTATGGAATCGAGATAGGGGGAGGCTTGGGCAAGTTAAAAGGTAAGATTTGGCGAATCGGAACGATGGGCAGCTCTGCCACGCCCCGTAACGTTTTGCTGCTATCTGCGGCCTTAAGAACCGTATTGAATTAGCAGAGCGATCGTTTAGGAGATGATATAGATATGCCACTTTTTCCGGCTGAAGCCGTTTCACCTGCGGATGCGCCGGCGCGCATGCGGCTGACACGCGAGCTTGGAACCCGCCGTTTATTGACTATTTTCGTCGCCCTCCTTGCCGTTTGGTATGTTTCGGGCCAGATACAAGATCACTTCCTTCTTTCTCGGCGTTGGCCTCCACTCCAGCCCGATGTGAACGGTTTAACCGTTGTGGGGGCACTGAACCCACATACAGACTACGACCGGAACTACTTTAAAATCTTTACGGAGAATACCGCATCGAGGGTCTGTTTGACGGAGTACGGTTGGAACTCGATTTTCGATCCTCGTAATGGCCCTATGTGCAGCCCGCAAGTAGCGGGGGCGATTAAGGCCGCGCTGCAGGTTAACGACCGGGCTGGATATGCCATGTTAGCCCCTTATATTCGCGCAGCCGTTCGTTTTCTTGAGGGCGATAGGAACGCTTTCAAGGAGATCAGCCCCGATCAGACAATAACGGTTCTGCCTGACAGAGAAGGTGGCAAGCCAACGACAACAACCTTAGCTGCGCTGATCAAGAAATACAGCGGAAATGGGGATCCTGGCACGATGGCTTCAACCGAGGAAGAAGGCAACCAGAGTGCAAGTGGGAGAAGTGTGGAAGATGTGATCACGCTCACACCCGATGTGGCGGCGGAGACTCTTCCGGTGGTACTGACAGGGAAGATGTTTACCAGTGCCCAGCTAGAGGAGCAGCCTCCAACGTTGTTGGTAGGTCCCTCCTATACGGTCTCCTTACACTTAACTCCGGAGGGGCGTTCTCGCTTTTTCCAGTGGTCTCATGCGCATCGCGGTGAGAATCTGCTCTTTATTCTGAAGGGAACGGTGGTTGCTGCGGGCTATATTCGGGACGTATTAGACACGAACGAATGGGACTTAACCAACATTCGTGACAAAGAGGCGGCGCAGTCGTTGGTGGACTACGTAAACTCTCAGCACTAGCATGTGGTGTTTTAGGGCGGGGTCAGTTTATCTGGAATTTATTCCGTCCCAATAAAACATTATCGGACAATTTTAGTTTGTAGCTCTACTCTAGGCTCGTGTCACCAACCAGGATGCGTTCCGTTTCGTTTATGCGCCGCGTGAAGCCACAAGTATCAAGATATTCAAGGGCGATGAGGCAAGCCTTCCGGTTGGTCTGGGTAATATCTCGAAGCTTTGCTACCGTGATCGAGCCGTGTTGTTGTATGTAAGCTTTCACGGTGGCCTTCAGTTTTTGTAGGGTGCTTTGTGTGTAGTAAAGCCCCTCTGCAACGCGTACAAAGCGTCCTTGCTCCACCCCGATTCTTAAGAGCGTTGTTATGGCGTCAGGTGGCGCTTTCACTGCTCGGCTTACCTCCTCGATGGACGGTATAAGCAGATCGCATTCGGTGTAGAACTTTTCAATTCGCTGAAGCAGCCTCTCTTGATTTGGGTTAAGCTGTACTACGAAGTCGCTAAGGCGTACAATGCCCGCGGACGATTTAACAATCCCCTGAGATGTCCAGTAGGCCAAAAGGTAGTTTAATGCCCGACCATCGCTTGTAAGACCGAGCGCGGTTTTCAGTTCCTCTTTGGGCATGCCGGAGCGTAGGGGATAGCGTTGGTGGTAGATGTGTAGGAGGTGCTGTAATCGTTCTGTGAGAGCTTGTAGGCAGGCCCTGTGGATGGCGTAGTCCTCTTGGAGATAGATAGCTTTCTCTGGAGTTTGCAAGAGAAGAGACGCGATTTTGTCTTCTCCAACCGAAAGTTTAGCCGCAAGCTCCTTCCGAGACAGTCCATGAGGGGCGGCAAGTAGGATGCTTTCGAGAATATCTTCGATCCGTCCCTTTTCACGCACCCGAAGTAATTGAAGAAGTTGGAGGGTCACTTTGCGGTGGAGTGGTGCATTTGGGTCAAGAACTGTCCCGCCACCAAGTAAGTACATGGGAGAGTAGGAACGAATGACAAATCGATCACCTCGTGCGCAGACAAAGGGTCTCTCCGCACGAAACTGTATATAGCTCTGATCGCCAGGCAATACCTGTTTTGAATCGCTTAGAACGACCAAGCGTCCAATAACCTCGTCGGTCCCAATGTAGAGTCGAACTCGGTCGTATGAGCGAATAGGTTTGGGTGCTTCTCGCAGCATTTGAAGAACAGCATCTATTCGGTTTGTTGGCGTAAGAACCCCCGGTGCGCTGATCTGGGCTCCTCTTT
>Ga0209061_1004851_pt1 | contig 12452 bp, 8 predicted proteins | sample Coa_R1_10_FD_187157 | JGI IMG/M metagenome (GOLD analysis project Ga0209061, IMG submission 187157) | Surface soil microbial communities from Centralia Pennsylvania, which are recovering from an underground coalmine fire - Coalmine... | ecosystem: Environmental > Terrestrial > Soil > Unclassified...
GGGCGAGACGTGGCGCGAGGTTATTAGCAGGCGTGAGCACACGGGCGCGATCCTGGGTAAGCTGAGGCAGAGTGTCGGTGGCAATCTTGACCGCTTAGTCACGTGGAATCTGAATCAACAGTTGTTGGCGCTGGATGCGCTGCGGAACTGCCAGGAGCCTGCGTTCCTGGCGGCTTTTTACCAGAGCTTGCGCCAGCTCGCCATTCTTGATCCTACCTGCGGATCGGGAGCATTTCTCTGCGAGGCTCTTGCCCACCTGGAACCGCTATACGTAGCTTGCCTGACTCGTATGGAGGAGATGTGCTCTCAATCTGCCGCGCTGGCCTCTCCGTACGATCGCTCGTTCCGCACCTGTCTGGAGGAGGTAGGTAGCGCTACCCAGCGGCGACAGGCTATTCTGTGCTGGATCATCGAGCATAATCTCTATGGGGTTGACCTTGCCGAGGAGGCTGTTGAGGTTTGTCGACTCCGCCTGTATTTGAAGGTGCTTGCGGCATCGCCCAATTGTACGCCGACCGGGCTATCGGATGACTTCGGTCGGCATATAGATGTGGGCAATAGTCTGCTTGGGCCACTTCGTGTAGAGGCTGACGAGCAAGTCAGCCAGCGAGTAGACGTACCTGGTCAGTTGGCATTTCATTGGAGCCGGGCTTTTCCAGAGCCGATGGGGCGTGGAGGCTTTGATGTTGTCCTCGGTAATCCGCCGTATGTGGAGTATGAGAAGGTTCGGTTGCTTTACAGTGTGGATGGTTATGCAACCATGAAAACCGGCAACCTCTACGCGCTGACTATAGAGCGGAGCACAGACTTACTGGCTCCGGGCGGAAGGTTCGGCATGATTGTGCCATCCTCTGCCACCTGTACTGACGGATATCGCCCTCTGCAGAAATTGCTCCTGGCCCAGAAGGAGTTGCATGTTGCCTCATTCAGTGACCAGCGAGGTCGCCTCTTTGCGCTTCCTCATCCACGCCTCTGCATTCTTCTCTACAAGAAGGCTGATCCTGCTCGGCCAGGGCCGGGTCGAGTGTTTGCTACTCCGTATCTGAAATTTGGGGAAGAGTCCCGGTCCTGTCTCCTTGAGCATCTAAGCTATACAGAAGTAACGTACCAGGTCAGGCCGGGTGTAATTCCCCGCTATGGCTCTTCGCTGGAGAAGAGTATTTCTGCAAAGCTGTCGCGGCAGGAGCATAGCCTGGGCTATTACCTTAACTCTGCTGGCGCATACCCTGTCTATTACACCCGCAAGTTAAGCTGGTTTGTTCAGGTAACTCCCTTTGTTCCCCTTATTCTAGACGCTCAGGGAAAGGCGCGTGCGCCTTCCGAAATGAAAATTCTGCGCTTCACTTCCTCTGATCAGGCGCAGGTGGCCTTTGTGGCCCTTAACTCTAACCTTTTCTACTGGCTGATCACAACCAGTAGCGACTGCCGCAATTTGAATATGAGGGAAGTTCTGGGCCTGCCGCTCGATCTGGCGAAGATTCACCCCCGGCTTGTGAAAGAGTTGTGTCAACTCTCTCAGGAGCTGGAATGTGATTTGCGCAAGCATGCTAGAATGTGCCCTCTGAGTGTGCGGGGCAGGGGTCGCCTGACTATTCAATACATCTATCCAGCGCGTTCGAAATGGCTGATCGACGAAATTGACCGTGTGCTGGCCAGACATTATGGCTTCAGTGCGGAGGAGCTGGATTTCTTGCTCTACTATGATGATAAGTATCGTCGGGGGAGGGCCGGTGTGTGATATGCTGGGAGTGGGTGGATTCTGGGATGGAAGGTCGAGGGAGGGCTTCTTCTTCTTTGGTTGTTGGGGAGTATATTTTATGGCTATAAGAAACACCATGGCGTACGCCGACGAGCTTGATAGACAAGAGCCGCTAGCGCATATGCGAGACCGCTTTGTAATTGATGATCCTGATTTAATCTATCTAGATGGTAATTCCTTGGGACGCCTGCCTAAAGCAACGACCGAACTGGTGCGAGAAATTGTGCAGCAGCAATGGGGTGGCAGGCTGATTCGCGGTTGGAACGAGGGATGGCTGACTGCGCCGCAGCGGGTTGGAGCGAAGATTGCCCGGCTCATTGGGGCCCAGCCCGACGAGGTCATTGTAGCAGATTCAACTTCGGTCAACTTCTTTAAGCTCGTGGTGGCCGCTCTGCGCTACCAGCAGGGTCGGACGCATATTTTGACGGACAATCTCAATTTCCCATCAGACCTCTATATTCTTCAAGGGGTGCTTGATCTGTCAGGCTTGCAGCACAGTTTACAAGTTGTACCGTCGCCCGATGGCATTCACGGTCCGGTCGCCGAACTGCAGGCACTGGTAAGTACGCAGACCGCACTGCTGACTCTATCGCATGTAACGTATAAGACCGGCTACATGTACGATATGACCACAATGACGGAGGCAGCTCATGCGGTTGGCGCAATGACGTTATGGGATCTGAGCCACTCGGTCGGTTCGGTGCCGGTCAATTTGAACGCGGCTGGAGCCGATATGGCAATCGGCTGTTCCTATAAATATCTGAACGGCGGCCCCGGCGCTCCCGCGTTCCTGTATATTCGCCGGGATTTGCAGGATAAACTGAGGAATCCCCTTTTCGGTTGGATGGGGCACAAAGACTCGTTCGCTTTTGGACCGGAGTACGAGCCAGCGTCCGACCTGCGACACTTTCTAGTAGGAACACCGCCAATCATCTCGCTTGCGTTAATCGAGACTGGCGTTGATGTTTTATTAGAAGCCGGGATAGAACAACTGCGCGCCAAATCGGTCCGGCAAAGCGAATATCTGATCGGGCTGTGGGAATCAGAATTGCAACCGCTGGGCTTCCGGCTTCATTCTCCCAGGGATGCGCGCTCCCGGGGGTCTCACGTCTCACTAGGGCATGCCGAAGGGGTGCGCATCGAGCAGGCGCTGGTTCATGAAATGAAAGTCCTGCCTGATTTCCGTCCACCAGATACTATTCGTCTGGGAATCGCGCCGATCTACACAACATTCCGTGAGATTCATGCGGGAGTGATGAGGCTGAGCCAGGTTATTACTAAAAGACTATATGAAGGATATCCACATTGATCTCCTTGTTGAAGGGATGTCCCAGCGCAATACCTGCTCTTTACCAGCGACACAAGCCAGCTTGGGAGATAGAGAAGGTGACTTTTGTCACTGCACATACAACTCATGGGACAGTACACTCTCAAAGAGAACATCTGCTCTGAATCGGAGGCAACCATCTTTGGAAAAGCATACTTCTGCTGTATCTTCCACAGTATACGGAACACATGGGTCTGGTGAGGCTGATCGCTCCCAGGCATCGTTTGCGCAGGTCGCACCGGTCTTTCAAGCCGCGCTTCTGCTGGGAGCAGGTGGTGGCTTTTTGCTAGCCAGTGTACTCACTGTGACTAGCATGAGCGGAGTTCCATTGGGAACCTGGTGGCTCGCGCTAGCTCAAGCGCATGGCAACCTCCAGATGTTCGGATGGGCCGGGCTGTTTGTCGTCGGCGTGTCGCTGCACTTTTTACCACGTTTGCGAGGAGCGCCTCTGGTTGCCACCTGGCCGATACGCTGGATCATCTGGGGGCAGGCTGTGGCGCTCTGCCTCCGCGCCGTTGTACAGCCGTGGCTGGCGTTGACCAATCAAATCCTCGCCAAAACCGTCCTGGTGGGCAGTGGCCTCCTGGAGTGTCTGACGCTCCTCAGCATTGTGCTCCTGCTTGGACTGACGCTCCGGCGAGGACCGGAACTGGCGAAGCGTCCAGCATTTGGTCACACATTGCCCCTGATCGCCTGCGCGTTTATGTGCCTGGGCCTCGCCGGGGTGATCAACCTGGTAAATCTGTGGCAGATAGAGGGGGGAATAGTTTCTGCGACAGGGGATCAACTGTTCATCACATTAGGACTCTTCGGTTTCTTACTACCAATGGCGCTGGGAATGTCAGCACGCTCGTTACCAATGTATGCGGGACTGAATGCCTTTCCTCCTCGACAGTTGTTGTTCCTGGCTTTTACCTATCTTAGCGGCCTGTTCGTATTCTGTATGGGTATCCTTGCAGGCTGGCCGGAGGCGAAGGGTGCGGGCATGATGCTTCTTGGTGTCATTGTGGCCATGTTTGTCCTCGTCTTCGTGCGCATCATGCTTACGCGAGGCAAGCTGCCACACAGGGTAGCCCGTTTGGCCTCTGAACCGGCAGTGCGAGCGCGCGCGTATCGAGCGCGTGTAGCCCAAGAACGGAGCCGCTACGGACCCTTTGTGGCTCTGATAGCCAGTGCTTATCTTTGGGCGGTGGTCGGCGGCCTCTTCCTGATCACGAATGGCCTCTTTGAGCTGTTTGGGCAGGCCGCGCCGCTGGCCGACGACGCGATTCGCCATGCCCTGACTATTGGCTTTGTGAGCTTGCTGATATGTGGGATCGCGCCACGGATGCTCCCCGGCTTTTCCGGTGGCACCATTCGTTCGGCCAGATTGGTTAGCGCAACACTCTGGCTAGGCAATCTGGCTGCGCTCTTACGGGTTGGTTCCCTCGTCTTCGCGCCTTGGCTGATCTTCGGTCCGCTGAATCTGGGCCAGATTGCCTTTGGGTGTTCGGGTATCCTTGGCCTGGCCCTGGCCGTCTGCCTGGCTTACAACCTCTGGCCAGTGCTACGTTCTCCCCAAAGTCACGCGGTAGCACTGCTGGAGGAACAATCATGATTCGCTCCCCGAAAGAGGCTCCGCCCTTTTCACTTGCTCCCCCTGAAAACCATTCTAATCAGCTCTTCGCGCTAGCAGAAAAAATGGGATGCCAGCCAATTCAACTAGCAGAGCAAAGCCGATCAATATTGGGAAAGAGAGGCTGTACAGGACGCCAATCAGGGCGCTTCCCAGGAACCAGAAAATGCCGTAGCCGGCAGTGAACAGCCCATAGGCTGAAGCACGCCGGGTAGCCGGAACCATCCGGGCCACAGCCGCGGGAATGATCGATTCTTGTACGCCCATGCCGAGTCCCCACAACGCAACACCAGCCAGCGCGACCCAAAAACCTCCCAAAAAGACCAGCGGCACATACAGGGCCGAGAGAACAGTCAGGGGAAGAAGCACCAGCAAACCTGCCTGGTCAAACAAGCGCCCGAAAAGTAGCGAGCCAAGACCACCAGTGCCCATAGCTACTGCATAAAAGACTGGGATCAGAGCCGTTGATACAAGCGAAGTCCGCGCGAAGTGATAGGCAATGAGTGGAAAGTCAGCGAACCCGGCAGCGACCAGGACCGCTCCGATCAAGTAGATCCAGAAAACTCGTGGTAGCCCGCCCGCCTGGACATCGGGTGGGTTCGCCTCCAGATCCTGAGGACGCGGATAGGTATAGCGGGCTACGACCAGAATGCACAACGTCACGAGGGCCGGAAGCAGCAACATGGCAAAGGCAAGCCGGTAATCGCCACGCCAGGCAAGGACGCCCGCGACGGCCAGGGGACCAACCAGGGCGCCAGATTGATCGAGAGCTTCATGCAAACCAAAAGCCCAACCATATCCACCGATTTGCTTGCCCGCATGCGAGAGCATCACATCGCGCGGGGGATTGCGTGTAGCCTTGCCAACGCGTTCCAGGATAATCAGCAGGGCTGCCACCTGCCAGTTGCCAGCAAGGGCGAGCAGAGGAACCGAGCACATCTGCACGACGTATCCCAGGATGGTAATCGGCCAATACAGGCCGGTCTGATCGGCGCTACGCCCCGAAACCAGGCGCAGACTATAGCCCAGCAGTTCACCTGCACCAGAGATGATACCAATGGCTACTGCACCCGCGCCCAGGAGACCAAGATAGGGACCAATAATGCTGCGTGAGCCCTCATAGGTAAAATCAGCAAAAAAACTCATGATGCCGATGACCAGCACAAAGGTGAGCGCCGCTGTTTTTAATGATGCCTGTTTCATTCTTCTCTTTCCCTGTCTCTCTTAATGCCACAGTCAGTGAGCACGCCAGGTGTTATCCCATCATAGTTGACAACAATGACTCTACGCAAGGGGATACTTTGAGTTTGTTGCGGAACCTCGGCAGCCGGCGCGTCAAAATCCAACAGGGGTCCCTGGCGGAGCGCGCTTCGGAGCCATCGACCGCCACTGGTAGCCTTTGAAACACAGTGACCTCCCCTCTGCTCATGCTAAATAGCTCGCAGGATCAACACGATAAGCACAATCAGAAAGATGTACGCGACGTATTGATTGATATTTCCCGATTGAATGATGCGAGCGCGTGCGGTAGTCCAGTGCAAAGCCTTGAGCAGCGGCCGGTACAGGCTTCGCTCGAAAGGAGGCGGTACCTCCTGTTCATAGCTCATTTTCCCTTCGCGGTGGGAAGCAGCCGGGGCAAGCGCCTCACTACGCACGCGCGAGCGGAAGAGGCTTTGAAAGATGAGGCGCACGGGATTGCCGTAGGCCAGTCCGGTATAAGTCATTCTGGCCGTAAAGCGTGGGATCCCCCCGGCCCAGACGCGCTCCACGCGCTGCGAGCCGAGCGGGCGAATGGCTCGCAAGATGAGCAGCACAATGCCGACGAGCAACAGCTCCGCCAGGAAGAGATACGTTGGCGAATCGATTGTCGAGAAGGTGGGAGCGGCAATGACTACCAGCCCGTTGACCGGCAACCAGCTGCCAAAGAGTCCCCCGCCCAGCGTATCCAGCAGCTGGTACGCGCCCGGATGATTCGTAAAGAGGGGAGGAACGACCTGGTTGACGACGCTTACTCCAAAAAAAGGAGTTGTCACATGGTCGAGCAGAGGAATAACAAAGGTTGGAAGGACCCCCAGAACCAGGCAAAGAAAGGCCAGGAAACCCATTGCCACGCACATGCTGGCAGGTGACTCGTGAGCCACTGCCGCTTCCTGACTGCGCGGCAAGGCCAGGAAACTCACACCACAAAGGCGGACAAAGGCGGTAACAGCGACTCCTGCCGTCAACGCCAGCAATGCTCCTGCGATGGCGATGATTACCCTGGCCAGCGTATCTGGAACAGCAAAGCTCTGCAAAAATGTTTCCAGCAGCATCCACTCACTAATATAGCCATTGAACGGTGGCACAGCGGAAATTGCCAGGGCAGCAATGAGAAAGAACAGCGTGGTCCAGGGCATGAGGCGCACCAGACCCCCCAGCTTTTCCAGGTCACACGTGCCTGTAGCACGATTAACCGAGCCTGCTCCCAGGAACAGAAGCCCCTTATAGACCGCATGATTGAGTATATGGTAGAGCGTCGTAATCGCGGCGATGGCGGCCAGCGCATTCAGGTGATACGCGCGGAACGTGAGCGCGGCTCCTAGTCCAGCCAGAATAATGCCGGCATTCTCAATACTGGAATAAGCCAGCACGCGCTTCATATCCTGCTGCACAACCGCGTACAAGATGCCAATGAGTGCAGTCGCAGATCCAATGCTCAGAATAACGAGCCCCCACCAAGCGGGCGCGATAGTTGGTCCGCCCAGGAAGTCTAGCAAGAAGCGCAAGATACCATAGATGCCAAGCTTCATGGTCACAGATGAGAGAAGCGCTGAGATATGGCTGGGTGCAGCAGGATACGTCTCTGGCATCCAGAGCTGTAGCGGTAGAACGCCCGCTTTGGCCCCAAAGCCAAAAAATGCCAGGAGAAAGACGGCGCTCCGCAGAGGGAGTGAAAGCGTCGAAGCTGCCACTTGCAGCGCGTTATAGCCAAAGCTTCCTGCGACCTGGTAGAGCAGGAGAAAGGCCACGAGGATACCAATAGTTCCAAGTTCGCTTAGCGCTAACATTAGATATGCCGCGCGGGTGACGTGTGGATCTTCGTCATCAAAGTTGACCAGCAGGTAGCTAAGAAACGCCATAGCTTCCCAGGCCATGAGAAAAACAATGGCATCCGCGGCAGAGACAATCAACACCAGTGAGAGAAGCAATAAATTGAGCAAGGCGCCAAATGCCTGCTGGCGGCGCAAACTTGCTCTTCCTATATGGCTGAGATAGCCAACAGAATACAAAGCAACAGGCGTGGAGAGCAAGCCAACGATTACCAGAAAGAACGATGAGAGCTGATCAAGATGCAGGCTGAGCAGACCAAAGGGCAGATTGGTATCGAGAGCGCCGGAGGGTGCCGGTGCTCCAAGCAAAACGCCGATACCTGCGATGAAAGCAGACAGCCCTCCCGCTCCGGCACAGAGAGCAGCAGCCATAACGACGCCACGTGTACGCGGCAGAGCAAGTGAGAGCGCGATGCCAAGAAGATAGAACCCGAACGTTGCCCAGAAAGCCGTAGCCGGGAGAAGATCCCACTCCATCAATATTTCTCCTTTCCTGCAGAATGCTGTGCCAGCGACGGCTTGAGCAGATCATTTCTTACTAGGATCGTTCGCCCTCGCAGACGCTGTTCGGCACGTCCTATGGCCAGCAGCAAGCCGTGAATCAGGGTGAGCGGAGACGGCGGGCAGCCAGGAATGAACACGTCAATCGGAACGACATCGCCCACCCCGCCGAGTGAGTAGGCGCTTTCCCCAAAGACGCCTCCGCTGCACGCGCAGGCACCAGCCGCGACAACCAGGCGCGGGTCTGGCATGGCTGCGTAGGTCTGGCGAAGCGGATCTTCCATCGCCCGCGTCATCGTCCCCGTAACCAGCAAAAGGTCAGCGTGACGAGGTGTCGGCGTGAAGAAGATACCCAGGCGCTGGATATCGTAATAGGGATTATTTAACAACTTGATCTCGGATTCGCAGGCATTGCACGATCCCGCGTCCACATGGCGGATGTGCAGCGAATGCCCAAAAAGTCGCTGGACACGAGCATGCAAACGTTCCACCGCTGCCTCTGTGGCTGGATCAACAGGCGCTTTCATGGCGCTCCCCCCTCTCTCCCATTGTGGTTGGACTATCAGTATCTTTTGTGAAGGAGGCGACAACCTGTAGGGCCTCCCGGTACGTCACCGCCAGTTCATACTCTTGCGTCATGTACAGTGCGTCCGCCGGACAGGCGTTGATACAGAGGCCGCACATAATGCAGCGTCCGAGGTCGAGCGTCAGGCGCTCGTCCAGACTATTCATCTTATTTCGCTCATTGCCTACCTGGTCAACATGCAGAGCTTTTGGCAAACAAACATCAATGCATGCCGTGCATCCTTGAGCGGCCAGGCAATGGTCGGGATCGATGACTGGCCTGCCGCGAAAATCTGGTGGCATAAGCTCGTACCGGCCAGGATAGCGCGTGGTAAGAACGCCCGTCCGTAGCCCTTTGCGTACCCAGAAGAACATGTTGGTTTTTTCCTCTCTCATCTAGAGAACCTCCTCTTCTATCTGTTGGGACAATCTGAAAGAGGAGCTTGCCATGTTTAGCCATTTGCGCCGGCGAACGAGAGGCCGAAGCTCTGCTCAATCACCGGAAAATCGGTCAAAATGTTGTGTCCAGGAATGGCAAGCGAGAACGCCTGCCAGTTGGCAAACGACGCTGCTCGTACCCGGTAGCGTTGCAGCCTGCCATGCTCTCCAACCAGTATCCAGTGGAGACACTCTCCACGGGCAGATTCAGCCCAGCCGAGCGATGATTCGCCGCAGGGCAATGGTGGGAGCGGTGTAGCGATTGCTCCCGCACGCAATTGCGCCAGAGTTTGCTCGATGAGGTACAATGCTTGTTCGATCTCATCCAGGCAAATACGCGCGCGGGCCAGCGCATCCCCTTCCTGCCGTACCGGGATCTCCATATCCATCTCTGCATAGGCAGCATAGGGATGATCACGGCGCAGGTCGCGGTCTCTGCCGGAAGCGCGGCCAACAGGCCCGACGGCGCAATACTCCTGCGCCTGCTCCGGCGCGAGGACGCCGGTATGCTCCAGGCGGTCTCGGTGCGAAGGAGAAGCGAGCACCTGCCGTCCCAACCCTGCCATCTCCCGCCGCAAGGAGGAAACCAATTCTCGGATCGCTTTCTGCCCATCTGTGCTCAGATCCCGGCTGAGGCCACCGGGAATGTTCACGCCGAAGAGATAGCGATGCCCGCTGATGTGAGCGTTGAGACGCAAGACGCGCTCTTTCCAGATATCGAACTGAGCCTGGGCAACGCTCAAGCCGGTGGCCTGGCAGAGATCAGCGTGATAGCCCAGATGATTATATAGGCGCTCTAACTCGGCGAAAAGAATGCGCAGGAAGCGCGCGCGCACGGGTATCTCAATGCCCGCCAGGCGTTCACATGCCTGACAAAACGCCAGCGAGTGGGCAAAGGCACTGGTACCGGAGATCCGCTCGGCCAGGAGTGGAACCTGTTCAATGGGCACCTCTTCAGCACGCTGCTCAATACCGCGATGTTTGTAAAAAGGCTGGACAAGGATATCCACCAGCTCTTCGCCAACAGTACGCAGGGTATAGTGCCCTGATTCGACGATGCCTGAGCGCACTGGCCCCAGGGGATAGTCCACCACGCCTGACGGGGCAGCTTCCAGTGCGAAGAAACGCGGTTCAATGGCTGGCACTCGTGCTCTCCAGAGAAAGCCCTCCTGAGCAGGATAAACGCTTTCTGGCCAGTCTGGAGACAGCCGCAGGGGACGCAACAGAGGATGATAGTGCGGCCCGATGCCCAGTTCCTCCCAGACCACTCGCTCATACCAGCCGGTGGCGGGCAAAAGATCGCTCAGTCCAGGAAAGTTCGCCGTTTGGTCGTCAAGCTCGATCACACAATGCAGCCATACCCGTTCAGCATCGAGTGCAGAGATTAGATGAAGCTGGAAGATTCCACGCTGAGGGCGCAGGTCCAGACCAAAGAGATCAACAAAAACGCTCGCAAACTCCTGTCTCAAGGCAGTGAGTGTAGATAGCAGCCGGTCTCGCGGAACGATAAGAAGAATCTCGTCATCATGGGATGGCGCTACAACAGTTACATCCTCACCACACATGAGTGAAAGGCGTGTGCGCAACGCCGTTTGCTCGCTCATTGCTTTGCTCCTTCTAGCACAGCAGCAGCCTGATGCAGCAACGCACTGAGCGGAGTCGGAATCAACACCCCCAGGCCAACAACCAGCAGCCCACTCAAGGCCATCGCCAGCACGCAGAGGTAGCTGATCTCGCCAGGTCGACTTGCTGCACTTACCTTACCAAAGACCATCTTGTTGAGATAAAAGAGGAAACCAGTAAAGATCAGGGCGATCAGCACAAGCATAATAATGGCCTCAGCGACATATCCCTGGCGAAAGCCCGCGCTAAAGATGCTGAGTTCGCTGGTGAAGAGGCCGAACGGAGGTGAGCCGGTAATGGCCAGGCCGCCGATCATGAGCATGCTTCCGGTGAACGGCAAGAGCTTGATCACCCCTGAGACGCGGTTGATAGTTTTCGTTTCATATTTCAGCAAAACCTGGCCGCTGGCAAAGAAGAGGAGGGATTTGGTGATAGCGTGGTTGAGGAGCTGCAAGAGCGCTCCGTAGAAGCCAGGCGATCCGCCGAACGCCACGCCTGCCGCGATAATGCCCATGTGCTCGACGCTTGAATAGGCTAGCAGGCGCTTATAATCTCGCTGGCGAAAGACGAGGACGGCCGCGACCAGGAGAGAAAGCAAGCCAAAGGTCAATAGCAGCGCCGACGGATAGACTGACCCAAGTGCAGGTACCGTCAGGGTATAGAAGCGTAGGATGCCATACAGGGCGCAGTTGAGCAGCACACCTGAGAGCATAGCGCTGATCGGACTCGGCGCTTCGCTGTGGGCATCCGGCAGCCAGGTGTGCATAGGAGCAAGGCCAGCTTTGGTACCATACCCGATCACAGTAAACAAAAAAGCCAGGCGTATCACATTGGGATTTAGGCGGGCTGCGACCGGCGCGAGGATCGACCAGTTTAAATTATAGCTGGTGCCGAGCACCTGCACCGCTGAATAGTAGGTAAGGATGGTACCAAAAAGCGCCAGGGCAATGCCAACCGACCCGACAATGACATACTTCCAGGCAGCTTCCAACGCCTCTCCAGTTCGGTAGAAACTCACTAAGAAGAGCGAAGCGAGCGTCGTGCCTTCGATGGCAATCCACAGAATACCCAGACTATTGCTGACCGGAACGACCAGCATGCTGAAAAAGAAAAGATTGAACAGCACATAGTACTGTCGCACGCGCCGCAAACCCTCGCCCTGTGTGACATCTTGTTCTCGCATGTCTTCGCGCAGGTAGCCGATGGAGTACAGAGCGGCTGTTACGCCCACAAAAGCAACTACCAGGAGAATAACCGCGCTGAGCGCATCGGCATAGAGCCAATCAGCGAGTGCGTGAACGTACCCGCTATTCATCACCTCGTCGGTTGTGATGCCGGCGAAAATGAGAACAATGGTAGCACCGGCAAGGGTAATGATCTCGTACCACCAGCGTCTCCGCAGCAGGAAGCAGGCTCCGCCGGCCACAAGCGGTACGAACAATACAGGAAGAAGTACCATCTCCACTTATCCTCTCAAGCGGCGCAAATCGGTGGTATCCGCAGTAATCAACTCGCGCTGGATACGTGTCACAAGCA
>Ga0209061_1004852_pt1 | contig 12448 bp, 8 predicted proteins | sample Coa_R1_10_FD_187157 | JGI IMG/M metagenome (GOLD analysis project Ga0209061, IMG submission 187157) | Surface soil microbial communities from Centralia Pennsylvania, which are recovering from an underground coalmine fire - Coalmine... | ecosystem: Environmental > Terrestrial > Soil > Unclassified...
GGGCATCGCGCTGCGCTGCGCGCAGCTCACCGGGAACCGGGCCCGGCTGTTCGCCGGATGCGGCATCGTGGCGGGCTCCGACCCCGCCGCCGAACTGGCCGAAGCCCAGGTGAAGTTCCGGCCGATACAGACCGCGCTAGAGCAGTCCGACTTACCAGCCGGTCCCCGAACGCCACGGGGCAGAGGGCATCCGCATGCGCGGGAGGCCGTAGCGCACAGCCACGGCGGCGGCGCTGTGCGGTGAACGTTTCGCGGCCGTTTCCGGGGCGCTGTCCCGGGGAAACCCGGCCTTCCTAGCTTCGTCTCGTGACGAGAACATCAAGTGACGAGGCGGTCCTCGCACCGCCGCCGGCGCGCGCCGGCCGCTGGATAACGGACTGGGACCCGGAGGACGCCGGGTTCTGGCGGCGGGAGGGCGCGCGGGTGGCGCGCCGCAACCTGATCTTCTCGATATTCGCCGAGCACATCGGCTTCTCGGTGTGGAGCCTGTGGTCGGTCCTGGTGCTCTTCCTGACGCCGGCCTACGGGATCAGCCACGACCTCAAGGCCGCGGCCGCGGAGAAGTTCCTGCTGACCACGCTGCCGACCGCACTCGGATCGGGCCTGCGCATCCCCTATACGCTGGCGGTCGCCAGGTTCGGCGGCCGCAACTGGACGTGCATCAGCGCGAGCCTGCTGCTCGTGCCCACGGCGGCCGCCGCGATCGTGCTCAGGCCCGGGGTATCGTACGGCACGCTGCTCGTGATCGCCGCGCTGGCCGGCGTGGGGGGCGGCAACTTCGCCTCTTCGATGGCCAACATCAACTCGTTCTACCCGCAGCGGCTGAAGGGGCGGGCGCTCGGCCTCAACGCGGGCGGCGGCAACGTCGGCGTCGCGGTAGTGCAGCTCGCGGGGCTGGCCGTGCTGGCCGCGGCCGGCAAGGGGCATCCCCGGATCATGCTCGGGATCTACATCCCGCTTGTCGTCATCGCCGCGCTGTGCGCGGCGCTGTTCATGGACAACATCGCGCACGCGCGCAACGAGCAGCGCGCCATGCGCGCGGCCTGCCGTGACGCGCATGCCTGGATCATCTCGTTCCTCTACGTCGGGACGTTCGGGTCGTTCATCGGCTACAGCTTCGCCTTCGGCCAGGTGCTTCAGGACCAGTTCGGGGCGCACTTCCTCACCGGCGGGAGGACCGATCCGGTCAAGGTCGCCTGCCTGACGTTCCTCGGCCCGCTGATCGGCTCGCTGACCCGCCCGGCCGGGGGCTGGCTGGCCGACCGGGCCGGCGGAGCGCGCACGACGTTCTGGAACTTCCTCGCCATGGCGGTGGCCGCGGCCATCGTGCTCATCGCGTCCGGGCAGCGGTCGCTCGTGCTCTTCTACGTCGGCTTCATCGCCTTGTTCGCGCTGTCGGGCCTCGGCAACGGGTCGACGTACAAGATGATCCCGGCGGTCTTCCGGGCCAGGGCGGCGCTGGCGGCCGCCCGCGGGGGGGAGCCGGCGGCCGGGCCCGGCGCACGCCGGCTGGCCAGCGCGGTCATCGGCATCGCGGGGGCGGTCGGCGCCTTCGGCGGCGTGGCGGTCAACATCGCATTCCGCCAGTCGTTCCTCGCTGCCAAGACCGGCGACCCCGCCTACATCGGGTTCATCGCGTTCTATGCGGCCTGCATGGCCGTGACCTGGCTGGTGTACCTGCGGCCGTCATCCCGGCGGCTGGCGGCCATCTGACGGAGAGGAAACCGCCGGGCCACCTGACCGGCCGGCCCGGCTGACCGAGAGAAAGGGATCACTGGTGAGCATCTACGACAGGATCGGCGGCGCCAGCGCCGTCCGCGCCGCGGTCGACGACTTCTACGCGCGCGTCCTGGCCGACCCGCGGCTGGCGCCGTTCTTTTCCGGGACCGACATGAACCGCCTCAAGGCCCATCAGCGGTCGTTCATCGCCGCCGCGATCGGCGGGCCGGAGGTCTTCTCCGGACGCGACATGGCCTCCGCGCACGCCGGGCTCGGCATCGCCGACGCCGACTTCGACGCCGTCGTCGGGCACCTCGTTGGCACGCTATCCGGGCTGGGCGTGCCAGCGGACGTAACCGGCCAGATCGGGAGCGCGCTGGCGCCCCTGCGCCCGGACATCGTGACCGCACGGGAAGAAATGGCGGGCTAGTACCGCCGGCTGCCGCCGGGGTTACCGGCTCGCTCCGGTTCGTAGGCGAGCCGGTAACCCCGCTTCACCACGGTCTGGATGATGCGCGGATCGCCGAGCGCGGTGCGGAGCCTGCCGACGGCGACCTCGACCGCGTGCTCGCCGCCGTCGCCGGGGGTGATCTTGAGCAGGCCGGCGCGGGAGACGACGTGGCCGGGCTGCGCGGTCAGCTCCCGCAGCAGGGCCATGCTGGCGCTGGTGAGGGGCACGAGCCGGCCGTCCACCACGACCGCCTGCCCGCGCACGTCCAGCACGTGCCCGGCCACGGGCAGCGTGACCCCGCGGCGGCGCGGCACCTGCTCGACGATCTCCCTGACCAGCGCGCCGAGCCGGGCGCGGGCGGGCTGGATCACCGGGATGCCGGCCCGCTGGAACGGGCCGGCCGTGACCGGGCCGACGCATGCGGGCACGACCGGCCCGCGCAGCGCCGCGCGGACGGCCCCGTCGCAGCCCTGCTCGCTGGCGGCACGCAGGAAGCTTGCCGCGGCCGGCGCGCTCGTGAACGCCACCGCGTCGACCGCCGCCGCGGCCACGGCTTCGATCAGCCGGTGCAGCGGCATGGTGTCTTCCGGCAGCACCCAGCGGTAGACGGGCACCTCGATCACCTCGGCGCCGGCCATGCGCAGCGTCTGCACGACGTCCGGCAGCGGTTCTCCGTGCAGCTGCACCGCGATCCGCCTGCCGCCCAGATCCCCGCTGGCGATCAGGTACTCCAGGACCTCGCTGGAGGACTCCGACTCCGGTGACCACCTCTCGTGCAGGCCGGCGGCGCGGATGGCGCCGCGCGCCTTCGGCCCGCGGGCCAGTACGGTGGCCTGGCCGATGACCTTGAGCAGGCCCTCGGCCAGCCCCCAGGCGTCGGCCGCCTCGACCCAGCCGCGGAACCCGATGCCGGTGGTGGCGATGACGACGTCGGGCGGCGTCTCCAGGCAGCGCCGTGTCGCGGCGAGCAGTTCGCTGTCGTCGGCGAGCGGCACGATCCTGATCGCGGGCGCGCAGGTCACCTTCGCGCCGCGGCGTTCAAGCGCAGCGGCGAACTCCTCACGGCGGCGGGCCGCCGTGACGCCGATGGTGTACCCGGCCAGCGGCTCGGTGCTCATCGAATCCCTACCTCTACCCGGCCCTCCCGTTCCCTGACCGCGAAGACCGGGACGGCGACGGCCGCGTCGTCCAGGCACGCCCCGGTGCGCAGGTCGAAGACCTGCTTGTGCAGCGGGGACGCCACCGTCGGGATGTCGCCCCTGGTGCCCACGATGCCCCGGGAGAGGACGAACGCCCCGGTGAACGGGTCCTGGTTGCCGATCGCGTACAGCGTCCCGTCGAACGCGCGGAACAGCGCGATCTGCTCCCCGCCGACCAGGACGGCGACGCCGCGCTCTGGCTGAAGGTCCTCGTAGCCGCAGACCTCGGTCCACGTCACCGGGTCACCGCCAGCCGGCGGGGAACGGGCAGCTCGGCCGGGCGGGGCTGGCCGCGCTCCGGCACGAACGCGATGCTCGGATCGGGGGTGCCGGGCGCGTTGACGAACGACACGAACCGCCGCAGCCGCACCGGGTCGGCCAGCACCGCGGCCCACTCGTCCTGGTAGGCCGCGACATGCCGCTCCATCGCCGCGTCGAGCTCGGCGCCGATCCCGAGGCTGTCGTCCACGATGACCGACCGCAGGTAATCCAGGCCGCCGTCCAGCGACTCCAGCCAGCTCGCGGTGCGCTGGAGCCGGTCGGCGGTGCGGATGTAGAACATGACGAACCGGTCGATGGTGCGGATCAGCGTCGGCTTGTCGGCGCCGGAAAGCAGCAGGTCGGCGTGCCGGGGCCGGAACCCTCCGTTGCCGCCGACGAACAGGTTCCATCCGTCTTCGGCGGCGATCACGCCGATGTCCTTGCCCCGGGCCTCTGCGCACTCGCGGGCGCAGCCGGACACCCCCGCCTTGATCTTGTGCGGCGAGCGGATGCCCCGGTACCGCAGCTCCAGCTCCACCGCGAGCGAGACCGAGTCCTGCACGCCGTAGCGGCACCAGGTGGAGCCGACGCAGGATTTCACCGTCCGGACCGCCTTGCCGTAGGCGTGCCCGGATTCGAAGCCGGCGTCCACCAGCCGCCGCCAGATCGCGGGCAGCTGCTCCACCCTGGCGCCCAGCAGGTCGATCCGCTGCCCGCCGGTGATCTTGGTGTAGAGGCCGAAGTCGCGTGCCACCTCGCCGAGCACGATGAGCTTGTCCGGGGTGATCTCGCCGCCGGGGATGCGCGGCACGACCGAGTAGGTGCCGTTGCGCTGGATGTTGGCCAGGAAATGGTCGTTGGTGTCCTGCAGCGCGGCCTGCTCGCCGTCCAGGATGTGCCGCCCGCGGCCGAGGCTGGCCAGGATCGAGGCGACCGCCGGCTTGCAGATGTCGCAGCCGCGGCCCCGTCCGTGCCGCTCGATCAGCTCGGTGAAGGTGGCGATCCCCTCCGTCCGGACGATCTCGAACAGCTCGGCCCGGGTGACGCTGAAGTGCTCGCACAGTGCGGCGCTGACGCCGACGCCGCTCGCGGCCAGCAGCCCCTTCAGCGCGGGGAGGCAGGATCCGCAGCCGGTCCCCGCCTTGGTGGCGTCCTTGATGCCGGGCACGTCGGTGAGGCCGCGGTCCGCGATGGCCGCGCAGATCGCGTCCTTGGACACGCCATGGCACGAGCAGATCTGCGCGTCGCCGGGGAGCGCGCCGGCGCCGGGCGCCTGCCCGGCCCGGGTGATCATCGCCACCGGATCGCCGGGCAGCGGCCGCCCGACCAGCGGCCGCAGCACGCCGTATCGCGTCACGTCGCCGACGAGGACCCCGCCGAGCAGGGTTTTCGCGTCGCCGGAGACGACGAGCTTGGAGTAGCTGCGGGCAACCGGGTCGTTCACCGTCACCTCGAGCGCGCCCTCGGTGGACGCGAGCGCGTCGCCGAACGAGGCGACATCCACGCCGAGCAGCTTGAGCTTGGTGGACGTGTCCGCCGCGGTGAAGCTGCCCGAGCCGCCGGTGAGCCGGTCGGCCAGCACCTCCGCCATCGCGTAGCCCGGCGCGACGAGCCCGTACACCCGGCCGCCTATGCAGGCGCACTCGCCGACGGCGTAGATGTCCGGATCGCTGGTGCGGCAGCCGTCGTCGACGACGACGCCGCCCCGGGGGCCGACGGCGAGCCCCGCGCCGCGGGCGAGCTGGTCGCGCGGGCGCACGCCGGCGGCGAACACCACGATGTCCACGTCCAGCTCGCGGCCGTCGGCCAGGGTGGCGAGCAGCCGCGTGCCGCCGCCCGCGATCTCCCGTACCGAGGTGCCGAGCCACAGCGTGACGTTCAGCTCTTCGATCATCGTCCGCAGCAGCGCCCCGCCGCCCTCATCCACCTGCAACGGCATCAGCCGGGGGGCGAGCTCCACCACGTGCGGGGACATGCCGAGCAGCCGCAGGGCGCGGGCGGCCTCCAGGCCGAGCAGGCCGCCGCCGACCACCAGGCCGGCTCCCCGGGGGGATATCGGGGGACGGGCAGTCCCCTCACGCCCGGGGGATATCGGGGGACGGGCAGTCCCCTCGTGCCCGGGGGAGGCCGGGGGGTCGTCCCCCCGGGCTCGCAGAGCGGCGGCCCGGATCGCGTCCAGGTCGTCGAGCGTGCGGTAGACGAAGCAGCCCGGCAGGCCGGCGCCCGGCACCGGCGGGACGAACGGGTAGGAGCCCGTCGCCAGCACCAGGGCGTCGTAACGGAGGGTCCTGCCCTGGCTGGTGCGGACGGTGTGCGCGGTGCGGTCGATGGCCGCGGCCGCCTCGCCCAGGCACAGCTCGTAGCCACCGGTGCCGTAACAGTCGTCCGGGACGAGGTTCAGGCTCTCGGGCGAGGCGCCGTCGAAGTAGGACGACAGGTTCACCCGGTCGTAGGCCCGGCGCGGTTCTTCCGACAGGACGGTGACCCGCCAGCGGCGCCGTGCGTCCCTGTCGCGCAGCGCCTCCACCAGGCGCTGTCCCACCATCCCGTTTCCGGCGACAACAAGGTGATCAGGCATTCTCCCAGCCTGTCCCGTCCTCGTTATCCGCAGCCTTCAGCGACGTTACGTCCGCGAAACGCCTGCCTCACCGCGGCGTCACCGCCGGTGTGCGCGTCACGCGGGCACCAGCCCGGGCTCGGCCGCGGCCAGCCAGGCCGCGATCCCCTCCACCGCGTCCCGGCAGGTCCCGCAGCCGGTGGAGGCGCGGGTGCGGGCGGCGATCTCGCCCGCGCTGCGGGCGCCGTCCTCCCAGGCGGCGCAGATCGCGGCCTTGGTGACGCCGTTGCACTGGCAGATGGTGGCATGACCGGGGATCATGACCGGGGAGTCCGCGGCAGGGGCGGCGCCGCGGCGGGCGAGGAGCAGCGATGCCCTGTCGGCGGGCAGCACGGCGCCCCGGTCGAACAGCTGCGTCAGCGTGCCCGCGGCCGCCGTGTCGCCGAGCAGGATGGCGCCGGCCAGCCGGCCCTCGCGCACCACCAGCTTCTGGTAGACACCGCGGGAGCTGTCGGTGAACCTGATCACCTCCGCGCCGCCGCCGCGGGCCGATCCGAGGACGGCCAGCTCGACGCCGGCGGCCTTCAGCCGGACCACGGGCGGAGAGCCGGCGTAGCCGCCGGCGCCGTCACCGCCGGCGCCGTCACCGCGGGCGGTGACCACGGCCGCCGCGGCGGCCACGGCCCTGGCCGCGGCCCGCGCCTGCGCCCACGCGGGCGCGACGAGCCCGTAGGTGCGGCCGCGGTGCTCGGCGCAGTCACCGACGGCGAAGACGGCCGGATCGGTGATGCTGCGCATCTGGTCGTCCACCACGACGCCCGCGCCGACGGCCAGGCCCGCCGCCCGGGCGAGCTCCGTCCTGGGGCGCACGCCGCAGCACAGCACCAGCAGGTCGGTGCCGACTGCCCGGCCGTCGCCGAGCACGATGCCGGTGACCCGCCCGGCTGCCCGGACCTCGCGCACGCGGGCCCCGGTCAGCACGGCCACGCCGAGCGAGCGCACCGTGCGGGCCAGCACGCGGGCCGCGCCCGCGTCGAGCTGGCGTTCCATCAGCCGGCCCCCGCGCTGTACCAGCGTCACCGGCAGGCCGCCGGCGGCCAGCCCGCAGGCCGTCTCCAGGCCGAGCACGCCGCCGCCGAGAACGACGGCGTGCTCCGCGCGGGCCGCGCGCGCCCGGATCTCGGCGCAGTCGGCGAGCGTGCGGAACGCCACCGCGCCCGGCGGCAGCCCGCCGCGCCCGCCCGGGCCGGCCAGGCCGCCGGCCGCCGGCACCGCCGCGCTGGCGCCGGTCGCGAGGACGAGCACGTCATACGGAACGGCCGGCCCGTCCGTGAGCCCGACCAGCCGCCTGGCCCGGTCGATCCGGCACGCGGTCACGCCGGCCAGCACGCGCACGCCGCGGGCCGCGTACCAGTCCTCGTCCGCCAGCTCGACGCTGTCCGCGCGGGCCGTGCCCGCCAGCACGTTCGGCAGCCGGGCGCGGTTGTAGGCGCCGCCGGGCTCCTCCCCTATCACGGTGACGTCGAATCCGGGCCCGAGCCCGAGCAGCTCCTGCACGAAGCGGAAGCCGGCCATCCCGTTGCCCACGACGACGACTCGCCGCGCGCGGGCGGTCATCGCACCGCCTCCAGCCGCACCGCGCACACCTTGAACTCGGGCATCTTCGACACGGCGTCGAGCGCCGGGTTGGTGACCAGGTTGGCCGACGCCGCCCCGCCCCAGTGGAACGGCATGAAGACCGTGTCGGCGCGGATCGCGTCCGTGACCCGCACCAGCCCCTCGGCCGCGCCGCGCCGGCTGACCACGCGGACCCGGTCCCCGTCCGCGAGCGAGCAGGCCAGCGCGAGGTCGGGGTGCATCTCGACGAAAGGCTCGGGCTCCGCCTCGCGCAGCGCGGTCACCCGCCTGGTCTGCGCGCCGGACTGGTAGTGCCGCAGCAGCCTGCCGGTCGTCAGGTACACGGGATACTCGGCGTCGATGTCCTCGGCGGCCGGCCGGTGCTCGACCGGGAAGAACCGCGCCCGGCCGTCCGGCGTCGCGAACCGGTCGAGGAACATCCGCGGCGTGCCGGGGTGATCCGGCGCCGGGCACGGCCAGAAGACGCCGCCGGAGGCGGCGATGCGATCGTAGCTGATCCCGGAGTAGTCGGCCGGGCCGCCGGCGCTGGCCCGGCGCAGCTCGGCGAACACCAGCTCCGGGTCCGGGTCCCATTCCCCCGGCGCGTCCAGCCGCCGCGCGAGCGCGGCGATCACCTCCAGGTCGGTCCGCACGCCGGGCGGCGGCGGCACCGCCCGGCGGCGCAGCAGCACCCGGCCCTCGAGGTTGGTCATCGTTCCGGTCTCCTCCGCCCACTGCGCGACCGGCAGCACCACGTCGGCGAGCGCGGCCGTCTCCGACAGCACCGGGTCGCAGACGGCGAGGAAGTCCAGCGCGGCCAGCCTGCGGGCGATCCGGCCGGCCTCCGGCGCGGAGACCGCGACGTTCGACCCCATCACCAGCAGCGCCCGCGCCCCGCCCGGCGTGCCGGGCGAGTCGAGCAGCTCGAACGCCGACCGGCCGGGACCCGGGATGGCCGAGGGGTCTATCCCCCAGACGCGCGCGACATGCTCGCGCGCGGCCGGGTCGTCGATGCGGCGGTAGCCGGGCAGCTGGTCGGCCTTCTGCCCGTGCTCACGGCCGCCCTGGCCGTTGCCCTGGCCGGTGAGGCAGCCGTATCCGCTGCCGGGCGTGCCGGGCAGGCCGAGCGCCAGGGCGAGGTTGATGAACGCCGAGACCGTGTCGGCCCCCTTGCTGTGCTGCTCCGCGCCCCTCGCGGTGAGGACCACCGCCCGTTCGGCATCGGCGAAAAGCCGCATCGCCGCACGCTGCTGGGCGACCGTGACCCCGGTGATCCGCTCCACCCGCTCGGGCCAGTACGCGGCCGCCACCTGGCGCACGGCGGCGAACCCGGTGGTCCGCGCCGCGACGTACGCCTCGTCGACGTACCCCTCCGCGATCGCGATGTGCAGCAGGCCGTTCGCCAGCGCGAGGTCCGTCCCGGGCGTGACCTGAAGGTGCAGGGCGGCGCGCCGGGCCGTCGGCGTCCGCCGGGGATCGATGACGATCAGCGCCCCGCCGCGGGCCTGCTGCGCGGCCAGCCAGCGCACGGCCGGCGGCATCGTCTCGGCCGCGTTGCTGCCGGCCAGCAGGATGACGTCCGCCCCGGCCAGGTCCGGCAGCGGGAACGGCAGCCCCCTGTCCATCCCGAACGCGCGCGTGGCCGCCGCCGCGGCGGACGACATGCAGAACCTGCCGTTGTAGTCGATGCTGGAGGTGCGCAGCGCGACGCGGGCGAACTTTCCCAGCCAGTACGCCTTCTCGTTGGTCAGGCCGCCTCCGCCGAAGACCGCGGCGGCATCCGCGCCGTGGGCGGCCTGCGCCCGCCGGAACGCGGCCGTTATCCGGTCGAGCGCCGCGTCCCAGCCGACGGGCAGCAGCGGCCCGTCCCTGCGCTCCCGCATCAGCGGCGTGGTCAGGCGCTCCCCGGGCGCCAGCAACTCCGCCGCGGTCCAGCCCTTCTGGCACAGGCCGCCGCGGTTGACCGGGAAGTCGCGGGTCCCGATCCGCAGCGTCCCGCCCGCGCCGTGCAAGGACATGCCGCATTGCAGGGAGCAGTACGGGCAATGGGTGGGGACTGCGGAGGCTGGCATCGCCTCAACACTGCGCGGCCCGCGTTATCCGGATCCTTCGGCGGCGTTACGTCGGCGAAACGTCTGCCTCTCCGCGGGGCGCTCCGCCCAGTGCGTTCGGTGCCGCGGCGAGGGAGGCGGCGGCCAGGGTGGCGGCGGCCAGGGCCTGCTCGCGGGGGTCGGGGTTGATGTCGAGGAGCTGGACCGGCAGGTAGGCGAAGGCGAGGGCGGCCTCGGGCAGCGCCCAGGCCCGGCAGCCGCCCAGGCCGACGCTGCCGAAGGAGCCCGGGCCGCCGAGCGGGCGTTCGGCGGTGGGCAGGGTGAACCCGAGGCCGAGCGCCGACTCGGTCATGGCGGCGGCCGCGAGGTCGGGGCCGCGCACCTGCTCGCGCCGGGCCTCCTCCATGGCCCGCGCGGACATCAGCCGGACGCCGCCGACCTCGCCGATGACCGCGGCGAAGATCCGGGCCAGGCCGCGGGCGCTGCCGATGCCGTTGGCCGCGGGCAGCTGCGCGGCCTGGATCTCCGGGTCGTTGACGGCGAGCGGCCCGAGCGGCGGGCTGGTGGAGCCGAGCGCGGCCCGGTACGGCAGCGATCCCGGCTCCATGCGCAGCGTGGTGGCGCGCCCTTCCGGCGCCGGGGGGAACGGCAGCACGGGGGCGACGGTGCCGCGCAACTCCGGCGGCAGCCCGAGATGGCAGTCGGCGCCGAGCGGCCCGGCGATGTGCTCGGCGATCCACGGCCCGGGAAGCTTGCCGGTGACCCGCCGGATGACCTCGCCGACCAGGAACCCGTAGGTCATCGAGTGGTAGCCGTGGGCCGTGCCCGGCGGCCAGTTCGGGCTCTGCTCCTCCAGGGCCCTGATGACCGGCGTCCAGGACAGCAGCTCCGCGCGGGACAGCGGCCGGTCGAGCGCGGCCAGCCCCGCCTGGTGGGTGAGCAGCCACCGCACGGGGATGGTTTCCTTGCCGGCCCGGCCGAACTCGGGCCAGTAGCGGGCGACGGGGGCGTCCAGGTCGATGACCTGCCGGTCGGCGAGCATGTTCGCCGCGATCGCGACAATGCCCTTGGATACCGACATGAACGGCTGCATGGTCTGCCGGGTATAGGGCCGGCCGGCCGCCGGGTCCGCCAGGCCCGCGGCGAGGTCCGCTACCGGCTGGCCGGCGTGGTACACGCAGACGGCGGCGCCGATCTCCCCGTGGCGGGCGAAGTTGCCCGTGAACGCGTCGCGGACGCCTTCCCAGCCCGGGGCGGTGAAGCCGTCGATGGCCGGCGGCGTGTCCGGTGAGGTATTCAGCGAGGTATCAGGCACCTGGTCAGCATCGTGCCGGGGCCGTCGCGGCGGCCATCCCGCAGCTACGGGATTTTCCGGTTACGGTGAGGGCATGGAGGCGGCGATTCGGCAGCGGTACCGCGCCGCGCACGACTCGATCACCCGGCTGTGCGCCCGGCCGCCGGCGGGCGCCGAGCTGTTCGCCCGGCTGTCCGGGCTGCTGCGCGAGGCGGTGGCGTTCCGCACCGCCGGGTGGCTGCGGCTGGACCCGGCGACCTTGCTGCCATTGCCCGGCCTGCTGCTCCAGGCGAGCCACGACCGCGCCGGGAAGCTAATCCACAACGAGTACTTCGAGCCGGATTTCGTGACGTTCCGGGACCTCGCCAGGCGGCCGGTGCCGGTCCAGTCGCTGTGGCAGGCCACCGGCGGACAGCCGCAGCTGAGCATCCGGTACCGGACCATCCTGGCCGGGCTGGGCTACGGGGACGAGCTGCGCGCGGTGTTCCGGTGCAGCGGCACGGTCTGGGGGGCGGCCTGCCTGGCCCGCGCCGCCGGCGACCCGCCGTTCAGCCGGGAGGAGGTCGCCTTCGCGTCCCGGGTGTGCGAGCCCATCGCGCGCGGGCTCCGGCTGTCCCACCTGATGGCCGGCGACGGCCCCGCCGACCCGGCACCGCCCGGCCTGCTGATCCTGGGCGACGACGGCAGCGTCGTCTCGGAAACCAGCGCGGCACGGCACTGGATCGCCCAGCTGCCCGCCGACCGCGCCGCCGGGCTTGACCTGCCTGCCGCGGTCCTCAGCGCGGCCAGCCAGGCACGCGCGGCGGACCTCGCGCGGCCGGGATCCGGCGCCGTGACCGGGCGCGTGCGCACGGCCGACGGGCGCTGGCTCCGGCTCCACGCGGCGCGCATGGCGCCGGCCGGGGCCGCTGCCGGGGACGGGGCCGCTGCCGGGGACGGTGCCGGCGCCGGGGACGGGGACGGGGCTGGGGCCGGCGCCGGGGACGGGGCCGGCGCCGGGCAGACCGCGGTGATCATCGAGCCTGCCGGGCCGGCCGAGCTCTCACCGCTGCTGCTCGACCGGCACGGGCTGACCGAACGGGAACGCGAGATCACCCAGCTGCTGCTGCGCGGCCTGCCGACCGCCGAGATCGCCCGGCGGCTGTTCATCACGCGGTACACGCTCAGCGACCACATGAAGGCGATCTTCGCCAAGCTGGGCGTGTCCAGCCGCCCCGAGCTGACCGCGCTGCTGCTGGACCGCGCCCCGGCGCTCACCGGGCCGGCGCTCGCCGGGCCGGCGCTCGCCGGGCCGGATCA
>Ga0209061_1004854_pt1 | contig 12444 bp, 10 predicted proteins | sample Coa_R1_10_FD_187157 | JGI IMG/M metagenome (GOLD analysis project Ga0209061, IMG submission 187157) | Surface soil microbial communities from Centralia Pennsylvania, which are recovering from an underground coalmine fire - Coalmine... | ecosystem: Environmental > Terrestrial > Soil >...
AGCTCGACTGGCTCGTCGTCCGCGACTTCCAGCCGACCGAGACCGCGCTCTTCTGGCAGGACTCCCCCGAGCACGAGAGCGGCCAGGTCCGCGCGCAGGACATCGACACCGAGGTGTTCTTCCTGCCGGCGGCGACGCACACCGAGAAGGACGGCTCGTTCACGAACACCCAGCGCCTGCTCCAGTGGCACCACAAGGCGTGCGAGCCGCCGGGTGACGCGCGCTCTGAGCTGCACTGGATCTACCACCTCGGCAAGGCGATCCGCGAGAAGCTCGCAGACTCGAAGGACCCGCGCGACCGGCCGATCCTCGATCTCACCTGGGACTATCCGCTCCAGGGGCCGCACGACGAGCCCGATGCCGCAAGCGTGCTGCAGGAGATCTCCGGCCGCAAGGCCGACGGCTCGTTCCTCGAAAGCTACGACTCGCTGAAAGCGGACGGCTCGACGCGCTGCGGCTCCTGGATCCACTGCGGCGTCTACAAGGACGGCGTCAACCAGGCGGCGCGCAAGAGGCCCGGCGGCGAGCAGAACTGGATCGCGCACGAGTGGGGCTGGGCGTGGCCGAAGGACACCCGCATCATCTACAACCGCGCCTCGGCGGACCCCGAGGGCAAGCCGTGGTCCGAGCGCAAGCGCTACGTCTGGTGGGACGCGGAGCAGGAGAGCTGGACGTCGCTCGGGGACTCTCCGGACTTCCCGCCGAGCAAGGCGCCGGACTACAGGCCGGGGCGGCGCTCGCAGGGGATGGAGGGGATCCGCGGCGATAAGCCGTTCATCCTGCACCCCGACGGCCGCGGTTGGCTGTACGCGCCGACGGGGCTCGTCGACGGCCCGCTGCCGGTTCACTACGAGCCCCAGGAGTCGCCCTTCCGCAACCCGCTCTACGCCCAGCAGCAGAACCCGACCCGCCAGGTCTTCCCGCGTCCGGAGAACCCGTACAACCCGTCCTGTGGCGAGACGGGCGCGGATGTGTTCCCGTTCGTGCTCGCGACCTACCGGCTCACCGAGCACCACACCGCCGGGGGCATGTCCCGAACGGTCCCCTATCTCGCCGAGCTGCAGCCCGAGTTCTTCTGCGAGGTCTCGCCCGAGCTGGCGGCCGAGCGGGGCCTGACGCACGGTGACTGGGCGACGATCGTCACCGCCCGGGCGGCCGTCGAGGCGCGTGTGATGGTGACCGCGCGGATCAAGCCGCTGACAATCCAGGGCCGCACCATGCACCTCGTCGGCGCGCCCTACCACTGGGGCGGCGTCGGGATCGTCACCGGCGACTCCGCCAACGAGCTGTTGCCACTCGCGCTCGACAACAACGTGCACATCAGCGAATACAAGGTGGCGACGTGCGACATCCGGCCCGGCCGGCGGCCGCGCGGTCCTGAGCGCATCGCGCTCGTCGAGGAGTACCGCCGCCGCGCGGGGGTGAAGGCGTGAAACTCGACATCCGGGCCTGGCCCCAGCCGGGCACGCGGAGCGGAGCTGTCGACCCGGGACCCGCGCCCACGGGGGATCGTGCCCCTCGTCGGCTGGGGTTCTTCACCGACACCTCCATCTGCATCGGCTGCAAGGCGTGCGAGGTCGCCTGCAAGGAGTGGAACCAGATCCCGATGTCACTCCAGGGGTTCACCGGTCACTCCTACGACAACACGATCGACCTCGGTGCCGACACCTGGCGGCACGTCGCGTTCGTCGAACAGCAGGTGCCCGCCGGCGTGAACGACGGCGCGTCGCTCGTCGAGGCCGCCGGGCATGAGGCCCTGTTCGATGCGGGCGTGCAGACCTACCAGGAGGGCGACGGGATCCGCTGGCTGATGGCCTCCGACGTCTGCAAGCACTGCACCCATGCGGCCTGCCTCGAGGTGTGCCCCACGGGCGCGCTGTTCCGCACCGAGTACGGGACGGTCGTCGTCCAGGAGGACGTGTGCAACGGCTGTGGCTACTGCGTGCCCGCCTGCCCGTTCGGGGTGATCGACCAGCGCGAGGGCGATGGCCGCGTCTGGAAGTGCACGCTCTGCTACGACCGCCTCAAGGACGACAAGGAGCCCGCCTGCGCGCAGGCGTGCCCGACGAACTCGATCCAGTTCGGCGAGCTCGAGGAGCTGCGTGCGCGCGCCGGCGAGCGCCTCGAGCGGCTGCGGGACGCCGGCCAGGAGAAGGCCCAGCTCTATCTCGCCGACGACTCCGACGGGATCGGCGGCGGGGGCGCGTTCTTCCTGCTGCTCGACGACCCCGAGGTGTACGGCCTGCCGCCCGACCCGGTCGACACGGTGAGGGACATCGGCGAGATCTGGCGGGCGGCCGGACTGGCCGCCGTCGCGCTGGGGGCGGGCCTCGCGGCGGCCGTGCTCGGGGGCCGGCGGTGAGCGGACGCCGACGACGCGGTGGCCTGGCGACGCCCAGCGGCACGCCCGGAGGCCGGCGGTGAGCGAGGTCCGCACCTACCACGGCCAACCCGTCCTCAAGGAGCCGGTGTGGACCTGGGAGATCCCGTGCTACTTCTTCGCCGGCGGGCTCGGCGGCGCCTCGGCGGGCCTCGCCTACCTGTGCGAGCTGCGCGGCGAGGGGGCGGCGGGACGGCGCGCCTGGACGGTGGCGCTCGCCGGCATCGCGGCGAGCCCGCTGCTGCTCGTCTCCGACCTCGGCCGCCCCGCGCGCTTCCTCAACATGCTGCGCATGGCGAAGGTCACCTCGCCGATGAGCATCGGCTCGTGGATCCTCAGCGTGAGCGGCACCGCCACCACGCTCGCCGCCGCCCACGCGCACCTCGGTCTCCTCCCCCGGCTCGCGCGGATCGCGCGCCCGCTCGCGGCGCTCGCGGGCCTGCCGCTCTCGAGCTATACCGCGGCGCTCGTCACGAACACCGCGGTCCCGGTGTGGCACGAGGCGCGGACGACGCTGCCGTTCGTATTCGTGTCCGGCGCCGGGCTGAGCGCGGGCGCCGCGCTCGTGCTCGTCACGCCCGTCGGGGACGCGCGGCTGGCGCGGCGCGTCGCGCTCACCGGCGCCGTCGGGGAGCTCGCGCTCACCGAGGTCATGCAGCGCCGCCTCGGAGAGCCGGCACGCGCGTACAAGTCAGGGGCGGCGCGCGCCTTCGACCTCGCGGCGCGGGCCGCGATCACGGTCGGCGGCGGCCTGCTCGCCGCCCGCGGACGGCACTCGCGCCCGGTCGCCGCGGCCGCCGGGACGCTGCTGCTCGCGGGAGCGCTCAGTGCCCGCTGGTCGGTGTTCAAGGCGGGGTTCGCGAGCGCCGCCGACCCGACGATCGTGATCGGCCCGCAGCGCGAGCGCCTCAAGCGCGCCGCGTGAACGGGCGCGGGGCCCGCACGGCTCACGGCGTGCCCTCAGAGCGCGCCGCCTCTCAGAGCGCGCCGCCTCTCAGAGCGCGTCGCGCCGGGACGACCGGCGGCTCTCGAGCGCCCGCCGCGCCGCGACGTGGCGCGCGAAGTCCCGCTCGAACTGCGACCACCAGTCGCCGCGCAGCTCCGGCGGATGGCGCCGCCGCCACCGCGGCGTCATCGCGGCGATCATGACTCCACTCAGCAGAACGCTCACAACGATGATTGCCACGATCATGATCTGTGCTCCTTCGTGAAAGATGTCGGCGCCATACGCGCGCTGTAGTGGGCATACCCGCTGCTCGGCCCCTGCCGGACCCGCCGTTCGTGCGATGACAAATCCCTGTCCATCACCGGTTGTTTGTCCGATCGGAGCGCGCTGAAACCCATGGATCTGAAGCTGGCAGGCGACGAGCGGGAGCTCGTGGACGAGGGCCCGGCCCCGACGGGCGCGCAGGCGATGAAGGCGGTTCTCTGCCGCACCCCGTTCAGCGACCCGGAGTGGATCTTCGAGCGCAAGCTCGACGGGATCCGGTGCGTGGCGATCCGCGACGGCGCCGATCTGCGCATGCTCTCGCGCAACGACCTCGACCTCGGCGCCCGCTTCCCCGAGGTCCGGGAGGCGCTCGCCGCACAGCCGGGCTCCCGCTGGGCGATCGACGGCGAGATCGTCGCGTTCGACCGCGGGCGCACGAGCTTCGCGCGGCTCGCCGACCGCGGCCACCGTCCGGTCGCCGTCTTCTACTACGCGTTCGACCTCCTGTGGCTCGACGGGCTTGACGTGCGCGCGCTGCCGTTGCGCACGCGCAAGCGTCTGCTGCGCGATGCGATCGCCGCCGGCGGGCCGATCCGGCTCAGCACCCACCGCAACGGCGAGGGCGAGGCGATGTTCGAGCACGCCTGCGCGCACGGCTGGGAGGGGGTGATCGCGAAGCGCGCCGACAGCCCCTACCGCGCGACCCGCTCCCGCGACTGGCTGAAGTTCAAGTGCGAGGCCGGCCAGGAGCTCGTCATCGGCGGCTTCACCGCGCCCCGCGGCAGCCGCACCGAGTTCGGCGCGCTCCTGCTCGGCTACCACGACGGCGACCGCGAGCTCCGCTACGCGGGCAAGGTCGGGACGGGCTTCGACCGCGAGACGCTCCGGGAGCTCGGCGACCGGCTGCGGGCTTTGCGCCGCGAGCGCTCGCCGTTCAGCGATGCCGACGTGATCCGCGAGCGCACCATCACCTGGGTCGAGCCGACGCTCGTCGCCGAGGTCGCGTTCACCGAGTGGACGGGCGCCGGACGCCTGCGCCATCCCCGCTTCCTCGGGCTGCGCACGGACAAGGACGCCTCGGAGGTCGTCCGCGAGGTGTGAACGGTGATTCGCCGCGGCCCGAGCGGGTAGGTGTCACGCCATGGGTTTGACCGCGCCGGGCCGGCCGGTGATGCCGTCGGCGCGCCCGCGGCTTCCCGGCCTCGCCTCCACCGCCGCCGCGCTTGCGCTCACATTCGACGACGGGCCGGATCCCCGCGGAACGCCGGGGGTGCTCGATGCGCTGGAGCGCGCCGGCGCCCGGGCGACGTTCTTCGTCATCGCCCCGGCGGCGGAGCGCCATCCCGAGCTTGTGCGCCGTGCGCTCGCGTCGGGTCACCGCGTCGAGCTGCACTGCGATCGACATATCCGCCACACCGAGCTCGACGAGCGCGCGATCCGCGAGGACGCCGAGCGCGGGCTGCTCCGCCTCACGCGGCTGGGCGTCGAGCCGACGCTGTGGCGCGTCCCCTGGGGGGTCGAGGCCGAGGCCACCCCGGCGGTCGCCGCGGAGCTCGGCCTCACGCTCGTCGGCTGGGACGTCGACACCCACGACTGGCGGGGGGACGACGCGGCGCAGATGCTCGCGGCGACGCGCGCGGCGCTGGCTCCGGGCGCGGTCGTGCTCGCCCACGACGGCGTCGGCCCCGGTGCCCGACGTCCTGACTGCGCACGGACCGCCGACTACGTCGACCTGGTCGCCGGACACGCCGCGCGGGCCGGCCTCGCGCTCGCCTCGCTGTGACGACGATCGTCTCCCACCGCACGCTCGCGGAGGCGCAGGGCTTCTGGCAGGCGCTCGACGAGGCGCTCGCGCGCATCCACGACGCCGCCGGCCCCCGCGACCTGAACCCCGAGCGGCGCTTCCCCGAGGACGCGTTCGCGCTCCTGCGCGAGGCCGGCGCGCTCGCCTGGAGCGCCTTCCCGGGCACGCGCCGCCCGCCCGCGGACCTCGAGCTCTCGCTCGTGCGCCGGGTCGCGGCCGCGGACGGCTCCGTTGGCCGGATCTTCGACGGCCATCTCAACGCCATCGAGCGGCTCGCCGTGCACGGTCCCGCCGAGCTCGTCGCCGCCGAGCTGCAGGCGGTCTGCGACGGTCGCCTGCTGACGGGCGTGTGGGGCGGACAGCCCGGTCCCGGCGACGGCCCGCCCGCGACGCTCGTCCGGCGCGGCGAGCGGGAGGTCATCCGCGGCGTGGGGACGTTCTGCTCGGGCGCCGGCGGACTCGACCGCGCGGCGCTGCTCGTGCGCGATCCGGACGCGGAGCCTCCCCTGCTCGTGTGGCTCGACCTGCGCGACGAGCGCGTCGAGATCGACCGCGACTGGTATCGGGCCTCCGGGCTCGTCGCCTCGGAGTCGCATCGCGTCGTCTTCGACGACGTGCCCGTCATGGCGCGGCTCGGACCGCCGGGCGCGATCGCGAGCCAGCCCTGGTTCGCGCGCGACGCCCTGCGCACGACCGCGAGCTGGGCCGGGATGGCCGACACCGCGGTCGCCGGCGCGCTGCAGACGCTCGCGGCGCGGCCCAGGCGCTCGGACCTCGAGGCGCTTGCCGCGGGACGGATCCTCACCGCCCGGCGCACGATCGACGCGTGGCTCTCGACCGCCGCCGCCGCGATCGACGGCGAGGACCCGGAGTTGCCTCAGATCGCGGTCCACGCGCGGGCCGCGGTCGCCGACGCCGCCCGGACGCTCCTGCACGAGGCCGCGCAGGCGTGCGGCTCGCTGCCGTTCGCGCGCGGCGCCGACCTGGACCGCGCCCGCCGCGACCTCGAGCTGTTCCTGCTGCAACACCGGCTCGACCCGCTGCTCGTCCGCGTCGGCGCCCGGGCCCTGGAGGACGCGTCGTGAGCCACATGACGCTCGATGACTTCGAGGCGCGCTACCGCAGCGACCCCGACCCCTGGTCGTATGAGACGAGCCCCTACGAGCGCGACAAGTACGCGGCGACGCTCGAGGCGTGCGGAGCGGGACCGTTTCGCCACGCGCTTGAGCTCGGGGCCTCGATCGGCGTGCTGAGCGAGCGACTCGCCGAGCGCTGCCGGCGACTGACGACGATCGACGGCGCGCCGACCGCCGTCGCCGCCGCCCGCCGGCGGCTCGCCGGCCGACCCGGCATCGAGGTCATCCTCGGCCCGATCCCCGAGGCGATCCCCGCCGCCCGCTACGACCTCGTGCTCGCCTCCGAGATCCTCTACTACCTGGAGGCGGACGCGCTCGCCGCGACGTTCGGCCGGCTGCGCGCGTGTGCGGCGCGCGGCGCGCGGCTCATCGCGGTGCACTGGCGGGGCGTCGGGCCCGAGCGACCGTTCACGGCCGCCGACGTCCACCGCGCGCTGCACGAGCAGCCGTGGCTCGAGCCCGTGTCCGCGGCGGGCACGAGCGACTACCTTCTCGACGTATTCACCATCCGATGAGCAGTCCCGAGGCGATCGTCGTCATTCCCGCCCGCGACGAGGAGGCGCGGATCGCCGCGTGCCTGCGCGCGCTCGCCGCGCAGACGGTCGGGGTCGAGCGCTTCGAGGTGATCGTCGTGCTCGATCGCTGCAGCGACCGCACCGGCGAGGTGGCGACGACCGCCGCCGAGCATCTGCGGCTCGCGCTCACGGCGCTCGAGGGCCCCGGGCGCGGGACCGGTCCGGCCCGCCGGCTCGGGATGGACGCCGCCTGCCGGCGCCTGCACGGGCTCGCGCGGCCGCAGGGCCTGATCGCCTCGACCGACGCCGACACGACCCCCGCGCCCGACTGGCTCGCCCGGCAGCTCGCCCACCGCGACCGGGGCGCGGCCGTGATCGCGGGGCGGATCGAGCTGGACGGCGACGAGTCGGCGGAGCTGCCCGCGGGACTGAGCGCCCGGCGCGAGCGGGATGCCGCGGCGCGGCTGCGGCTCGTGCGCCGCGAGGATCCGGACGCCGCGCACCACCACTTCGCCGGCGCGTCGCTCGCGATCACCGCCGAGGCGTATCGCGCGGTCGGCGGCCTCGAGCCGCTGCAGGCGCTCGAGGACGAGGCGTTCGGCGCGCGCCTGGCCGCCCACGGGATCCCGATCCTGCGCGCGCCGGACGTGGTCGTCACGACCTCGGCGCGCACGACCGGCCGCGCCCGCCGCGGATTGTCGGTCGATCTCGCGCTCGCGCGCTGGCTCGCCACCCGGCGCTACCGCGCCGCGCAGTTCTCGGTCTCGGAGCTCGCGCGGCGGCGCAGCGCGGCCGACATCCGCGTGACGGTGATCATCCCGACGCGCGAGTGCGCGGCGACGATCGGCGGGGTGCTTGAGCGCGCCGTCGGACCGGTGCGCGACGCCGGCCTCGTCGACGAGCTCGTCGTCGTCGATGCCGACTCGCGCGACGGCACCGCGGACGTCGCGGCCGCGCATGGCGCCCGCGTGCTCCAGCAGGACGAGTTGACGAGCGAGCTCGGACCGGCCGCCGGCAAGGGCGACGCGATGTGGCGAGCGCTGCAGGCGACCGAGGGCGAGCTCGTCTGCTTCATGGACGGCGACACCGCCGACCCCGACCCCGCGCACCTGCTCGGACTGCTCGGGCCACTGCTCTGCGACGAGCGGGTCGAGTTCGTCAAGGGCGCGTTCGACCGGCCGTTCGCGGTCGACGGCGGTGACGCCGCCGCGCACGAGGGCGGGCGTGTGACCGAGCTCATGGCCCGACCGCTCATCAACATGCACTTCCCACTGCTCGCCGGCTTCCGCCAGCCGCTCGCCGGCGAGTTCGCGGCCCGCCGTTCGCTCCTGGAGGAGCTGCCGTTCCCCGTCGGCTACGGGGTCGAGACCGGCACGCTCATCGACGCCCTGCAGGCACGCGGCCTCGACGCGCTCGCCGAGACCGACCTCGGCACCCGGCAGAACCGCCACCAGCCGCTGCGCGCCCTCGGCGAGATGGCCTACGCCGTGCTCGCCGCCGTCGAGCGCCGGCTGCCGACGGAGCCGCGCATCCCGATCACCGGCCGCTACGTCAAGCCCTGGGAGGACGGCGCGATCTCGACCGTCCCGCTCCTGGAGCGCCCGCCGATCCGCGAGCGGCGCTCAAGCGCCGTCCCGGCCGCCTGATCGTGGACGCGCGCGCTCGTATCGTCCGCGATGTCGCCCGGACGCGCCACGTTGAGGCGCCTGCGCGGCGAGACGCGAACGTCGTCGATCTGACCGCTGCTCAGCACTCGGATCGACCACGTCGCGCCGCCACGCCTCACAGCATCGGCTTGCCGCCGGTCGCGGGCACGACCGCGCCGGAGACGTAGCTCACCTCGTCGGAGGCGAGCATGACGTAGATCGGCGCGAGTTCCACCGGCTGCCCGGGGCGCTCGAGCGGCGCCTGCTGTCCGAAGCTCTCGACGGCCTCCTCGGGCATCGTCGAGGGGATGAGAGGCGTCCAGATCGGTCCCGGAGCGACGCCGTTGACCCGGATCCCGCGCTCGGCGAGCGACTGCGCGAGAGAGGCGACCATGTTCGCCATCCCGGCCTTGGTGACGGCGTAGGGCAACAGCTGCGGGGAGGGCTGCTGGTAGTTGATCGATGTCGTGGCGACGATCGAGGCGCCGGCGCCCATGTGCGGGAGCGCCGCCTTGACGAGGTGGAAGAACGCGCTCAGGTTCGTGGCGATCGTGAAGTCCCATTCCTCGTCGGGGATCTCCTCGATCGTCTCGTGGCTCATCTGGAAGGCCGCGTTCGAGACGAGGATGTCGATCCCGCCGAGCTCCCGCACGGCCGCGGCGATGACCTCCCGGCAGTGCTCCGGGGAGGAGAGGTCGCCGGCCACGAGCGCGGCGGTGCGCCCGGCGCGCCGCACCCATTCGGCCGTGTCGGCCGCGTCCTCGTCCTCGTTCAGGTAGGAGATGAGCACGTCCGCCCCCTCCCGCGCGAACGCGATCGCGACCGCGCGGCCGATGCCGCTGTCGCCGCCGGTGATGACTGCACGCTTACCGGTGAGCCGGCCGGAGCCCTCGTAGCTCTCCTCCCCGTGGTCGGGGGTGGGTGTCATCTCGGCGGTCGTGCCGGGCGGTGTCTGCTGCTGCGGGGGTTGTGACATGTCGCTCCTGTGTGTGTCAGTGGGACGTGCCGCGCGGGGCGCCGGTGGCACTCACGCGGGGATCTCCGAGAGCGGGCGCGCCCAATGCCGATGCGCGGCGAGCGCCTCTGCAAACGCGCCCGCGAACCCGGCGAGGTCGTCCTGCCCGGCCCCGTGAATGACGACGCCCGGATCGACGAGCAGCGTCTGTGCCTGCGCGGCGGACGCCGCGTCGGGGATCGGCGCCCGCTCGAACACCGCGACGCCCTCGCCGAGCGCGCCGATCGGCTTCGCGTGCCGGTAGGCCTCGGCGACGTAATGCACCGCCTCGCCGTGCGAGCTCAGGGTCTCGGCGCTCTCCCGGCCGTCGGCGACGAGCACCGCGTCGTAGAGCACCGAGGACATCGTGTCGATCGCGCGGTCGGTCTTGAGCTCACCGCCGTCGGCGGTGCGCAGCGTCCCGTCGCGGGGGCCGAGCAGCTCGCAGATCGCGCCCTGCTCGCGCAGCGGCGAGAGCACCTGCTCCAGCGAGCCCGCGTCGACGCCGTCGGCGACGAGCACCGCGAGCTTGCGGGTGGCGACGCTGCCGGGCTGGTCGGCCTGGCTGAGCGCGGCCGAGCGGCGGCCGTGGTTGTGGGCACCGTCCGCCGGCGCGGCGACCCCGACGTTCGTGGCGACTCGGCGCGCGAGCTCGGAGTCGATCTGGGCGAGGTGCGCGACGACGCCCTCGCGGATGTGGTCGTGGTCGACCTTGCCGAGCTCGAACGTGAACGCGTCGACGATGTGATCCCTCTCCCAGTCGCTCATCGAGTTCCAGAAGAGCGTCGCCTGGCTGAAGTGATCCTGGAAGCTGTCCGAGCGCCGGCGGATCTTCTCGCCGTCGACGCGCTCGGTGTAGTGGCGGTAGCCGCCCTCGTCGAAGGAGGCGAGCGCCGGGCAGCCGGCGCCGAGCGTGTTCGGGTGGTAGGAGACGGGACTGTCATCAATGCGGTGCTGGGCGTATCCGTCGCGCTGGTGGTGGTGCACCGGCGCGACCGGCCGGTTGACCGGGAGCTGGGCGAAGTTCGGCCCGCCGAGCCGGATCAGCTGCGTGTCGAGGTAGGAGAAGTTGCGTCCCTGCAGCAGCGGGTCGTTCGTGAAGTCGATGCCGCGCACGACGTTCGCGGTGTGGAACGCGACCTGCTCGGTCTCGGCGAAGAAGTTGTCGGGGTTTCGGTGCAGGACCATCCGCCCGATCGGCCGCAGCGGCACCTCCTCCTCGGGGATGATCTTCGTCGCGTCGAGCAGGTCGAAGTCGAAGTCGTGCTCGCGCTCCTCCTCGACGAGCTGGACGCACAGCTCGTACTCCGGGTAGTCGCCGTTCTCGATCGCCTCCCAGAGGTCGCGACGGTTGAAGTCGGGGTCCTTGCCGGCGATCTTCTGCGCCTCGTCCCACGCGAGCGAGTGCGTGCCCAGCTTCGGCCGCCAGTGCCACTTGACGAACGTTCCCTTGCCCTGCGCGTTCACCAACCGGAACGTGTGCACCCCGAAGCCCTGCATCATCCGGAAGCTGCGCGGCAGCGCCCGGTCGGACATCAGCCACATGATCGTGTGCATCGTCTCGGGCTGGAGCGCGACGAAGTCCCACAGCGTGTTGTGCGCCGAGGCGGCCTGCGGGATCTCGTTGTGCGGCTCGGGCTTCACCGCGTGCACGAAGTCCGGGAACTTGATCGCGTCCTGGATGAAGAACACGGGGAAGTTGTTGCCGACGATGTCGAAGTTCCCCTCGCGCGTGTAGAACTTCGTCGCGAAGCCGCGCACGTCGCGGGGCGTGTCCGCGGACCCGCGTGAGCCCGCGACGGTCGAGAAGCGCACGAACGTCGAGGTCTTGCGCCCCGCCTCCGAGAGGAAGTCGGCGCAGGTGATGTCGGCGAGCGACTCATAGCACTCGAACGTCCCGTAGGCGCCGGCGCCCCTGGCGTGCACGACCCGCTCGGGAATCCGCTCGTGGTCGAAGCGGGTGAGCTTCTCGCGGAAGTGGAAGTCCTCCATGAGCGTCGGACCGCGGTCTCCGGCGCTCAGCGAGTCGTCCGTGTGCTCGACCGGGACCCCCTGATCGGTCGTCAACCGTGACTTCTCGTGCGACACCCGGTCGCGCTCAAGCTCGGCCTGCTTGTCAAAATCCTCTGGAAGCTCGCTTGGGGTCATCGGCACCTCGCGGGATCGGAAAACGGCGGTCCGGTTCGCCTACCCGACCGCGCGGCCCAAAAACTGACCTCGGTGAGCCGGACGGCCACGCTCTCACTGCGGGTGGTTCTCCTCGGCGCGGATGGGTAGCTCGCGGCCTCATGCCCTCCTGGCCGGACTTCCGCGGACCGCTCGCCGACAGCTACTGGGCGGCCGTCATGCTCGTCGTGTGCGCGCTCGTGCCCTACCTTGCGCTCACCTCCGCGCTCACCCCGCTTCAGCCCGTGCTCGAGAAGAGCCTGCCGCTCGGACCCCAGGCCCTCCAGGTCACGACCGGGATGGCGAACGCGGCGTACGCGTTCGGCACGGTGCTCGCGGTCCAGTTCGCGGTTCACCTGCGCGGGCGGCGCATGCTGCTGGTGTACGTCTGCCTGTTCATCGTCGGCTCGGTGCTCGCCGCCCTCGCACCGACGCCGGGGCTGTTCATCGCCGGGCACGTCGTCCAAGGGCTGACGACGAGCCTCATGCTGATCGCCGCCGTACCGCCGCTCGTCGTCGGCTGGCCGGCGCGGCGGATGCCGATCACCGGCGGCGTCATGAACCTCTGCATCTTCGGGGCGGTCGCGGTCGGC
>Ga0209061_1004856_pt1 | contig 12443 bp, 7 predicted proteins | sample Coa_R1_10_FD_187157 | JGI IMG/M metagenome (GOLD analysis project Ga0209061, IMG submission 187157) | Surface soil microbial communities from Centralia Pennsylvania, which are recovering from an underground coalmine fire - Coalmine... | ecosystem: Environmental > Terrestrial > Soil > Unclassified...
CTGGGGGCCTTGGCCGACGAGAGCGTAGCTCAGGACATCCCGGAGGGTCCGGACGGGGATGACCTCGATCTTGCCCTTGTAGCGGGCCTCGAGCACCAGGTCGTCCATGTTGTCCTCCGGGATCAGGACCCGCTTGAGCCCGGAGTCGGCCGCCGCCTCGACCTTCGCGGTCACGCCGCCCACGGGAAGGACCGAGCCCCGGACCGACAGCGACCCGGTCATCGCGACCGACTGGTCGACCGGCACCCCTTCGAGGGCGCTGATGACCGCGGTGGCGATCGAGACCGAGGCGCTGTCGCCCTCCACCCCGTCGGAGGTGCCGACGAATTGGATGTGGACATCGAACCGGGAGATGTCCTCTCCCGAGTACTTCTTGATGAGCGCACTGACGTTCTGGACCGCCTCCTTCGCGATCTCCCCGAGCTTCCCCGTCGCGACGACCACGCCGCCGTTGCGGGTCTGCGCGGGGGTGACCTCGGCGACGATCGGCAGCACGATGCCCGAGAATTCGCTCATGCCCGACTGGGCGTTGATGGCCGCCAGCCCGTTGACCGAGCCGACCGCGGCGCCTTCGGTCGCGAACATGCGGTACTCCTTGCGCCGCTCGATGTACCGGTCGGCGATCTGCTGCTCGAGCGACCGGCTGGCCCGCTTGCCCTGGATGACGTGCGCGGCCGTGACCACGTTCGCCCCCTGCGTGTTCGCGATGTCGCCGGAAACCCGGACGAGGCCGCCGAGCTCCCGGAGCCTCAGGGTCAGCTGACCCGAGCGGCCGCTGCGCCGCTGGGCTTCCCGGATCACCTCGACGACCGCCGACATGTCGAAGTGGGCGATCTTCTTGTCCTTGACCACCTCCTGCGCGACGAACCGGACGAGCTTGAGGCGGTTCTCCGGCGTGTCGGGCATCGTCGTCTTCACGTAGAGTTCGTAGCCGTACCCCCGGATCCGGGAGCGAAGCGCCGGGTGCATCGTCTGCACGCTGTCGATGTTGCCGGCCGCGACGAGGACGAAGTCGGCCGGGACCGGCTCGGTCTTGACCATCGCCCCGGCGCTGCGCTCCGACTGCCCGACCACGGGGAACTTCCGCTCCTGGAGGGCGGTCAGCAGCGAATGCTGGCTCTCGATCTTGAGGAGGTTGATCTCGTCGATGAAGAGGATCCCCCCGTTGGCCTTGTGGATCGCCCCGATCTCCACCCGCTCGTGGGGCGGAGTCTCCAGCCCCCCCGACTGGAAGGGGTCGTGCTTGACATCCCCCAGCAGGGCTCCGGCGTGGGCCCCGGTCGCATCGATGAACGGCGGGCGTTCGTCGGGGGTGTGTGAAACCAGCAGCTTGGCGACTGTCGCGCCCCCATCGTTTCGGCCGCTGCTGAAGCGGACGACGGCGTAGAGGATGAAGATGATGAGGAGCCCGATCAGGATCGCGGTCAGGTCCTTGTCAACGATCACGATGTACAGCGTGAAGCCGAAGATGGCGAGCGCCGCGACGACCAGCAGGATCATCCGCTGCTCCTTGCGCTGCGCGGCCTCGAGCTTCTGGGCGGCGATGATCTCCTTGCCCTTGCCGGCAGGGACGACCCGGATCTTCGGCTCGTTGGGGTCCTCGGTGTTCGGATAGGCGAGGATGTCCTGGAGCTGCTCCTTCGGGAGGAAATCGACCATCGCCCGGGCCAGCATGCTCTTGCCCGTCCCCGGTTCGCCGATCAGGATCATGTGCCGCTTCTGCGTGGCGGCCTTCTTGGCGACCTCGACGGCCTCGTCCTGGCCGATGACCTGGTCGAGCAGCCGGCCGGGCACCTCGACATTGGCGGTCGTCGTGAAGGGCAGCGTCCGCGCCCACCGGTCCAGTTCCGTGTCCGCCCCCGTGCCCTCCGGCGGTGCCGGGGATGGATTCTCGGGGGTTGTCGTAGGTGCTCCAGGGACCGATCGGAGGATGCAATGAGGCACCCCAATCCGCCCCGCTGTTGAAAGCGGGGCACCGTATAAATCATTTAGCGGACGCGGGGTTGACTGCCGCCGGAGCGCGGGGGCTGGTGGCGGAGCGGTCCCCGGGGCGGCGCCTCTTATCTACGGCCCCGAACTCCTCGGGCCCCATGACCGCCCGGTTGGAGGGGGCTCCGCTCGCTCGACAGATCCTCGTGGAGCTTCGCGGGGAGGTCGCGGCGCTCGGCGGCCCCCCGCCCAGCCTGGTCAGCGTCCACCAGGAGGCGGCAACCCCGTTTGCCTTCTACCTCCGCCAACAGGCCCGGCTCTGTGCCGAGGTCGGGATCCGGTTCCAGGAGCGATCCCTGGGGGCCGGCACGACCGCCGAAGCGCTCCGCGGACTCCTCCGGGAGCTCAACCGCTCCCCGGAGGTCGATGCGGTCCTAGTCGAGCATCCCCTCCCGGCCGCCCTCGGATTCCGCCGCGCCGTGGACGAGCTTTCCCCGTGGAAGGACGTGGACGGCGTGGGTACCTCCAACCTCGGCCGCCTCGCGGTCGGGCAGCCCATCCAGGTGCCCGCCGTGGCCCGGGCGGCCCTCGCCCTCGCGGCCCGCTTCGACCTACCCGTAGAGGGCGGCCATGTCGGGGTCGTCGGCCGTTCGGAGTCGGTCGGGATCCCCCTCGCCCTGCGGCTCCTCGACCGTGGCGCCGGAAGCAACGCCACCGTTACCGTGGCCCATAGCCGGACTCCCTCCCTCGCCCGGGCGCTCGCCGACTGCCGGGTGATCTTCAGCTGCGTCGGCCGTCCCGGCCTCCTCAACCGATCCAATGTCCCCCGGGGAGCCTTCGTCATCGATGTCGGCCTCACCAGCCGTCCGGATCCCGACCGCCCCGGCCGGCACCGGGCGGTCGGTGATGCCGACGTCGCCGATCTCGAAGGGTGGGCCGAAGGGGTCTCCCCGGTGCCCGGCGGGGTCGGGGCGGTCACCGTACCGATGCTGCTCTCGAACGTGCTGGCCGCCCGTCGGCACCGCCTCGCGGAGGGGACCGGATGAGGGGCCGGGCCGCAGCCCGATCGCCCCTCCACTGTCGGGACTGCCCGATGTGGTACGGGGGGGAGGACGAAGGCTGGGGGCCCTGCTCGATCAAACACCGCCGGGGGGACGACCGCTACCTCACCTGGGGAGGTCATCTCTGCGACGAAGGGTATTCCCCACCCGCGGTCCCCCGCCCCCGACGCCCGGCCCCGGACGGGGGCGAGGCCCGGTCCGCCCGGCGCCGCCGGGGGCGGTGAAGGCGAGGAAAGCGCAGGCGCACTCCTCAAATCCCCCCCACGGTGTCCCCCCGCGGTTTCGGAGGCCGATTCACGATGGAGATGCAACCCGGGCAGATGGCGTACGACCGTGCCAGCACCGTATTCTCACCGGACGGGCGCCTGTTCCAGGTGGAGTACGCGCTGCAGGCGATCCAGATGGGCGGCACGGCGGTCGCGGTCACCTACGATCGCGGCATCGTCTTCGTGGCGTACCGCAACCTCCCCCAGAGCCCACTCGCCAAGGCGGGGTCGATCGAGAAGAGCTTCGCGATCGACACGGGACTCGCCTGCGTCACGGCGGGGCTCATCGCCGACTCCCGCGTCCTCGTCGAGTTCCTGCGGCTCGAGGCGCAACGGCACCGGATCACCTACGGGGAGGGGGCCCCCTACGGGCTCCTCGCGAACGCCCTCGGGACGCTGCTCCAGCAATACACCCAGTACGGCGGAACCCGCCCCTTCGCGGTCTCGCTGCTGATCGGGGGGTTCTCGGGCGGCGCTCCGGGGCTGGTCGAACTCGACCCGAGCGGCGCCACGATCGGCTGGAAGGCCTACGCGATCGGCCGCAACCGTCGGGCCGCTGCGGATTTCCTGGAGGAAAACATCGGCTCAGGGCTGTCCGAGGAGGCGGCGTTCAAGCTGGCCGTCCGGGCGGTCGCCGAGGGCTCGCCGACGCCGTTCCCGCCCGAATCGCTGGATGTCGCGATCCTCGAGCCCGAGGCCGAACTGCGCCGGCTTCCGACCGCGGAGATCGCGGGCCGGGTCCAGGGGTTGCCGTTCATCGGCACGCCGGAGAAGCCGCGCAACGGCCGTTAGGGTCGGGTCGGCCCCTCGCGGAGCGCCCGCTCCATCTCGGTCCGCAGCCGGATCCGCCGGCGGGTCCGGTGGTAGGTGACCGCGAACCGGTGGGCCTCGTCCCGGACCGCCCGCAACAGCAGCATCGCCGGGAGATTGGGCGAAGGCCGCAGCGGGAGGGCACGGTCGGGTAGGTAGACCTCCTCCTCCCGCTTCGCGAGCCCGATCGCGGGAATCCGGTCGGCGAGCCCCAGCGCCGTCAGGGCGGCTTCCGCCGCCGCCAGCTGGCCCGCCCCCCCGTCGATCAGGAGCAGATCGGGGAGCGGCTCCGCTTCAGCCAGCTGGCGACGGAAGCGCCGGCCGACCACCTCGGCCACGCTCGCGAAGTCGTCGGTCCCGCGGACCGACCGGATCCGATAGCGCCGGTACTCCGACCGGCGGGGGACCCCGTGGTCGAAGACGACCAGGGAGCCCACCGCATCGGTCCCCTGGAGGATCGAGATGTCGATCCCTTCGATCCGCTGCGGGATCGTCGGGAGCTTGAGGAGGCTCATCAGGGCGAGGAGGACCTCGCGCGGGGCCGGCCCGCTGGTGACCTGGTCGACCGTCGCCCGGGCGAGCCGCTCCGCGAGCCGGCCGAGGGCAGCGTAGCGGCCGGTCGGACGGCTCTGCACCTGGATCCCGCGCGATTCGAAGAGCTCGTCCAGGATCGGCGCAAGGCCCTCGGGGACCGCCCCGGCGAGGTAGATCCGGGTCGGCAGATCCCAACCGTCCCCGTAGAACTGGCCGAGGAACTGCCGCCAGACCTCCGTCGGATCCGGCGGGTCGGTCGCCGAGATCGAGAGCAGGTGGGGGTCGGTTCCCCGGACCTCGCCGTCCTCGACGCGGAGCCGGCCCACGGCGACCCGGAGGGTCGAGGGATCGTTCGGATAGGCGAGCGCCAGCACATCGACCCGGCCCCGCCCCGGCCCGACGACGTGCTGCCGTTCGGAGAGCGCATCGAGGCCGGCGAGCGCATCCCGGAGATGGGCCGCCCGTTCGAACTCCTGACGGTAGGCCGCCGACCGCATCTCGGCCTCGAGCGTGGGCCGGAGCTCCTCCCCGTGGCCCTGGAGGACCCGGATCGCCGAGGCCAGGTCCTTCCCGTACTGCGCGGCATCGATCGCGCCGATGCAGGGGGCGCTGCAGACCTGGAGGTGGTAGTAGAGGCAGGCGGTCTTCGGGAGCCGGACGCACCGTCGCAGCCGGAAGGTATCGACGACCATCTGCTGGAGGTGCCGGGCCTCCCGGGCGCCCGTGTACGGGCCGAAGAGGAGAGCCCCCGACCCCTTGCGGGGCCGTCGGACCAGGAGGAGACGCGGGAACGGTTCCCGAGGGTTGACCGACAGGTACGGGTAGCTGCGGTCGTCCTTGAGGAGCGCATTGTAGGGCGGCTGGTACTGCTTGATCAGGCTCGCCTCGAGCAGCAGGGCCTCCCGCTCGGAGCTGGTGGGGACGAACTCGACGCTCGCGCTCTGCGCCAGGATCGAGCCGTCCTTCTCGATCTTGGCCCGCAGGTGGTCGAGCACCCGGCGGCGCAGGCTGCGGGCCTTGCCGACGTAGACCACCTCCCCCGTCCGGCTCTTGAAGAGATAGACCCCCGGGGCGTCCGGGCCCCGTCGGTACTGGCCGGCCGCGCCGTCGATCTCGCTCGCCGGGACGAAGCCGGGGAGCTCCGGAGGGGACCGGGGGCATTCGGTCATCGGACCGTGGGGCGGAGCGTCGGTCCCGCCCCCACGAGGGGGGCCAGAAACCGGCCGGTGTGGGAGCCCGGGCTCCGGGCGATCGCCTCGGGCGGGCCGGCGGCGATCACCCGGCCGCCGGCATCCCCGCCCTCCGGGCCGAGGTCGATCACCCAGTCGGCCGACTTGAGGACATCGAGGTTGTGCTCGATGACGATCACCGTGTTGCCGGCCTCGCGCAGCCGGAACAGGACCTCGAGGAGCCGCTCCACGTCGGCGAAATGGAGGCCGGTGGTCGGTTCGTCGAGGAGGTAGAGGGTCCGCCCGGTCGGGACCTTGGCGAGTTCGAAGGCGATCTTGATCCGCTGGGCCTCGCCGCCCGACAGCGTGGTGGCGCTCTGCCCCAGCTGGATGTAGCCGAGGCCGACCGCGCTCAGCAGCGCGAGCCGGCCGGCGATGCGCCGGTGATTCGAAAAGAAGGACTGCGCCTCGTCGACGGTCATCGCCAGCACATCGGCGATCGACTTTCCCTTGAAGCGGACCTCGAGGGTCTCGGCGTTGAACCTCAGTCCGTGGCACTCCTCGCAGGCCACATAGACGTCGGGCAAGAAGTGCATCTCGTAGCGGATCAGCCCGTCCCCGTCGCACGCCTCGCACCGGCCCTCCGCGACGTTGAAGCTGAACCGTCCGGGGCCGAAGCCGCGGGCCTTCGCTTCGGGGAGGCCGGCGAACAGTTCCCGGATCGGGGTCATGAGCCCCGTGTACGTCGCGGGGTTGCTCCTCGGGGTCCGGCCGATCGGCGACTGGTCGATGAAGAGCACCCGGTCGACCTGGTCGATCCCGTCGATGAACTCGTGGCGGCCCGGGGTCTCCCGGCCCGTGCCCAGGTGGCGGCGCAGCGACTTGTAGAGGATCTCCTCGAGGACGGTCGACTTCCCGCTCCCCGAAACGCCCGAGAAGGCGACCAGCAGCCCGAGGGGGATCCGGATCTCGTCTCCTTTGAGGTTGTTCGCCCGGGCACCGTGGATCGTGAGCCAGCGCTGACCGGGCGCACGCCGGGGCGACGGCACGGGGATCGACCGGCGGCCGGAGAGGAAATCGCCGGTCAGCGACCGCGGAGCCTCGCCGATCCGGGCCGGGGGACCGGCGTAAAGGAGCTCGCCCCCGAGCGCCCCGGCCCCGGGGCCGAGGTCGACCAGCCAGTCGGCGGCGCGCATCGTCATCTCGTCGTGCTCGACGACCAGGAGCGTGTTGCCGAGGTCGCGGAGGGCCTTCAACGTCTCCAGGAGCCGCTCGTGGTCCCGGGCGTGGAGCCCGATCGACGGCTCGTCGAGGATGTAGAGGACTCCGACAAGCCCGCTGCCGATCTGGGTCGCGAGGGCGATCCGCTCGGCCTCCCCTCCGGAGAGGGTACCCGAACTGCGATCGAGGGTGAGGTAGGTGAGCCCGACGTTCTCGAGGAACCGCAGCCGCGCCCGGATCTCCCGGACCACCTGGCCGACGATCTGTTCCTCCCGCGGGCCGAGTGCGAGCGTCTCGAAGAGACGGCCCGCGGCCTCGACGGTAAGGCCGCTCACCTCGGCGATCGAGTGGCCCAGGACCGTCACCGCGAGGCTCTCGGGCTTGAGACGTCGTCCGCCGCACTTGGGGCAGGGGATGAACGCCATGAAGCCGAGGTAGTACTCCTTGGCACTCTCGCTCGGAGTGGTCCTCCAGCGGCGCTCGACGGCCGCGAGCAACCCCTCCCGCAGCCAGCCGCTCTGCCACCAGTGGGAGGCCCGGTGGGGGGAGCCGCCGAGGTCCCGGTCGGTCCCGTAGAGGAGCGCCTTCCAGCCGGCCTCGGAGAGCTCCCGGACCGGTCGGCGGAGATCAAAGCCGTACCGTTCGGCGAACAGCCGCAGCGACGCCCGGCTCGGAGTCAATCCCCAGACGGCGATCGCCGTGCCGAGCGTCTTCTCCCGGTCGGGGATCACCCGGTCGGCCTGGGCGTGGAGGGTCGCCCCGATGCCGAGGCACTCCGGGCAGGCCCCGAACGGGCTGTTGAAGCTGAACATCCGAGGGGTCAGCTCTTCGATCGAGAAGCCGCACTCGGGGCAGGCCCGGCGGCTGGAATAGGTCGTCCGTTCGCCATTGACCGGCCGGACCACGACCAGGCCGTCGGCGAGCCGACGGGCGAGTTCGACCGACTCCGCGAGCCGGGCCGCCTCCTCTCCGGGGGCATCGATCCGGTCGACCACGACCTCGATCGTGTGGCTCTTGTTCTTGGCGAGCCGGACTTCGCGGCCCGGGAACCGGACCTCGACGCCATCGATGAAGAAGCGCCGGTACCCCTCGCCCTTGAGCCGGTCGAGCAGCTCCCGGTGCTCCCCCTTCTTGGCCCGGACCACCGGGGCGAGGAGATCGATCGGCTCGGTGGACCACTGGGTCCGGATCGACTCGACGATCCGATCGACCGACTGCGGCGCGATCTCCGAGCCGTCGTTCGGGCAGTGGGCGACCCCGATCCGCGCGAAGAGCAGTCGAAGGTAGTCGTAGATCTCCGTGACGGTCCCGACGGTCGACCGGGGGTTGCGGCTGCCCGCCCGCTGCTCGATGGCGATCGCCGGGGACAGACCGTCGATGCTGTCGACTTCGGGCTTGTCCATCTGGCCCAGGAACTGCCGGGCGTAGGAGGAGAGGCTCTCGATGTACCGCCGCTGACCCTCCGCGTAGAGGGTGTCGAAGGCGAGCGACGACTTGCCGGAACCGCTCACGCCGGTGATGACGGTCAACCGGTTCCGGGGCAGATCGAGGTCGATGTTCTTGAGGTTGTGCTGGCGCGCGCCCCGGATCCGGATCATGTCGCTGGGTTCGGCCACGGACGCTCCCTAGGCCGGCAGGATCGAGCGGATCTCGGTCACCAGTCGGTCCAGGACATGCTCCTGGATCTTGGCCCCGAGTTCGGCCGAGGCTCCGCGGGTATCGCCGATGACGCTCTCCGGCCACTCCTCGGGCGTCGGCGCCCCGGGAACGAACCGGCTGGCCCGGTACGCCACCACCGGCCGTTCGGGGCCCACGGTCGCCGGCGCGATCGCCATCACCCGGGAGGTCTCGAGAAGGCCCCCGTGGCCGTCGGTGGGCGGAGCGTCCAATCCGCGGAGTTCGTAGACGAAATCGTAGTCGGACAGGACGACGATCCGCGCGGCAGGGTGGCTGCGCATCGTCTCCGTGGCCGCCTCCCGGAGGGCGGCCATGTGGCCCCGCTCGGCATGACCCGAGAGCACCACGATCCGCCGGATCCCCTGCCGGGCGAGTTCCAGCAGGACCCCCCGGGCGTGCGCCTCGAGGGTCGCCAGGCTCAACGAGACGGTGCCCGGAAACTCCCGGGCCCCCGGGCAGGAACCATAGGCGAGGGTCGGGGCGACCCACGCGTCGAGCTTCACCGCAAGCTGCTGCGCCGTCGCTTCGGCCTGGAGGATATCGGCGCCGAGGGGCAGATGGGGTCCGTGGGCCTCGAGGGCGCCCACCGGCAGGATCACGAGGGGATGGGCGTCGCGACGGGCGGCGAAGGTGCGGGAATCGATCGCGGCCAGGCGGTGGTCGGTCACCATCGGTCGCGGAACGGGGGTGGGGTATTTAACCGACGGGCGGAGATCCTGAAACAGCGGCCCTCCCCGGCCCGGTTTCGGCCCGGCGGCGGCGCCGGGGGGCGGACGGTGCGTCGGGGCTCGCCCGTGCCGGGGCGGCCGAGCTCCGGGACGTCCGCCGTGCGGGAGCAGCCTTGGCCGACCGGGCGCGCGACTTCGGCCGCTGGGCCGAGGCCCGCGCCTTGCGGCGCTCCGCCTTGGCCGCCTCGTCTCGGATCCGACCGGGGCAGGCCGGGTTGATGCACAAGGTCCATGGAGGACGGCCGGCTTCGATGGCGGTCACCATCGGCGCCCGGCACTCCGGGCAGGGAGTCGGAAGGATCTCGAGCTTGCCCCGCTGGGGCAACGGGTAGGTGGTCCGGCACTCCGGGTAGCCAGAGCATCCCCCGAACCGCTTGCCCTGGAATGAATAGCGGATCTCGAGCGGTCGGCCGCACTGGGGGCAGGTCCCGAGCCGGAATGCCTTCTGGTGCTCGGGGCACTCCGGGTTGATGCAGTAGAGATCCGGCCGGACCCCACGGAAGGTGATCTTGACCCTCGGAACGCGGCACTCGCGGCAGAGGAACTCGGGCGCCGGCTCGATGAAGCCTGCGAGGGGGAGCGGGTAGGTCGCGGTGCAGGTCGCGGGGTTGTTGACGCACTGGACCCACCGACCGCCCCGCGGGCTCCGGGCGATCCGAAGGGCGCCGCCGCACAGGGCGCACGGGCCCGCGAAATGCTGCTGGTCGAGCGCCCCGGTGAGCGTCTCCCGCACGCGGTCCCGGTTCTGGGCGAGCAGCTGGTAGGCCTCCCCGAGCATCTCGCGCGATTCGCGCAGCACCTCCGACTTGGGCTTCTTCGACTCGGCCACGAGCTCCATGTCGTCCTCGAGCCGGTGGGTCATCTCGGGACGGGTCACGAGGGGGGCGTGGGCCTGGAGCGCCTCGGTCACCGCGATCCCGGTCGCGGTGGGCTCCAGCGCCCGGGCGGTGACGTAGTGTCGGTCGAACAGCTTCTGGAGGACATCGTGCCGGGTGCTCTTCGTCCCCAGACCGAGCCGCTCCATCTCCTGGATCAGCGTCCCCTGAGTGTAGCGTCGGGGCGGTTTCGTCTGCTCCTCCACCAGATCGACATGGGCCAGCTCGACCGAGCCCCCGATCGGCAGCACCGGCATCGGGCTCTCCTCGGCCCGGGAGTACGGGTAGAGGGCATACCAGCCGGGGTCGATGAGCCGCTGGCCCTTCCCGACAAACGGCTCGCCCTGGACATCGAGCTTCGCGGTCCGACTTTGCCCGATCGCGTCGGGTCCGAGGGTCGCGAGGAACCTTCGGACGACGAGCTCGTAGAGCCGCGCGTGGTCCGGCTTGAGCTTCTTCGGATCGACGGCCTGGGTCGGGTAGATCGGGGGATGGTCGGTCGTCTCGGTACGGCCCCGGGTCGGCCGCAGCGACTCCTGCTTCAGCACCAGTTCGGCCGCCTCCTTGAACGGACCGTCCCGGAACTTCTCGACCATCGAGCGGAGCCCGAGTCCCCGGGGATAGACCGTATTGTCGGTTCGCGGGTAGCTGATGAGCCCCTGCGTGTAGAGATCCTCGGCGATCCGCATCACCACCGCCGCCCCGAGACCGAGCCGGGTCGCTTCGGCGACGAAGAGGGTCGTCGAGAACGGGACCGGGGGCCGGCGGCGGGTCTCCTCCTCCCGGAACTCCCGGACGGTCGCCCGCGATGCCCCCTGGACGCGGGCGTAGACCGCCTGGGCCTCGCCCCGGTCCTCCCAGGTGCCGTGCTCGTGCTGGAGCGTGAAGGCGGTGCCGTCATGGTGCGCCTCCGCCGTGATCTGCCAGAAGGGGGTGGGGACGAACTGCTTGATCGCCCGGTCCCGCTCGACGAGCAGCGCCAACGTCGGCGTCTGGACCCGCCCGACCGAGAGGAACCCCCGGCCCCGCTGGCCGGCGGTGAGCGAGAGGAATCGGGTAAGGACTGCTCCCCAGACGAGATCGATCTCCTGCCGGGATTCGGCCGCCTCCGCGAGGGCCCGGTCGAGCGTCTGGAGGTGGGCGAAGCTGCGTTCGATCTCCTCCCGGGTGAGGGCGCTGTATCGGGCTCGCTGGACCTCGATGGTCGGATGGATCTTCTGGATCAGCTCGAGGCACTCGAGCCCGATGAGCTCGCCTTCCCGGTCAAAGTCGGTCGCGAGGATGACCCGGTCGAAGCGCCGAACCATCCCCTGGAGGGTATCGACGATGCCCCCTTCGGTGACCCGCTTGAAGGGCGGCGTCTCGATCAGGGCCGGCAGGGTCTCGAAGCTCCACTCGGAGAGCTCCTTCGGGTAGTCGAGTTCGACGATGTGCCCGCGCAGCCCGACGACCGCGACCGCCGACCCGTTCCATTCGAATTCGAAGACCGGCGTCCCCCCGATGCGGGTCCGCTTCATCTGGCCGTCCGAGAGGACAACCGCGATCCGCAGGGCGGTGTTGAACTTCTCCGTAACGATCAGAGTTCCCGGCACGGCCCCTTCCGAGGTGTGGACCCGTAGATAACGTCAGGGGAGGCGGGAGCGCGGGGGGAGCCGCCGAACGCGCGCGCCGGCGTTCGAGGGCGATCCCGGGCCCCGGACCGACGCCGTCTCCGGCTAAAGCGTCTTTATACTTCCGTCGGTCGGGGAGGGCAGTCCGGTGCCGCGGTAACTCAGTTTGGGAGAGTGCAAGACTGAAGATCTTGAAGCCGCCGGTTCAAGCCCGGCCCGCGGCACTCTCGGACCCTTGCCATGCCCGGCGGGCCTCGACGTACCGGTAGTGGAGCCGTCCGACGCCCCCTCGGCCCAACGACTCCACCCTCCACGCCGGCGGGGACAAAGCGCGGACCAGCGGGTCGAACAGCTCCGGGACGGTGCGCCCAGCGCCCCGGATCGCCACCTCCTGGACGCCCAGCACGAGCCGGGCGCCGGGGGCGGCGACCCGGGTGATCTCCCGAAGAGCCGGCTCGAGCGGCGTCCAGAGCTGGACGCTGTTCGCCGAGTAGATCGCATCGAAGGCGGCGTTCGGGAACGGCATCGAGTCGACCTCCCCCGCTTCGAGCCGGTACCGCTCG